>TARA_R110000796_G_scaffold252584_1_pt1 | contig 154320 bp, 120 predicted proteins | sample TARA_R110000796 | Tara Oceans TARA_R110000796 (sample SAMEA4397815) | marine metagenome | biome: Polar Biome; feature: [SRF] surface water layer (ENVO:00010504); material: water (ENVO:00002006), including particulate matter (ENVO:01000060) such as... | depth 5 m
ATTTCAACGCAAAGTCACCAACTATTTTTGGCCACATTACCTAAAAAACAAAAGCCTCATTTCTGAGGCTTTATTATAATCATCTTATTTTTTTTATTCTTAAGCTTTTAATAGCTCAGCCATTGTTGCTCCAATGTCAGCTGGTGAGCTAACAACTTTAATACCGCAAGACTCCATTATTTTCATCTTAGCTTCTGCTGTATCTTCTGCTCCACCAATGATGGCACCAGCGTGGCCCATTCTTCTACCCGGAGGCGCTGTTTGTCCAGCGATGAATCCAACCACTGGCTTTTTGTTACCAGTAGATTTGATATACTCAGCAGCAAGGGCTTCGTAGTTACCACCAATTTCACCGATCATTACGATAGCGTCAGTTTCTGGGTCGTTCATTAAAAGCTCAACAGCTTCTTTTGTTGGTGTTCCAATAATTGGGTCACCACCAATTCCTATCGCAGTTGAAATTCCCAAACCAGCTTTTACCAATTGGTCAGCAGCTTCATAAGTTAAAGTACCAGATTTAGATACTAAACCAACTCTACCTTTTTTGAAGATAAAACCAGGCATGATACCTACTTTAGCTTCACCCGGAGTAATAACTCCTGGGCAGTTAGGGCCAATTAAGGTAACACTCTTGTTCTTAATATATTCTTTGGCCTGAACCATATCTTTTACAGGAATTCCCTCAGTAATGGCGATGATTACAGAAATACCAGCATCGGCAGCCTCCATTATAGCATCAGCAGCAAAAGCTGGTGGTACAAATATGATAGATACGTTGGCACCAGTTGCGGCTACTGCATCTTCTACAGTATTGAATACTGGTTTACCAATGTGTTCTTGGCCTCCTTTTCCCGGAGTTACACCACCAACTACATTTGTACCATATTCAATCATTTGTTCAGCGTGGAAAGTACCTTCAGAGCCGGTAAATCCTTGAACTATAATTTTAGAATCTTTATTGACTAAAACACTCATTACAGTGGGTTTAAATTTGTGGCAAAAATAGAACAATAAATGGCTAAGCCAAAGGATTAATTGGTTGAGATGTTCTGTTAGGGTGAATTAGGATTTCGACCCAAAGAGCAGAAAAAAATGTTAACCTTTTTTAACGAAAATTTATCCTCAATACTGAAACAATTTCTTTCCATAGTAGGTATACCTACCCATAAGTGTTTTGATAGAAAAATTGAGAAACAATACTTATCAGGAAAGAATTAAGAAAAGGTTGATTATACATAGTTAGTTTTTAGTATTTTAAGGTTGATTAAGAAAAAGAGCTCGAGGTTGGGGCTCTTTTCTTTTTTGGTGTCTACTGCAAGAAGTACAGGTTTGAACTGTAGTGACTGAATATCACTCTATTTAAAAATGTTATCTTAGTCGGTCATACAAAATAGAAACTTGAATACAACTGAATTTAAAGGCGCGAAGATTTTTGGGCTGTTGTTTGGCCCAACAGTTTTTTTTCTGATTCTATCATTTTCTCCAGAGGTTTGGATATCCCCAGATGCCTGGAAGGTAGTAGGCATTGCGGCATGGATGATCATTTGGTGGATTACCGAAGCCGCTCCAATTCCTGTTACAGCCTTACTTCCCATCGTTCTCTTTCAAATTACGGGCGTTTTCAATGCCAATGAGGCCACAGCGCCCTATGCCAACCCAATTATATTCTTGTTTATGGCTGGTTTCATCTTGGGTTTGGGAATGGAAAAGCATAACCTACACAAGCGCATTGCCCTGAACTTAATTCGTTTAACAGGCACTAATCCTAATGGAATCATCTTAGGCTTTATGCTCACTACTGCTTTTCTATCCATGTGGATTAGCAACACTGCTACCACTGTAATGATGCTTCCTATTGCACTTTCGATTACCAGTTTGCTCAATCTTGATAACACTCAAGACAAAGGAAAAAAAAGGTTTGCATTGGTGCTTATGTTAAGTATTGCATATGCCGCAAACATTGGAGGCACCGCCACAATTATTGGAACACCACCCAATGTAGCTTGGGTAGGTTTTATGAGCGAAATGATGGACTATGAAGTGAGCTTTGCGCAGTATTTAAAAGTAGGATTACCCACCTGTTTCATTATGCTTGCCATCACTTATTTTTTGCTTACTCGAGTACTGTTTCCTAGCCGAATCAAAAACCTTTCTGACTCTTCTCAGATTATTGATGACCAAATAAGCGCATTAGGAAAAATTAGCCGAGCTGAGAAGTTGGTAGCACTCATATTTGTTCTTACAGCTGTTGCATGGATACTTAGGGCAAACTTAAATACTTGGTTTAACACCACATTACTGAATGATACCTTGATCGGAATGATTGGTGCCATATTTATGTTTGCAACGCCTGTTAGTTTGAAAAGAGGTGAATTCCTTTTGGATTGGGAGTATACTAAAAAGCTACCTTGGGGAATTCTGCTTCTTTTTGGTGGTGGGCTCACTTTAGCCAAAGCCATGGAAACAACTGAAATAGTTCAGATTGTAGGTGAATCTATAGCCCAACAAGGCAATATGAGTAAACTCCTTCTGGTTTTAGGTCTAAGTGCCTTTATGCTTTTTATGACAGAAATAATGAGCAATGTGGCGTTGACCGTAATTTTTGTTCCTGTAGTATTAGGAATTTCATTAAGCTTAAACATTAACCCCATGTACCTTTCGTTGCCAGTTACTTTGGCAGCAAGCTATGCCTTTATGATGCCCATTTCTACTCCTCCAAATGCCATAGTTTTTTCTTCTGGAATGATTCCGATGAAAGAAATGATAAGAGCAGGCTTTATTCTTAACCTTGTTGCCATACTTCTTTTGGCGGTATTATCAGAAACCTTGATTCCTTTGGTGTATGGATAGCATGATAGAAAGCGCAATAGTCTTTGATAGAATTGTTGAAGAAAGAAGGTCGGTAAGAATTTACGATCAACAGGCAGATTTTGATCCAGAAGCTGTTAGGCGAAGTTTAGAAAGGGCCATTCTTTCACCCAATAGTAGTAATATGCAGCTTTGGGAGTTTTACAGAATCCGTACCGAAGAGGCGCGGGAGAAAGTTAGTTGGATGTGCATGAATCAGAAGGCTGCCAAAACCGCTAGGGAGTTGGTGGTGTTTGTAGCTCGAAAAGACCTTTGGAGAACACGGCAAAAAGCTTTGGTTCAAGAGATGAAAAGGGTTTATGGCGAACCTACAACCAAAGCAGCCAAAAGGGCGCTCAACTATTATGAAAGTCTAATTCCTAAATATTATTTCAACGACCCTTTTGGTGTTTGGGGCCTTATTAAAAAGTGTATCTATTTTTTTGTAGGGTTAAAACGGCCCATGGTACGACACGGAAATGCTACCGATGTCCGAATAAGTGTACATAAAAGTGCTGCATTGGCAGCTCAAACCTTTATGCTGAGTATGAAGGCCGAAGGATATGACACCTGTCCTATGGAAGGTATGGATTCAATTCGAATTAAGAAATTCCTTAAGCTACCTCGAAAAGCGGAAGTAACTATGGTGATTGGCTGCGGGCCTGCTGCTGATGGCGGTGTTTATTCAGAGCGATTTAGAGTACCAAATGATGAAGTCATTTTCGAGGTTTAGCCGAAAGTCAAAATTTATTTCTATTGATGAAGTAATCAGATATAGGCTAATCGCTTATATTTAATTTCAAATTCCTAAACACATGAAAGCCACAAAGAAAATTCTTTCGATAACCTGTATTCTCAGTCTCTCAATTTGCCTTACCTCCTGTGTTAAAATTATTGAGAAGTTTATGTTTAAAAAAGATGGAAGTGGCACCTATTCCATGACTGTTGATATGAGTGAGATGGCTGAAATGATGAAGTCGTTAGGCGGGGCAGATGAGGAGATGGCGGAGGCTACTGAAGAGATGGAAGTGGACTTTGAAGATAAGATGGCTAGAATGGAAGCGATTTCTGGGATATCGAATGGAAGGAATGATTTTGATAGAGAGAAATTGAAATACACGGTGCTGTTTGATTTTGATAATGTGGAAGCATTGAACAAAGGGATGAGCGAGTTCTATCGTGATTCAGCCGCAGTAGGACCAACGAAACAATCAGTGTTTTTCACTCAAAAGGGCAATGCCTTTGAAAGAACTGACTTTAATGAGACAATCGATAATTTCAAAAAGGGACTTGAGGGTGAAGGAGAGGAAGAGTTTGATTTAGAAATGGCGGCTTTGATGTTCGGGGATGCTGCTTATGAACAAATCATTGAGTTTGATACTAAGATCAAATCAGTTTCAAATGATGAATATAAGTTATCGGAAGATAATAAAAGCGTTAGCTGGATATATAGACTTTTCCAGAAGGAAGACTACGCTAAAAAACCTAAAGCTAAGATAGTAATCAGATAAGTTTCAGTGTATTCGTCTTATCCGATTACTTAATTATTTATTCGTTTTCCTTAAAGCCAAGTCGTGCTACAGCACCTCCAGGGCCAGAAGCATAGGCTGCTTTATTGTCTTTGGTTACGCTTACAGAATAGTATTTGCCTTCCATTGGTGCATAGCCCTCCATTCCTTCTCTAAAATAATCGCAGCTTTGTCTACCTACAGCCAAAACCAAATCATTAAAAATGGCTACTCCAGACCGATAGCCCTGTGGTTTTAAAGAAGCCATAACAGGAAACCACGATTTACCACGGTCTAAGGTGTAAGCACTATTGATTCGAGTTAAGGAATCGCCACGGTAATCACCTCCTACCATTAGGCCTTCATTCTCATTTTTAAATGCAATAGAAAAGATTCCAGCAGTTGATTCACCAGATTGAAGCGGTGTAATGGTTTTCTCCCAAGTTTCGCCTCTATCGTAAGAATAAAAAAGGCTAGCCTCTTCTCCGCCTAGGCCAATATAAACATCAGAATTTCCATTCGTAATTAGGCAAGTGCCACTAGCGGCAAAACCACCTTGTCCATCTTTGGCAATAGGTCTTTGTTCGAAAGGAAGTTCTTGCCAAGTCTCGCCACCATCTTTGGTTTTCAGAATTAGCAATCGGCTGTCAACGGCATCGCCAAAAATGATTCCGTTTTGATCGTCCCAAAAATCCATTGCATCGTAAAAAGTGCCTTCTTTCATAGAGAAGTATTTCTGTTGCCAGCTTTGGCCCCCATCAGTGGTTTTGTAAATCACCGCAGGTAGTCCTGCGCTTAGCGCAATGGCCGTGTTGGCATCGAAACCTTGAATATCTCTAAAGTCTATGGTGTCAGCTTCTGCAATGCTCACATCCTCCCAAGTCTTTCCTCCGTCAATTGTTCTCAGTACTGTTCCTTTGGTACCGCTGGACCAAGCTACGTTTTCAGTTACAGCATTGAGACCTCGCAAACTGGCATTTGAACCAGAGGTTTGGGCTTGCCAATAAGGTGTTAGCGCTTTGGTTTCTTCTTCCTTTTTTTCTTGGCTTCCACAGCTTAATAAAAAGAGAACGGGCAGTAAATAGATCAGTCTTTTCATGGTTTTTTCATGGCAGCCAAGTCAGGCTTTTCTTTCGATTTATAAACAGAAGAAGGTAAATCATCAAATACCATTATGTTGGTCAACTGGCGTTCTCCACGGTCTCCTGAAATTAAGATATCACCCATTTGCTGGTAATTATTGAAAGGAACGTTAAAGCCTTGGGTAGTATCAGCCGCATTACGGTAATATGCCCACTGCTTTACCAGGTGGTCTGTTTTATCTACCCAAACCCAGTAACGGTTATTTGGGGTATTGCCCACTTTATCAAAAGTTAACTCAAGCTTATCTGCCAATACATCTTCATTAGTTTTTTCTTCTCCTAAATACTTCAAGGTAACACCTGAGTCTTTTAATTTGAAAGGCATAAGCAGCCAATATGAGTCATTGATCCAGGCACTTTTGCCTCTGCCAATTAGGTTGTTTAAAGTGTCGGAATCAGTTATTTCTCTTCCATCAATAAATGCTTTTCCGGTGTTATCGTTAATGTTGATCAAGAAAGTAGTGTTACGCATATCCACACGAACATCACCCGTCCACTTGTCCCAAACCAAATCACGAGCGCCAAAGAAATTCCAAGCGATATGACGAGTGTTGTCCCAAGCCTTACGTCCACCCATGGCTTCCATTACTTGATCGGCCACTTCAATAGCTTTTGGGTCTGAACCTTCTAGGTTAAAGCCTTCAGCAGGAGGGTTGCCATATTCGGCCTCTGTGGTTTCTTGAGTAGTACCTGAACCGCAACTTTGTATTAAACAGACAAAGAAGAGCGAGAGAAATAATAAGGTCTTGGTTTTCATAAGGTTTTGATTTGTAAACTAAGGTAGTGGTGATATTTTAGAAAAGCCATTGGTTTTCTAACACATTTCTTTAAAATGAATAATTCATTAAAACTACATTTAGGAACTTTTATTTTTTAATCACGTAATTTAAAAACTACATTTAGGAACTTAATAACAACAGCCCCCTTGAGTTTGGAGGCAAGAATTTTACAAAATGAAGAAATTTCAGCTCGGAGAATTTGAAGAAATCGTTTTATTGACGGTGGGTGTACTTTATGGCGAGGCTTACGGAGTAGCCATTAAGGGTGAAATTGAGACCCGATTGAAGAGAAAAGTCTCGGTTGGAGCTCTACAGTCGGCTTTACGCAGAATGGAAAAGAAAGGCTTTTTGATTTCGGAACTTGGAGAAACTACTAGCGAACGAGGAGGTAAGCGGAAACGCTATTTCAAAATTACAGCTTTGGGTAAAAAAGCCATGGACCATAACATGGAAACCCGCCTCGAACTTAGAAATCAGATTCCAGATATCGCTTTTGATTTTAAACTATGCTAAAAAAAATTGGGGAATGGATTTTTTCATTCTACTGTCACCCTGATTTCCAAGAAGATATTTTGGGTGACTTAGAGGAGCATTACAGGTCAAACTTTAAGGAAGTAGGGAAAAGAAGAGCTGATTTAAAGTTCTTTTTGAATGTACTTCTTCTTTTTAGGTTTTCGCTTCTTCGTGATTCTTGGTTGAGTCTTAACTTAATACATACAACAATGGTCAAAAACAACATTAAGATGGCGTATCGCAGTATGGTGCGTCAAAAATTTTATTCATTTCTCAACCTTACAGGGTTGGCAATTGGTATGGCAGCCTGTATCTTCATTGCCATTTTCGTAAAGGACGAACTAAGCTTTGATAAACATTTTGAAGACTCCGATAGGATTTTCCGCATTGCCGCCAATTTGAAATTTGGGGATAATGTCTTTAATCTTTCCTTTGCTCCCGATCCGATGGCGAAGACCGTTAAGGAAGAGTTTCCTGAAGTGGAAGAGGCCGCTAGAACAAGGGGGAATTCAACCCAACTAATTTCCTATAATAATAACTACATCCGCCAAGACCATATCACTTGGGCTGATCAAGAGTTCTTTTCTATTTTCTCTCTACCACTTTTAAGAGGAGATAGAAATCATTTGCTTGACGAGCCCAATACGGCTGTGCTTACAGAAACTACTGCTAAGAAAATTTTTGGAGAAGAAGATCCTTTGAACAAAATAATAAGGGTGAATGATGAATTGAACATTAAGGTTACCGGGGTAATTGCGGACATTCCTGACAATACCCACTTTGACTACAATATGTTCATCACCATGCTCAATAGACCTGATGCTCGTCAAAACATCTGGTTGAGCAATAATTTTACCACCTATCTAAAATTGAATTCGAAAGAGGCGAAGGCGGTAGTAGATGGTCGCTTTCCAGCGTTCCTAGAAAGGCATTTTGCTGATCAAGTAAAACAAATGATGGGGGTGGACATTAAAGATGCTTTGGCCAGTGGTAATTTGGCAGCTACTTATTTCTTACAACCCGTTGAAGATATCTATCTCCATTCCAACATGGATTATGAGATTCGTTCGGGCGGTTCTATCGAAAATGTATATCTGTTCAGTATCATTGGCTTTTTTATACTGCTAATTGCCTGCATCAATTTCATGAATATGGCCACAGCAAAGGCTTCTATCAGGGCCAAAGAAGTGGGAGTAAGAAAAGTTCTGGGTTCGTTAAAGAGGCAGTTGATCAACCAATTCTTAACAGAATCTATCTTAAATAGTCTCCTATCGGCCATTGCCGCAATAGCCATTGTGACATTGCTGTTGCCCTATTTTAATCAACTTACAAATAAGGAAATAGTAAACCCCATTTTTAGCTTAAACGGACTTTGGCCTTACCTAGCAATGGCTACACTAATTGTTGGCCTATTGGCTGGAATTTATCCAGCCTTTGTGCTGTCATCTTTTTTGCCCTCAAAGGTTTTAAAGGGGGAGGTTACTCAAGGTAAAAGGGCTGGGTGGATGCGGAATGTATTAGTGGTGGTTCAGTTTTCAACGTCTATCTTTCTAATTATTGGCTCAGCATTTATCTATAGCCAATTGGATTATCTTCAACATAAAGAACTGGGCTTTAATAAGGATCAAATTTTAGTAATCAATGAAACACAACTTTTGGGTGATCAAATTCAGGTTTTTAAAACCGAATTAGAAAGAAGTGCAGTAATCGAAAGCGCGACAATAAGCGATTTTATTCCAGCAACAAACACTTATAATGACTCACCATTTTTAAGTGAAACTGCCACAACTACAGATGAGGCAGTTTCATTGCAAATTTGGTATGTGGATGAAGACTATGCCAAAACCTATGATTTGAAAATGGCAGATGGGAGGTTTTTTTCAAAAGAATTTGGCTCAGACTCTATGGCCATGGTGCTAAATGAAACTGCCATTAAGCGGTTCGGCTACTTGGAAAACCCAGTTGGAAGAAAAATTAAATCGGTAATGGAGAATGGGAATACTTACACGATAGTGGGGGTGGCCAAAGATTTTCATTTCAGGTCTATGACCGAAGAAATTCAACCCCAAGTATTCTTTTTGGGTAATAGCACTGGAAGTGTGAGTGTGAAATTTAAAGCCAACATGACCAGTGATGTATTGGCAGCAAGTGAATCCATCTGGGGTAAATTTAGTGGAGGGAAACCTTTTGAGTATGACTTTTTAGATGACATATTCGCCAGTTCCTTTAGAGATCAAGTGAGATTGAAAACGATTTTCTCAGTATTTGCTGGACTGGCCATCAGTATTGCATGTTTGGGCTTGTTCGGTTTGGCGGCATATGTAACCGAACAACGTAAAAAGGAGATCGGAATCAGAAAGGTTTTGGGTGCTTCAATGACTACTTTATTGGGTCTATTGTTCCGCAATTTCACGGTCCTAATTCTTGTTTCTTCAATAATTGCCATCCCGTTGGCTTGGTTATACATGGATGGCTGGCTTGCAGATTTCCCTTTCCGAATAGCGCTTAACCCTTTCATCTTTATTGTTTCTGCCATAGGTACTTTGCTTATAGCCCTGCTTACAGTGGGTTATCAATCCATGAGAGCAGCCCGCAGAAACCCAGTGGAAAACCTAAGGTGTGAGTAGAAAATTCTGACCCTGAAAATCACAAATGCCAGATTAACGTCTGGCATTTGTGATTTGATTTTTTTGGAATACAGAAGGGCGCACCACTCCCGGTTTTATAAGGACCAAACAACTCATCCTCCTAATTCTACGGTTCGGTAAGACTAATTTCAATTAAGAAACGGAGCGTTGCACATTTGAGTCAACAACGAGCCCACAGCTCTAGAACTCAAAAACAACAACAATGCAACGTTTCAAATTCTTTTTTCTTTTTGTGCTAGCAATTGCTTCGAATGCCAAAGCACAAACCGTTATTTCAGGAAAAGTAACAGACAGTCAAGGAACAGCCATTCCTTTTGCCAATGTGTACATCAAGGATTCATTTGATGGCGCAAACTCTAAAAATGACGGTTCATTCAGCTTCCAAACAAGCGAAACAGGTCAACGAACCCTATTGGTGAGTTTTATTGGTTTTAAAACTTTCGAAAAAACACTTGAATTGAAAGGTCAACCAATTCAGGTGGAAGTAATTTTAGAAGAGCAAATCAATAAAATTGATGGAGTAACCATAACCGCGGGAGCATTTGAAGCCAGCGATATTAAGAAGGTGACAGTATTAAAGCCTCTCGATATTGTAACCACGGCCAGTGCGGCAGGCGACATTATGGGCGCAATAAACACATTGCCCGGTACAGCCACAGTTGGTGAGTCAGGGAGGTTGTTTGTCCGCGGGGGCGAAGGCTATGAAACCAAGGTTTTTATTGATGGGCTTGAAGTAAGAAACGCGTTTGGCGCTACAGCTCCTAATGTACCTACCCGTGGTCGATTTAGTCCTTTTTTGTTTAAAGGCACCATATTTAGTACGGGAGGATATTCGGCTGAATATGGCCAAGCGCTTTCTTCGGCCTTGGTTTTAAACTCCAACGATATTGCTGAGAAAACGCAAGGAGATATTTCGCTGATGACGGTTGGGGGCGATTTGGCCTACACCAAAAAGTGGGATAACTCAAGCATATCAGGCAAGGTTCAGTATACAGATTTGCGCCCTTATCAGGACATGATCAAACAAGACTTTGATTGGAAAGAGGCGCCCAATGGGAAAGTAGCCGAATTGGTTTTTCGCCAAAAAATAAGTGGAAGTGGTTTACTGAAGGTATACACCAATATGGACATTTCGAACCTGAGCATTCGTCAATCCAATATTAATAATGGTGGAGCGAAAGACACTGTTTCAATTGGTAACGATTACTTCTATTTGAATACCAGTTATAAAGACATTATTGCTGACCGTTGGACTGTTCGGGCTGGGATTTCTACCACTTTGAACCAAGAGAAAATTGGTTTCAATACCGATGAAATAGAGGAGGACGAAAAAGGCGTTCATGCTAAACTTGCTTTTAACTGGGAAGCAGCTGAAAAGGTGAGTGTGAACATGGGGACTGAGTTCTTCACTAAGAAATACACCAACAAATTCAACATAGAAAACGGGCCAAACGATGCCTTCGATTTTAAAGAAAACATTGCCAGCACTTTTGTTGAAACGGATTACTTTGCCTCGAATAAGTTTGTGGTGCGCACGGGTTTGCGTTTAGAGCATTCTTCCCTATTGAACCAAATGTGGGTCAATCCGCGATTGGCAATGTCGTATAAGCTGACGGAAAAGGGGCAGTTTTCGTTGGCCTACGGGCAGTATTTGCAATCCGCTCAAAACGACTATGCTTTGGTGAATCAGAACTTAAAGCCAGAAAAAGCAACGCATTACATTCTGAACTATCAATACATTCATAATGATCGTGTTTTCAGAGTAGAAACCTATTTAAAAAGGTATGATGACTTAGTGAAGTTTACTGATGCCAATGATTTCAACCCTAATAATTACTCGAATACTGGCTTTGGTGAGGCCAAAGGGGTAGACGTATTCTGGAGAGACAGCAAGACTTTTGAAAATACCGATTACTGGATTTCTTATTCCTATGTCGATTCAGAAAGAGACTATCGAGATTTCTCAAGTTTAGCCACGCCTTCCTTCGTTTCTAATCACAACTTCTCTTTTGTGGCTAAGCATTTTGTTGTGCCATTGAGAACTCAGTTTGGAGCTACTTATAATTTTGCTTCGAGCAGGCCATTTCACAACCCAAACAAGTCAGGCTTTCAGAATGACAAAACCCCAACTTTTCATGATTTAAGCTTGAATGCTGCTTTCCTTATAAAACCGAATATTATCCTGTACATGTCTTCTTCCAATATTTTTGGGCGTGACAATGTGTTTGGCTACCAATATGCAAACCAAGCAAATGCTCAAGGCATTTATGAGCGACAGACGGTAGGGCAAGGAGCCAAACGTTTCGTTTTTCTAGCCCTGTTCATCACCCTAACTAAAGACGGACAAGAGAATCAATTGGATAATCTTTAGTGGTTAGAGGTTAGTGCTTAGTAACTAGTAGTTAGTATTTAGACATTAGATAATGGACTAATGCTGCTGTATGAGCTTTTTAGTTTTTCATCTATATAATGTGCCTTCGAACAGTGGTTTTCTAGTAGACAGCACATCTAAGGTTATGGGTCATAAATGATACTGTATCGTCCTGAAATAGGTTGACACAGCTTATTATATGGTATGGATGAAAAGCTCTTGAAGTTTGAGTTTTGACCCTTTGAAATTTGACCTCCTTACGGTTCATCCTGAAGATTCTACGGTTCGGTAATACTTTTTTTCTGACCACATTATTTCCCTACACCTTAGTATCATCATTAGAAAACGAACTCAAAACTTAAAAAACATACCATGAAAAAGTTAACAATCTTAATCGCTCTTTTTATCACAAGTTTCACCCTAAGCGCCCAAAATCAAGAGGCCTATATGAATGCCATGGTAAAGGGTTTACAGTCGATGGGAGCTGAGCGCAACGTGGAAAACCTACAAGCCTCTGCTGGTCAATTTGAGCGAATAGCCGCCATTGCAAGCGACCAATGGCACCCACAATATTATGCTGCCTTAAATTACATCAATGCTTCATTTTTAGCGGAAGGCGTAAAAGCCAAAGACCAACTTTTAGATAAAGCGAAACCATTTGTTGAAAAGGCCAAAGCACTTGTTCCAAACAATAGCGAAGTAGTAGCCTTAGAAGGTTTCTATTTCATGGCGCAATTAGCGGCAGATCCAGCGTCAAGAGGTCAGTCACTATCAGGTTTGGCGTCACAAACTTTCGGACATGCCATGCAATTGGATGCTAAAAACCCTAGAGCAATGGCTTTAATGGCACAAATGCAATATGGTACAGCACAGTTTTTTGGTTCTTCTACCGCTGGTGCTTGTGGTTTGGTAGAGAAAAGTATTCCATTGTTCAATGCAGAAGAAAAAGGCAAAAGCTTTGACCCAACTTGGGGAATAGAAATGGCTCAGGAGCTAATGTCTGGCTGCGGAAAGTAAAACGTAATTAGTTGGGGTTTGCGAAAAGCGAGCCCCTCATTTTTTTAATTTTAAAAGATTCAGGCATGGATAAAGTACTCATCATATCTCACGTCACAGCAGGAGTGACCACTTTGCTTTCAGGTGTTTTGGCCGCTTTCTTTGGAAGAAAAGGAGGTAAGATTCACCGAGTTGCCGGAAAGGTTTTCTTCTGGTCAATGGCTTGGATTTTTATCAGTGCACTACTTATTGTGGCATTCGTTAGGTTCAATTTCTTTCTTACCATCATTGCTGTATTTAGTTTCTACATGACGTTCGCAGGCCAACGGGTATTGAAACTCAAGAAGACACTGAAACCTTTACGCATTGATTGGATTGCAGCTTTTATTGCCATCGCTTTTGGATTGACTCTTTTTGGAGCTGGAATTCGCTTTTTAGCCTTGAGCAACTTTTCGTCAACCATTGGTTACTTATCGGTTATTTTCGGTTTTTTTACGGCCAACACGGCTTGGCTCAACATCAAAGGCTTTAGAAACACCAAGCCCGATAAAATGTGGTGGTGGTTTGCCCATATGAATTTAATGAGTGGTGCTTTTATTGCCAGCATTACAGCGTTTCTAGTTCAAAACGGAGCTTTGTTTGCTGCCTTGGGCAACATGGGCTGGATACTTTGGGTTTTACCAGCTGCGATTGGGTCGCCATTGATAGCCTATCACGCCAACCGTTACAGAAAACAATTCGGTGTTGGTAAATATGCCAACACAGAGAAAGTATAAAATCAGTACTTTAGCCTAAATGGGATATCTCAAAACAGTCAATTGGAAACGGGAACTTAAGGAAACAGCGCTTATCGCATTGTTAGGTGGCCCATCAGTATATTTTTGGTGTACCAGCTGTTTTAATAATTGGGATGTTGCCCTTGCCTCAATGATAGTTTCAGCTGTTCAATGGATCTTACTTTGGCAGGGTAATGCACATGTTTCCAACTACCTCTCCTATAAAATTCCGTGGTTAGAAAACCCAAGCAAACGATTTATTTGGGGAGTAGTGGGGGTAATCGTCTATACACCTTTAGCTGTGTATACGCTATATATGGTACTGAAATATGGCTTCGATATTGACATGGGGGATATTAAATGGACCTTATTAATCTCTGTCGGAATTACCTTTGTTATCTCTTTTTTTCTTAATTCGGTTGAGTTTCTCAAGAACTGGAAAAAGGCAAGTTTAGATGCCGAACGCTTGAAAAAGGAGCAAATGGAGGCCAAATATGAAACCCTTAAAAATCAGGTCAACCCACACTTTCTATTCAATAGCTTGAATGCACTTACCAATTTGGTGTATGAAGATCAAGATCAAGCGGCCAAGTTTATTCGTGAGCTCTCAAAAGTGTATCGGTATGTTTTAGATACTCGTGCCCAAGAGGTAGTAAGCCTTAAAACCGAAATGGAATTTGTTAATTCTTACCTCTTCCTACAAAAAATAAGGTTTGACGAAAAGCTTCAGTTGATAATAAATATTGAAGGTTTTGAACAGAAAATGTTGCCGCCTATGGCCATTCAAATGCTAATAGAGAATGCCATAAAACACAACATAATTGCTGAAGAAGAACCACTTACGATTCGTATTGAAATTGAGAATGGAGAAAAACTGGTGGTCAAAAATAATCTTCAAAAAAAGAAAATTCCAGTAGAGGAAAGTTCAGGCATGGGGCTTTCAAACATAAAATCTAGGTATGAATTCTTAAGCCCAATACCCGTGGAGGTGGTTGATGAGCCGAGCGAATTTATTGTGAAACTTCCATTATTAGCCTTTGAGAAATGAAAGTACTGATTGTTGAAGATGAGTCGATGGCGGCCAAGAGGCTGGCTAATTTATTGGAGAAGATTAACCCAGAAATTGAAATACTGGCCAAACTCGATTCGGTAAAACGAACGGTGAATTGGCTAAAAGAAAACCCTCAGCCCGATCTTCTGTTCTTCGATATTCAATTGGCCGATGGACTCAGTTTCGAGATTTTGGAGCAGGTAGAAGTTTCTTCCCCCATCATTTTCACCACCGCTTTTGACGAATACGCCATTCAGGCGTTTAAAGTAAATAGTATCGATTATTTGCTCAAACCCATTGATCCAGCAGATTTAGAAAGTGCTTTAGAAAAGTATGAAGCCAGATTTAAGCCCAGCGCACCTGAGCAAAAACCAGGAATGGATATGGTGCTGATTCAGCAAGCGATGCAAATGCTCACAAAGCAATACAAAGAACGCTTTGTCGTCAAAATCGGAGAGCATATTCATACCATTCCAACGGCAGAAACCGCTTACTTTTTTAGTCAAGAAAAGGCCACTTATCTTCAAACTAAAGAGAAGAATCGCTACATCATTGATTACACCATGGAGCAAGTGGAACAGTTGGTCGACCCACAAAAATTCTTCCGTATTAATCGTAAATACTTGGTTTCGCTAGAGGCGGTAAAGGACATTATCACCTACTCCAATTCTCGCCTCCGACTTATTTTAATTCATACCGATGAAACCGATGCGATTGTAAGCCGAGACAAGGTGCAAGATTTTAAAAAGTGGCTCGACCGCTGATGCCTTTTTACCGTATATTCGGGCATGCGTATTTTATTATTCTCACTTCTTATTGTTTTTTCAACTTCTCTTAGCGCTCAAAACCTAAAAGGAAGTTGGCTTTTGGCTTATATAAAAGCCATTCCGCCAGAAATGGATATGGGCCAACTGAAATATAGCGAGGATGGTTCTAGTGACGAAAAAGCCTTTGTTGAACCAGGCCTAATGTTGTTGACGGTTTTATCGGATTCTAAAGCAGAAAGCTTTTACTCAGATGTAAAAGAGAGTTGGACAATAAAAAATGACGGAGCCAAAGTGAGGTTTGAATCATTGCAAGACACACTTTATGGAACCGTTAACAAAGAAGGAATGATGGTACTGAAATCTACCATCGATGAAAACCCAACAACCGAATATTTCTTTGCACACTATTCTCCGGAAACCCCTTCAATCGGTCTCCCAAATACCTCATGGGCCGCAAATGGTAATTCTGGATTTTTTGAGAATAAGACCTTTGAATTTCGACCAAAAGGCGAACTTTTTATTTGGGAAAATGGGCGACATGAAAAGCGTGAATTCTATACCCATAAGCTAGGAGACTTTATGGCTATCGAGTTTTCTTCTGAAGTACTAACTTCTGGTTTTGGGATTATTTACCTGGAGAAAAATGAAGGTCAAAAACTTACAGGCGTTTCTTTTTTAAGTTTGGAAGAAGGCGCTATTCCTGTAAAGTCTCAAGTTACCTTCACCAAGAAATAATTTGTTGCTAATAGCACATAAATCATCTGACTTTTAAGACTTAAGCCCTAAAAGTAAATTTTGGTGCTAGTGTAAAAACAAAGATTTTCTCCGTTACCTTCGCAGCCCTTATGTCAATTGTCAGAAAAGTTAAATCGGTAGAAAAGATTTTTGCCGCCCTTGATCAAGAAATGAATTCGCTTCGTGATAGAAGTGGCCTTCATTGTATTTCGGGCTGTGGTAAATGTTGCTTCAAGGCCGATATTGAAGCTACTCCTCTAGAGTTTCTTCCATATGCTTTTCACCTTTTTCTGACCAAGCGCATTGATGAATTTTATCAGAACTTGCTGTTGAATGAGAGCTCAATATGCACCCTTTTCAACCCCGTTAAAGATTCTTTAGACAAGGGAGGTTGCTCACAGTATGCATATCGTGGTTTAATTTGCCGTCTGTTTGGCTATTCGGCTACAAGAGATAAAAACGGAAAAGCTAGGTTTATTACCTGTAAACTAATGAAGGCAGGCCAAGCAGATACCATTGCAAAAATTGAAGAAGACATGGAAGCAGGTATTCCTTCTCCAATGATGAGTGACTATTATTTTAGGCTACGCAGTATCGATACCGAACTAGGTACCAAAATGATGCCTATCAACAAAGCAATTCGTCAGGCAATTGAAGTGGTAATGAGCTATTATGCATATCGCAGACCACCAGCGGGTTACGGTAAATTGAGTGCGTAAATAATTCGTTTTCAACCATTTTTGTCAGGTTTTTAAAATTCCCGAATAAAACCGTTGTTCATACCAAACTTTTCATTTCCTTTGTCCCTCATTTCAGAATGAAGAACGAAGCGAACATATCATCAACCATAAACTTGACACTCCCTGTGTCTGAGGTTGCTGTATATACACCTAAGTTTTTTAGGCGCTAGTCGCCTCATATACATAGACTACCTATGCGGTAGTCAAGTCCCCAATATTACCTATATTCTTTTTCAAATTTTAAATCATATTTCCTTTTAGGATTTCTGAAAACATTGAGTCGTTTTCATAATCCAGAATTACAGTGAGAATGGAATCAACAAAATTCATAATAAGGGTAGCCACAGAAGAAGACACCCGCTTTACAGAAGATATTATTGAAGAAATTGCCAACTCCGCCAAAATTAGAGGCACTGGAATTGCGCGAAGAACTCCAGAATACGTATCACTAAAAATGCGTGAAGGTAAAGCGGTAGTAGCCGTAACCGAAGCGGGCGAATGGGCAGGTTTCTGCTACATTGAAGTGTGGAGTCATGAGAAATTTGTAGCCAACTCTGGGCTCATCGTATCTCATAAATTCCGTGGATTAGGTTTGTCAAAACGTATCAAGGCAGCCGTCTTCAGGTTATCTAGGAAGAAATACCCAACAGCAAAAATTTTCGGACTTACCACAGGTGCGGCAGTACTAAAAATCAACTCTGAATTGGGCTATAAACCCGTAGTATATTCAGAACTGACCCAAGATGAAGACTTCTGGAAAGGTTGTCAAAGCTGTGTCAATTACGAAATACTAAAAGCCAAAAATAGGTCAAACTGTATTTGTACAGCCATGTTGTATAATCCAGAGTGGGAGAAAAATGTAAAACCTAAAAGAACTCAATGGGTGGGACGTGAGTTGGATAAAGACTTCAACTTGTTTCAACGTTGGGTAAATTTTAAGAAGAATATTTTGTTGAAGGCAGAAGCCAAAAAGAAGAAAAATGATGAATAAGAAGAAAGTAGTTTTAGCCTATAGCGGAGGGCTCGACACCTCTTATTGTGTAAAATATTTAAGTGAAGAACGTGGCTTAGAAATTCATTCTGTATTGGTAAATACAGGCGGTTTTTCTCAACAAGAACTGGATGAAGTTGAAAAACGTGCCTATGCAATGGGCGTAACCAGCCATAAAACCATCGAAGAAACTTCTAACTACTATTCAAGCGTAATCAAGTATCTGATTTTTGGAAACATACTGAAAAACAGTACCTATCCGCTTTCTGTAAGTGCCGAAAGGGTAAGCCAAGCCATGGCCATTGCAAAATATGCCAAAACGCTTAACCCAGAGTATATAGCGCACGGAAGCACTGGAGCAGGTAATGATCAAGTCCGTTTTGATATGATTTTCCAAACCTATTTGCCCGATGCCGAAATCATCACGCCTATTCGAGATATGAGACTTTCGAGAGAAGAGGAGATCGCCTATTTGCAATCGAAAGGTGTAGATATGGACTTTTCGAAATCGGCTTATTCAATCAATAAAGGCCTTTGGGGAACATCGGTTGGAGGAAAAGAAACGTTGAGTTCTAAAGGGTATTTACCAGAAGAAGCTTGGCCTACTCAAGTGACCAAAACCGTTGAAGAAGATTTAGAACTAGGCTTTGTAAAAGGCGAGTTAAAGTCGATAAACGGAACAGAGTTTACACATTCATATGAAGCCATTCAGGCTTTGGAGAAAATTGCGGCTCCTTTTGGTATTGGTCGCGATATCCATGTGGGCGATACCATTATTGGCATCAAAGGAAGGGTTGGTTTTGAAGCTTCGGCTGCCATCCTTACGATCAAAGCACATCAGGCTTTGGAAAAACATATTCTTACCAAATGGCAGATTTACTGGAAAGACCAAGTGGCCGCATTTTATGGCAACTGGCTGCACGAAGGGCAGTTTATGGATCCTGTAATGCGCGATTTAGAAAACATGATGGAAAGCAGTCAGAAATTTGTGACAGGGAAAGCATTTTTCAAGCTTTTGCCTTACCGTTATCAACTGATTGGAATTGAATCTGAGCATGACCTGATGTCGGCCAAATTTGGCAACTACGGTGAAATGAACAATGCTTGGACGGGTGATGACGTGAAAGGCTTCGCTAAGATTTTCGGTAACCAAAGTGCCATTTACCACCAAGTAAATCAAGGAAATGATTAGAGCAGGAATAGTTGGAGCAGCAGGCTACACAGGGGGCGAGCTGATGCGTTTACTGATTCATCACCCTGAGGTAGAAGTTAGTTTTGCACACAGCCGAAGTCAGGTAGGTTTGCCAATTCACAATGTGCATACCGACCTTTTAGGAGACAGCGAACTGAACTTTACGGATCAGGTGCATTTCGATATCGATCTACTTTTCCTTTGTATGGGGCATGGTGCTTCTTCAGAATTTATGAAGGAGAATCAAGTGCCAGACACAGTTAAGATCATTGACTTGAGCCATGACTTTAGAATGAGTAGCGAGGCCGTTTATGGCTTGCCAGAACTCAATCGTGATGAAATTAAGAAAGCTCGTTTCTTGGCGAACCCAGGTTGTTTTGCCACAGCCATTCAGTTGGCATTGTTGCCATTGGCCTATAACGGAATGTTAAGGGAGGTACACCTTTCGGGCATGACGGGCTCAACAGGAGCAGGGGTTCAGCCTTCAGCCAGTACGCATTTTAGCTGGCGCGACAGTAATGTTTCGGCTTACAAAGTTTTCACCCACCAACACATGGAAGAGACGGGGAAAAGCCTTCAACAACTTCAGCCTTGGTTCGATAAGCCGATCAATTTTGTGCCTTACAGAGGAAACTTCACCAGAGGCATTTTTGTGACGGCTTATCAGCATTGCGAGTGGCCATTGGAAGAGGCTATTCAGGTGTATAAAGAGTATTATGAAGACCATCCCTTTACTTGGGTAAGCGATGTGGCCATTGATGTGAAGCAAGTGGTGAACACCAACAAATGTGTGCTTCATCTTGAAAAACACGGCAGCTATTTGGTAATCCATTCTGCCATTGATAACCTACTCAAAGGTGCTAGCGGTCAGGCCGTACAGAACATGAATTTAATGTTTGGTTTGTCTGAAAAACTAGGTTTGAACCTAAAACCAAGTGCTTTTTAATTGATAACTATGAAATTATTTGATGTTTATCCGCTTTACCCAATTGAGCCTGTGCGTGCGCTTGGAGCCAAACTTTGGGATAAGGAAGGGAAAGAGTATTTGGATTTGTATGGTGGCCATGCCGTGATTTCGATAGGGCATACCCATCCGCATTACGTTAAACGAGTTAGCGAACAATTGTCAAAAATTGGTTTCTATTCCAATGCGGTTCAAAATTCATTGCAAGATGAGCTAGCCGAAGCCATGGGTCGAATTTCTGGCTACTATGACTACCAGTTTTTCATGTGTAGCTCTGGTGCCGAAGCGAATGAAAATGCATTAAAACTGGCTTCCTTCCATACTGGAAATCGTAAGATTATTGCGGTGGAAAATGCTTTTCATGGCAGAACTTCTGGAGCCGTAGCCACAACGGACAACCCGAAAATCGTAGCGCCATTTAACAATGGTCACGAGGTAGTTTTTGTGCCCATGAATAATTTAGAGGCTTTAACTTCAGCTTTTGATGATGAAGTAGCAGGTGTAATTATTGAAGGAATTCAAGGAGTAGCTGGCCTTTATACACCAAGCGATGCCTTTTTGGCAAAAGCCCGAGAACTATGCGATAGCTATGAAGCCGTACTGATTTTAGACGAAGTACAGTCGGGAGCTGGAAGAACAGGAAAATTTTTCGCACATCAACATTCTGTAGTTCGCCCCGATATCATTACCATGGCAAAAGGAATGGGTAATGGGTTTCCAGTAGGTTGTGTTTTGATTTCGCCAGAAATTGAACCTTGGCATGGCATGTTGGGTACTACTTTCGGAGGAAATCATTTGGCTTGTGCTGCTTCGCTTGCAGTTTTGGAAGTGCTAGAAGAAGAGCATTTGCTCAAGAATGCTGCAAAAATGGGAGCTTATCTTGAAGGTGAATTGAAGAAAATTGAACAAGTGAAGGAAGTCCGAGGAAAGGGCTTGATGATCGGTGCTGAATTTGATTTTGATGTAGCCGCTTTGCGCAAAGCATTGATTTTTGAACATGGCATTTTCACAGGTTCGGCTTCCAATAAAAATACGATTCGATTATTGCCACCGCTGAACATTAATAAGGCTGAACTGGATCAGTTTTTAGCCGCATTAAGTAAAGAATTAAACAAATAAGAGGTCAGAATTACGATCTCGAAATGTAGGAATGATTGAATTCATTTCCGCAACGAATAAAAAAGAATGAAAAATTTCACTTCAGTAAAAGACGTACAAAATATAAATGCACTGGTTGAAAAGGCTTTGTCGTTGAAGGAAAATCCTTTTCAAACCAAACTGGCCGAAGGCAAAAGGATAGGGTTGATTTTCTTCAACCCGAGCTTGAGAACACGTTTGAGTTCGCAAGTGGCAGCTCAAAATTTAGGTGCTCAGGCCATTGTGCTAGATATTGGGAAAGACGGTTGGGCCTTGGAGTTTGAAGATGGCGTGGTGATGAATGGCGATAAGGCCGAACATATTAAGGAAGCCGCAGCCGTAATGGGGCGTTATTTCGATGTGTTGGGCGTGCGCACTTTTCCTGAATTGAAATCGAAAGAAGCAGACTATTCTGAAAAACTCTTGAATGCCTTTATCAAATATGCGGGCGTGCCGATTGTGAGCTTGGAAAGCGGCACCAGACATCCATTACAGAGCTTGGCAGATTTGGTGACGATTAAAGAGCAATGGGTAGCAACGCGCAAACCCAAAGTAGTGCTGACTTGGGCGCCCCATGTAAAAGCTTTGCCGCAAGCAGTTCCCAATTCCTTTGCCGAATGGATGACCAATGCTGATGTCGATTTCAGTATTGCCAATCCAGAGGGCTATGATTTGGCAGAAGAGTTTCGCGAAGGAGTATCGGTTTTCCATAACCAAGCAGAAGCGCTTAAAGATGCCGATTTTGTGTATGTGAAGAACTGGTCGTCTTATGATGACTATGGGCAAATTTTATCTCAGGATGAAAGCTGGACTTTCGGTTCGAAGCAGTTGGAGCTAACGGATAACGCAAAAGTGATGCACTGTTTGCCTGTGAGACGCGGCTTGGTGATTAAAGATGAAATTTTAGATGGACCAAATGCCATTCATTTAGAGCAAGCTGAAAACCGAGTTTACGCTGCTCAAGCGGTGTTTCATGAATTGTTAATGTAGCCCCATCCAAACCTTCCCCAAAGGGGAAGGCCTAGGGACTGCCAATTTTGAAAGATAAAGTTTGCACTAGCAGACTGTAAAAGTCCCTCTCCTAGGAGAGGGATTTAGGGAGAGGCCACTTTAAAATAAAAGAAATGAAAAAGCTTACCATTGTTAAAGTTGGGGGAAAGGTAATTGATGAGACATCTGCTTTGGATGCTTTTCTAAAATCGTTTTCAACTTTAGAAGGAGAAAAAATTCTGATTCACGGAGGTGGAAAAATTGCTTCCGACTTTGGTAAGAAACTAGGCGTTGAGCCCAAAATGGTGGAGGGGAGAAGAATCACCGATGCTGAAACCATTGACTTGGTGACCATGGTGTATGGTGGACTCGTGAGTAAGCGGATCGTCAGTAAACTTCAAGCCTTGAAGGTAAACGCTATTGGTCTTACAGGTGCGGATGCCAATGTAATTCCAGCTACAAAAAGACCCGTTGGAGCAATCGATTATGGCTTTGTAGGCGATGTAAAGCCAGAAAATATCAATACTGAAATCCTCAAAAAACTCATCGATTCGGGGCTAATCCCTGTGTTGGCTCCTTTGACCCACGATGGCGAAGGTCATATGCTGAATACGAATGCCGATACTATTGCGGCTTCGGTGGCAGCGGCTTTAGCCCAACAATTTGAAGTGAAATTGATTTACTGCTTCGAACAGCCCGGTGTACTTTCTGATTTTGAAAACAAGCTTGTAATTCCTGAAATTAATAGGGCGGAAGTTGCAGGTTTAAAAGAAAGCGGAGTGATTAATGAAGGAATGCTTCCCAAAATGGATTGCGCTTTATTGGCATTGACTCATGGCGCTAAATCGGTAAGAATCGGTTCTTTTGAAAACTTACAAGCCTTGGCCAATGACCAATCTGGAACCCTAATCAGTAATTAAAATGCAGTTATTCAACGAGGCACTGGATTTACTAAAGCAGCTTATTGCTATTCCTTCTTTGAGTAAAGAAGAGGATAAAACGGCTGATTTGATCCAAAGCTTTTTTGAGAATAAAGGAATTTCGACCCAAAGAAAAGGCAACAACATTTGGCTGAAGAACTTACATTTTGATGATAGCAAACCTACCATTCTGCTCAATTCACATCATGACACCGTAAAACCGAATGTGGGCTACACCAAAGATCCATTTTCACCTGAAGTAGAAGACGGAAAGCTTTATGGCTTGGGTAGCAATGATGCTGGAGCGAGTCTGGTTTCTCTAATGGCTTGCTTTCTGAATTTCTATAATGAACCCAATCTGAAATACAATTTGATTTTGGCGGCAACTGCCGAAGAAGAAATTTCTGGAAAGAATGGGGTGGAGAGTATTCTTGAAGAATTGGGCGATATAGATTTTGCTATAGTGGGCGAGCCTACTTTACTTGATTTGGCAATCACGGAAAAAGGATTGATGGTGCTGGATTGCGTGGCCACCGGAAAATCAGGCCACGCTGCCCGAAACGAAGGTGAAAACGCCATTTACAAAGCCATGAAAGATCTTGAATGGTTTCGTACCTATACCTTTGATGAAGTTTCGAAAACCCTAGGGCCGGTGCGAATGTCGGTGACAATGATTAATGCGGGTCAGCAGCACAACGTAGTACCCGATGAATGCAAGTTTGTGGTAGATGTGCGTAGTACGGACTGTTATTCGAACACCCAAATTCTGGAAATTATCAGAGAGCATGTAAAATCCAAAGTGGAACCGCGATCGACTAGATTGAATCCTTCTTCCATTCCAATGGATCATCCGATTGTTCAAGCGGGGATTGCCTTGGGTGGAAGAACTTATGGGTCACCAACAATGTCTGATCAGGCGCTAATGCCTTATCCTTCATTAAAGCTCGGTGTTGGCGATTCGGCACGATCTCATACAGCCGATGAATTTGTTTTTATTCATGAAATAGAGGAGGGGATTGAGTTTTACATCCAACTTCTCAAGCAGGTTTTGTGATTTAGATTAGTCTTGAAGTTTAGACCCTTCTCCGAAATCTCGGAGCTCAGGGAAAGAAAAGAAGTAGCTTCGGTTTAATTATAATGCTGTGCCTAACTATGCGCACTTTTCATCCTGAGTTTACGAAGGAACTACACTCTCAATTATGCTTCGATTTAGGATAATCATAAAAGAACTGATGACCTTTGGTGCGTTGAATTTCTTTCCAACTTTCCATTTCAAATTCGATACCACAGACGGCAGAGGTTGGTAGATTGTCTAAATCAAAATCACTGATTTCATTAATCAAGTAAGTCAACCCAGGGTTATGGCCAAAAATCATGACTGTGTTGTGTTCATCATCCACTCGGCTTAACAGCGTTTTAATGGTTCTGGTAGAAGCGTGATAAAGCCTTTCTTCCTCCATAATGTAGGAAACAGGATAACCAATTTTAGCAGAAATCACTTTGGCTGTGGTTAATGCTCGGTTGGCTGGAGAGGATATTATAAGGGACGGTTTAACACTCCTTATTGCTAATCTTTGCCCCATATCTGGTGCATCATTTTCGCCACGATGATTTAAAGGTCGCTCAAAATCAGATAGATGCGGATTACCCCAACTAGATTTGGCATGACGAACGATATACAGTTTTTTATTGCTGGTTTTATTGGATTTCATAACTAATAGCTACATTTGCCGTAATACAAATAAAATTTTTAATTACTTATTACAATTTACAATGAATACAGGAGTAGTAAAATTCTTCAACAATGATAAAGGCTTCGGCTTTATCGTTGATGACGCATCTGGTGAAGAAATCTTTGTTCACGTTTCTGGTACAATCGATGCTATCGACAAAGACGACAAAGTTGAATTCGAAAAAGCTGAAGGTCGTAAAGGACTTAACGCTGTGAATGTCAAGAAAATATAGTTAAAAAATTATAGATTTTTGATTACTGAACCCCGACCAGTCGGGGTTTTTTTATAAATCATAAAAATACAAAAGAGGTTACACCAGCAATGATGTAACCTCTTTTGCTCTTGGCCTCAACGGAGACTGACTAAGGAAGTTTTAGCTTCCACAAGTTTGGTTTTGGAAACTTTCATTCCAACAGAACCAATCGCTACTGTTAAAGTGTGCTTCTGATTTTACTCTACCCACTTTAGTATTGTTGTTGAACAAAATGGAAACATCATAATCTTCATCGGCTTTGCTTACAATCGAAACATCATAGAAGTGCGTGTAAGCATCTTCGTCTGTTGAGCCATATTCGATATAACTTCCTTCTTTGTCCGACTCGGTATCTACAAGGTTATAGGTCAACTTAAACTCAGTGTCATTTTCATTTTCCCAATCAATACTGAGTAATTGTCTTGGTTCGTCAGGGCTTTTAAATAGAGTCCATTCACCACTTGTATTGTCTAAACGTGAAGTACCGCTGAACCACAGAAAGTTTTCAAATTCACCTTCTGAAGAAAGGTACATTTTCCAAGAGGCGCTTGCACCTACTTTTTCTGCGTATAAAGTAGCAGTTATGTTTCTGTCTCCAACCGTTACCGAATACTCAGACTTCCATCGGTCTTCGTCATTGAGGTATTCAAAACTATGGTTGAAAGCTTCTTTATATGCTGCAACGGGTATTGCCAAATCTACAGTAAGTAGCGATTGCCAGAAAATGACATTTAATGCAGCGAAGCCAAAGTTCGATTGGTCTTGACCTTCCAAGTTTGCGGCACCATTTTCTTGATTTGAGGAAAAATTCCCCATATCTGGAGCAATTGATGACTGCGGAGGTAAGGTTGGAGCTCCTGGGTTTGTGTCAGAATCCTTTGAACAGCCTACAAAAAGTACAGTTATAGCCATTATAAGGCATAAACTAAGTGTTTTAAGATTTTTCATGGTCTTATAAATTTGATTTCAGACCATATAAATCCAAACACTGTACCATCAATAAAATCTCTACAAGCTTCTAGCACATGAGCTTTGAAAATCAAAAAGGTATAATTGAAATAAGCTTTTTATATTGGGCTATGCATGGGGTCGCAGTGAGACACTACGATCAGTGAGTGGAAAACAGAAGAACTCTTTAGAAATTTAGATTAGATGTTGGCATTTCTACAAATTAAAAATTCATCGAACCCACAAATTATCGGGACTACTAATGGGGTTTATCAGGTCGAAGTTGACCAGAGCGCGCTGCTGGAGCACGAAAATTATAATGAAATAGATAGGGTGTTTTTTTCTCCTTTTAAAGATGTAGTTCAGTTCAATAATTTGGCTCTAAAAGTGACTTGTCAGCCCATTCAAGCACGACTATCAAAAAAATCAGTTATAACGGATTTGATGGGTTTTTCCCCTTATTTCCTTGGTTGTTCATTTATTATTAGCCAAAAATTTCTTGAATGTCTTCGAGAATTTGGGGTAAACGATGATCAATTCAATGTTCTTCCAATTAATATTCGAGGGGCTGATATTTCGATGTATATTTTATATGTTTCTATGATTCCCCTTGAGCTGATAGATTTTAGAGAGTCACTTCTGATTGATGCTTCCAACCCATACAGTAAAGGAGTGGCAACAATAGAATCTTACCAGGAGTTTAGGAATGGTCAAGAGTCAGGAGTATTTTTTGAATTTCAAAAAATTTGTATCCCTGAAAAATTTCAAAGGGAAAGTATTTTAAACCTTCAAGCTGAAAGTAATTTATTTTTCTCAGAAGAGCTCGTTCGCTTTTTGCTAACCAAGGATATAAGCGGTTTTGAAATATTAAAGAGACAAACTGAACTAATATTTAATTAAATAATGGAATGGTAATGTGTCAAACTCCATTGACCTTAGCTTCACCCAGTGTTTCTCAATTCCACGTTACGGTAAAAAAGAAATGAAATAAAACAAAAAACCAGCCTTGTTTCCAAAGCTGGTTTTTTAAGAATTTTAATAGGTGCTAGACAGGGCTAGTTATTCCAAAGCCCATCTGCGGTGTAACTTCCACCTTCTCGTTCCCAAAACTTACCGTTCAGGAATCGATATCCTTTGTCAAGCTTGTTCAGTTTGGCCATATCTTCTTTGCTCAACTCAATCTTAGCCGACTTCAAGTTCTTCTTCAATCTTTCTGGGTTTACCGATTTTGGAATTACTGCAGTGCCTCTCGCTTCGGCCCATTTGATTAGAATTTGAGCTGGATGAACTCGGTGTGCTTCAGCGATTTTTTTCACCACTTCATTTTCAAACATATCTGGCTCGTCATCACCTTTCATTCCTGCACTTCTATCTTTAGAGCCTAAAGGAGAATAGGCGGTGTAGTGAATGTTGTTCTCGATGCAGAACTGCAATAAATCATTCTGAGCCAAATAAGGGTGCGACTCCACTTGGTTCATTTCAGGCTGAATAATGGCAGTTTCCATTAGTTTTTTCAACTTAGGAATGTTGAAGTTTGAAACACCAATGTGTTTTACCAAGCCTTTTTCAACACAAATTTCCATGGCTTTCCAAGTGTCGGCAATAGGTATTTCGTCAATTGGAATAAAGTCGTCTGCAGTTTTTGGGTTGATGGCTTCTTTTTTATGAGCAATTGGCCAATGGATTAAATATAGATCGAGGTAGTCGAGCTGTAGTGCATTTAAAGATTCTTTTAAAGCTGGCATTACATCTTCTGGAGCATGGAATGAATTCCAAAGTTTAGAAGTCACAAAAAGGTCCTCGCGCTTTACGTCACCTTCTGCAAAGGCATCGGCAAAAGCGTTTCCAATTTCATCTTCGTTTTGGTAAATCCAAGCACAGTCAATATGGCGATACCCTAGTTTGATGGCTGTTCTAACTGCTTGGTAAACTTCACCTGGTTCAGATTTCCAAGTTCCCAGTCCAATAGCTTCTAACTTATCTCCGTTCTTAAATATCAGTTGGTTCATAATGCTTCTAAAGAAATTTTATCCACTAAACTAATGATATGCACTGGCAGTTCATTGATTTTTAGGTTTCTAAAGAATTATTTTTTTTAGAAGTACAGCCAAGGGCTATTCATTTCTTAGATTATGAACAGGATTTGTTTTCATGATTTTCTGTGTTTGCCATAAAATGGCGAGCACACCAATACTAACTGTAGCCATTGTGCTAAAGAGTATTTCGGCAAAGCCTACACCTCCACTAAATTTATTATAGATACTGACCAATACGGAATCATAAAATAGATAGGCAGATGGTACTGCAATAATTAAGGCTATGGCCCACATTTTGAAAAATGTGTTGGAAAGGGATTTTAGAAGGCTGAAGCCATTGGCACCTAATATCTTTCTAATTGCCACTTCTTTGGTTCTATTTTCAGTAGAATAAATTACCATACCAAGCAACCCAAGACTAGAAATGGTAACCGCTAGCAGGGCTAGAAATCCAAAAATTTTGATGCCCGCTTTAAAGAAATCGTATGCTTTTTTGATTTCAGTATCTAAAAAAGTAGCTTTAAAAGGTTGGTTTGGATAGAGTTGATTCCATCCATTTTCTAGGGTGGCTAAGGTTTTAGGTAAGTTTTGCGAGGTTATTGAGACCAAGGCATAGTTGAGGTCAGAATCGCTGATACGCATTACCATTGGTTCTATTCGTTCATTAAGTGGTTCGTGATTATAATCTTTAATCACCCCAACAATCTGAATTTTCTGGTCGTTTTGAAATTGACCTAAGAGACTATCTTTTGCTGAAGAATTGAGATTGTTGAGTTTGTCCATTAGGCTTTGATTAACAAGGATTTGCTCAAGGTGATCTTTTCTAAGTTCGCCCGATCCCCAAGCCATTTCAATTTCCATATGGTCAATAAATTGATCGTCTATGAATACTTCTCTCGCTCTAACAGAGTCTAGTTTGTCTTCACTAAAAAAGTAGACAGAGCGAGAAAGTGGGGTGCCGGGAATGCTTGATGAGAAACTGAGATCTTTCACATCTGGGTTAGAAAGAAAGGAATTCTTCAGAAGTTCGGATTGACTGGATTCGATAGGAACGACCAGAACATTCTCTTTATGAAAGCCCAAGTTATAGGTGAGGGAGTGTTGATATTGCCGTACCAATACACCAATACCAATCATTAAAACGAGGGATACAACAAATTGAAAGATCATTAGGCCTTTTCTGATGCCTGATATTGATACTTTATTACTGCCTATGGTGTTTCTTAATGCTGCAATTGGGCTTGTTTTGGCATAGAAAAATGCTGGAACTAAACCAGTGAGGAGTCCTGTACAGATAGCGAAAAGAACAAATACCAGTACTAGCTTAAGGTTAAGGGCAAAAGTGAGCGATGATGCTCCCGCCAGCATGGCCACAAATTCATCTCTAATGAAGTAAAAGAAGATTGAGCTTATGCCTAGAGCAATTAAACAAATGAGAATGGTTTCGAGCAGAAATTGATGAACGATTTGTTCTGATTGACCACCCATTACTTTTCTAATTCCAATTTCCTTCGACCTTTTAAGGGCACTTGCTATGGCCATGTTTACATAATTAATACAAGAGGGAAGCAAGATTAGAAGGGCTGTGCCTATGAAAATGAGTATAGATGGTTTGTCAAACACTAAACCTACTTCATCATCCAAATCTGGCCCTGGGTTAATATCAAGAATGGGTTGTAATCGATACTTTGCTTCAATGTTTTGGGCTTTAAAGAAGGGTAGTCCTGTGCTACCAAGTGCATTAATCTCTTTTTCCAAAGAAGCAATAGATTCATTTGATTTGAAATAATAGAAATTTCCGTTAAAGTCAGTCCATTGTTGATTGTTTGATAATTTGGTAGGAATTGCCGCCAAAAGATCAAATGTGAAATGCGTGTTTTTAGGAAATGGAGCGAGTATGCCTGCCACTTCTAAATTGCCCCAATTTTCGGTTTTGAGTATTTGGTTCATGGCGGGCTTCTGCCCAAAAAGCTTTTCGGCTAATTCTGAGGTAATGATCACTTTCCCAGGCATGCTTAGGGCGCTTTTGTTTCCTTCGATTAAAGGGAAAGAAAACATATCTAGAAATGATGGTTCTGTTAAATAGCCAGATAGCCTCAATGGGTCTCCGATTGTTTTTACTGAAGGAAAGAACATATCGTTAATGTGAACCTTTTCAGTAATTGAGGGTAGGGCGTTATCGCAGAGGTAGGCCAGTGCAGTTGGGGCAGATGCAAATCGGTTTGTTTTTTCTGGATAGGCAATCTCTGTAGTAACACGGTAGATTTTGGCAGAATCTTTATGGAACTTATCAAACTGATGAAGTTCCATAATCATGGCTAGGGCCAAAAGAGCAATGGACATTCCTAATGCCAAGCCAAATACACTTAAAAAGGTGAAGCTCTTTTGTTTAATGATGTTGCGAACTGAGATTTTAAAGTAACTTTTTAGCATGGTAATGAGGTTGTTGTTTTGTGGTACAGAGTTTTTGTATTGGTTTTTTCTTTTGGTAATGGCATATGAAAAAGACAGCCTTAGCATTTGAAACCAATAGAAAGATTTAGCATAGCCTTTTCCGTGTTTCGCAGAATTGATCTGATAGAGCTCTTCTAAATCTCCCAGTAAATCTTCAACAGCTGCCTGACCGCATAATGCTGTGAATATTTTTTCTGCTAATTGTGGAGGTCTATTCATTTAAGCGAGAGATTGATTTTAGATACAGACCAAAGCTCATCTCTTAAAGATTTCATGTCGTTAAGCGAGACAATGGCTTTCGGTTTAAGTTCAAAGTGGCGTTTTCGTCTACCACCACGTGTGGCAGTAGGTTCGCCCAAGTAGGAAGAAATAAGCCCTTTTTCCTCTAACCGAGTAAGTGTAGAATGTAATGCTCCAAGACTAAGAGACCTGTTCGCCCTAGCAGTTATACTTTCAAGTATAGCCACTCCGTAGGCTTCATCACCAAGATGTGCAATGGTTAGCAGAACAAGCTCTTCGAATTCGCCTAAATAGCCTTTCATATTTCTATTAGTTTCTATTTTTAATATTAAATAAAAGTACGCTGGTTTTTTTGATATGTTTCTGTTTTTAATAAAAAATAATTTTGTGATGGATTTTACTTGCTGGAAACAACAAATACCTCACTTAACCTAGTGAGGCATTTGTTTAGGAATTTGATGCCTTAATACCTTCAAGATACTTTTTCTACTATATATACTTATTATTTCAATTCCAACAAAACCACATTCTCCACATGGTGTGTTTGTTTGGCTTAAAATCACTTATTACAGGTGATATGAAGCTTATGCTCGGACAAGAAATGGGCAAAGAAATGTGAATTTCTCAGTGTTTTCTCATCCCAGATGAGAAAAAGATGGGAAATGCTTCCTGTCTTTTGAAAAGATAGGAAATGAATAAAACTAGCTGATGCGAAAGCCCTGAGTGCTCTTTGGGGTTTGTAGTTTAGTATCTCTCGCAAAGGATTGAGAATTAATAGGTTCTCTCTCGGTGTCATCAGTCTAAAGTTGAATTTTTTGCTTTTACCTCAATGCTTTGTGCTTCTACCACCCATTTCGGATTTTAACAAGCCTTTGTTTTCCAACCTGTTCAAGGTGGAGTGTACAGTACTTATTAACTACTTTTTTCCTGTTTCTTCCTTGATTTCATTGGTTATAACTTAGGCATACGCATCAGGTTGTAAGCTGCCTACTGCCAAGAGTGCTATTTCCTCTTGACTGAAAATCGGGTCATTATTCACAGCACAAATGAACAATACAGGTTCAAGGCGAGGATGAAGTGAAAAAGTTTCCGCGTGAATTTCTTACTCTTAAGCGGTAGTTCGAAGCCCCAAGACTCTAAAGGGCAGGTTTCTGTTTTTCTAGGCAACTGGGGATAACCCAATTGACACTTCTCAGCGTCAATCACAAATCAATTCCAGCCATAAACATCTATATAGCCCCCGAAAATTCCATCACCTGAGTAAAAGTCGAATTCAATTCCGCTAAAAGGCGTACCCGGTTTTGGGTTCATCCCTCCTTCCACCCATACCTGACAGCCTGAGCTATTGTAGGTATTTGGGGCATAAATGTTAGCGGTGCAGCCTAGAGTGATCTGGTTAAATAAGGCCATGCTTCCTATCAAACCCAAAGCTGTTGTGGGGCCACTGCGGGCCCAAGGATAAAGACTCAGGTAGTCTTCCTGGTGAGATTCAGCGGTATTACCCCCTGCATCGTTTCCGTAAAGGTTGGTATAATATGTATTTTGACTTTGCACATTACCATTGACATAGAACCGGGCTCCAAAAGTCTGATCTCCCTCTACTTGTGGAGTGGGGCTGTTAAAGATAAACTCGTAATAACGGTAGCCGGCATTAGTAAATACGTTGGGCAATTTAAAGCCATTACTGCTCGACAATGTATCGACAAAATTTCTGCCCCCTCGCCCGTTAATCTTAATATTTCCGCCTACTGTGAGGTTGCCATTTATGTTTAAATCCCCATTTGACGATAAGGTCATTCTTGCACCTCCCGGATGATGTATGTATAACTCATTGCCTTCATAGTTATTCGAAGTACCGATGGTCCATGCACCGGATTTATTCTGAAGAACCAAATTGGTCCAGGAATTGGTGCCCTGATCTGTATTAATTGTGACTGTGGTGCTGCCACCATCACCTGAAATTTTCAACAGAGTTTCTTGCCCATCTAGGAAATTGAAGTTACCACCTTGATAATTGGGAATGGTTGCTTGATTGGCATAAATATCGGCTTGGCTTACAATGACCGGAAAGGCCAGTCGTTTGGTACTGCCATTAGATGTTATACTCAAAATGAAAATAGTGGTTTCGCCCAGGATCAAATCATTATCGCTGCTTTTCGGGTATTGATCGTCAGAGGTTAACAGGTTGCCATTCTGATGTTTTTTAATCTTGATCAACTGATCTTCCATAAGATATTTGAGTTCAAAAACGGCCCCTGTATCATTAGGGGCATTCCAGCTCAGGGTGGTTTTATTGCCAGCATTCATATGATCAGGATTGGCTGTAAAAGTTACCTGGGAATGATCTGTCTGAACTTTGGGAAGCACCAGGGAAGTATCGTTCACGGTTCCTGAGGTTACGGCTTTTCCATTCACCTCGGAGACAGTTTCGGTGATCGTTACGGTGGCGTTTCCGGGAGTATCATTAACCAGTACATCATTTATCTTGATCATTATGGTATTGGAAGTGATCGTTCCATGGTTGATGTTTGAGCTACTGGGAGACACCTTGAAGCTAGTTCCTGCTCCTCCACCAGTCTCGAATTTCCAATTCGGATTCTTTTCAAAATCCGACACAGTGATCTCATTAGCTGTGGTAGTCAGGTCCGTGGCTGCTGATCCCGTCCCTCCAAAGTCAAGCACAATGTTTTTTACCTTAACGGAACTCAAAGTGCCACCATTCTGAACCGAAGTTTTCAGTGTGGCCAGAATAATAATATCCTGTGTTTGGCCTGTAATAAGCGGGCTGGGTACAATGGTGTATTCCAGGTAAGTAAAAGAGCCGATGTTTGTCATAATCTATTTTGGTTGATGCTATAATTCGTTGGGTGTCTTTACATTAAATGGCTGGATTAATTCCAGCCATAAACATCTATGTAGCCAGAGGCAATTCCATTATAATTGAGGCTGCCGTTTTCATGGCCATAGAAATTGAACTCGATACCTACAATATCACTGGCGGGTACACTAAGGTTTCCTCTGGTGCCTTCTACCCATACCTGGCAACCTACATTATTGTAGGTATCAGGAGCGTACAGATTCGCAACACATCCCAATGTCGAATTTCTAAATAGTGTCATGCTCCCTAGCAGGCCCTTTGCACTCGTGGGGCCACTTCTATCCGTTGGCCAAAGACGCAGGTAGTTTTGGTCTTTGTAGTTGCCGAAACCGTGGTTCCCGGAGTCGTTCCCAACAAAAACAGAAGAATAATCTTTATCTTGGAAATAAACGGGTTCAGGACTTCCTTGACCATAAAACCGAGCTCCAAATGACTGGTCATTATCTATGTTGGGTTGAACCGAATTGAATACAAGTTCATAATAGTTAAAGCCTTGGATATTGTCTGTCGTAAATAGATTGTCGATGGTAAAGCTATTGCCTGAGCTAAGTGTACCTACATAAGTTTTTCCTCCTCGGCCTTTTACAATACTGCTCGCGCCCACAGTGGAGTTACCGGTAATAGTCAGGTTTTCATTAAATGTCACATCTTCAGTTACTGTCAGGCCTTTTGAAACGGTCAAATTACCTGTAATTGTTGAGTCTCCGATGATGTTAATACCACCATTCACAGTAAGTTCACCTGTAGGGGAAAGGGTAAGATTGGCTCCTTGTGAATTTTTAATGCTAAGGTTGTTCTGCTCAGTTTGTATGGTCCAGGTACCCTGGGTGTTTGTTAGTTCTACCTTGGCATTATGAGTATCTGTTGTATTGATGCTCAAAGTCGGGTCCTCAGTGGTAGAATCAATACTCACCTTATTGGCATAAATATGGCTGTTTTCCACAATAACCGTCAGGGTAAGGTACGTGGTTGTAGCTCCTTCAGTTACTTTCAATATAAAATCCGTAGTCTCCTTGGGCATAATCGGTTTGGCTATCGGGTGAAGGGTGTAGGAACTCCCTGTTAATGGTGAGACAGTTTTCAGTTTGTCATCAAGAAGATATTGGAGACTATAACTAGCTCCAACTGGCCCATCCCAGCTCAGTACTACATTAGGCTGGCTTCCGGTATTTATATAGTAATAACTGGAGGTGAAAGTGGTCTTGGTCGTGCCATTACCAGTCACTTTAGGAAGTACCAGAGAAGCCTGGTTTATAGGTACTATATCGGGATTTTCTTTTGGGGTCTGGCCATTCACCATTGAAACCGTTTCAGTGATTGTGACTGTGACATTACCTGGCTCATCATTTACCTTGACTCCACTAATTTTGATCAATATGGCGTTTGAGCTAACCTTTCCATGGATAGTACTCTTGCTGTTGGGAGAAACCTTGAAGCTCATCCCTCTCTCTTTAACTGATTCAAAGGACCAGTCGTGGTTTGATTCAAAATCACTTGTGGTAATAGCAGTAGTCGTTAGATTCGTAGCATCCTTTCCTACCTGACCAAAATCGAGCACGATATTATCTATGGTCACAGAACTCAGTGATCCACCATTCTGAACTGAAGTTTTCAGTGTGGCCAGAATAATAATATCCTGTGTTTGGCCTGTAATAAGCGGGCTGGGTACAATGGTGTATTCCAGGTAAGTAAAAGAGCCTATGTTTATCATAATTAATTCTTTTTAAGGTTTATTGTATTGGTTTCAAATGGTCGCATCCAATAGATGCCTGTTTACGCTGTCTATCGGTTGAAGCTTAAATCAAAGGGCTTAAAGCCATACTATTCATTTTGATGCCAAGCTGGCCTTCGTTAAGATCTGTTGCACCTAAGTAGATGAATTGTCCCTTGAAGTAGGTTCGGACCCTTTTACGGATTACGTTGTTGGGATAAATCTGCCCCCATGTCGGGTTTTGAAATGTAGACCATAACTGGTAAGTGCTGGTGGTATCGAACTTACCGTTTGTAAAGGCATTCTCTGAACCTATAATGTGCCAAAAGCCCATACCATTTCCTGAATAATTGACTATGTACATATCCACCATGAGGATACCTTCAACAACACCACCAAGATTGATTTCATAGTAACCAAAATTGCCATTACCAGAGGTGAGGGAAAATCCTGCCATGTTTGCTATGGTTGTTCCGCCTGAAGATTCGGTTGTAGCATTGCTCCAGACAGAAGTTCCTCCTGCCCAGCCTGCTACATTCGTTAAGGTAGCGCCAGTAATATAGTTTGTGGAGCTGGTGACACTACCATTTACAGTAATGTTGCCACCCACATTCAGGTTACCCTGATTACTGATCTGAGCCAAATCAGTATAGGCATTATCGTTGCCTGTACGGAAGTAAAACTGCCCTTCTTCCTGTGTGGGGATATACATAACCCCATTATTCAGTGAATCACCTATGCTCATATGTCCCTGAATATTCAATGATTCTGAGCCGGGTGTAGAACCTCCTATATTCACCTGCTGAGCATAGAGTGTTTGCTGCTGGACAATGACTGTTCTAGTGAGATATGAGTCTTCTGCACTGTCTTTAATCTTTAGAATGAAGTTGGTGGTTTCATCCAGAATAAGGGGGCTTATATTGGGGTCTGTAGGATATGAACCATTGGCACTTAAGGAGGTAACATTGACTAACTGATTATTTTTCAAGTAATGCAATGAATATGATGCTCCAGGGGGGCCCCCTTTCCAACTAAGTATCGTTGAATCACCTGCCTTGATATAATTATTGGAAGCAGTAAATATGGTCTTTAGGGCATGTTTTTCTTTGATTTTAGGGAGTACCAGAGAAGCTTGGTTGACGTTTCCGGATTTCAATGGACTTCCATTCACCTGAGAAACAGTCTCCGTAATGGTTATAGTGACGTTTCCAGGTTTATCATTAACCACCACATTATTGAGTTTGATCATGATCACATTTTCCATGATCTGCCCATTGGCGACAGTGGTAGGTGCTACTATGAAACTCATACCTACCCCTCCTCCTTTCGAAAAGGACCAGTTGGGGTTTGATTCAAAATTTGCTAATGTAATAGCATTGGCTACCGTAGTTAAGTCTGTGGCATCTGATCCTGTATCACCAAAATCCAGTACTACATTTTTGATAATTACTGAACTTAGCGGACTGCCATTTTGAACAGAGGTTTTCAGCGTGGCAAGGATGATGATGTCCTGCTTTTCGTTGATAATAAGAGGACTGGGTACAATGGTGTACTCTAAATAAGGATAAGCTCCGATGTTTGCCATAATAATTTTAAATGTTATTTACTGAAGGCCCACCGCCTGGAAAGCCTCTACTTTGTTAATTCTGAGGCCCATTTGACCATTGTTGTCATCCTTGCAGCCTATATAGATGTACTGCCCCTCAAAGTACCCGCAGACTATTTTGCGTACCAGGTTGCCATTAGTACGTGCGACATTGGGAGACTGTGTTGAAGTCCAGACCTGATAGGATGTTTTTGAGTCATATCCGTTAGCACCGAGTTCTTGTTTCGAGCTGTAGACATCAAATGTACCTGATCCGGTTCCAGTGTAGTTGGCCATATACAGGTCTACTTTCACATAACCCTTTAGATAGGTTCCAAGGTTTACTACATAGACTCCATAGTTGCCTGCACCATTAGTGGTAGAAAAACCGTCCAATCCATCGATGGTCTCCCCATTAGAGGAGGCTTCTTGTCCAGCAAGCCAGGTGGCATTCGTTCCCGCAAAGCCACTACAGTTTCTCCATGTACCTATTGACATGATCCGCATCCCCGTCTGGGCACTGAGCGTACCACCCACTGTTAAACTTCCTGTATTGGTAGTTCCTGCACTGAGCCCACCGGAAGTGTTTATAGAACCTCCCGCTAATACAAGGTCTCCGGAAGGCTGTATTTGTAATAAGGAGGTTGGACTGGTTGGAAGTCCTTTTTTGAATATGAAACCATTTGCTGTCTCCTCTGGCACTATAAAAATGCCCGAATTAGTGCCATCACCTACCTGAATCTGGCCGTTCAGTCTGATATTGGTGGTGCCCGGGAAGGCAGCGGGATTACCGACCACCAAGGCGTTTGTTGTCAGACTGTTGGACACCAGATTGGCATTTTCGACAACAACAGTTAAGGTCTGATAGGTAGGAGTAGCAGTGCCATCTTTTATCTTTAACATAAAGGTCGTTGTCTCTTCCGGCATATAGTTTTGCGTGTTTGAAGGGGTAATTGAAGGAGTGCTACTCGGGTAAAGTGTATAGGAGCTCTTATTCCCCAAATTGCCTTCGCTGCCGCCCGGACTTTCTGCCGGAACATTGATTAGCTGATCCAGATACAGGTAATGCAAGGAATAATCGTTAGTGGCAGGGCCATTCCATTTCAATACTACATTGGGTTGGTTTTGGGTATCTATAGAATAATGACTGGCTGTAAAAGTGATTTGTGATGTTCCGTGCTCTGCAATTTTTGGAATGGTAAGGGAAGTTTGGTTAACAGTGGGGCCGGTATCGGTACTTCCCACTGTCTTTGAAAGCGATTCAGTGATGGTCACGTTGACATTGCCCTTGGTGTCATTGACTATAACATCTTTCACATTGATAAATATGGCATTAGATGTCACCTGTCCTGTAGTGTTCGGTTGAGGAGTTACCGTGAGGCTATTTGCCCTTCCTCCGCCTTGGGTCATTTTCCAATTGCTATCATCCTGAAGCTGCGCCTGTGTTATAGCATTCTTCGAGGAAGTAAGGTAGGTAGGTCCAGATGAACCTGCTGGCCCGAAATCCACAATAATGTTATCCACAGTTACTGAAGTTAAGGACCCCTGATTTTCAGCCTTGGTTTTCAAGGTAGCAATGATGATAATATCCTGCTTTTTGTTTAAAAAAAGAGGAATAGGTGCGATGGTGTACTCCAGATAGGTATTGTAGTTCATGATTATTTTTTTTATGTGAAAATTTTTTGAAGTTGTTTTCTGAATGCTTCAGGAATAGGCATAAATATCAATCCAGCCACCCGCCATACTGAAGCCTGCAGTTCCTTTGTCACCATAATAGTTGAATTCAATCCCTTCAAGATGCTCTGAAAGCATAGGATAAAGACCTCCTTCGGCCCAGATCTGACAACCGAAGCCACCTTCTGCAATGGGAGCATAAAGGTGTGAAATGCAAGCAAAGCCACCTTTAGATTTGTAAATGGTCATTTTACCAAAGAGCCCCATTTTTTGATCAGGGCCCTTTCGGCTGTTACCATATAGATGCATATAATTTTTCTGAGTAAATGATTCACGTCCACCATTTCTGTCATCATTTCCAAACAAGATAGACTGGTAATTATTCTCAACATTGGGGCTAGATTCTTTGGTATAGAATCTTACGCCAAAGGTGCGATCGTCCTTGTTTACAGATAAAGCCTGGTGGAACACAAATTCGAATTGATAGTGATCGTGTTGTACGAAAAGCTCGGGGAATTTGAATTGGTTATTATTGTTGAGCGTGCCAATATAGGTTTTCGCGCCCCTTCCATTAATCACTATATTTCCATTAATGGTCAGGTTGCCCTTTACATTCAGGTCGCCATTAAAGGTGTTGTTGTTTCCTGTAACTGTTAGATCACCATTGATGTTTGTAGTTCCCGCAGCCAGTGTACCCTTTATATTAGTATTCGCACTTTTATCTACATGAAAGAGTTGTTCTCCGGTAGCCTTGAGAATACTCAGAGGATCTGCAGGTGAATCATCCTTAGTGACGATTGTAATGCCATTACCCGCCTGTCCTTCGGTTGCTTCATTTTCGCTAATCAAAATGCCATTTTCACCTGCTGAGTTAGGATACTGTACATGCAGACTCTGTGCATGGAGGCTCAGCTGGCTCACCAGTACCGCTGTGCCCACTTGACTTGGCTTGCCACTTGAAAGAATTGTGAGAATAAAATGAGTGACGGCATCAGGTATCAGGTAGGGGTCTCCTTTTGAAGGATCAGGGTAGAAGTCTGTATGGCCCAGTGGGTCTTTATTGCCGTGGGCTGAGATTTTGTATAGTTGGTTACGATAAATATATTCGAGAGAATAGCTGGCCTCCGGATCACCACCTGACCAGCTCAAGGTGCAGTTTTGACCGGCTTTAAGTTCCTGAGGTTGTACGGTAAGAACCGGTTGATACTCCTTTTCTTTCACTTTTGGGAGTACTATGGTTTGTGTTCCAGTAAAGGTTTTGTTGTCAACTTTCTGTCCCGGTTGAGCATTGGCACTGGCAACCTCAGTGATGGTTAAGCTTGCATTTCCTGTGACAGCATTTACTTTAACTCCTCTGAGCTTTATAACAATAGCATTGTTGCTCACTTCTTTAGAGCCTTCTCTTGGAGATAGAGTACATTTAACGCCCTGGCAAGTCACCTTCCAATCGGGTGGAATCTCTACTTGCGAAGGCTCGATTGGTGCATTGCACATGTTGTCAGCATCATTGCCTAAATCTCCGAAGTCCAGGACGAGGCTTTGGATACTGACGGAGTTAGTAGAATCTTCTAATTGGGCAGGAGTTTTCAGCGTACCAATAATTAGCAGATCTTGTGTTTCACCAATTTTAAGCAGAGTGGGTACACAGGTATAGTTTAAATAAGTAGGTACTGACATATTGTAACTTTTGTTAATTCATTCGCTCATTTATTTTTCAGAGACTTTCTTCTCCGGTTTCAAAATTGGTCAAGGCTAGCCATCCATCGCGAAGGGTCAATGGCCTGGCAGGTAGCTCGGCAGTCTGACCAGCATTGGTCACACTTTCTTTTTGCCTTTCTCCACTACTCTTTACTTCCAACCAGCTCCAATCGCCTTCTTGCGTGACGGGTAGTGGCATTTGAATTTTCTTCGGGTTGGTCAACAAAGGCCCCACTCTGAAAGTCACCTTCATGTTTCTCATGGCTTTTTTGGTGAATTCAGATGGCAATTGAACAGACTTGGTAGGTAGCATACCATTGGCTGCATGTACCGCAGCCCGAGGGTCGAGCAACATGGTAATAAAAGTTGCTCCAGCTTCCGGGGTGGCAGCAGGTACATTACTTTGCGCTGCACCATGGCTCACCTCAGCATTGTATTTGAGCGACAGAAAATTCTGATCGTTTCCGCCTATCGCCTTCAGATAGCCTGCGTCTGGCATGTCTACCGGTTTGTGTACACAATTAAGTTGGTTAAAGCCCTCACCATCTTTAAAATAACCGATCAGTCCATCGTCATACAGATTAGCCAGCCCCAGCTTCAGGGGCCATTCAAGAGAAGTTGTATCGTCCGATGGTGGATTGAGCGTTAAGCTTCCTCCTAGATCGTTGGTGATTAAATCTTCCAACAGATTTACCTGGACGGAATTACTGTGACCAGGTACCTGCACCGCATCTATGATGTGGTAAACACCCGCATTGGCAGTTCGACCACTGATGCTCAGGGTTCTGTTCCATTTAAATCGTTTAATCAGGCTCGTAATCTCATCCGAAGTAGCTGCACTATTGGTTATAGTAACAAAGGCATTGGAGCTACCACTGGCCTTGGTAGGAGTCCAGCTTTCAAATAGGTCGTTTTCAGTGAAATCTGAAGGGTTTTGATTATAGTTGGCATGTCCATATAAGTTCAGCCTCAGCTTGCCTCTTACCAGTGCAAGAGGTCTGCCTAGCAGCAAGGCCAGATGCTGATCAGATTGTGTGCTGGCATCATCAACGGCCCAAAGGGTTTCATCTATGGCCTGCAAAAAGTTTTGGAATGCCTGAGCGGAGTCTACCTGATTGGCATCATCCAGCCCCTGTAGCATGTTAAGCAGGTACTGATTGGGGATGTCCGTTGCGCTTAGCTCCGACAATTTCTTCCAGGGTTTAGAACCTTGGACCGGGGCTGTTTTTGGTGGCGGTGGGTACCATATTATCTCTGCTGATTGGTCCGGAATGATGGACAGCAACAGCTCACCTAATAATATGCCTTCAGAATCGTAAACACTGATTCCTCCATCCAGGTGGTTCGGTAATATCCAGCCACATACAGGTCGCGGATCGGCTAGCAGATCGATATCAATCTTATCATTTGCCCCTCCAGAGCCATCTACGAAACCAAAATCCAGTCTTGCAGGAGTCACCATGCTTGGAGTCAGTTTCGACAGTCGGTGGTGTGGATTAGGCATCATGTCATCCGGCCCAAGAGTTAATGCCCTGCTCTTGATGGGTCTGAAGGTTTTAGCAGCATCCGACATACCGGTTGAATAATTGCCATTGGCAAACAACAAATCTACTGCCTGACCAAAACGGTCTACAATGCGCAATTCGTTAAACTCAAAAAAGCCTCCCCTGATAGGATGGTAATAAGCTGCTGCGGATGATCCTGATGCTGTGGCTTCGCCAATGTCTGGGTATCCCAGATGGTGGCCACCAATCAATGCGCTCAAGTCCGGTCCAATGAAACCTGTCAAATTGCTGCCGAGACTTTCGGCTACCGTAACAGACATAGAGCCAGAAGAATATGCCACAGTAGTGATCTTAAGGGCTGTAGTTTGATAGGCAGGGTTTGCAACGGCATTCGCAAAGTAGCAATGCTGACCAACCGGGAATAAGTGGCTGAGGTCAGCTGCACTGGCGAAGGAAAGTGTATTATTTGCACCGCTCCCTGTGCTCAAGGCATACCAGGGTGCATTGGCGAAATCAGCAGCCGTAATAGCGGGAGTAGGGGCAGGCCCATCTCCTCCTAATTTCAGGTAATAATCGGTGTACTCGGTACTGAAGTGAGGTGGTAGCGGCTGATCATTTCTGCCATTACCCGGTGTGGCGTATAGTGTCAGTGTTTTTGCACTAGCTGAATATTCAGCATTGGTGTCGCACATCAGGTTGACAGTGGTCCCAGTAGATTTATCTTCTAAAGTAAATTCATCCCCTTGCTGGTATTTGACTGAGATATCGGTATCTACATTGCCAACCACGAATGTGCTACTATTGCGAAGCCCGCCATCTGTGTAACTAGTTAAGGGAGGCTTTGTGCTGTTATCAGGAGCGCTCGCAGGACTCTTAATCATTGGTGCACCTCCAGGGCTTACATTGGCCTTTTGTGAACGCATAATCAGCTGATCGGTAAAGCCGGTAAGTGTCTGTGACAATAAATCCCATTGGTGTGGAGCCGGGGTGAGAATGCCGATTGGTGTATTTTGAACAGGTTCCTCTACTGTAATCGTTACTTGCCCCTGACTGATTGTGGGAGTGGAGGCTACCGTGTAGGCGCCATCGTTCAAATTACTTTGGCTTACATAACAGGTAGAACCCTCCGGGAATAAATGATCCAGGTTGATTTCACTGTTTACCACAAAAGCGTTACCACTTTGTTTGGCCTCGGCAATATCAAAATGCTGGCCAGCAATAATATCCATGATGTGTTCCACATCTTGCAAGTGATCGGCAGTTTCAGTACCCTGATGAGAGCCAATGTATTGTTCAAGGCGGCTTCTGAAGTTGAAGGTGGCCTCAGGCGTCAGAAAAGTTTGTCCTTCCAGCACGGAGGCAGGAGTATAAGTGACGACCAGATATAATGTGCCGCTAATGCTATTACTGCCCGCTGTATAAGTAGATAGTGTAAGTTGCTGGCTTTGAATGTCGTAAGTTTGAGATTGAATCTCATAGTTTGTAATGTCATCTGGATCATTGTACACTAATACATTCAGGCTATTGGCCCGAAAACGACTGTATTGCTCCGGGCTAACCTGAATGATGAGACTTGAAGCGGTACTTTCGGACAAAAGTGGATATCCTTCCCGACTCACCGTAAACAAGAAAGACATGTCGATAGGACTGAGGCTGATATCATCAGTGCCGCTCAGGGTAATTGTCAATTTATTCTCGCTGTAATTACTACTTTCAATGCCATATTGATCGTCAGATCCTTTGATAATCAGTTGATTATCCTGGATTTTGCTGCTGAGATATGAACGCTGATCAGCAGGCTGAAGCGTTAGCTGCTTTTGGGCAGCATCACTTGTGAAAGAATGGGTTTCTGCTGGGAACGATTGATTAAAGTGGTACTGCTTTCCATCGAACTCCCAGGCTTTTTGATCGAAATACCAATTATCATAACTCTGTCCACCATTGCCTACAGATGAAGCCTGTGATGAGAGCCAATTCACTCTCCATTCCAGAAGTAATGGCATCCAGGCCTGCTGCCATTGTTGTATGGCAAGGGATTCAGGTACAACCGCTGTTCCGGCCGTATTACCGAAACCTTTTTGCTGCTCTATGGCCAGTGCTATATCAGCACTTGTGCCGGAATTTACGCTGGCCAGTAGGTCTGCACTGCCTACGTTCAGGAAGAGCGCCTCATAGCTTAGTCCGCTAAAGAGTGTATTGAGCGCAGTTACTTTGGCCGATGGTAGAACCGGGTGTGTAATAGCTGGTATGCTAAAATTGGGGACCTCAGTGGCTTTAATTGTATTGCTGCCGCTGTAGGTGAGTTGTGAGATCAACTGATCGCTAAAGCGGCAAAACAAGGCTGTATTAGGAGCTGCTGCATTGGCGATGTCAAAGGAAGAATCAAGACCCGAAATCAACAATTCCGGGTCCTTGGCCTGATAAAACCGAGGTTTTGAAGTGGCCTTGAGCTGCCAGTAAGCGTTGAGCTGTGGCCGTAGTTCTGTTGTTATAAGAGAGGTATCTACATCAAGGCTACTGATTTGTGTGCTGATTTGTGTCTCCCAGGATTTCACTGTGGCCATTTGATCGACCACCTGCAGTTCCTTTGCCCCTAGCATCAGCGCCATTTGATTGATCTCATCCTGAGAGTAGTTTTGTTCTGTATTGTGTAAGGGAATGTAGTTGTACTGCCACCAGAGAGCATAACACTCAGATTGAAGTGATTGCAATACCCTCATCTCCCTGTCCAGGTTGTTTTGAATAATGTTAAGATCGGCTAGCCATTGAGCTCTCTTAGTGGCATCCGCAGGATTATCCAACTCTATCTTGTTTGCCGAAGAGAAGGTTTTAGTAGTATCAAGTGCAGTTGTTGTGGTAAGAGTCAAAGTCTGGTCTGAATAAGACGGTGCAGGACTGCCAACGGTATACGTCCCTGCGATGCTTCCGCTGCCCCCTGTCACCGTAAACGTTGAACCAACAGGGAAACGAGGAGTGAGGTCTACCTCAGAGTTTATCTCAAATTCTAAAATAGTGTTGCCTGAAAGCTTTTTGATATTGAAACTGATGGGTAACACATCGGTACTGGCGGCTATTTTTAGCGTGTTGGTAGGCCCCAATTCGGTGTTGGTAGGTGCCGTTGTGGTGACTATTGTGAACGTATTTCCGGAAGAACTACTCGAGGCTACTTTATAGGTTCCGGCCGCACTCCCTGCAGTCCCCGTTACTTCAAATTTAGCGCCTTGGGCAAATAAGTTGTTCAACCCGGTTTGCGTGGCGGAAGAATAGCCGGTCATGTCTAGGGTAAATCCAGGATCAGCACCGGTGATGGCACTGGCAATAGCAAATTCAAAGATAGGTTTACCTGAAATGGCCTCCAGCTTCCAGGTAGTACCTCCTTTCTCTGGTCTGAAGTTCTCTTTTTCCAGTGCTAGTTCCAATTTAGTGCGCCCTCCCGGTTGGTCGAGTAGGGCTAGTTGATTGGTCTGGAAGGCGTCCATCATATCGGCATCCAGATAAGTAGGAGTCACCTTTAAGCTCGAGAGTGGAAAGGTCTGATCTGACAATAATGAGGTATCATCGAGATAAAGATTAAGCGTAGAATCAGAAGCGGGATTCCCTTCCACAAACAAGGTTCCTGATATGTGGAAGGATCCTAAATTTTTAAGATTTGAATCGGTGATTACGATGCTGCTTCCAACAGGAAACCAACTTTTGGTCAAATCTTCACCAACAGTAATGGCAACTGGTGAATTGGCAGAACTCATAGATCCAGGATAGCTTTTGGCCCCGGTCAGAGAGGTAGTGCCCATGTCACTGAGCTGCTCATTCACAAAGGAAGCACTCAGGGCTTCAATACTCGAATTGCCCACAGCCACTGTCACATTTTCATTGACCTCGTTCTGGGTGGAGTTGGCTCTTTGTGGAGAACCGCTATTTTGCCAGATAACCGAGTTCAGCTGTCCATGTATCAGGCTGTTTTGAGGGAAGCTTATCTCACTAATACTACCTGGTACTACATAAAAATGTTCTCCCGGATTAGGAGCAGAGGCCTCAGTTGTGAGACTCAGCACCATGGTCTGGGTTGCTTTGTTGTAGACGGGTTTGTCTGCACCAGAGCCCAATGTATAGGTTGTGGTGCTATTATCACTACCTACAACGGTTATGGAAGTACTGGCAGCAAATTGGCTGCTAAGGTTGCCACAGCCTTTAACCCAGAGCTCACTTGTACTATTGTGTTTATTGGTGTGTACAGAAGAAACAGGATATGGCCCAATATTGGTGGTCCATTTCAAAGCACTAAGCTGTTCAGCCCAGCTGGGTAAATCACTTGTATTGTAAAGTGGATCGCCTTCCGGATTGGAGTACCAGCCCACGACCAGATAGTCGAATTTGACAAAATGCTGTACGTTTTGTGTTGAAATACTGCCACTTATACTACCAGGCTTACGAATTCCGGTTGAACCGGCAACAGTTATTTTGAAAGTATGGGCAGCAGTATCCAGAGTGGTCCTTAGTACCTGGTAACTTCCGTCATTTCCATCACTCCCGGTGACATAGAACATGCCGTTAACCGGAAATTGTGATGAAGGATCGGCACCAGTGTATTCAATAGTGAAACTGTCGCTTGTGGCACTAACCAGTGTACAAGTATTGTCTATCAGGTAAGCTGCTCCACTGGTCCAGTCAGTACCGCTATCGAGGGTTTCATTAATGGTAACGGTCAGCGTATCATCCTGATGAGAAGGAGTAGAGGAAGCTACAGTAAAAATTCCTTGGAAGTCTCCCTGACGAGAAATAATCATTTTTGAACCGGTTGCGAAAAGTGTCTCAAGCGGTGTCGGATGTGCTGAACTAATGACGATTGTACTGCCACTGGCCTTGGATATACTGTAGGAAGCGTCAGAAACAAGGGGAGTGCCGTTCCCGTCACTACCATCATCCACAAAGGAGAATACATTTTCAACATTAGGACTATAAGCGCTATAGGTTACAGAGCCAGGCCCTAAGGCCTGTAAGAAAAGCTGTGCTGTTTCGTCTGTCTCTACCCAGCTAGCTATGTCCATCGAGGAACCTATCGCATAAGGATTTTCGCCCTTGCCAAACTTAGTTTCTGGCGAGTCACCTACTTTGGCTGCAGGATTTACGAAGGGGCTTGTACCATTGGTACTGTCATCACTGTTTATGATCCAAGCCTTGCATTTGCGACCAGATTTCGTGGCATCCGGCCAGAATCGGGCTACCAGCCATCGATTGGGAGCATAGGGATATTTTGGTGGTTCATTGCTATTAGGGTTATGAATACCCTGTCTGAAGGCAGCCGGTAATTCCCATAAGAGATGGACACCTTGTTTGAGCTCTTCTGCAGTAGTCTCTGGAAAAAGTTCAGCCGAGGAAGAATCAAAATTAGCCAGGTTGGTATAATCCATCTTTCCAACACTCCAAAAGTTATTGGAAGAGGCATGGTTAACAACGGCAGCTTGTATGTTCATGGGAACAAGCAGGTGGTCAGAAGCTGATAGGTTTGAACTCATAATGTTGTGCTTATTTCTCTTAATTGGATTGTGGGGTTCTAAAAATCATTCGTTCTGGTAGTTTCACCATTTCTACTGCCAGGTCAGCGGGCCCAAGGGTTCCGAGGTAGGCAGTGGCGTTGGGGACTGTTATAGCCTTACCCGTAATGGCTGTGCCTCCAGTAAAGCTCACTGTTGGAGGTGAAGGAGTGCCTGTAAAGCTGAAGGGACCTTGCAAAAAACCAGTCACCTGTCCAGTGGCCACTTCTGCAATAGCTTCTGCTCCAGAGCCCGGGCCACCATTGGCCGGAGTAATAGTAACTACAGGATTAGTGTAGTTTTCCCCGGGATTCAAAAGCTGAATGGCTGTCACCTTGCCATTTTCTACCACAGCAATTGCCTCGGCTCCAGATCCTGTACCTCCTCCAGAATCAGTAATGGCGATAGTAGGAGATTCCGTATATCCACTGCCTCCATGACTTACTATAACCGCGGCTAGACCATCAATTTGGGCAGTAAGCCCGGTGACAGTACTGTTATTCAATTGAACTGTTGGGGCTGTAGCATAATTTTCACCTCCATCTGACTCAATTCGTACTACTTTGTCAAGGTTCAGTTGTGACTCTAAGGCACTTTGAAGTATAGTGATGAGCTCCGATATGTTCAATTGGCCGGTTGCAGAATTTATTGCGCCATTTATGCTCACCGTTTCATCTTCAGAGCCTGTTTTAATTACGGCTCCTACAGAATCACCGGTCAGGTTGCGCAAATAGATGGTGTTCCCATCTTCTACACCAAAAGTTAGTCCCTCGCTGGGTTCATCCAGTTGTACCCACTCAGGCACCCCATCAAAAAGGCAGAGCAGGATGTCTTTGGAGATATGATCCATGCGTATTAATGGGATAGACTCGCTACCTTCTGAATTTGAAATACTCTTGTAAGCTTTTACTTCCAACCCTGGCCAGCCTTTCACTACCGGGGATCTAAGCAGGAAACCTGTAATGGGTTGATCATCGAATGGTGGTGCTTGTGGTGTATTGCCAAGTAAATTGGCTCTAAGTTGATGAATCAACGTTTTAGTGGCATTGCGAATCACTCCCCGCATCAACGTATAATAGAGTGTGTCTCTGGAGCTATGCGTTCCTACACTAAGCGCTCCATCAATAAGTGCCTCGATGGCATTCGGATCCAGATAGAAAAAGCGGATAGATCCGGCAGGTAACATGCGCTCATCAGGTACCAGTATTTCAAAAGGCACACCTTCCAGCAAAGCAAGACTGGCAAGCCATTCACAAATATCCTTAAAGCGGTCGTTGGTAAAAGTTCCGGTTGCCCCATCATAACCACTCAGGTTTTGTAACTGGGCTTGTATCGACTTGTGGTTTAATAACTGCTTTAAATCTTCAATAGCATCGTAAGCATTGCCAGAGGTAGGCGCTGAAGGTATGTCGCCATTGACCATGCTACCTGATTTAATTGGCTGTGAGAATTTTGGGATCAGCTTTTTGGCGTAATCACTTGTAAGTTTGGTCATAAACGCCCCGGTAGCATTTCCCGAACTCTGAAGGTAGGTTTGAAGCTGTTCAGGAGGGAGGGCTTCCAGCAAAGCTATGTCTGCAGAAGCCAGTCGTTCGTAGAGGTTATTTACCAGTTGATGTGCCTCCTTGCGCCATTTGATTACATTGATGGCAAAGGACTTGGAGTTCAGCGCCAGCAATCGTGCATTGAGAAAGAGGCTTGAATATGAAAGGTCAAATACGCCCCATTTCTTATTATAGATAGCTACTCCAGTACTCGAGCTTATAGGGTCATCAATATAGGCCTCTGCCACGGCCTGGGTACCACCGGCTGGTGCAGCTATAGTGATGGTAGGCGGATAAGTGTATCCGCTGCCTGGGTCCTCTATGTTCAGACTGCCCACCTGGGTAACAATAGATGCGGTGGCGGTAGCCTGAGTGCCATTTGTTTCGTTTGGCGGACCAATCGTCACAGTAGGAGCACTGGTATAGCCGGAGCCGTGAGATGTTATCACCAAGCCGGATACTGCTCCGTTGGAGATTTGAGCCAGGGCCTTGGCCGCAGTGCCATTAGAGGGTGCTGAAATCGTAACGGTCGGTGGGCTGGTGTACCCTGTGCCAGATGTACCAATAGTCAATGCGCCAACCACCGTTTCAAGGTTGGCAGTGGCCATCATGGCGCGTTGTCCGCCTACAAGCTCAATATTTGTAGTGCCAGAGAATCCTTGACCAACATCAGTGATCGTAATAGATTCTACAGTTCCATTACTCATGTTGGCTATTGCCGTAGGTTCTTGAACACCTCCTCCTGAAATCACTACATCAGGTGGGAAGGCATAGGGCCCACCGGCCTGTGCGATCTTAATAGAGGTGATAATTCCTCCTGAAATTACAGCTGCAGCCTCAGCCACACTGAAGCCACCACCTGTAATTACCGCTGCTGGTGGTGTCGTGTATCCCTGACCGGCTTGAGTTACCTGAATTTTGGTAATTTGTCCTTTCTGAACGATGGCATTCGCAGTTGAACCTCCAGCAATAGTTACTTCAGGTACACTGGTATAGCCAAAGCCTCCGGAAGTCAATTGAATTTCTTTATGGAGCGCCATGGTCACGGTGGCAGTGGCCGTTGTTCCACTGGCTGGTGCTTCAATGCTCACCGTGGGTACACTGGTATACCCTTGTCCTGAGGAGATTAACTGAACGCTAATGCTTCCGTCATCAGCCACTGTGGCTTCGGCAGTAGCTCCAGAACCACCACCTGACTGAATGGAAACGACAGGCGGTTTTGCTTGGGAATAGCCAGTTCCTTTGGTGCCGATTGTTATCCCAGACACCTCAAGATAAGCTGTGGCTTGTGCCGCTTTGATGCCTCCACCTTGTATGATTACAGTTGGGGTTGAAGAATATCCTTTTCCACCATTAACGATCTGAATTCCGCTTAAGCTTCCTCCTGATCCTATTTCTGCAGTGGCGATAGCCTGCTCTGCATTAGGATTACTGAATTGAACGGCTGGTGCATTTAGATAGCCGCTACCCGCTGAGCTCGTGTTAATGGGTCCAGTAGCAAGACTGGTCTGATCAGGCACTGCGGCTACCTCTATGCCTCCACCACTTACCGTTACTACCGGAACTGTGGTATAGCCGCTTCCCTTCTCAATCATTTTGATGTCAGTAACGCTCCTTCGGAAGATATTTTTCGGCAAGACAGGAGTGAGTGGTGACCTATATAATGCCATGGTATCCTCTCCCAAACGGGTATGATATTTCATGGGAACATATCCCTCCTTGACAAGTGCAGTAGCTTTTTGTGCAGCTTCGGCTGGTGCTGCCCCTCTTGATATGGGTAGGGAGGGTAGCTGAAGTGAAAATCCTGTGCCTTCTTCGGTAGTCAGAAGATCCATCATGAGCTGCTTGAAGCTTTCCCCTGGATCAGGCTGACAGGTGAATGACCAGCTATACAGCGAAATGAGTTGAATAATATTGGAACCATTGAAGTTAGCTCCTGATTTGAGATAATCGGTAAGCCCCAAGAGAGAAACTACATGTACCGCATAGTTCACTGAATTAGTAGGGGCTACAGGAAAACGTTTTGCCATTACACTGGCACACCAGCCGTCTTTCAGGCCGAGTTTGGCCTTGTCATGCATCGACACTTGCCTCACATGGGCCAGCATACTTACCTCATCTACCGGCAAAGTAGCAGTAGGGTCGTATTGCGGCATATAGTTTTGGAAGGCCTCAACCGCCACATTGATGGCCTGGCAGGGTGAGTCATTGCTTGTAGTTATAGCCGGTTTAACAATACCTGTTTCAGCCGTTGCTACCGCGGTTGGCGTGGTGGTTATGGCTCCGGTTTGGTTGGCTCCTCCAACGGCCGCTCCAACCTTTGATGGGTAACCAATTTTCACGGAGACACTATCACTGTAACCGCTTCCGGACTCGCTGACGCTAAGACCTGTTAATGTACCGGTATCGGCATCTATAGTGGCCGTTATAACAGCTCCCAATCCGTTTCCACCATTGTCGATGATACTGATGGTAGGAGACATTTCATGGTAGCCAATCCCACCTTTGGTTAGTGTTATATTGGTGACTTTTCCATTACTCGTCTTAGCTGTAGCCTCGGCTCCGCTGCCGATTTGAAGAGCCAATAAAGCGACCCACGGCACATTTTCATGATTTGGATCAAATAATTGCTCCCAGGGTAGTACTTTTTTATTGAATACCACATGAGGCAGCACCTCTTCAAAACGACCTGAAAGATTGTTAGCAGGGAAGGTAGCATGAACATCAGCAGCAGGGATTTGATATTTAGGTCCCTTAATCTCGAATTTTTGAGTCTGAGTTAAAACTTGCCCAGCCCCATCAATGGTGATGGCATTATTTCCACTGGCGTCTTTTAGCGTTTGCTGAACGGATATTTCATATTTACCCGAATGGAGCTTAGGGATGAAATTGTCAAAAAACTGAATGGTCGGGTCTGTATTGGTTGCCATTAATTTTGTCTTTTTGTATGTGTTAATCGATCATTGGAGCGTTTTGAAAAACTGCTTGCGGTGAAGCGGCCACATTGGTCAAGGTACCACCAGTACCTTCATAGAGGCCTAACTCACCAAAGGCAGTCACCAGATCATCACGATTGGTTTGAGCACTCGTAGCAGTCGTTCCGTTGTAGATGTTTGCTATATCTGCGAAGGCATTCGGTGTGTAAGAGGGCGTTTCACCTTCTGGTAAAGCTTGCGCAGACAATGGTAGATTGGGATAATCACTTGAATTCAGTATTACCGGTACATCCTTGAATGCAGTTTTCATATCTATGGCGGGCGGTCCCGATGGGATATGACTTTTCGGTGTGATATTATTCAGACCAATCATATAACTCGTTTGATCTGCTGAAGGTGCAGGTGTAGCTCCTTTGGGTAAAGGAGCACCGAATACGGCATCAGCGAGATCAGCATAGGCAGATTCAAACACCCAATGATGATAGCTCAGGTCTGGATCTCCTGGGTTGGCAGGAGTTGCAGACAGGGTAATGGTAAACTCACAAGTGCCATTCTCTATGTTGAGCGGACGAACGTTTACATTCTGAGGCTTGCCCGCCACTGGTTTGATATTCAGTGAATTCTCACCCGCACCACCTATTTCTATTGAACTGCAAGGGATATTGGAGGTAGTTGAAAACACGAAGTCTGCCCCTCGCACTATCCAAGTATCACCTTCATTTTTTATCAATCCGTCATTGATAACTATAACTGGCCCCGGACTCGGTGTGGAAAGACTTGAGGCTACCTCCGCTTCAGCAGCAAAAAGTGCTTCGGATGGAGGATTATCGGTGGCGTAAACACCGCTCTTTGGTAACATACTTGCAACACTGGCCCAGTCAACAGTATGTGGTACAGAGCCTCTGCCAGGACCAAATGCAATGGTGAAGGAGGCAAACCATAAGTGTACATGGGCTGCTCCACCAGTGCTGGGTCCCCAGATTTGTATAGTGGCTCCAACGGAGATAGTGATATGTAGGGTAACAAAAAGAAGCGGAACATTAGCTCGCACGCCAATGCTCACGCCCATCTCAATATAATAGGAGAATGGCTTCCAGGTCATCACAAAGTCGGCATGCGTGGTATACCAGGCCTGGAGAAAACTACCCATATGGAAGGAGGCGGTAAGTGAGCCACCACCCATCACACAAGAGGGAGTCAAGGCAAAATAGGCATCTCCCTGAATGTCCAGATCTGATGAAATCTGCCACAAAAACCCAAGACGTTGAACTGAGGGATACCAGGCGGGTTTATTAAATGCACTATTGTATCCGCCTAAGGATAAAACAAAATCACCGGCATGCGGATTGTCGCCAAACCAGGTATAGAAGGCAAAACCTCCCGTCAGGTGGCAATCAGGAGTAAGTACGAATGAATTTGGAGATAGGACAGCCGTGGCTTCCACATTCCCTTTATCTGGTAGTATGATTACTTCCAACTCCAATTCAGCGGAAGCAAAGACATCGGCATTATCAGGTGGAGGAGGTAGCTGCACCAGTGAGGTGCCTAAAATCAGAATCTCGAATTCCTTTCCAAAAAGTACTGCCAGTAAGACATTGGAATTGACCAGATCGAAGGTCTTGAATTTAACACCGGCTGCCAACCAGTATTCCCCAATAGAGACGGGTACGGAACTATCAAAAGTGCTCAGAATACCGGCAAGCTGATCGGGGTTTACACTTCCACCAGAGCTTAAGCCAACTGCCGAAGGATTGGAAGCGGCAGCTACCAAGGGGAAACTCGCTACTTGATTTTTCGCAGGAGCAATTAGCTTTCGATTGTACCCAAAGCCGGCTGCAATACCATCCACAAAGAAGGCAGGTGGCCCACCTAAGGGGGTTGTAGAACTACCGAAAATGAATAAGGAAGTATGGCCATTGACCTGGCCATAAGAGCCCAGTGCTCCCAGACCAAAATTTCCGGCATCGATAATGACTTCTCCGTTGTACACTGTGTTTGACCCGGATCCAGATTCCAAAAAGCCTCCTGAAATACGTACATCTCCTTTTTCATATAGAAGGCTCATTCCTTTCAGTCCAAGCTCATAGGCACTGGTATCGGTAGGATTTGTGATAGGGAAACCAATTGATAGGTCAATCAGGGTTACATCAATGGCTCCCAGCTCAATGCTCCCATCAAAGATCAGCAGCAGGTCTTTTGTGCTTTCCTGCCAGCCAATCCCGATTTTTTGGCACTTCAATGGCCCGAACGTACGCTGCAACGGCAACCAGATCGTATCGGTGGGTTTGCCTTCTGCATCATAGAGCTGAAAGTTAAATTCAGGCTTTGAACCAGGTACGTTGGTATTGGCTCCCAGATAGGAAGCCACAATGGAGAAAGACGGATTGACGGCCGCGCTGGCTGTGTTGTTTGAGTCGGGTGTACCTGCACCCGATGAAAGTATGTTTCCGGCTACCGGATTCGAAGAGTTATTGGTGCCTGCTGGGGGGCCTAAAGGGATGCCTATTTCATCGAGTCTGATGGCTGCTCCAAATTGCTCTACGGCCGAAAGGTTAGTGTCCAGATAAATTCTTGCTTCGGCACCTTGCATGGTAAGACCCTTGATATCGAATAGTGGGTGTTTACTATCGGTGCCTTTATAATCTACTCCAACACTGGTCAGTTTAACGGTTGGGGACTCCAGAGAAAAGGAAGGAGCAGAAGTAGATTTGATAAAGTACACATTTATTCCGGCTGTCGGTGTAGTCATGCCCGACTTGGTCAACCAGTTGTCGGTATCACTTTCGGCTGTCAGCCAGCTTCCCAACTGAAGGAGCAATTCCTTCTGTGATTCTGCACTGGGATGTTTCAAGATCAGATCCGGAATCTGAATATTCAGTCCGAATAAGCCACCAGCTCCATCTTGCACAACCGAAATGCCTCCACCTTCCAAAGGAATAAGTGGATCAACAGCCGTTAGTCCCATTAAGGCGGCATAAACTAATCTCTCGATAATGGTAGTAGCCGAACCTTCAAATCCTGAAATGGTGGTAGAATCGAGTGTGTAAACAGTATTATTAGGGCCAGATTGATTCAGAAGACCGGCTGCCTCCAGCATATCACCATAGGTGGTTTTGGAGACACCTACATACTTATTGAGCCAGTGCTGCATCATTGTGGTCTGAAGAAACTCATCGCAGAGCAGACCGATATAGTTTGGTTTTGCAATTAAGTCACTAATGCTTGTAAAAGGGGTATTGGAACTCCCATCAACGAAAGTCAGTGTGAAGTCCGGAGCCGTGGGGTCCAATGTTCCTTCCAGGCTTATGGTTTCAGCAGAGGCCGCTGACGAGCCGGTTCCATAGGTAAGCGCTGAACTATTATTTACCTGAATACCTACTTTCGGATAATTACTCGTGAGGATTTGCGAAGGAGCATTGGTAGGGTCAATGCTCACCAATGCTTGGTAAACATATAATGTCACACTCAGACCGGCAATTTGAGTATCATGTACAGCCCCAAGACCAATATTGCCACTATTCTGTTTGTTATTAGGAGCGATAAGGCAGGCACCCGTAGGAGTTCCATTATTAGGGTTGGGGATATCATACCAGGTCACATCACCACCCGGCTCAGCTGGCTGGTGTGCTGATGGAGTCAGTACATCTCCAAGCAACTCAAAGAGGGCTGCGGTTTGGTCTGAATTGGTCAGAATGGTGGTGAGATCATTAGTTCCTCCAAAGGGATTGCTGAACCATGAGGTATTAAGGTCAAACCCGGAACCGGAGCCAAGTACTCCAATAAGTTCTCCGAGGGTTTTTATCAAGTCTGTTTTTGATGTACTATCCATTGGGTTTACTAAAAAATTAGACACAGTAAGTTCCATTGACTTTTATATCCAGGCCGGCCCAAGCTTTGCCATACGTGGTCTCCGCTGATACTTGATTTTGATTGCTTACAGTATTGTTTTTGGTGTCAATCAGTGCACTAACCAAATATGAGTTTGTGTATTTTTTTCCACATTTGGAGTTTTTAAAATCAGAATGTGCACCTAGAGCATAAATTTGAAAATCTACTACAGCTTTCTGATCATTCAAGTTTGCGGTGAACCAAATGGTGACACCACCCGATGAGCCCTCAAGTCCTGAGGAAGCATGATAAATCATCTGCCCATTTAGATAAGAAGTAGTGGCTCCCCAGCCACCTTTTTTAGTGCTACCCACCATTAACTTTCCAATCACCGCCTGGGCACTTGAAATAACGGCTCCATTATTGGAATTGGTCACTATCCAACTGGCGGCTTGACTCGTTTGCGCTGCCGTGAAATAGCCCTCGGGAGTCTTGGGCCACGGCAGAGGCCAGTCGTTAAGCATAGGAGATAGAAGCGTGACCACCTGGTTTTTTGTTGGCCAGGGTAAATAGGGTTTTAATTCATCGATTACCTGTATTGCGTTATCTGACTTAATTCGCTTGAAGTCAGTGTCAAAGCTTGTCTTGCCCTGAGTAGTTCCATTGATTCCACTTATTACACCAATCAATCTTGGAGTATTTTTACTATCACTGTTGCCCACCAATACAAAGGCTCCTCCACCCGTATCATTTTTGACTGCGACATGTGTGTCATCGGTTTCTAGGAGTACCGCGGATTTATAAGTATTTGTTGGTTGAGTATTAGTGTCATAACTAATGGCCGCATAATCAGGCATCTCATCGTCTGTGGTTCCTTGTGGCCAAGGCCATGTATAAATAAGTGCCTCGAGTGGGGTTTTAGATGTTATCTTAACACTACACGCCTGTAATGATTTTTTTTTCAGTGGCTGTTTCGGACCCAAATAGGTATTTCCTTGACCGTAGCCTAAAGTATACTTGCTGTCTTTGTATTTGGGATATACAGTGCAGTAAATTGATTCAAATGGAATGACTGGAGTTCCAAAACCAAAAAGAAATGCCCTTGACTCTAAGGCCGATGCATAATAACCGTTTATGTCTTTTGGCATATTACCTAGACTAACCCATGCTGATACATCACCCCACGCTCCATTTGCACTAGCAAAAGTGGCCAAATCGTTATCATCAGACTCCAGCAGGCAAAGGTCATAGGTCCAATCGCTGTCATTTGCTTTAAAATGAATATCCTTGACAGTGGCGCTATCTGGATCAGTTTTGGGGTCTTCTAGAAGTCTCTCGTTATAATCAAGTGTTACATTGGCAAGGAAGTTGGTCTTAAGATTCTTGAAGGTGGTGTTAGTGGGATCAAGCGGTGGCAGTTGTGTATTCCCGAGGTAAAGATTATAAAGTGCTAACGTCCCCTTTGAAGTGACAAGTATTGTTGTCGAATTCGTTGTGCCTTCATCCTGGTCAGGTTCTTTATAGAGTATAGTTGCACTTCCGATGTTAACGCTCTTACCATTTACATTAGCCATTAGCCTAACACTATATTTAGCCAAGGGTGGAATTGAGAGTGAAAAACGATTTAACTGGTTTATTTCATCACTCGAAATTTTCATAGTATAGGTTTATTTATTCTTTAATAATTTTTTCAAAGACTTGAATTAAAAAGTCCAATAGCAATCTGCAAATTGATCGTTAAAGATGGCTATCAACACCTTGTTGGGATCAATTATTACTAACCAAAAATATACAGTCTAAAGAAAGGAGGTGAATAGGGTGTGCTCACTGTAGCCAACATAGGCTTGTAGCTCCTTATTTTTGAAGTTATAAAAAAATTTAAAACCCCCACAGGTAATTGAAAATTAATTAACTAAAGATTAACAGAAGTACCTTTTGGAACAATAGATGTTGGCTTATCTATTTCAATTCCAACAAAACCACATTCTCTACATGGTGTGTTTGCGGAAACATATCTACTGGCTGCACTTTTTTTACGCTGTATTTTGCATCGAGTAAAGCCAAGTCGCGGGCTTGTGTGGCTGGGTTACAGCTTACATACACAATCTTTTTAGCTTCAATTTTGAGCAACATTTCGATTACATCTTCGTGCATTCCCGCGCGTGGGGGGTCGGTGATGATCACATCTGGCCTGTCATGATTGGACATGAAATCGTCATTGAGCAATTCCCTCATATCGCCAGCGTAGAACTCGGTGTTTGTTACTCCGTTGATTTCTGAATTCAATTTGGCGTCTTCAATGGCCGCTTCTACATACTCTAAACCAATTACTTTTTTAGCGTCTTTGGCAATAAAGTTGGCAATGGTGCCTGTGCCTGTATATAAGTCATAAACCACTTCGTCACCTTTTAAACCTGCATAATCTCTAGCGATTTTGTAAAGCTCATAAGCCTGAGCCGCATTGGTTTGGTAAAACGATTTTGGCCCAACTCGAAATTGGACATCCTCCATGGCTTCGGTAATGTGGGCTTCGCCAGAGTAGAGTTTCACCTCTAGGTCATGGAAAGTTTCATTACCCTTGTCGTTGATCACGTACTGTAGTGAATGAATATGAGGGAAGGCGGTTTTGATGTGTTCCATCAGTCCCATATTCTTTTCGTGCTCCATGGCAAACTGCACAATAACCATCCACTGATCTAGGGAAGAATTTCTGATGATTAGGTTTCTGACATTTCCTGTTCTTCGCTTTAAATCGAAGAAGGGGACATCATTTTCCAAACAGTATTTTCTTACCGAAAGTCGAATTTCATTAGAAGGATCAGGCTGATGGTAGCACGTTTCAATGTCTAATATTTTATCGAAACTGCCCGGAACATGGAACCCCAGACCTCTTCGGTCGAGTTCTTCGCCTGTGGCAATTTCATCTTGCGTTAGCCATTTCCAGTTCGAAAAGGTGTATTCAAGTTTGTTTCGATAATATTTGATTTTAGAAGAGCCTAAAATTGGACTGATTTCAGGCAAAGGAATTTTACCAATGCGCTCCAAATTATCAATCACCTGCTGATGCTTGTATTTTAGCTGAATGTCGTACGGAATGTGTTGCCATTTACAGCCTCCACAAACACCAAAATGTTGGCAGAAAGGCTCTATTCTATCTTCAGAGTAACTATGGAACTTCAATGGTTTACCTTCCATAAAGTTCTTTTTCTTTCTAGTCACGAGTACATCCACCACATCACCGGGTGCTACACCTTCTACAAAAAGTACTTCATCATTTACTCTAGAAATACATTTGCCTTCAGCAGCAATGCCTTCGATTCTTATTTGTTCTAATACTTTTCTTTTCCCCCTAAACTTAGCCATGCGCGAAGATAATTTCATTCTGTGAATTATGCTCTACAAAGTGAATTTTAGGGTGAGTTATCAGAACTGAGACTTATAAAAAAAGGTGTCTCGTTAGAAACACCTTTTTAAGTACTTTAAAAGAATTTATTAACTAGTTATTGTATCCTGTGTTCTGAATCAAACTTGGGTTTGCATCAAGCTCTGCTTGTGGAACAGGGAATACAAGTAGTGGATCATCAAAGTTTTTGCCACCAGCAGTTAGTCCTAATCTTTTTACATCATGCAATAAATGGCCTTCAAAGGCTAGCTCCTTTTTTCTTTCATCCAAAATGTCCTGAAGCGTAATAGGATTAAGAATAGGGTCGAAGTCGTTAAGAGGCCCTGTTAAACCAGCTCTATTTCTAATTCGGTTAATGTCTGCAGTTGGAGTAGCTCCAATTGAAGTAGTTAACCTAAAATTAGACTCAGCTCTAATGAGGTACATTTCAGCCAACCTTATGTAAATGACATTAGCAAATTGATTTTGCCATTTTAATGAGAAAGTACCGTTAGACTGCGTATAGTAGAAGTCACCACGTTGATCATTAGGCTCAAAAGTATTTCGGAATGATGCTTGAACAGGAATATCTCCTCTGCCTCCAAAGGCTCTTGTAGCCCAGTAGGTATTCATCCCATTGGTTCCGTCTTGATCAGTCACTTGCCAAGCAAAGATGTCTTCCGTGCTATTTGTACCATTATTAAAAGCATCGGCATAGCTTGAGGTCAGAGAGAAATCATTTGTACCAATTACTGAATTTGCTTTGTCGCGTGCAGCTGCAAAATTACCCATTTGAAGGTAAACTCTTGCGAGAAGTGCGTTGGCTGCACTTGAAGTGGCTAAATAACCATTAGAATCTGGCAGTTTAGTAGCAGCGCTTTCAAGATCGGTCACAGCTTGTGCATAAATCTCTTCCACTGTACTTCTTGGTACAGCAAAGTCATTGCCTTCTGTACTCAAAATAGCTTCTAAAGATAATGGTACAGCCAATTGAGAGTTGACTTGCCCAGCTACATAAGTAGAGCCAAAGAATCTGGCCATATCGAAATAAGCCATTCCTCGTAGAAACTGTGCTTCGCCTTCTACTCTGTCTTTCTCGTCAGCATCAGTGAAAATGCTAGAATTTTCTATCACAACATTTGCCAAGTTTATGATCTGATATGCGTTAGTCCACGCACCACTAACAAAGCTATTGTCTATTGTAATGTTCTTTTGAAAAAACTGCCTAGGCTGAAGGAATGTACCTTGCCAACTGACTTCATTGGTAGTGCCTAATAGCTCAGAAGCTAAGTTTAGGTTGCCACCATAACTTCCAGTTTGTCCAGCATCATCATAAGCTCCTAATAGGATGGCTTGAATGTTTTCTGGGGTTGAAAGTGCCTGATCAATAGATAAACTTTGTGCTGGTTTTATATCCAGTGCATCCTGACAACCCACCATAAATGCGGTAAGGCTGATCAGTGCTAACAATGATTTTATATTATTTTTCATCATTTCAAATTTAGAATTCAATGTTTATACCGAAAGTGTAGGTCTTTGCCTGAGGCGCAGAATAGAAAGCCTGACCTAAAGCAATGTTGTTTGTGAAACCGCTGTTAAAATCGGCAGTTGATTCTGGGTCATAACCAGTGTAGTCTGTAAAAGTCAGAAGGTTAAATCCTGAGAAATAGACACGTGCTCTACTCATTCCGATTTTATCTATTACAGATTGTGGTACGTTATATCCTAAGGTTACAGTTCTTAACCTTACATATGAAGCTTCTTGTAAGTATCTGGTTGAATGCTGAGTTCCATTTCCTCCAAACAATCTAGCTTGAGGCACATTGGTTATGTCACCAGGATTTTGCCATCTGTTAAGTTCGTTGACATCTTGGTTGTCATAAAAGTCGCCACTCGCTTCTTGAAAACGTCCTCCACTGTTGTAAATAGAGTGTCCGTTTACTAGCTGAAATGTGAACATGAAGTCAAAATTGTTGTAGGTAAAGCTATTGGTGATACCACCTTCCCATTTAGGAAATGCTTGTCCTGCAATAATTCTCGAAGCCTCAGAGAAGTTGTTTGTTGTGCTACGGTCAATTGTACCATCAGGATTTTCGGTGTTCTTCACAAAAAGAGCATCTCCGTTTGCAGGATCAACACCTCCAAATTCTACTATATAGAATGAAGCTAGTGATTCTCCTTCTCGTACAATGTTTTGTCCTGAAATAATATCTCCACCAGGTAGTCTAGTAACCTCATTTTTATTGGTAAAGAAGTTTAAGCTAGTTCCCCATGAAAAATTAGTGGTGTTGATATTCTTTGTGTTCAATAAGAACTCAAATCCTTTGTTTGTTAAGCTACCAACGTTTTTGAGGATTGAAGTAAACCCTGAGTTACTTGGTAGTGGCTGCGCCAATAACAGGTCATTTGTTTCTTTAGAGTAATAATCGATTTCTCCAGAAATTCTGTTTTCAAGAAACCCAAATTCAACTCCAATATCTAACTGATTGGTTCTTTCCCATTTCAAATCTTCATTACCTAGCTGAGTTGGCTTAAGGCCTGGCTCACCACGATAAGCCTCTGTGCCGAAAAGGCCTAAACTCGCAAAGTTTCCAATTTCAGCATTTCCAGTTTCACCATAACTGGCTCTTAGCTTAAGGAAAGACAGATTTTTGACGTTGCTTAGGAAATCTTCTTGAGAGGCGATCCAGCCTACAGAAGCTGCAGGGAAAAAGCCATAACGGTTATTTGCTCCAAATCTAGAAGAGCCATCGTAACGAGCACTTAGCTTTACAAGATATTTATCTCTAAAGGTATAATTGGCTCTACCGAAGTAAGAAAGAAATGCAAACTCGGTTAAGTTAGATGTAGCAGCTGTAATAGTACCCGCACTGGCTAAGGTTTGTAAATCGTCTGAGGCAAAGTTAACTCCCGTAGCATCTTGATATTTTCTAGTAGATGTTTGGTAGTTAAAACCAGCGGTTAATTCTAAATAATGATCTGCGGCTAAATCCTTACCATAGTTTAGGTAGTTATTTAGGTTTAGGTTCTCTGTTCTTACAGAACTAACAAAACCCTGTCCGCCTACAGACTGTCCTGTTTCAGTAGCTCTTCCCCAAAATCTATCTTCTGATTGCGAGAATAAATCATAACCAGCTTCTGAAACAAAGTCTAACGAAGGCAGAACTCTATACTTTAAGTTCACATTGGCCAATGTTCTCCAAACCGAAGTCAAATAATTGGCATCCTCATCTTCAATCAAGAAGTTATAATATAAAGTGTTCGGGTTAGGTGTGCCGTCTGCATTATAGGCAGGGGATAAAGGAGATTGGGCAATTGCTTGAAGCGGAGTAGCGAAGGCATTGTCATTTGAAAGACGGTCGATCGAAGACTTCGAAATAGACAGCCCCATTCCAACACTTAGTCGATCACTGAATTTATGATCGATATTCATTCTCGTTGAAATTCTTTCTAGGTCATTACCTCTAATAATACCTCTGATATCAGTGTATCCTCCAGAAAAGAAGAACCTTGTATTATCATCACCTCCGCTTATCGATAAGTCAGAGTTTCTGTTATATCCATCAACAAAAACAAGGTCTTGCCAGTCAGTATCTACTTCGCCAGTTCGCCAGTCAGAATTTCCAGCAAGAAAGTCGAAGTCTCCTTCAATATCAGCATTTGAGCCACCAGAGTTGGCATTTGCCTCTCGGAAAAGTTCAATGTACTGAGCTCTATTCAGCCAGTCTCTACGATTTGTTTCTCTACTTATACCGCTTGATAAATTTAACGTGATCTTAGCTCGTCCACTTTCTCCTCGTTTGGTGGTGATGAGAATAACACCGTTACTACCTCTGGCTCCATAAATAGCTGCTGAAGACGCATCTTTTAAGACTTGCACGGATTGAATATCACTTGGATTGATTGAAAGTAAAGGGTTTACTGCAGCTCCATTGGTAGATTCATTGTTGTTGGTAATTGGAACACCATCTACTACATACAATGGCTCTGTGCTAGAGGATATCGATGAAACCCCTCTTACTCTTACACGAGTAGCGCCATCAACTTTACCATTGGTTTGTTGAATAGATACCCCAGCAGTTTGGCCTGCAAAAGCATTTTGAAAGCCTGCAGTTGGAAGGTCCTTTAACTGCTTTGCATCGAGTTTTGCAATATTGTCTGTTAGGTTTCTTTTGGATTGAGTACCAAAACCTACCACTAACACTTCTTGCAAAGCCGTAATGTCTGGGTCTAGCGTAACGTTTATATTGGTTTGATTTCCAATGGTAATTTCTTTTGTGATATAACCAAGGAATCGGTAAACCAAAACAGTGGCAGAAGACGGAACCTCAATAGAATAGTTGCCATCTAAATCTGAAGGAACTCCAATCTGAGTACCCTTAATATTAATCGAAACTTGCGGTAATGGCGATCCGTCATCGGAGGCGGTTACCTTTCCTGTTATCATTCTGTTTTGTGCTAGGGCTGAGTTCACGGAGAAACACCCTAATACAAAGAATACGAATAGTAGTTTTTTCATAAAGCTAGTTTTAGTAAAATGAAATGTATCTTTATGAATACATTACAGAAGCAAATCACCCTTATTAGCTTCTGTTGGCTTTTGCGAAAAAAACATAATATTTTCCTTATATAGTAGTATGGTTATTCTGTTTTTGCTGCTATGATGGCTGATTTCAATTGTCATTTTGGCTAAGTACAGAGTCTTGGGTTAATGCGATACGGCTTTGCATCATTGGGTTTTTAACATGTCTCGTTTTGAGTTCTTTCTGTTCTCTTGAAATGCCCTACCTTTGCAGCCCGATTAGAAAACTGAATATGAATTTTAGAGAAGCATTCTCAATTGTTGACAAAAATAGAGTCAACGCTAAAAGCGATATTTTTTCAGGCTTAACTGTGGCTTTGGCGCTTGTGCCTGAGGCCGTTGCCTTTGCCTTTGTGGCAGGAATTTCTCCAATTGTTGGGCTTTATGGTGCCTTTATGATGGGCTTAATTACTTCCATTTTTGGTGGAAGGCCAGGAATGATCTCTGGTGCTACGGGCGCATTGGCAGTGGTAATGGTTTCACTGGTAGCCGAAGGTGAGCTAATGGGCGAAGGCCAAGGTTTACAATTCTTGTTTGCTACTTTGATTCTAACAGGCATTATTCAAATGTCGGCTGGATTTCTAAAGCTGGGCAAGTTCATCAGAATGGTACCTCATTCGGTAATGATGGGCTTTGTAAACGGTTTGGCCATTGTGATTTTTATGTCGCAATTGGGCATGTTTAAAGTAGGTGGCGAATGGCTTACAGGTCAGTCACTTTTTATCATGCTAGGTTTAACGCTGTTGACCATGGCCATCATGGTTTTCCTTCCCAAAATCAATAAAAATATTCCAGGTGCACTTGTGGCCATTGTGGTGGTTTCACTCATTGTGATTTTTGGGGGAGTAGAAACTGAAACGGTAAAAAGCTTTATTCAAGCGGGTGGAGGCGATGGTATTAAAGCCGGACTTCCTTCTTTCAACGTACCAGTAATCGACCTGAACTGGGACACACTAGCCTTTATTTTTCCATACGCTGTAATTTTGGCGGCCATTGGTTTGATTGAGTCTTTAATGACACTTAACCTTTTGGATGAATTAACCGAAACTCGCGGAAGCGGAAACCGTGAATCGGTTGCTCAGGGCCTGGCCAACATGGTCAATGGATTCTTTGGTGGAATGGGCGGTTGCGCTATGATCGGTCAAAGTATTATCAATGTAAAGTCTGGCGGAAGAGGTCGTCTTTCGGGCGTTGTAGCCGCATTGGCTTTGTTAGGTTTTATCCTATTTGCTTCCGAATACATTGAAATGGTGCCTATCGCAGCATTGGTAGGCGTAATGTTTATGGTGGTGATTGGCACATTTGCCTGGTCTACTTTTAAGGTGTGGAATAAAGTGCCTAAGGCCGATGTCATCGTGATTCTATTGGTGACCGTGCTCACTGTAATTTTCGATTTGGCCATTGCTGTATTTGCTGGGGTAATCATCTCAGCCTTGGTATTTGCATGGCAAAATGCACTGCGCATTCGAGCGAGAAAATCAATTGATGAACACGGTATTAAGCATTATGAAATTTACGGACCATTGTTCTTTGGTTCGGTTAGTCTATTCAATAGCAAATTCGATATTAAGGAAGACCCGAATGAAGTGGTAATTGACTTTGCTGAATCAAGAATTGTTGATCAATCTGCTATTGAAGCGATTAATAAATTGGCAGAAAGGTATCAGAAAGAAGGAAAAACCATTCACTTGCGTCATTTAAGTAAAGATTGTTTAGCGCTAATCAAACGTGCAGAAGAAATTTGTGATGTGAATGTGGTGGAAGACCCAGATTACTTTGTGGCGATTGATAATTACAATAAGAAAGTGGCGGCTGAGGTTTAGTATTCGTTTTTAGCCGGTTTCCATAATCTAATTGAGCTTCCAACTGTTGCTATCAACGAATCAAAACTTCGATAATGCTGATAGCTCAATCCAAGCTCAAAATATCCTAGGACTCTATATTTTAATGAGGCATTAAATTCTACGTTTTTACCCCAAAAGGTTGAAGAGACCTCAAGCGGGATATAGTGATATGTGCCAACTTGAATTTCTTTTCTTGCCCCAAGAAGAATTCCAAAAGTCTTCTTGGGATTTAAATCATGATTGCTAACTCCAAACCCAATATTACCATCAAAGTATTTCAATTTTGGTTGAAATGAAAATGTAGAGTTTTTGAAACTGTACTCTTGGAAAGAGATATTTTGGTATCGAAATGTAGTGCCAATGCTTATGTTAGGGTATGAGTAAATAAGGTTGGAAGCTTCTATTTTTGAGTCGAGAAAATCAGCATGACTAGTAAGGTTTTTTACGACTGAAGCTCGGATTGAAAACCACCCAATTTGGTCTGAAACGTAGCTAAGCTTTCCAATAACAAACCTGTTCTTAAGATCATATCCTGCATCAAAATGAATACGATTCTGGCCAAAATCATCTTGAATGATATATGGTTTGAGCTCAATTAGATAAAATTTGTCTTCAGTAATTTGAACTTCCCGTTCGACAAACCCAACTAACCTAAAAATAAGCGTTTGTCCGAGTTCAACCTGAATTTCAAAATTACCATCAATGGTTGTTAGTGTTTTTTTGTCAGTTTCTGCTTGAATGCTCACAAAGTGCAATGGCAATCCATCATCTGAAGCCATAACTTTTCCTTTAATAACCATTTGAGCCTTGCTATAGCCAGTAATCAATAGTAGAAGGGTAATTATGTATACCAGCTTTTTCATTAATTTATTAACAGCGATCATATATTAAGCCCTTAATATCATGAATTATTTAAGAGAGTTCTAAAAGCTGATATCTTTGCGTAAACATTAAGCATGAAAAACAAAGTTGTCATCATCACAGGAGCTTCTTCGGGTATTGGAAAAGCATTGGCCATTGAGTTTGCTAAACTGGGCGCACATATTGTCATTACTGGAAGAAATGAAGCACGCCTCAATGAAGTGGCCGAAATTCTGGATGGCATGAAAACCCGAAATCTTTGTCTGCAACTGGATGTAGCCAAAGAAAAAGACAACGAGATTTTAGTCAACGAAACAGTAAGAACCTTCGGTAAAATTGATATCCTGATCAATAACGCTGGTATTTCTATGCGTGCGCTTTTTGAAGAAATCGAAATGGATGTTTTTAAAAAAGTGATGGACATTAATTTCTACGGAACCCTTTACGCCACCAAATACTGCCTTCTAGAAATACTAAAAACGAAAGGTTCTATTGTGGGCGTGTCGTCAATTAATGGTTACAGAGGTACTCCAGCCCGAACAGCTTATACCGCTTCAAAATATGCGATGAATGGCTTTATGGAGTCATTGCGTACGGAAGTAATGCACAGAGGTGTTCACATACTCGTGGCTTGTCCTGGCTTTACAGGGACGAATATTCGAAACGCGGCACTTACCGCAGACGGTACTTCCCAAGGTGAGTCGCCACGTGATGAAGGCAAAATGATGACGGCAGAAGAAGTAGCACAAGGCATTATCAAGGCCATTCAAAAAAGAAAGCGCGACATTGTATTTACTAGCCAAGGTAAATTAGCCGTCTTCCTTAATAAATGGATGCCGGGCCGAATGGACAAAATCGTATTCAATGTTTTCGCTAAAGAACCAGATTCGCCTTTTTCTGCGAAAAAGTAGTTAAGAGTGATTAGTGATCAGGGAATCAGTTATTAGTAAAACAGAAAACAAGTAAATCAGGAAATAATAAAGTAAAAAAACAATGAAGTGGGAAACTCAAATTGTTGAGAAAAAACTCAGCCTTAACTGATCCACTGATCCACTGATCCACTGATCCACTGATTTCCTCTTCCCCTCATAACTAATCACCCCTTAACTAATCACTCCTAACCTTTAACTTTCACCGACAGATACGAGAGCACATTTCCAAAGTGATCAAGCTGCGCTAAGGTGTCGTCTAGAATTTCTTTTCCGTTCATGCGGGCGATCAGTAGGCCTAAAATACCATTAAGGCAAGCTTGAATGGGGTCGTTGATTAAACCATTGGACTCAACAATAGAAGCACGAATAGCTGGCCGGGCACGATTGAAAATTGCACGATAGTTTTCGTCATTTACTTGAAGCTGTAAACTAAGGTCGGAAAGACGTTTTACCTCATCTTGAACAAAGCTCAAATGACCTTCACGCTCTAGCTCTTCCTCCTTCATTTGAGCAATAATGCCCTTGTACCACTCGGTCAGTTCCGCTTTTCCTTCCGCATTTAAGCTTTCTTCAGGAATATTTTTCACCACATGGTTCTCAATTTTTTGAATATCGAACTCAAAATTTCGAACCAACATTTCGGTTTGGTACATGTAAACGATGTATTCCGATAGGTTCTGTCTCTTTTTCTTGTCTGCCAATAACATAGTGCAAAATTAATGGTTATGCCCACAAAGCAAATGCATCATAATTTTCTATTTTTGCACTTCTTTTAAAAACTATGGAGAGAATCAGGAATTTCTGCATTATCGCACACATCGACCACGGTAAGAGTACTTTGGCCGATCGTCTACTTCAGTTCACTGGAACTGTGGGCGATCGCGACATGCAGAATCAGTTGTTGGACAACATGGACTTGGAACGTGAACGTGGTATTACTATCAAGAGTCACGCTATCCAAATGAAATATATGCATAAGGGCGAGGAATATACCCTTAACCTTATCGACACCCCCGGACACGTGGATTTTTCATATGAAGTATCTCGATCAATTGCTGCCTGCGAAGGCGCATTGCTTATTGTAGACGCTTCTCAGGGTGTGGAGGCGCAAACCATTTCTAACCTTTATTTGGCTTTGAATCACGACCTGGAAATTATTCCAGTGCTCAATAAAATAGATTTGCCAGGCGCTATGCCGGAAGAAATGACGGATCAGGTGGTAGAGCTAATCGGCTGCGACCCTGAAGACGTTATCAGGGCGAGTGGAAAAGAGGGTTTGGGTATTGAAGATATTCTAACAGCGATTTGCGAAAAAATTCCAGCGCCAAAAGGTGACCCAACAGCACCTTTGAGAGCGATGATCTTCGATTCAGTGTTCAACTCTTTTAGGGGTATCGAAGTAATTTTCCGTGTTTTTGATGGTGCCATTAAAAAAGGAGACAAGATTAAATTCGTAAATACGGATAGGGTTTATAATGCCGATGAAATTGGTATTCTGAAGCTGAAACAACAACCTGAAAAAGAAATTAGCGCAGGAAATGTGGGTTACCTCATTTCTGGAATTAAAGTGGCCAAAGAGGTGAAAGTGGGTGATACCATTACGCATCCAGATCGTCCAACCACCAATATTATTAAAGGTTTTGAAGATGTGAAGCCAATGGTTTTTGCGGGTATATACCCTGTAGAAACTTCTGAATTCGAAGAATTGAGGGCTTCTATGGAGAAACTTCAATTGAATGATGCTTCCTTAGTTTGGGAACCTGAAACTTCTGCCGCTTTGGGCTTTGGCTTCCGTTGTGGTTTCTTGGGAATGCTCCATTTAGAGATTATTCAAGAAAGATTGGAGCGTGAATTTGACATGACGGTGATTACTACCGTTCCTTCGGTTCAGTTTCATGCGGTAAGAACAGATGGATCTATTCTTAAAATTAATGCTCCATCTGAAATGCCTGACCCTTCTTCTATTTCGCATTTAGAGGAGCCGTTTATTCGCGCTCAAATTATTTCTAAGTCAGAGTATGTAGGCGGAATTATTGGCCTGTGTATGGATAAGCGTGGAATCATTAAAAACCAAGTTTACCTCACAAGCGACAGAGTAGAACTAACTTTCGAAATGCCTTTGGCCGAAATCGTTTTCGATTTCTTTGATAAGCTAAAGACCATTTCTCGTGGTTATGCATCGCTCGATTATGAGTTGATTGGCTTCCGTCAGTCTACCATGGTGAAATTAGATATTCAATTGAATGGTGAAAAAGTAGATGCACTTTCTGCCATCGTTCACCGCGATAAAGCCTACGAATGGGGAAAGAGGTTGTGCGAGAAATTGCAGGAGCTTATTCCACGTCAAATGTTTGAAATCGCTATTCAGGCATCAATCGGCACTAAAATTATTGCCAGAGAAACCGTGAAAGCTTTGCGTAAAAACGTTTTGGCGAAATGTTATGGTGGTGATATTTCGAGAAAAAGAAAATTACTCGAAAAGCAGAAAAAAGGTAAGAAAAGAATGCGTCAGGTAGGTAATGTGGAAATTCCACAAGAAGCATTTATGGCGGTTCTTAAATTAGATTAGTAGTTTATAGTGCTCGGTGCTCAGTTATGGGGAATGAGAATAGACAATATTATGATTTAGATGTTTGGAAAGAAGCTCGAAAGCTTGTTTCTGTTATCTATGATTTGTCTAGGCTATTTCCTGATGAAGAAAAGTATGCACTGACTTCGCAAATAAGAAGAGCAGCAATATCAGTTCCTTCTAATATAGCCGAGGGGATTGGAAGACAACATACAACCGAGCGAATTCAATATATGTATATTTCTCGTGGCTCATTATATGAGATAGAAACGCAATTGTTTCTGGCACTAGATCAAAATTATATTGTTCAACAAGATTTGGATACATTGATAAATCAAATCACAAGTTGTAAGAAGCTTATACAAGGCTACATTAATTATTTAAAGAAGTAAACCGTGCACTGAGCACAAAAAACCAATTACCAGATGCAATTATTGGATGGAAAAGGTACAGCTCAATCCATAAAAGATGAGTTGAAAAATAAAGTAGCGCAGATAAAAGCTGAAGGAGGAAAAACCCCTCATTTGGCTGCTGTTTTGGTGGGTAATGATGGCGCAAGTCAAACTTACGTGAACGCCAAAGTAAAATCCTGCGAGCAAATTGGCTTTGGCTCTACTTTGATTCATCTACCTGAAGAAACTTCTGAAGTTGAGGTGTTGGCCACTGTTCAGAAATTGAATGATGATCCTGAAATTGATGGTTTTATCGTTCAAGTACCACTTCCAAAACAAATTGATGAACAAAAAGTAGTGGAGGCCATTCTTCCGCATAAAGATGTAGATGGATTCCACCCGGTGAATTTGGGTAAAATGCTTTTGGGTTTACCTACGCTTTTGCCTGCCACACCTAAAGGAATGATGCTTTTGCTAGAACGCAACGGCATTGAAACTTCTGGTAAACATTGCGTGGTTATTGGCCGAAGCAATACAGTAGGTACGCCTATTAGCGTATTGATGTCTAGAAACGGCAACCCGGGAAATGCAACGGTAACCCTTTGTCACAGCCGAACCAAAAACTTAGCTGAAATCACTAAGCAAGCCGATATTCTTATCGTTGCTATTGGTAAGGAAGGTTTTGTTTCTGCCGATATGGTAAAAGAAGGTGCAACCGTTATCGATGTGGGAATTCATAGAGTTCCGTCTGATCAAACCAAGTCGGGTTTTAAATTAAAGGGCGATGTAAAATTTGATGAAGTAGCACCAAAGTGTGAGTTCATTACACCAGTACCAGGTGGCGTTGGACCAATGACGATCGCGTCATTACTTTGGAACACTTACCTTACTTCACAAAAATTAGTTTAACCGCTTTAAGTCATCCTGTCCCGAGTGTTCGGGTTCAGGATCCGTCAAATAGGCTCGCAGTTTCAACACCCTGCTTTAAAAAATTGAAATGTCAAAAACGATGAAAACCACACAGCTTCCTGTAATGGAAGCTTTTTATACCATTCAAGGAGAAGGTCATTTCTCTGGTAATTCAGCATATTTTATTCGATTGGGCGGCTGCGATGTCGGCTGCGTTTGGTGCGATGTAAAAGACTCATGGGATGCCAGCCAATGGCCAAAAGAATCGGTCGATGAAATCGTTGCTAAAGCTTCGGTACATCCGGGGCGTTTGGCCGTGGTTACTGGCGGAGAGCCTTTGATGTACGATATGACCGACCTAACGAATCAACTTCATGCGGCTGGTTTTCAAACGAATATTGAAACTTCTGGTGCACATCCGCTTTCAGGCAATTGGGATTGGTTGTGTTTTTCGCCCAAGAAATTTAAAGCTCCAAAAGAAGAGTTTTATGCTGCTGCCGATGAGCTCAAAGTCATTATTTACAATAAAAGCGACTTTAAATGGGCGGAAGCACATGCTGCAAAAATGAGTGAAAATAGTTTGTTATACATGCAGCCAGAATGGGATCAGTCGGAAAAAATGTTGCCCGAAATTATTGAGTATGTAAAAAATAACCCCAAGTGGAAAATATCCTTACAAACTCATAAGTTTATGAATATACCGTAGTTTAGCTATTTGAGGTTTTTCATTACCATATCCTTACTGTTTTGTGTTCTTCTGGCCAACGGCCAAGAAGTAGATAAACTTCATACCCGAAACAAAAAAGCCATTGAGCTGTACAAAGAGGCACAATCGCTAGATCACGTTGGCAATTACTATAAATCTTATAATCTCTTACTCGATGCCTTAAAGCGTGATGATAGTTTTGACGAAGCCATTTTGCTGACACATCAGATTTTGATTAAGAGGGGAGAGCTTGAGAAAGCGCTTCAACTTTACGATGAATATGTGGAAGAGGTGGATCAACAGTTCAAAAACAGAATGCTGGCCGATGCCGCTTATGCCTTATTTTCTGAAGGAAAATATGAGCAAGCCAAAAACCTGAAAGATCAAATCGAAGGGCGTGTTGTGGGCTTAGATGCTGCATTGTTTGAAATCGTTACTTCCTCTATTGATTATGCCCTTGAAGGAAGCGCCAATCCACGAAATATTGACTTTGAAAAACTTCCAGCCCCACTCAATAATCGACCACAACAGTATTTCCCTTCCATTACGGCTTCGGGTCTTTTAGTTTACACCGTTCGTTATAATCAGGGCAGAGGTGATGAAAACCTGTTCTTTAGCCAGAAGGATGGGGAAGCTTGGAGCCAGCCACTAGAGATTTCTGAAAAAATTAATACCGATAGAAACGAAGGAACAGCCTCAATTTCGGCTGACGGAAACACTTTGGTGTACACAGGCTGTAATGCACCAGATGGCCTTGGAAGTTGCGATTTGTACATTAGTTATAGAGAAGGAAGTGATTGGTCGAAGCCCAGAAATTTAGGGAAGGCAGTGAACACGATTCATTGGGAATCTCAGCCTTCGCTTTCTCAAGATGGCCGTGAGCTTTACTTTGTCAGTGCGCGGCCTAATGGTGAAGGCGGACAAGACATTTATAAGTCAACCAAACAGAATGGGAAATGGATGGAGGCCGTTAATTTAGGTCCAAGCATCAACACGCGTTTCGATGATTGCTCTCCGTACATTCATCCCAATGGGGTTAATTTATTCTTTGCCTCACGAGGCAGATTGGGCTTTGGAGGCTATGATTTATACGAAACAGAACAGCTTGGCCAAGGCGAATGGTCGGAGCCAAAGAATTTGGGCTACCCGATCAATAACCACAGAAATCAGGTGGGCTACACCATCAGTATTGACGGCTGGGCCTATTACAGCGACAACCATTTCGATGGCTCTTCGAGCTTGTTTCGGTTTAAATTGCCTGACGATTTAATCCCGAAACAGTTGGTGGATTATAAGCAAGGATTAGTGCTCAGTGCTGCCGATAGCACTCCACTTTTCTCTGAAATTTATGTAGCCGATATCGCCAAAGACTCCATTCGTTCACGCACTTATTCCGACTTTGAGGGTGGTCGTTTTAACTTGGTGCTGCCCAAAGTAGAAGATGCCAACCTGTATGTAAAAAAGCGAGGTTACTTGCTGTATAAAGAAGAAGTTGATGTGTTGTGGGAAAACGGGAATGAAGCCACCATTTACCTTCAGCCCATTAAGAAAGGCGAAAAGTTGATTTTAAACGATATTCTATTCGAATTGAATAGTGCCGAACTCAGCAAAAAGGCCACTAAGGAACTGGATATTGTGGTTGATTTTCTCAAAGACAATCCCGAACTACTCATTGAGATTGGCGGCCATACCGACACTTCTGGAGAGGAAGCCTATAATTTGAATCTCTCTACCGAAAGGGCAAAGTCAGTGCTCAATTACTTTGTCAACAAAGGCTTGCCAAAAGAGACTTTTGTTTATAAAGGCTATGGAGAAACTATGCCTATTGAAGAAGGCATTTCTCCCAAAAACAGAAGAATCGAAGTGTCTATTCTAGACATTAAGTAGTTCAGGCTGAGTAAGTGACTTTTCGTAAAATAAGTCCGCCATTTACTATTTTGAACCTTCAGCTTATTATTAACTTTGAACATGCAAGAATTGAAAATCGGAATCATTAAAGAAGGTAAAGTGCCAGTAGACAGGCGCGTACCGGTTACTCCAACTCAAGTTGAAACGCTGTTGAATACTTATGATAATGTGACTGTACATTGTCAGCGAAGCGATATTCGTTGTTTCGAAGATTCGGAATATCAACAAGCGGGAGCCATTTTGGTGGATGATGTTTCTGATTGCGATATTATTTTGGGTGTAAAAGAAGTGCCCATTAATATGTTGGCCGATGGAAAAACCCATTTCTTTTTCTCGCATACCATAAAAAAACAAGAGTACAATCGGGGTTTGCTTCAAACCATTCTTGAAAAACAAATCCGATTGATTGACTGGGAATGCCTGACCAATCTGCACCATCAAAGGCTAATTGCTTTTGGTCGTTACGCGGGTATTGTTGGGGCTTATAACGGAATTCTAACTTACGGAAAACGCTATAACCTTTTCCACTTGCGCCCGGCCAATGAATGCTTCGATATGGAAGACATGCAGAAGGAATACAGCAAGGTGAAATTGCCAGCCATTAAAATTGCGCTTACTGGTGGTGGACGTGTTTCTAAAGGTGCTATGGAAGTGCTTACTGGTATGAAAGTCAGAAAAGTGAGTCCTGTTGAATTCTTGACCGAATACTTCAATGAGCCTGTATATACTCAACTCAATACCAGGGATTATAACCAACGCATTGATGGCGGTTCTTTTAGCCGAGATGAGTTTTATCAGAATCCAGCGAATTACGAGTCGAGCTTTGGGCAGTATGCTAAAAAGGCTGATATACTGATTGCTGGTGCTTTTTGGGACCCAAAAGCCCCTGTACTTTTTACCAAGGAAGATGCCAACAGAAGCGAATTTAAGATCCGTGTAATTGCAGATATTACCTGTGATATCGAAGGTTCAATTCCTTCTACCATTCGCCCAAGTACAATTGCGGACCCTGTTTACGATTATAATCCAAGCGATAATAAGGAAGAATCTGCCTTTGCTGATGAGGGAAATATTACCGTGATGGCAGTGGATAATTTGCCTTGCGAATTGCCTAGAAATGCTTCTGAAGATTTCGGGAAGGAATTTCTCAAACACATTTTGCCAAACCTTGTGGGCGAAGACAAAGATCGAATTATTGAAAGGGCTACCATTTGCCAGAATGGGAAACTGATGCCCGATTACGCTTACCTCCAAGATTTTGTAGATGGACATTAATCATTACCTAGAGCACACCAACCTTAAGCCAACCATTACCGCAAACGACATTGATCGGTTGGCGGCTGAGGCCAAAGAATATCAGTTGTTTGGGATTTGTGTTCCTCCGTTTTGGGTGAAGAAGGCCGCTAGAGAAATTGGTACTGCCGACATTCAGTTGGTGACGGTGATTGGTTTTCCTTTAGGTTACCAAATGACGGAAGCCAAAGTAACCGAGATTGAAAAGGCGATTGAAAACGGTGCCAATGAACTGGATATCGTCATGAACATTTCGGCCTTTAAAACAGGTTTGCCATGGACGAAAATAGAACTGGCCAAATGCTCTAAAATTATTCATGAGGCCGATTGCCTGATGAAGGTAATCATTGAAACTTCTTACTTGACTGATGAAGAAATTGTATTGGCCTCTAAACTTTGTGCCGATGCCGGAACCGACTTTGTAAAAACCTCTACGGGTTTTTCAGGCGCAGGCGCAAAGGTAGAACACATTGAACTGATGCGTAAAAGTTTGCCCTCAAACGTAGGCTTAAAAGCTTCTGGTGGCATTAAAACCTTGGCAGACGCTCAAGCCCTTATTAATGCCGGAGCCGATAGATTAGGCGTCTCCTCCGCAGTTTCCATTATGGCAGAATACTATGCAAGCCAAAAGAATTAGGGTAATAGGAAAAGTGCAAGGCGTCTATTTTCGAGCTTCAAGCCAAGAGCATGCAATGCGGCTTGGTATTAAAGGTTGGTGTAAAAATGAACGAGACGGATCTGTTTTAATTATAGCCGAGGGCTTCGAGGAAAACCTAAATGCTTTGGTGAACTGGTGCCATCATGGGCCATCCAATGCCCGTGTTGAAAAGGTGCTTGTGGAAAGTATTGAAGCGAGTGGGTTTGAAAGGTTCGAAATAAAGCGATAAGCTTCCTCCGCGCACTAGTCGTAGTGTCTCACTGCGACTCTTTGATAATTTCTGGTTTTTGAATTGCAACGACAGCTATCGGTTGTGTGCCCACAGCTTGTAAAAAGCACAATCTAGTGAAATCTGCCGAAGCTCACAACGGTTCAATTAGGTACTGCGTCCCGAAGATAAAAACTCCTGCGAGCTGCACTCGGAGGAATGCACTGCCTTTTCCTCAGCCGTAGATTCACGGAGAGGTTCGTACGAAAGTTGCCAGAAGGCATTTTGGCATATAACCGATAGTGCCTGTTACATGCTTTTTAATGCATTAGTCAATTCATCTATTCTCTTCATTCGCCATGTTATTTCGTCAAATGCCATTGCAAAAACTTCAAGTTCGTCTTTTGTTGCATTTCCAGTTTTGACTTTTTTGGAAAGTTCTGAATAGTCTTTATCCGCGTTAAGTAGGTCGTCTAATTCCTTCATTATTTTATCGAATTCTTCTTTTTTCATCACATGTTGGTTTATTCAGGGAATTTTTCACCTTTCTTGATCATCAACGGCAACCAGTGAAGCTTTTTGTAGCTTGATTTTTTCCCCTTCACGATCGGTAGATCGTAAACTTCTCCACCATCATGAGTTACTTCCCAGAAGTTACATGGAGCAAAAGAAATAGTTTTGTTGTTGACTAAAGAATGAAAGGCGTTCATAAACTCTTCAGTGACATTCTTTATTAGTAGGATGTTACTGTTCTCAACGCCTTTAGAAGGAAATAAAAAATCATACTCTCCTTTGATTTCTGGTAGAGAATTTTTGAATGCAGTAATTGCTAAAAACTCCCGCGCTTTGATTAATTGTATTATCTTTTTTTCCATGAATCTCAATACTTAGAAGTTGGCACCAACTGCATGTTAGCGACCAAATAGGGTGCACTATACATAGCTTTAAAACAAGTTATAAGTTTAGCGAAATTAATTTTAGAACAGTAACATTCGTTGGCTATTTAGTATTTAACAACTATAAACGCTCAAACGAGTAAGCCAGCCAATCGGAGCGTCATTGCGAACCTGTTGTAGTTTTTCGAAGTGATGATACTGACGTGAAGCAATCTCACCGCTCAATTGACAAACACCTAAGATTGCTTCGTCATAAGCCTTGCTAGCGCAACACTTATTTCTCGCAATGACGGAAAAATCAGGCCCTCACAGTAACTTTTAGTATTTGGGCACTAGTCGTTGCGTCTCGCTGCGACTATTTGCTGTATCGTAACAAATGATTTTGAGGGGTTCGAAACAAAACGATAAGCCTTTACGCGCTTTTGCTCTCGTATTTCTGAATGCCTTTGTATTTGTAAATTTTAAGGCCGAAGTGTTCGTAGATACAAACCTTCATTCTGTTTTGGGCCAGTTCTAACCTTCGCTCTGGCGAATGAAAAACCGTCAGTTCTAAGCCTGCTAAAATAAAGTTCTTCTTTTGACATAGCTCAGTCAAATAGGCCTGAAAGCCCGCTTTCCAGTCATCCAAATACTTGTCGTAATGGCTTCTTCCGTCAAACAATAACTCTAACTGATTTCCTTCTACCTGGTAGCGGTAAATGCCAGCTAAGTTGGCGTATAATTCATCAAAAAAGGAAAGGTCAGTAGGTTCAAAATTTTCTACCTTTTCAGAGAGGTCCTCTATCAGCCTTAGGGGATTAAACAAGTTGAAATAGCCTTGTTTAATTTGAGCCACAAGTTCCACCTGAAGGCTATGCTTCATGTCTTCCTGTACTTGCTTAAGGATGTAGTTTTTGTCGAGAAGAAAAAGTCTCTGGTTCAAAGGGAATAATTTTGACAAAAATAATACTTTTTCTAAAATGATTGTCGGAAAACTTGAATAAGGTGGCTTTGTTGAGGCCACCTTATTCAAGCCGTAAACTAAGGTTATTTACTTTGCTGCAGATGAGTTTACGATTCTACCAAAGAAAATAGCGTTCATCATCAGCTTGTTTGTTCCATACCAAAATGCTCTAAAATTAGGGTCGTCTACCAAAGAAACGATTCGTCCTTGGCCAAATGCGCTTACTCTTATGGTGGAAGTGCCTTTTAAAGCATCAAGGTTTGGTTTGTTAATCCAGCCACTGCGTAGTGGGTCTTGGGTGTATAACCCAGGATTTGAAAATTTATCTTCAGAAGCTTCAATCATCAAGTTGCCTCTTCGCATGGTGGGGAGTTCCTTATTGTAATAACCATAAGCCATTGGGTGCGACAATTCGAGTTCGCTCATATAAACCCCACCAGGAATAGACTGTCCTCTTTGGAAGTTGGAGATTTGATCGTAGGTGATTTTTTCACCAGTGTATTGTTCCACATCTACAAATTTGAGCTGTGTCAGTTTGTTTCTGGCTGCCCATGCAGTGGCACTACTGTTACTGGCTACTAATGTGCCTCCATTTCTGATCCATTGTTTGAAGTTTTCCATACCAGACTCTGATAGATCAACACCTCCGGTAATCACAATAGTATTGTAGCGACTAATGGCAGAAGAGCCAAGCCTGTCGGCTGGTAATTTGGTGACACGCATATTCATTCGGGTGTCCAATAAGTGCCATATTTCACCAGCATCGGCACTGCTTCCTGATTCTACTACTAGCGCTACTTCTGGCTTATCTATATTTATAAAAGAATTACTGCCTAGAGAAACACCATCAGTTAACCCTGTTTGTAAGGCATAAACATCAATTCCATCTAAATTTGCAATGGTTTGCATTTCTAAGTATAGCTCTCGCTCTGAAAGGCTTTGGTTGCTTACAGGCACCATAATAGAGCCATAGTCGAACTGTAATTTTTCACCGTTGCCAAACTTACTGGTAGCAGCTTTAATCCTGATGCCTTTTTCAAGCAAACGGTTTGCGGCTCTTGGAGCATAATATCCATGCCATTCAAAAACATAGGCATAAGCACTTTGGCCACCAATAACACTTCCTTTTGGGAATTCTGGTTTAATTACTTTATCGCCCAATTGATTTCTTCCATAATCTCGGCTGCTTAGCTCGCTATACTCAAGATCAAAAGCAAGTGGGTATGTCCAACCCGAAATGTCATAAAAGAGGCTGTCTTCAAAAGAGACTCTCTTTTCAAACATCCCTTTTATCAGTTTATAATTTCGCTGTTTTAAGGGGATGATGTAGCTATTTTCAGGAGTGTACTCTTCGTTATTAAATTTTAAACTTCTGGAGGGTCGATAGAAATCAACCTCTTGTTGGTCTAATATATCGGCCAAATGATACGATCTAGCAGGGTCTTTTTCCGCCTTGAAAATGTAGGCCTTTATATCATCGTTATCTGCATCTCTTAATACACGTTTGTAGAAGTCTCTTTGGTAATCCAGTAACTCCTCGCGCATGTCTACGGTGGCTTTCCATGTGGAGAGCGCAGCAGTAAACTGATTTTTTATAGTGAAAGGAAATTCTAAAATTCCATTGTCACTCTCTTGTGCATGTCCTCTTGAACTCCCTTGTTCAAATAGAATACCTATTCCGCCATTGATATCGGGGAAAGTAGACCCTTTTCCATAATAAAAGTCATCATAACCTTCTTTCGTAAAGTAGAGCGAACCAATTTGGTCTAACGCACTTGCATGAAATTCACCAATTTTCTCTGTCAGTTCTTGATTTTCCTTTGGGGTAAGGGGATGGGTTCTGGCTGGAACACCTGGCTGGAAAAAGAAAGTAGAGTTGGTGCCCATTTCATGGTGATCCGTAAAAACATTTGGCTTCCAAAGGTGATATTTAGCTACTCTATTTTTAGATTCTGGTTGCTGAACTGGAAGCCAATCACGATTCAAGTCGAACCAATAATGGTTGGTTCTTGCTCCTGGCCAAACCTCATTATACTCCCTGTCATTTGGGTCGGGGTTAATGTTTTTTGATTTGTGTACGTTTGCCCAAGTAGAAAAACGATTTAGTCCATCAGGATTAAGTGAAGGGTCTAGTAGGATTACGGTATTTCTAAGGGCGTTGTCAATTTCAGGGCCTTGGGCGGCAGCCATATAATAAGCAACGAGTAAAGCTGCATTTGAGCCAGAAGACTCATTTCCATGAATGCTAAATCCCATAGAAACAACAGCAGGCATTTTCTTAATATCAAACTTATCGGATTCGTTAGGGTAGGTTAGCCAAACGTGATCCGTTCGTATTTTCTCAATTCCTGCTTGGTTATTAGGGTGGGTAATGGTGAGCATTAACTGCGGACGGCCCTCGTGTGTTTTTCCAATTTCTTCTATTGTAATTCGGTTGGAGGCTGCTGCAAGGGTTCGCATGTACAGAACCAATTTGTCATGAGTAACATGCCATTCGCCTACCTCGTGTCCAATTACCGACTTTGGGGTAGGTATGTTTTGGTCATAAATTACATTGGAGGGTAGATAATAACTTAGGTCTTTTTGTCCATAGACAGAAAAAGATTGGCTTAACAGAGCCAATAATAAAAGTAGAGGGGTAAAAAACTTCATAGTTCACTTTATAGTGTCATTTTAATCGAAGATAGTGATAGGATTGGTTAACAAAAAATAGACTTATATTTTTTACAATCTACTTATTGAGCACTTCGATTTTTTGAATGGTTTAAAACAATTATGGACGGAAAATTTACTTTACATTTTTTTAACATTTACTTTGTATCGTAAAACAATAAGGCAAATGCTAAATTCTAATTCGCTCAAAAATTCGCATGGTGCTTTGTTTAGAATAAATGGTTGTTATAAAGTGTTTTTGCCTTATTTAATTTGGTCAATCTGATTGAACATAGAATCAAAAAATGAATATTAAGTTTGCGTTAAGCCTGTTTGTCATTCATAGCGAAACGTTAACATTTGTTAAAAAGTCTTGACCTATCTAAAGCGTTACTTTTGCCATGAAAAACAAGTTCGATTTCTAATATCTAATCTAATCTATATTTAAAATTTCGCTTATGAGACAATTTTTACTAAGTATGGTGCTTATACTGGCATCTCAAACAGCATTCGCTCAAATAACTGGAAAGGTTATTGACGCGGAGTCAAAAGACCCTTTACAGGGTGCTACAATCGTTATAAAAGGAACTCAAACAGGAATAATTTCTGGTTTTGATGGTTCTTTTAAATTACAAGGTGCTAGTGCAGGAGAAATGTTACAAGTATCGTTTATTGGTTTTGAGACTATGGAAATAGCCGCCAAAGAAGGAATGGTAGTAGCGCTTGTTCCAAAAGCCAACCTTTTAGGTGAAATTGTTATTACGTCTAACGTGATTGACGTTGCGAAAGAGAGAGAAACTCCCGTAGCAATTACAACTATTGCTCCTTCTGAAATTACTTTGAAGGTAGGTAATATGGAGTTTCCTGAGATTATGAACAGAACTCCAGGTGTTTATACTACAAAAGAAGGTGGAGGATATGGTGACTCAAGGTTGTCTTTGAGAGGTTTTACCCAAAGCAATACTTCTTTCTTGATCAACGGACAACCAGTGAACGACATGGAGAACGGTTGGGTTTATTGGAGTAACTGGCAAGGAATGACTGACGTAGCTTCAGGTATCCAAATCCAAAGAGGTCTTGGTGCTTCAAGATTAGCTGTTCCATCTGTAGGAGGAACGGTTTCTATCTTCACTAAAGCTGCGGAAGTTGAAGAAGGAGGAACGCTTACTCAAGGTATTGGTAACGATGGTTATGTAAAAACTTCAGCGTCTTACAACACTGGTAAAAATGATAGAGGATGGGCAAGCTCATTCTTATTGAGCAGATGGTCTGGTAACGGTTATGTGAACGGAACTTCTGGTGAAGGTTGGAATTACTTTGCGGCAGTTGGTTATGCTCCAGAAGGATCAAGCCATGCCCTTAACCTTTCAGTTTTAGGAGCTGGTCAGTGGCACCACCAAAGAAGTAGCTGGGTATCTATCCGTGACTACATCAATTTTGGTGAGTCAGGTGTTGACAGAAAGTGGAATACTGATGCTGGTGAGCTAGGTGGTGAAGAATTCAACATGAGAAGAAACTTCTATAACAAACCTTTAGCAACTTTTAACTGGGATTGGGATATTTCTAATGATGTAACATTAGCAACATCACTTTACGGTTCTGCCGGTAGAGGTGGAGGAACTGGGCCAAGAGGAAATAACTTCCGTAACTCAGATATCGACCTATATCCTTTCAATATTGATTTAACCCAACACTTACTAGAAGACGGTAAAGGTGCTGCTTCAAGAAACGCTGATGGTTCTATCGACTTTGATAACGTAGTTGCAGTAAACAGAGGAACGACATCTCCATATACAGGTGCAATTTCTGGTTTCCAAGGTCAGTTAATTGGTTCTAATGGTTTTAGAAATGATGGAGTAAATAGAGCTGTTTTAGTGAGAAGAGCTTCAATGAACTCACACAACTGGGTAGGCGGTATTTCTACTTTAGACATTACAAAAGATAAATGGAGATACTCTGTAGGTGTTGATTTAAGAAGCTACACTGGCTTCCACTACAGAGCTTTAGAAAACCTAATGGGACTTGATGGATATTACTCAACAGGAAACAGCAACTCTGCTGGTCAAATCCAAAACGTAACGATCTCTGCTTCTCCGTTTAGAAACACTGGTTTAGAAAGAGAGAAAATTGATTACTTCAACACTGGTATAGTGGGATGGCAAGGCTTTAACGGTTTGATAGAATACAATAATGAGTCTTCTGTTACAGCAGTGTTACAAGCTGGATATTCTAACCAATCATTTAAAAGAGAAGATTTCTTTGATCAACCAGCAAACCCAATTTCTGAAAAGAAAAACATTGGTGGTGGATATGTTAAAGGTGGAGCGAACTACAACCTTGATGAAAGATCTAACTTTTTCTTCAATGCGGGTTACATTTCTAGACAACCATTGTTCGATGCAGTATTCCCTGGCTTTGCTAATGACGTAAATACTGATCTTCAAAATGAAGAGATTACATCTATTGAGTTGGGTTATGGTTATGTGAACAACAGCTTGAAAGTTAATGTAAACGCATATTCAACTAACTGGGGTAACAGGTTCATTTCACAAGGAGTGTCACTTCCTGGTGGTATTGATGGAACTGCTCAGTTCAAAGATGTTGATGTTCGCCACATGGGTCTTGAGTTAGAGGTGGACTACAGATACAATAGCCAATTGAAATTCAAAGGTATGGTGTCTGCAGGAGATTGGAGATACACAAAGGACTTTAACGCTACAGTATTCAACGATCAGAATCAGTCAGTTGGTAACGCTACACTTTATGTAAAAGATGCTAAAGTTGGTGATGCTGCTCAGTTTACTTCTTATTTTGAAGCTGAATATAAAATTGGAAAATTGAATTTTGATTTAGCATACCGTTTTGTTGATGGTCTTTATGCTGACTACTCAATTAACAATACTGATTTCTTACAGCCAAATAACAAAGGAGCACTTAAGTTGCCTTCTTACGGATTAGTAGACTTAGGTAGTACAGTGAGGTTTGATTTGTTAGGTAACTCGTCTTCTTTCAGAGTGAACGTTAACAACTTATTCAATACACTATACATTTCTGAATCAAACACTAACATCCACAGAGCTGATGAATCTGCACCTGCATGGAAAGGAATCGACTATAGAAACTCAGTATGGTTTGGTTTTGGAACAACATGGAATGCTACTTTAAGAATTAACTTCTAAGAGTAGATTTTTAAGAATATCTAAGAAGCCATTTCAGGGATAACCTGAAATGGCTTCTTTGTTTAATAGAAACGGAAGGTTTATAGATTAGTAAATTATAGAATGTAGTGTGGGTTTTTTCAGTAAGAAATGTCTATACTTTTTTAATAAAAGTACCCCCTCCACGACTACTCTTTATGTTAAATCTTTTTATGCCTAATCCTGTTAAGTTTTTCAAACGGTTAAACTAAAATTAAACCTTTGGGTTAGTTTTGTCTCTAATTGCGTGGCCTTGCTTTATTATAAAACATATCGAAATAATCAATCTGATGAATGGGTAGCTTTTATCCATGGTGCCGGGGGGAGCTCTTCCATTTGGTTTCGTCAGATTAAAAGCTTCAAAAGCCAATTTAATGTGCTTCTCATCGATTTGAGAGGACATGGTAAATCTCAAGAAGCATTTCAAAGGTATTTTTCAAATGACCACAGTTTTGAAAACATAAGTAAAGATATTATTGAAGTACTAGATCACCTTAAGATCGAGAAAGCTCATTTTGTTGGTATATCATTAGGTACAATAATCATCCGAACACTCTGCGAAATAGCCCCAGAACGTGTTCAAACTCTTATTCTTGGGGGTGCGGTAACCCGACTAAATGTTAGGTCTAAGTTTTTAGTAGCCGTGGGCAATGCACTAAAAAGATTTGTTCCCTTTATGTGGCTATATAGATTGTTTGCCTGGATTATTATGCCAAAGAAACGAAATGCCGAATCTCGCGATTTGTTTATTGGGCAGGCCAAACGTGTTTGCCAGCATGAATTCATGAAATGGTTTAAGTTGACAAATAACATTAATCCATTGCTAAAATATTTTAATGAGAAGGAAACAACGGCTCCAACCCTTTATTTAATGGGGGATGAAGATTATATGTTCCTTCCACAAGTGCTCAAGTTAGTTTCACATCATAAAAATGCGTGGTTAAATATATTGGATAACTGCGGTCATGTGTGCAACGTTGAGCAACCAGATGAATTTAATAAGCTTTCAATAGCATTTATAAGAACACATTCCTTATCCTAACTATTTAATGCAATGAGTAAAACATCAAGAATAATTGTAGTCTTGATAATCATTTTGGCTGTAGCAGCATGGGCTGTTTATCCGCGATTTGATGAAATTGTTGGCAGTTCAGATGCCGAAACCTCAATTCAAAATTCTTCAAAGGCAAAATCTGCACTTCCTGTAAGTGGTGTAGTGGTAAAGCCAATGCTTTTAGAGAATAAGATTAAAGTTACTGGGTCAATTTTGCCAAACGAATCTATTGAGCTTAAGAGTGAAGTTTCTGGCTTGGTTACCAAGGTTCATTTTGATGAAGGTCAGAAAGTAAAGAAAGGAGCATTGCTAGTAAGTTTAAAAAATGACGAGCTGCAAGCCCAACTTGAAAAACTAAAGTTCAGTAAAAAATTGGCCGTTGGAAGTGAAAATCGTCAAAAGCAATTGCTTAATAAAGAGGCCATCAGTCAAGAGGAATACGATATATCCTTGACGGCTTTGAATACCATAGAAGCAGACATTAGAATGGTGGAAGCACAATTGGCAAGAACGTCTATCGTGGCTCCATTTGATGGAGTCTTAGGCTTGAGAGAAATTAGTGAAGGTGCATACATTACCAATAGCACTATCATTACTAATTTTTACAGCATCGATCCTGTTAAAATTGACTTTGCCATACCAGGTAAATACGCTTCAATTGTTAGTGTTGGTGATGTAATTCAATTTGAGACAGAAACATCAACAGAAGTTTTTAGAGGAACGGTTTATGCCTTCGAGCCACAAATAGACCAAAATACTAGAACCTTAAGAATGAGAGCAATTTCTAGTAACGAACAAGGAAAGCTTTTACCAGGGCAATTTGCCAAAATTGAGTTGATTATGTCATCAGTAAATGATGCCCTAATGGTGCCAGCGGTTTCAGTTATACCTGAGCTTAACGGGCATATGTTATTTGTAGCACAAGGAGGAAAAGCACAGTCTGTACCTGTAAAAATCGGACTTAGAACCGAAAGCTCTGTTCAGATTTTAGAAGGCCTAAACCCGCAGGATACAGTTATTACTTCTGGGCTACTAGAGATAAGACAAGGATCTTCGATTTCTATTTCATCTTTAACCAAGTAAAGCATGTCTAGTTTATCAACCATCAGTATAAAGCGGCCAGTGCTTGCCATGGTGATGAATATCATCATTGTGATTTTTGGAGTGATTGGCTTTAGCTATTTGGGGGTACGTGAATTTCCGAGCGTAGACCCTCCTGTAATTTCAGTTTCTACAAGTTATGCTGGTGCCAATGCCCAGATTATTGAGGCTCAGATTACTGAGCCGATAGAAGAAGCACTTAACAGTATTGCGGGTATCAAAACACTTACTTCAACAAGCCGAGATGGCGGTAGCTCAATATCTGCGGAGTTCGATTTAGGAGTTGATTTAGAAGCAGCTACTAATGATGTTCGTGATAAAGTAGCAGGAGTAGTGAGGCGATTACCACCTGATGTAGAGCCCCCAACTGTACGTAAGGCCGATGCCGATGCCAGCCCAATCATCTTTCTAAATATTTCGAGTAAAGAAAGAAACCTGCTTGACCTCACGCTGTTGGCAGAAAATATTTTTAAAGAACGTGTACAAACCATTCAAGGCATTAGTTCAGTTCAAGTATGGGGTTCAAAGCGCTATTCAATGCGTTTATGGATGGATCCTGACAAGTTAGCGGCATATCAGCTTACACCTTTAGATGTTCAGAATGCAGTTGGTCGAGACAATGTAGAGTTACCATCAGGAGCAGTTGAAGGTACGAGTACCGAAATTGCTGTTAGAACTATTGGAAGAATTAATTCTCCAGAGGAGTTTAATAACTTGATTGTAAAAGAGGACGGAGGTACAATTGTTCGTTTTAGAGATATTGGAAGAGCAGAACTTGCACCTGAGAATGACAGAACTATTCTGAAAAGAAATGGAGTGCCTATGGTGGGAATTGCAGTAGTTACCCAGCCCGGCTCAAATAGCATCGAAATCGCTGATAATTTTTACGAAAGAATCGAATTGATTAAAAAAGACCTTCCAGCAGATATTGAGCTGGGAATTGGTTTTGATAACACCGAATATATTAGAGAATCCATCAGCGAAGTTCAGCAAACTATTATAGTGGCTTTTGCACTTGTGGTGGTAATCATCTTCCTCTTTTTACGCGACTGGAGAACTACCATTATTCCTGTAATGACCATTCCAATCTCATTGATTGGAGCGTTTTTCGTAATGTATATTTTTGGTTTCTCTATTAATGTACTTACCCTTTTAGGTATCGTGTTAGCCATTGGATTGGTAGTGGACGACACCATTGTGGTACTGGAAAATATATACTCCAAAATTGAAGGAGGAATGGAGCCTGAGGAGGCTGGAATCAAAGGGACAAACGAAATTTTCTTTGCTGTAATTTCTACTACTGTAGCCTTGGTTGCTGTGTTTATGCCAGTAATTTTCCTTCAAGGGCTTACTGGAAGACTCTTTAGAGAGTTTGGACTCGTGGTGGCAGGTGCGGTTGTAATTTCTTCTTTTGTTGCCCTTACGCTTACTCCTATGATGAGTGCCAAGATTTTGAGGAAGTCGGAGAAAAAGAACTGGTTCTACCGCAAAACAGAGCCATTCTTTGTTAGCCTAAACCGTGGTTATAATAATTCTCTCGATGCCTTTATGAATATGAGGTGGATGGCATTCGTAATCATTTTGCTTTCGGCAGGTATGATAGGCTTCTTTTTATCCGGTAATAGAATACCAGAAGAGATTGCTCCATTAGAAGATAGAAGCTCTTTGAGCGCTAATGCCACTGGCCCTGAAGGTGCTACTTTCGAATACATGGACCAGTACGTTGACAGTATTATCAGTGCGGTTGAAAAGCACATTCCAGAGAAAGAAGCATTGATAACGATTACTTCTCCTGGTTTTGGAAACAGCTCTATGAACTCGGCAAGAATTACCATTATGCTGAATGACCCTTCGGAACGAGAAAGAAGTCAGCAGCAAATTATGGATGATTTTACCCCAATTTTAGCACAGTATACCGAGGCAAGAACTTCGCTTTCTCAACCTGCTACCATTGGAGGTAGAAGGGGGGCTGGCTTCCCTGTACAATACGTTATTCAGGCGCCAAACTTGGAGAAGCTGAAAGAGGTACTTCCCGAGTTTATGGCAAAGGCACAGGATTCACCAGAGTTTACATTCGTGAATTTAAACCTGAAATTTACTAAGCCAGAAATCACTATTGAGATTGACAGAGAGAAGGCACGAACACTCGGTATTTCAGTAAGAGACGTTGCTCAAACTTTACAATTAGGATTAGCAGGTCAAAGATTCGGCTTCTTTATTTTAGATGGAAAGCAGTATCAAATTATTGGGCAAGTAGATAGAGATAATCGAAATGATCCTTTGGATTTAAAAGCACTTTATGTTAGGTCATCTGATGGTAGATTAATTCAGTTAGACAACCTTGTAAGTTTAGAGGAAAACAGCTCTCCACCACAGCTATACCGATTCAATAGGTTTGCGGCTGCTACTATTTCAGCAAGTTTAGCCCCCAAGGTAACTACAGGTCAGGGAATTGATGCTATGGACGCCATTGCTAAAGAGGTATTGGACGAGTCCTTCACAACAGATTTAGCAGGCTCTTCTAGAGAATTTAGAGATAGTGCCAATAGCCTTTACTTTGCTTTTGGCTTCGCTCTAATTTTGATTTATCTAGTACTATCAGCTCAGTTTGAAAGCTTTGTAGACCCCTTGATTATTATGTTTACAGTGCCTCTGGCCTTGGCTGGAGCCTTATTGGTAATTTGGAGATATGAAGAATCACTAAACATCTTTAGTCAAATCGGTATCATTATGTTGGTAGGCTTGGTGTCTAAAAACGGAATTCTAATTGTAGAATTCGCTAACCAAAGGAAAGCCGATGGACTCAGCGTTCGCGATGCTGTTTTGGATGCAGCAAAGTCTCGTTTCAGACCTATTTTAATGACATCTCTTTCTACCATTCTCGGAATTCTTCCTATTGCCTTGGCCTTAGGAGCCGGAGCTGAAAGCAGAGTTTCAATGGGGGTAGCCATTATCGGTGGATTGATTTTCTCTACCGTTCTAACCCTTTATGTAATTCCCGCTGTCTATACCTATTTCACCAGTAAAAAAAGTAGACTTTCTAGAACGACTGCCTGATTATGAAAATGAAAATAGCTTTAGCACTCTTCTTTTTCGCTTTAGTAAAAGTGAGTGCACAAGAACCTCTGACTATTGCCGAGGCCGTTCAACTTGGCCTTGAACATAACCTGTCAATTAAAATTTCAAGGAAGTCGGCAGAAACCAGTGCCAATAATTCAGATATGAGTTATGGAGCGTTGTTGCCAACTTTAGGTGTTTCTGCCAGTAAATCTTATAGTAATACAGATGTTACGCAGCAATTGGCCAACAGTAATGAAACCAGAGAGATTAAGGATGCTAAAACCAATAACTTGAACATTTCTCCAACTTTGAACTGGACAGTTTTTGATGGTTTAGGGATGTTTCATACCCGAGATAGATTGAAAGCGCAGGCTCAATTGGGCGAAGACGACTTGCAAATTCAGATAGAGAATAACATTGCGCTTATTTCTAATGCATATTACAGAGTAGTGTTGGAGCAAGAAAGGGCACGTGTTTTTCAAGATGCCCTCGATTTAAGTAAGCAGCGTTTAGAACTTGCTTATACCCGATATGAAGTAGGGAAGGCATCTAAGCTAGTGTATTTACAAGCACAGGTAGATTACAACTCAGATTCATCAAGCTTTTTAATTCAGCAAGAATTAATTCACAATGTAAAAGTAGAGTTGAATAGGTTATTGGGGCAAGAGCTAGAAAGCGATTTCGAGATCAGTTCTGGATTTTCGTTCGATGACTCATTGCAGTTAGATGAAGTACTTGCAGAAGCCAATCTCAACAGCCCCACAGTAGTAAGGGCTCAAAGAAGTAGAGAAGTAAACTACTTACAAATCAAAGAATTGAGTGCTGAAAAGTTTCCTACAGTGAGTCTGAATTTTGGCTACACTTACAATGACAGAAACTCTGATGCAGGAGCTGTTTTAAGTAACATTTCAACAGGTTTTAACTATGGAGCAGGGCTCAACTTCAATATTTTTAATGGCTTTGATTTAAAGCGAAGAGAACAAAATGCCAAGATTCAATTGGAGATGGCTGAACTTCAAATTCGTGACCTTACACAGTCTTTAGAGTCTGACGTTCGAAAAGTCTATGGCAATTATCAGAACAGTATTCGTCTTAATCAACTTGAGGAACTCAACCTAGAAGTGGCCAAAGAAAACTATGATATTGCACTTGAAAGGTTTAAAGTAGGTAACTCTACCGCCATTGAATTGCGCGAAGCTCAAATTAACTTGGTGCAAGCAGAAATCAGAAAAATTACTTCTCAGTACAATGTAAAGCTTGCTGAAATAGAGCTTAAAAGACTTTCGGGAGGAAATGTTAAATAGAGAATAACCAGTTGTCTATTTTGATCTCTCCGTTTTGTTGACTATTTTATCTAATTGAATTTGAACGATTTGCCTTTAAGGGCAGTTTAGGTTCTTGCTCACCATCAGGAGAGAATATGATAAAAAGAAAGGCAACAGTAATTTTTATAGCCCTGTTTTGTGGGCTTTTTCTACTTCCTTCGTGCCGAAAAAGTGCAACTACCAATAATGATTCAGCAGCTCTATCTGAGTTAAAAGTTGAACCCATCGATTTTGATTTCGATCAAATTAAGGAACGCGGTACCCTTACCGCAGTAGTAGACAACAGCTCTACTGGTTACTTTATTTATAGAGGCCAGCCAATGGGTTATGAATACGATCTGCTTTCGCGTATGGCCTCAGATTTAGGGCTTTCTCTCAAAATCAAACTTACCTCTGATATCGAAGAAGCATTTTTTATGCTTAATACTGGCAAAGCGGATGTAATGGCCTATCACCTGACTGTGACCAAGGAACGAACACAGCGGGTGTCTTTTACTGACAGTCACACAGAAGTAAGACAGGTGTTAATTCAACGCAAGCCTAAAGATTGGAGAAAAATGAAGCTCCATGATATTGAAGAAAGCATGATCAGAAACCCTTTGAATTTGGGAGGGAAGGAAGTTCACACAAGAAAGGGGTCTTCCTTTTCAGAAAGACTCGAACATCTGTCAGACGAAATTGGAGAAGACATTATTATTCTCGAAGACGTTGGTATTATGGATACTGAGGCTTTGATTAAAAAAGTGGCTGAAGGAGAAATAGATTACACCATTGCCGATGAAGACATTGCAATGATTAACGCTACATATTACCCTGATTTGGATGTGGAAACCGCAATTAGCTTTCCTCAGAAAATAGCTTGGGCAGTACGTAAAAATGCTCCCATTTTAAAAGATACCATTGATTACTGGTTGAATGAAGTAAAAGCAACTCCAGACTTTAATGTAATCTACAATCGCTATTTCAAGTATAGAAAATCTCAAAATTTAAGAGCTCAGAGCGATTTCAGTTCGGTAGGAGGAACTATGATTTCCCCATATGATGAACTGTTTAAATCTGCGGCTGAAAACCTATCAGTAGATTGGGTAATGTTGGCTTCTTTGGCCTATCAAGAATCAAAATTTGATCCCTTGGTTGAGTCATGGGCTGGAGCAAAGGGGCTGTTGCAACTTACGGATATATCTATTGAACAGTTTAATGTTCAAGACCCTTTCAACCCTGTGGAAAATATAGAGGCAGGTACTGAATTTTTAGAATGGCTTGAGGGATATTGGGCAGAAAAAGTGACTGATCCAAAAGAGCGATTGAAGTTTATTCTAGGTTCATATAATGTAGGGCAAGGCCATGTAATGGATGCCGTAAAACTGGCCAAAAAGTATGGCAGAAATCCAGAGGTTTGGGATGGAAATGTAGCAGATTATTTAATAGCCAAGTCTACAGAAAAGTATTACACCGACCCCGTAGTTCAGTTTGGCTATTGTAGGGGAGATGAACCAGTAAATTATGTAAAGAAGATTTTAGAAAGGTATGACCAATACAAAACCTTGTTTGCTAAGAATTTAGAAGAACAGTCAGACTCTACTTTGGTTACTTCACGCTAATTACTCAAAGTTATCAGCTACAATTTTGGCCGATAATAAACACAATGGAATTCCCCCACCAGGGTGAACACTTCCTCCACAGAAATACAAGCCCTTAATATGTTTCGAAAAGTTGGGATGCCTCAAAAAGGCAGCATACTTGTTATTTGAGCTATTACCGTAAAGTGCACCTTGAGTTGAAGATGTTCGAATTTCAATTTTTCTAGGATCGAGTGTATCCTCCACCTCAATTAAAGGCTCAATATCTTCTCCTAGTTGGGTAGAGAGCTTTTTCAATATGTTTTTTCTAGCCTCCTTAATTACTTCGTCCCAGTCTTGTCCTTGGTTATTAGGCACATTAATCATGGTAAACCAATTTTGACAATCTTCTGGTGCATCATCTGGCTTTTGAGTTGAAGTAATATTTAAATAGACAGTAGGATCATTAAATACTGTTCCTGTTTTGAAAATGTGATCAAACTCTGATTGATAATCGTCAGAGAAAAAGATGTTATGGAGATCGAGTTGCTTAAACTCTTTCTTAATTCCCCAATAGAAAATAAGTGCAGAACTAGATTTAGGCTGACTCAGAAGCTTGGTGGGTTTACGTTCTCCCTTTAAGAGCTTTTCATAAGTGCCTACTACATCCATATTGGAAACTATTCTGTCCATTTTATGGAAACCAAATTTGGTGACAACCCCTTTGGCTTTGCCTTCGTGCAAAGTGATTTTACTCACAGGCGTATTAAAAACAAATTTAACCCCAACTTTCTTGGCCAACGTGTAAAGGCTTTGGGTAATGTCATGCATTCCTTTGTTTGGAAAATAGGCTCCAATGCCAAATTCTAAATGCGGAATAATATTCAATGTGCCAGGAGCTTGATACGGGTTTGAACCATTGTATGTGGCATATCGGTTAAAAAGCTGAACCACTTTTTTGTTGCTGAACCGCAGCTTATTGATTTGGTTCATGCTACGATTAAAATTGAATTGAGACAGCTTTGTGTAGGCCCGAAATGCATTCCTACTTAGCCATGTACTTAATTTATGCAACGACTTATGCATAAATAAAGGCGAGAGAAAAGCATAGAGGAAAGCACTCTTGTTAAGTGCCTTTTCAATGTTCTTTTTGGGCTCTCCTGTTTTCTGATAAATTTCTTCTTTTAAGTCTTCAATGTTTGCGAAAGCATTAATTTCTGTGCCATCAGAATAAAAGTATTTACAAGTACTATCAAGCTTTTTGTAATCGAAATAAGCTTTTGCGTCCAAACCATGGAGTTCATAGAGCGCTTCAATTTCTTCAGGCAAAGTGAATAAAGAAGGCCCAGCATCGAATCTATATGCCCCTAACTGAATTTCAGTTAGCTTTCCTCCCGGATAAGCATTGGCTTCAAAAACAGACACAGTATGTCCCTTCTTCGCTAAGCGAATAGCACAAGCTAAACCAGCCACGCCAGAACCTATAATTGCTACGGTTTTTCCCACAGAGTTGAGTCTACTACTAATTGAATTGTAACTAAATGGTCTTTGAGGAGGGTATTGGGTTGTACTCAAAAAAGAATACAGCACGAAAAAATACACTTTTGTTCACAATTCCAAACCAATCTAAGAAGGAGGTGCTGATTTATGATGTTTTTATCATATTCTATGTAATGACATGTAATGACAATATCAGGTTCTGAGTTTAAGCAAACCGCTCAATATCTAGCAATGGAGAAACTATAGATGGTTTTTTACCCATGATTTCACTTGATAGCATTTGTCCAGTGATTGGGCCAAGAGTAAACCCGAGCATTGCATGACCTGTACCTATAAGTAGATTTTTATATTTCTTTGTCCGCCCAATGTAAGGTAGACCATCTGGGGTGCATGGGCGCAAACCTGCCCAAGTTTCAATTTGAGAGAAATCTTGTTCTTCGAACTGAGGCATAAATTCTTTTACCGACTTGATAATGCCTTGCACCCTTCGCTCATTAATATTCAGACCTGTGCCTGCAATTTCCATAGTCCCCGCAATTCTAAGTCCATGTATCATGGGCGTAGTGGCCACTCTTCCTTCGGTTAATATTGAAGGAAGTTTTGGCATAACAACGGGGCTAGGAAGTGTAAAGCTATATCCCTTTCCTGCCTGTAAAGGAATATCCACTTTAAGCTGCTTCATCAATATGGGTGACCATGAACCAGCGGCTAACACATATTCATCTGCGGTGAGCTCTCCTTTTGAAGTGATGATTTTATCAATTTTCCCTGCTTTATGAATAATCCTGTCGAGCTGCGTATTGTACTGAAACTTAACGCCAGCTTGTTCCAACTTCTCCTTAAATTCACGCATAAACACATTGGGCGTCATCCAAGCATCGCAACCAAAATACACCGAACCAGCCATATTATACTGCACGTTTGGCTCCATTTCTTCGGTTTCTTTTCTACTTAGCACTTCAGCATCTAAGCCAAAAGATTTAGCCATGTGCACCAGCTCGATTTCATGTTGTAGCGTGCTTTCTGTTTTGCAGATCATCAAAAGCCCAGGCTTTTTATAACCAGCTTCAATACTTTCATCCGCCATGATTTTTTCATAGAGCGTCTGACTTTGTACGGTAAGGTCGTAAAGTACTTTTGCAGCGGCATCTACCTTACTGGCCGTTGCCGATTTTTTAAACAGTAATCCCCATTTTATCAGGTCGCGATTGAGGCGCGGCTTAATATAGAAAGGACTCTCAGAGTTGAGCATCCATTTGAGGCCTTGACTAATAATGCCCGGTGAAGCAAGCGGAATGAGGTGACTAGGTGATACGTATCCAGCATTTCCCGTAGAGCAGTTACTATTGCCATCGGTATTGTCGATTACAGTGACTTCTATACCTTGTTTACGAAGGAAATAGGCAGTGCTCAGGCCCACAATGCCAGCACCAATCACAATTACTTTTTTCGTTTCCATTGTCTAAATCACCTGAAAACCATAGGCGTATGGATCTTCGTCATCAATTACTATTGTATTGTACCCTGTAATTCTGGCCCAGCCTTCAATGCTTGGGATGATACCCGAATACGCGCCTAATTTAACTACATCTTCGACTTTTCCAGTAAACTGACTGCCAATAATACTTTCGTGAACGAATTGATCGCCTTTTTGAAGTTTTCCTTTGGCCGCCCATTGCGCCATTCGTGCCGAAGTGCCTGTGCCACAAGGAGATCGGTCGATGGCTTTGTCTCCATAGAATACTGCATTTCTTGCCGTAGAATTCGGTTGAAGTGGAGCGCCTGTCCACAGTACATGACTTAAGCCGCCAATTGTATCATTTTCTGGGTGACTGAAGCTGTGTTCGGCATTAATGCGTTCTCTAATCTTCAAACTCCAACCAATCAGTTGCATGGCTGTGTAATCGGCCATATCTCTATAATTTTCTTGCGGGTCGACAATGGCGTAATAGTTTCCACCATAGGCCACATCCACCTTGAGCATTCCTAAATCAGGGCATTCAACTTCGATGTTTTCTTTCGCTAAATAGGCTGGAACGTTAGTCAACTTTACCGAAGTGACTCTTTTTCCTTCTTGCTGATATTCAATTTTCACCAAACCCGCTGGCGTTTCTAACCTCAAGTGCCCAGGTATTTTAGGTTGAACCAAACCTTCTTCAATCATAATCGTCACCGTCCCGATAGTGCCATGCCCACACATGGGCAAGCAACCACTGGTTTCGATGAACAATACTCCAATGTCGTTTGCAGGATCTGATGGCGGATAAAGAATACTCCCCGACATCAGATCGTGTCCGCGTGGTTCGAACATCAATCCCTTTCGAATCCAGTCGAATTCTCTGAGGAAATGCTGTCGCTTTTCACTCATATTGGCACCTTCTAGAATTGGGCCGCCCCCAGCTACCAGTCTAACTGGATTGCCGCAAGTATGGGCATCGATGCAGAAAAAACGCTTGTTCATTTTAGTTTAATGTAATAAGGGATGAAGGGGATAATGTAATAATGGGTTAATGTTGCAATGAATTAATTGGTGAGTGAGTTAATGATTCAATGTTTTAACGGTTAGTATTCTTTCTGGCTTTTGAAACCACTTTGACGATTTCTAATGCCTCGCTTTTGAATGGCGCTATTTGTTCTGGTTGTCCTAAATCTGCTTCCTCCATTACTTCCAACCAAAAGAGCGTTTCATCGGCTTCTTCATTTACAATTGACATTTTAGCGAAAAACTCAGCTTGAGAGCGAGCAATACAGGCGGCTCTATAATTTGCTGCGGTCGATGTCACTGAACGTACAAGCTGTTTTCCAACAATGTATGTAGCGTCTGTCTTTTTTAGCTTACCATAGAATTTGATTATTTCCACCGCTAGCTTTTTAGTTCTTTCTTTAAATGATTCAATAAATTCTACCTTTTCCATAATCCTTTTTTAATGAATTAAGGGAATAATGAAGTAATGAGGAAATGAACTAAGAAATAAATAAGTTAATTATCGATTGTTTTCTGATTATAATAGGTAGTGGTTTTATGTCTTAACTACATTCCTTGATTCATTATTCCACTATCTCATTAATTCCTTATTTCATTCTTCCATTAATTCCCTGACTCATTAATCCCTTAATCAATTATCTCCTTAACTCATTGTCTACCTTTCTCCAAATCTCCATCGGATTCTCAGCCTTCAGTTCCGTAGGCAACATTTGATCTGGCCAGTTTTGGTAGCAGATGGATCGGGTGAAACGATAAATAGCATCCGTGCCCACCGAAGTATATTTTCCATTGGTGCTGGCAGGGAATGGACCTCCATGATGCATGGCGGGACAAACTTCAACTCCCGTTGGCATTCCGTTAAAAAGGATTCTACCTACTTTTTGGGCAAGCATGTCTATGGTTTCAGCATTTTCCATCATGTCACTTTCGGTGGCTAATAAAGTGCCTGTCAATTGCCCTTGAAGCGATTGAGCTACTTGCTTCATTTCACTCTCATTTTCGCAGACCACCAATAGTGTGAATGGTCCGAAAATCTCTTCGTGGAGTTTGATGTTTTTTAGAAACTCAGAAGCAGGAACGGTCGCAGTTAACCCTTGTCCGCGGTTGTCACCAGTGGCTGTATCATTACCGCTTAAGGTTACTCCTTTTTCTTCTAACAGCGCTTTTCTATTCGCGTAATAGCTTTCAGCGATACCTTTATTCAGCATTGTAGAAGGTGTAGTTTCCATAAGTGCTTGTGAAAGTGCGGTAGAAAATGCTTCTAATTCTGGAGATTGAATTCCCACCAATAAACCTGGGTTGGTACAAAACTGACCTACACCCATGCTGACCGATGCGGCTACGGTCTTTCCCAAATCGGCTGGGCTTTCTTTTAGTTTGTTAGGGAATATAAATGTTGGGTTGATGCTCCCCATTTCAGCATATACTGGAATAGGTTCGTCTCTTTGGTTGGCCAAATCGAAAAGGGCTTTTCCTCCTCTAAACGAACCCGTAAAACCAACAGCCTTGATTTGCGGATGCTTTACCAAATGCTGACCCACAGGAATTCCGCCATTCACCATGGAGAAAACGCCTTCAGGCATTCCCGTTTTTTGTGCTGCTTTCAGAATCGCTTGCGACACCATTTCATTCGTGCCCAAATGCGATTCGTGACCCTTTACTATTACCGGGTTTCCAGCGGCCAAAGCCGAAGCAGTATCGCCACCGGCCGTAGAGAAAGCCAACGGAAAATTACTCGCACCAAAAATGGCAACAGGCCCAATGGCGATTTCCATTTTGCGCAAATCAGGCTTTGGCACTGGTGCTCTGTCTGGAATTGCGGTATCGATGGTGGCATTTACCCATGAGCCTTCGCGCACCAAATTGGCAAACATCTTCAACTGATTACAGGTACGACCTCTTTCTCCTTGAATTCTACCTTCAGGCAAACCCGATTCTCCATAAGCTCTTGCTATCAAGGCATCATCCAAAGCCATGAGCTCATCGGCTATAGCCTCCAAGAAGTCTGCTTTTTTTGTTGGTGCTATGCTTTTGTAGATTTGAAAAGCTTGAGTTGCTTTGGTTACTGCTTCATCAATTTCAGAAGTGGTAGCCACCGAAAACGATTCAGGGAAGGCCTCGCCATTGGCAGGGTTGTATGCAAAGAGTTGTGCTGTGCCTTCTTTCGAAGAGGTTGATCCTATAAAGTTTGTTCCTTTAATCATGTTGTGTTTTTTGCTGCGCGAATAATTGACTTCAATTTACAAATTCAAATAGTCTGGCAATTCAGGTCGGTTTTTAATTCCTGTTTCGATAATCTGAAGTACGTGATTTCTTTCTGCGCCTGAAAGCGCAAGTCGTGGTGCACGAACATTTTCGGTACCAATGCCAGTGGCTACTTCTGCCAGTTTAATGTTTTGAACCAGTTTAGGGTTAATATCAAGCTCCAATAGCGGCAAGAACCAACGGTAAATTTTCAAAGCTTCTTCATGTTTGCCAGCTTTCTGAAGTCTGTAAATGGCTACGGTTTCTTTTGGGAAAGCGCAAACCAAACCTGCTACCCAACCATTGGCACCCATAAAAAGGCTTTCCAAAGCAAGCGTGTCAACGCCAGAAAGAATTTTGAAACGATCGCCAAAACGATTGATCATTCGGGTGATGTTTGAAATATCGCGGGTAGACTCTTTCACCGACAGGATGTTTTCGCATTCGGCCAGTTGCTCGAACATGTCTAAAGTCACCTCGATTTTATAATCTATGGGGTTGTTATACACCATGATAGGCAAATCGGTAGAGTTGGCGACTGCTTTATAATAAGTTACGGTTTCGTGATCATCCGCTTTGTAGCGCATCGGAGGTAACATCATTAAGCCACTGGCTCCGTTCTTTTTGGCTTTTTCCGCAGCAATAATGGCGGCTTTCGTGGTTTGTTCAGCAATGTTCATGATCACAGGAACTTTGCCCGCTACCATATCAACAGTAGCGCTCACTAAGGTGTCTTTCTCATCTTCCAATAGTGCACTAGACTCACCTAAAGTGCCACCTAAAATAATGCCGTCAACACCAGCGGCCAATTGCGCTTGGATGTTGGTTTCAAACATTTTTAAATCAAGCTTATCGTCATTTGTAAACTTTGTGGTTACCGCTGGGTAAACGCCTTGCCATGCTACTTTCATCGTATTGTTTTTTTTGGCTAAGGTAGTGGAGTCCATGCTGCGTAACTTTGCGAAAATTCACCAATACTAATATGATATTTGCTACTTAGTTGACTTATGTTTATTTTTGGGCTTAAATAATACAGGTGAAAGTACTTCCTTTTAAAATTCCTAAAACCGAAGCGTCATCGCTTTACTTACAAATTGATGACGAAAAGTATTTCTATGACATGCTGCACCAGCATTCTGAAATTCAAATTACATGGATCATTTCAGGGGAAGGAACACTGATTCATGGCGATCATTTGGGGAGCTTTAAACCTGGGCAAGTCTTTGTGATGGGCTCCAATGTTCCTCACGTTTTTCGCTGCGACAAAAAGTATTACCAACAGGAGATGCGGGTCTTGTCGAAGTCTATTTTCTTTCGTGTCGAACATTTGAGAGAAACTTCAAAGCTGATTCCTGAAATCAGAGAACTGCTCCAGTTTATTCAGAATGCGGAAAGAGGCATTCGGGTGAAGGATGATTTTTCGCCCCAAATGATTGGCGCTTTTGAAAAGGTATTTGAAAGCAATGGATTAAAGCGGTTGAATGCATTTTTTGAACTGCTCCATTTGTTTGGGAACGAAGAGGGCATCGCGTACCTCAACGAGCTGCCACAAAAATCAGTGAAAGAAGCTGAGGGAAGGCGACTGGATGATATCTTCCGCTTCACCCTAGAAAACTTTGGCAGACGCATTACTTTGGAAGAAGTTGCCGAAGTGGCCAATATGAACAAGGCTTCTTTTTGCCGCTATTTCAAGCAACATACCCGCAAAACCTATATTGATTTTCTAAACGACTACCGGATTGGTCAAGCCTGCAAACTCCTGCTCAATAAGGACAATACCGTGTCCCAAGTCTGCTATGAATCTGGCTTTAGTAACCTCTCCAACTTCAATCGAAAATTTAAAGTAGTAACAGGCAAAACCCCGAGGGAGTATCGGGGGAGTTAAATTAACATCATAGATTTCTCTTCGAAATGGATAAGATTCCTGTTTTCCAATCTTAATTCATTTTCTGTGTCGTTAATAAGCTTCTCAATTATTGATGTTGAATCTGTTTGTTTATCAAGCAATATGCTGTCGTGAATTTGACTCTCATTGACGTTAAGACGAAAAGTTTTCTTACTCTGGTGAGCGCAAGTTCCTGAGGCAGAAATTACAATCCCTAGATTAGTTAATCCAATTGTTAAACCTAAGAAAATCACTATTGTATACTCCTTGTCGTTAGGGATTATTTGTTCAGACGTGAAGTCAAGAACGAAGAGAGCATGATTTGTGCTTTGAAGGTTGGGGATTTTTAAAACTTGATTTCTATGACTATAAATAGATTTAAGAGAAAAACGGTGGCTTAGTGGTAGGTGTGTTCGATCAAAAATCTCGGCAAGAGATTGTGCTGCGCTGATAAATTCCTTTACATCATCCCCCCATTTAATGTTCGTTTTTGGAATAGCCAGATTGAGACCAGGTGTCCCTTCAATTGTAAAGAAAATTTCATTTTCAGTAGTTAATATTTTAATGAGCTGGGTAAGATTTACAATCTCATGTAATGGTAAGGTTTCTTCATTGTTAAGTCGAGGCTCAAATTTTAAAGTGTTGTTTTTAAAAGAAACGTACATGTCAAATAGTGCACAAGTGATTTTCACCTTGCCCAAGTCATGAATATTTGAAAATGCAGAAACTATGACTTCAATATTAAACCAGATTTTTTGTTTCCCAGATTTGAAATAGGCCTGATGTTTCCTTTTAGAAATGTTAAAGAACTTGAGTACTGATTGATCTTTGTCTCTCTCGTACTTCAGTATTGGGATACCAAAGCGCTCATCCCAAACTTTCATTTTGGAAAAATCTACTTTATACTCTTTGGAAAGCGATGTGTCCCCTAGTTTTATAATAGCCTCTTTTTTGATTGTAATGTCCATACGATGTCCATATTTTTCATATCCGAGAGTATTTATTAGTCCATCTTTCCATTTTCTATAATCCTTCATCCCTTTCGGAATATACTTATGAATTGCCTCTTTTAGACCAACTGAATTAGCTGATTTTATAATTTCTTTGCTGCTGTACCTCACGGAAATTTTAGTTTTATGTAGTTTGACCAGAGGCGTTAGCGAAAGCTTTCTCAATTTTTTTAAAGTTTTCTCGATTAAGGATCTACCAAAATGGACTAGATATATTTCTTGGACGTTCTCTTCTCCGTTAAAATGCATAAAAACGAAAAAGGCCGGATCTGGAGATTCAAGGAATCTCTTTAGGTTAGAGACTTTTACTTGACAATTTTTTTCGTTCAGGTCGGTAGATTTGACTTGAACAAGGCACCTTGTTGTAATAGGTGCTTGGTCATGGGGGGCTTCATATTGAGTGATGAAAGGGAATTCTAATATAAAATCCCAACCAGTTTTATCATATTTGGCTTTGTTAGGACTTACTCCTAAATTATGACATAGTCTTTCTAGCTCCGATTCGCCCAGTGGCCCTAAGTCCCTATCTGTTTTCATTTTTTAAGTTTAGTGATAGAACGAATAGACTAAGATTTTAAATTTGTCTTAAAAATTACAGCCTCCCCACAATCTCCTCAAAATCCAGCCCTTCCCAAACCTCTTCAATATTTGGTTGGGCTAACACTTGGTCCATAATGGCTTGTTGTTTTTTGCCTAGGGTATGGGCTTCTGAATAGCGGAAATCGCTAAAAGTAACCATGGTGTAGAGCGGCACCCATTTTTCTGGAAAAAGTTCGTTGAGGCGTTTTTCAATCTTCTTTTGCAGCACAAACATCGGGTCGGCTACTTTGTCGCGCATTTCTATAAAGTTATAGAGCGCTAAATCGGCAATGGCGTTTCCATCAGGAATTCGCAAGGCCTCATATTCCGCCAGCAGAGCAGGGTTAATTGCTCCGTGCTTCTCTAATAATTCATTAAAGACAAAGCAATCTTCAAAGCCCGCATTCATGCCTTGGCCGTAAAATGGCACTAGCGCATGGGCAGCATCGCCAATCAAAGCCGTATTCCCTTTCACCCAAGGTTTGCACCTCACGGTAATCAGGCTCGAAGTAGGGTTTTCGAAAAACTTAGTTTTCAATTCAGGAAGAAAAGGCAGTGCATCTTTGAATTTGCTTTCGAAGAATTGCTGAACATCCTCTTCAGTTTTTATCGCTTCAAAAGATATTTTTCCTTCAAAAGGGAAGAAAAGGGTGCAGGTAAAACTCTTGTCTAAATTGGGTAAGGCAATGAGCATGTATTCGCCTCTAGGCCAAATGTGAAGTGCATTAGGGTCTAAAGCAAAATCGCCATTGGCCGTTGGGGGCATGGTCAGTTCTTTGTAACCAGCCGAAATATATTCTTGCGCGTAATTGAATCGATCCGTTTTTTGCATGGCCGAACGTAAAGCGGAAAATGCGCCATCGGCCCCAAAAAGAAAGTCGGCACTTGCCTTTTCGCCATTTTCAAAATGGGCGGTGGCGGTATCAAAATCTACTTCTTCACATTTATGATCGAAGCGAATTTCAACGCCATGCGTTTCGGCTTCGGTCATCAACAATTCGTTCAAGCCTCCTCTGGAAACCGAATTTATAAATTGGCCTTCTTTTCCGTAAGGTTGAAAGCTAAGGTTTCCTTCCAAATCATGAATCATTCTGCCGGGCATCGGAATGCAGCTTTCCTGTACTTTTTCTTTGAGCCCAACGGCCTCCAGAGCTTTCAGTCCACGTCTGCTTAAGGCGAGGTTGATAGAGCGCCCGCCTAAGACACCCGCTTTGCGCATGTCGCCCCTTCGTTCATAAATGGTAACAGAATAGCCTTTCTTCGCTAAGAAAATAGAAAGCAATGAGCCTACAAGGCCGGCTCCCAAAATTGATACTTTTTGATTCTGGCTATTCATGTTTACATCATTTAGAGGTTTTTCTTAAGTAGATGAGCAAACTGGTATACGTCTTCATAACGGTTGTAAAGCGGAACTGGGGCAATGCGGATTACATTAGGTTCGCGCCAATCGGCTATTACTCCAGCTGCGGCCAGTGCATCAAAAAGTCTTCGGCCATCTTTGTGGAAGAAAATAGAGAGCTGACAGCCGCGTTGTTCAGGATCTGAAGGCGTGATGATTTCGAAAATACCAGAATCACCCGCAATGTCTTTAATCAAAAACTCAAGATAGCCCGTGAGTTTCAGGCTTTTCTTCCTTAGTTTTTCTATGCCTACCTCGTCAAATAATTCTAAGGCGGCTAAATGAGACGCGGTAGAAATCACGTTTACATTACTCAGCTGCCAACCATCTGCACCGGGCATGGGCTGGAAACCCTTTTTCATCTTAAATCTTTCCTTTTCATCGTGACCCCACCAACCCGCAAATCGGTCAAGTGAACTGTCGTTGGCAAATCGTTCGTGAACAAAAATTCCTGAAACGTTTCCTGGGCCAGAGTTTAAGTATTTGTAGGAACACCATGTAGCAAAATCTACATTCCAGTCGTGCAATTGTAAAGGTACATTACCAAAGGCATGCGCCAAGTCAAACCCAACTTTAGCTCCCACTTTTTGACCTGCTTCAGTAATCGCTTTCATATCGAATAGCTGACCCGTGTAATATTGAATGCCACCAAGAAGCACCAAAGCCAATTCATCACCGACTTCAGCTATTTTGCTTAAAATGTCTTCATTGCGCAGCGTATGCTCACCCGTTCTCGGTTTGAGCTCAATCAGTGCTTCATCAGGGTTGAGTCCATGAAATTTAAGCTGTGTTTCGAACATGTATTGATCGGAAGGAAAGGCACCTGCTTCGCAAATGATTTTATAGCGCGTTTTGGTTGGCTTGAAAAACGATACCATCAGCAAATGAAGGTTCACCGAAAGGTTGTTCATAGAAACCACTTCGATTGGTTTTGCCCCAACAATTCTGGCCAAAGCATCTTTGCTGAATTTATGGTATTCCATCCAAGGCCTTTTGCTCGATGCAAAATGTCCCTCTACGCCCAAGGTTTCCCAACCTTTCATTTCTTCTTCAATATAAGTTCTGGCGGTTTTGGGTTGAAGACCAAGTGAGTTTCCAGTAAAGTAATAGCTGTCTTTGCCATTCACTTTTGGAATATGAAAACGATCACGGTAATCTCTTAACGGATCGTTTTTGTCTAAATACTGAGCGTATGCTAAAGTGTTCTCGTAAGTCATTAAAATAAACTGGTTTGTGCCATTCCAGGCATGCTCTTTTCGTGTTTTAATAGCCAAGCTTTTTTGTCGAGCCCACCTGCATAGCCCGTCAAACTTCCATCCGACCCAATGACTCTGTGGCAAGGGATAATGATGGCGATTGGGTTTTTACCATTGGCGGTTCCAACGGCTCTAATCTTTTTAATGTCACCCAATTTAACAGCTTGCTTTGCATAAGTGCTGGTTACTCCAAAAGGAATGTCTTGCAAATTTTGCCAAACTTGCTGTTGGAAATCGGTGCCTTCTGGCGCTACAGGAATGTTGAATTGCTTGCGCTGCCCAACGAAATATTCATGAAGCTGTTTTTTGCATTTACGCACTACCAACGGAATAATCCCTTCGTTCTCTTCTCCTATTTCATCCACAAAAACCACCATCTTAATGGCGTTTGCGTCTCCCACTATTTTGATGGCGCCCAAGGGCGAATCCATGTACGTGATTGCTGTATTTTTCAATGCTTAGTTTAAAAATTGTTCCTTAGATAAGTTTAACCATTCCAAAGTGGCATTGCAGAATATGTCTTCCACCACTTCGTTCGATAAGTCCATTTTCTCAATAAAGGCCCCAATTTCGAGGTCGCCTAAAGGGAAAGGATAATCAGAACCAAGGGTGATTCTTTTAGAGCCCTGCATCTCTAAAATGTATTTCATCATTAATGGGTCGTGGGTGATAGAATCTACCCAGAACTTCCCAATGTATTCCCGAGGGTTTACAGTATTGTCAATCGCGACTAAATCTGGGCGGCAGTTAAAGCCGTGCTCAATTCGGCCAATGGTTGGTAAAAAGGAACCTCCTGCATGAGAGAAGTTGAACCTTAGGTTGGGAAGTCGCTCCAAAACACCTCCAAAAATAAGTGAGCAAGCGGCCCTTGAGGTTTCAGCAGGCATGCCCACCAGCCAAGGCAGCCAGTAACGTTCAATGCTATGGAAGCCCATCATGTTCCAGGGGTGAATCATCACAGCCATGTCCAATTCTTCGCAAGCTTTAAAGATTTGGAAGAAGCGTTCGCTGCTTAAGTTTTTGTCATTTATGTTCGAGCCAATCTGAATGCCCGGCAGGTTCAATTCATGTTTACAACGGTGTAATTCCTGAATGGCCAAGTCTTCATCCTGCATGGGAATAGTGGCCAGTCCGATGTAATTCTTAGGGTAGTCGCGGCAGATGTCGGCAATATGGTCGTTCAAAAATCGACTGATTTCCAGACCGTCATGTGGCTGAGCATCATAAGAAAACATAACTGGAATTGTAGAAATAACCTGCACTTGTGTTCCAAACTGCGCATATTCCTCCATTCTGATTTTTGGATCCCAACAATTGGATTGGATTTCACGGAAGAATTTACTGCCTTTCATCATCATGGCGGCCCCCTCTTTGTGGTGGTGCAAATGAATGAAATCACCATAGCCAAACTTCTCTGTCCATTTGGGCAGATGTTCCGGAATGATGTGGGTGTGCATGTCTATCTTTAAGTCAGTCATTCGTTGATTAGTCAATGGTCATTCGTTATTGGCTGTTTTACCAATTGTTTTAACATATGCATTGAGTGATTTATGAAGGTCTTCAAGATCGGTCATTAATTGGTCATATTCTTCTTTAGGAAGAAAGCCTCTTCTGAAACTTTTACCAAGCCAATTCTTGGTTTCCAGTAAAGATCCTCTAGAATAAAAGCAGAAATTGCGATTCTCTTTATAGAAATAGCGGCCATAACCTTCTGCAATATTAGCACTAATCGAGTCTACACTTCTTGCCATCTGTTTGCCTATTGTGTCTTTGGCAAAGTAATCCCAGCCAATAATAATATTCCATATTTTGTCTGAAAGAATGTCTGCCTGATTATAAACTCTTAACTCTTCTAGTCTCATCTTAAAGCCTTTTCAATTTTGAACAAAATCGGTGAATTCAAACTTCCTCCAATGACCAATGACCAATGACCAATGACCAATGACCAATTTACTGATTTACGAACCTAGGATCCGTTTCCATCACATGGCCACAACTATTGCAAGTTCTGAGTTCTTCTGAACCGTAGAATTCGCGGAAACGCGGAAGAAAGTCTTTTTCAATATTGGTAAGCTTAAAATAGGAGTCGTGGAGTTTGCTGTTGCAGTTATCGCAAAACCACATCAGTCCATCGGTATGCTCTGGTTTTCTAACTCGTTCGATGACCAAACCAATGGAGCCTTCTGAACGCATAGGAGAGTGGGGTACTTTGGCTGGATGCAAATACATATCGCCTGCTTTTAGAGGGATGTCTACTGCTTTTCCATCTTCCTGAATTCTTACTGTAATTTCGCCTTCCAGCTGATAAAAAAGCTCTTCGGTTTCATTGTAATGGTAATCTTTTCGAGCATTTGGGCCGCCCACAATCATTACAATATAGTCGGTGCCTTCGGGGTAAAGGTTTTTATTTCCAACGGGTGGCTTTAGTAAGTCACGGTTTTCATCAATCCATTTTTGCAAGTTGAAAGGTCGTTTTACTCCCATGGTCAGTTCAATTTAGTTCTTGGCGAATTTAACGAAATTCGGGAAAGGCTAATTCCAATTTTGTAACTTTACTCAATACACAATTGCTATGAATTTAAATTTAAAAGGAAAACGAGCATTGGTTTGCGGAAGCACCCAAGGAATTGGTAAAGCTGTGGCCGAAGAATTGGCCAATTTGGGCGCTAATGTAACCTTGCTGGCTAGAAATACTGAAAAACTTAACGAGGTAAAAGATTCCCTTTTTTCTTCTGGTGGACAAAATCATCAAATCCTTACTGCGGATTTCACCAAAGTTGACGAACTGAAGAGCATTATTGATGCCCATATAGCGGAGGGGAATGTGTATCATATTCTGATTAATAACACGGGTGGTCCTGCTGGAGGCCCTGCTTTAAATGCAGATGTAGATGAATTTAGAAATGCATTTGAGCAGCATTTGGTGTGTAATCACATACTAACCCAAGCTTTGGTGGACGGAATGAAACATCAGACTTACGGCCGAATTATCAATATCATTTCAACCTCCGTAAAAATGCCCATTCCTGGCTTAGGAGTGTCGAATACCATTCGCGGAGCTGTTGCCAATTGGTCTAAAACTTTGGCAGGTGAGTTGGGTAAATATGGCATTACCGTAAATAACGTATTGCCGGGCGCCACTGCCACACAAAGACTTTCTTCAATTATTGAGAATAAAGCAAAGAAATTAGGCAAGAGCGCTGAAGAAGTGGAAGAAGAAATGAAACGAGAAATTCCAGCCCATCGCTTTGCGGATGCTTCAGAAATAGCGGCAGCGGTAGCCTTTTTAGCCACCCCTGCAGCGGGCTATATCAATGGAATCAATGTGCCAGTAGATGGTGGAAGAACGGGCTGCCTTTAAGTAGAAGCAATGGAAAGAATTCTGAATTATATCAATGGCCAATTAGTTGAGCCGGTCTCTAAAAGCTATTTAGAAAACATCGATCCCTCACGGGGAAAGGTGTATGGTGAAATTCCAGATTCCGATGAGCAGGATGTACAATTGGCGACTCAAGCGGCAAAGGATGCCTTTCCAACATGGGCAGCAACTCCGCGAGAAGAGCGCTCACGTTTGATGCTCAAAGTAGCTGATTTGATTGATGCTAATTTAGAAAAGTTGGCCAAGGCAGAATCAAAAGACAATGGGAAGCCAGTGAAATTGGCTACTCGGGTAGATATTCCACGTGCTTCATCGAATTTTAGATTTTTCGCCACGGCTATTCTTCATGAAAGTACCGAGGCGCATCAAACCGATGGGCTTGCCTTTAATTATACTGAAAGATCACCTTTAGGGGTTGCGGGCTGTATTTCGCCTTGGAACTTGCCTTTGTATTTGTTTACCTGGAAAATCGCTCCGGCATTGGCTGCTGGTAATACAGTGGTGGCAAAGCCTTCAGAAATCACACCTATGACGGCCTTTTTGCTTTCAGAATTATGCATTGAAGCGGGTTTGCCTAAAGGAGTTTTAAATATCGTTCATGGTTTGGGGCCAAAAGTAGGGCAAGCCATTTCGGAACATCCCGATATTCCTTTGATTTCGTTTACTGGTGGAACAGCCACGGGAAAACAAATTGCCGCTACAGCTGCGCCAATGTTCAAGAAACTGTCGCTTGAACTAGGAGGGAAGAACCCTAATATCATCTTTGCCGATTGCAACTTTGAAGAAGCGCTTAAAACTACGGTTCATTCAAGCTTTGCCAACCAAGGCCAAATTTGTCTTTGCGGTTCTAGGGTTTTTATTGAACGACCTATTTATGAGAAATTTAAGCAGGCTTTAATTGCAAAAACGAATGCATTGAAAGTTGGCGATCCTGCTGATGAGTCTACTAACCTTGGGGCAGTAGTTTCAGAAGGCCATATGAAGAAAGTGCTTTCCTATATTGAATTGGCCAAGTCGGAAGGAGGAGCAGTTTTAGCAGGAGGAGAGCAAGTAAAACTTGATGGTGAACTTTCGGAAGGCTATTATATTCAACCCACTATTATCGAAGGGTTAAGTTTTGATTGTAGGACCAATCAAGAAGAAATCTTTGGTCCGGTAATCACCCTTACTCCTTTCGATACAGAAGAAGAAGTTTTAGCCATGGCCAATAACACACAGTATGGTTTGGCGGCTACCGTGTGGACGAGCAATTTGAATACAGCACATTCAGTATCATCTAGGCTCAACTCGGGTATCGTTTGGGTCAATTGTTGGCTGCTTCGCGACCTCCGAACACCCTTTGGAGGAGTCAAAAATAGTGGTGTTGGAAGAGAGGGCGGATGGGACGCATTACAGTTTTTCTCTCAAAAGAAAAATGTATGTATTAAACTTCCGTAATAATGTATAGTGCAAAAGCTTGTATTTGAACAGCATTCCTCGATTGTTGATAAAATGTGTATAAGTTTTTTGCTTTATGCATAAGTTAAATTTTAATTAACAAAAAATCCTATTATGTTTGTTTAACTGTTGAGCAGTTATAAGTGCTCAAAGTTTTGGTCGAGGAGAGGTTCAATCTTCTGTGGGTCTAGTAAAATTCAAGAAGATTTTAATAAGAAATAATGTCTATCGAAAGATAGATTAAAGATAAGTCTGGGTATAGGAATCGTGAGATTCGCTATGAGTAGTTAGTTACCCAGGTGTTTAGGTGAAAGGGAGTCGCTCCAACGGGGGTGACTCTTTTTTTTGTACCTATTGCTATAGGCACATGTTAGAGTAAATACCTTTCTGTGATTTGAGTTGTGGTATCTAAAATCAATAGGCCCTCATTTACCTCATCCAGCTCGCATATCATTTCCCCGTTCTTGTTCCATGCAGCGGTTTTGCCTGCGCATTCTGCTCCATCCGACACCCCAATACAATTTGCCATTAATACGTTCATCGAATACTGACTAGCGATGTTTGCTAGCTCTTCGTTTGCTTTATTAATTCCGCTCTTGAATTTGGCTACGCTGGCTATGTAAATTTCGGCTCCATTTTGAAAAGCCTTTTCAGAATGCTCAGGAATTGAAATTTCATAACAAATCGCCAATGCGATTTTTTGGCTATTAAGCTGTAGCATCAATGAGTTATCGCCAGAAATGAAATAAGGTAATTCATCAGCATGTAAATGGCCTTTAGAGTAAACTTGGCTTGGCTGTTTGGGTTGGAATATCAGCATGCTTATAGTAACGCTCTTGGAGGTTTTCAAAGGTACGCCAACTCCAATAGTGATCTTCTTGCTATCGCTGATGTTTTGAAAAACCTTTAGGCGAACATCTTCTTTTTTAATGGCTAGGGATTTGGCTAAATTAGGTTCGTAACCAGTTAATGATAACTCAGGAAATACAATAACCTTCGCACTTTTTGAAATGGCTAATTCAATGAGCGCGAGATGGTTTTTGATGTTGGCAGTAATATTACCAGTTACAGGCTTGGTTTGGGCTACGCAAATTTTCATAGTTTCTAAAACATCTATTACAAGTTACTTACAACTTGAGAATAACCCATAGTTAGGAACAAATCTATAAGCTTGGAGGTTTTAAGCCGTAAGTTCGAGTATAATGAAAGGAAAATTTGAAACGGTAACTTCTCAGGAAACTCCTGTATTGGTCGATTTTTATGCAGATTGGTGTGGTCCTTGTCAAGCCATGATGCCAGTTTTAAAAGAGGTAGCACAAACACTTGAAGGGAAGGTTAAAATTATCAAAGTAGATGTAGACAAGAACCAACCTTTGGCCCAAAAATTTGGAGTTAGGAGTGTGCCCACATTTATCTTATTTAAGGGTGGAGAACTAATATGGAGAAGGGGAGGAATGATGACTACGAGAGAACTCTCTGTCCTGCTTGCAAATGAAATTTAGCTAGGAAGGAATTATGGCCTGTACAGTCAGAATTTTTAGAGGCCGATTAAGCTAACATACATGAATTAAATAAATACTAGGAATGGTCTGTTTTAGGCAGGTTCATTTTCTGATAACAGGATTGTATTATTTATAAGTATGTTTTTTTGATTGAAGATCAATGCGTTCAGATGATATATCTGTCGGTTTTTGCGAAGTGATCCACATTTTATTATATCTCTTATGCCGTAAGGGTGGTAAATAATTCGTAGCTTAGGCGATAACCATTGCTTGGGAGATTCAACTAACCATTCTATTCAATCATTCCTCTCCAGCCTAGTAATTAGCCTATGAATTCAGACGCTTCAGAGCAAAAAACTGCACCTTCTAAAAAAAAGTTCCAGAAAGTAATTTTTGATAAATTCACACAAGACGGTTTCCAAAAGGATGTTAATGAGCGAGTAGACCGTTATTTCGACTCAAATAATATATCGAAAACTGCCAATAGTGGAATGGTTTTTAAGACCATTTGGATTTTGATAGGCTGGGTAGCTACTTACGCATTAGTTATCTCTGGTTTGGTGAGTCCAATCGGAATGTTTCTCTTGGCTTTAGGGCATGGTTTCTTTTCTGCTATGATCGGGCTGAACATTGCTCACGATGCTATTCATGGTTCGTACACAAAAAATCAAAAGTTGAATGAGCGCTTGGGCTTATCATTCAATTTTATGGGGGCTAACGATTATGTATGGAAGATCAGCCACAATCTAGTTCATCATACTTACACTAATATTCCTGATCATGATGGTGACATAGATCAGCCACCTATTTTAAGACTTCAACCCAACCAAGATTTATGGTGGGTGCATCGTTTCCAACATATTTATGCCTATTTCTTATACAGTCTGGCCACGGTGTCTTGGGTGTTTGTAAAGGACTATGTTAAATTTTTTCAGCACCAATTAGGCGGACATTATCGAAAGACATTCCCAAGAAAAGAGATTTTCCGTTTGTTCTTTTACAAAGCATTGTATTACACTGTGTTTTTGGTAATTCCTATTATCGTAATTGACCTACCATGGTACTGGATTGTTTTCGGTTTTATTGCTGGCCATTTGTTAGAAGGTTTTACTGTGGCAGTAATCTTTATGTTAGCACATATTATTGAAGGTACTTCCTTTCCTGAACCGAAAAAAGACGGAAAGATTGGCTTGCCATGGGCAGACCTACAAATGTATACCACGGCTAATTTTGCCATTAAGAATAAGCTAGTAAACTATCTGTTTGGAGGGCTAAATTTCCAAATTGAGCATCATTTGTTTCCTAAAATATGCCACGTGCATTATCCTAAAATTGCGGAAATCGTAAAGGAAACGGCAAAGGATCATGATTTACCCTACATTGAGCACGAGACCTTTTTTGGTGCGGTAGCTTCTCATACGCGTTTTTTAAAGCAATTTGGTACCACCCCCAAAGGGGTTTTGGTACCTAGAGTAGCCAATGCCTAAACATTAGGTTAAAGAATTTCTAAACCCCGTTAGCCATTTTGGTTATCGGGGTTTTTTGTTTTCAATCAATGATTATCGATTCATTGAAAATTGATTTTGCTGCTCTACATTTGCATAAATTAAAACCTCCTTAGCTCATTTAATTGTGCCCGAAGAATCCTCTAAACCAAGTCCAGAAATCATTGATATTTCTGATGTTCCTGAGCAGTTTTTTGAAATACTTCCTATTGATTGGAAGTCGGAATTAGAATCGAACTGGGAAGAATTTAGACCGGCAGTGAAGATATATGGTATTAAGCAAGGTGAAGAGCTGATTGGTGGAGGCTTGGTTTTTTCTGCTCATACCTCAGAAACAGACAACTACCCTCCAATAGCTGAATACTATTTCGATAATGGATATTTATACATTGGATACCTTTGGGTAGCAGAGAAATTTAGAGGAAGAAGCCTCGGTGATTTTTGGCTGAAATCTATTTATGAAATGTTTCCCAAAAATCCATTTTGGCTTTCCATTGAAGATGCAGGGCTTGCCAAATTCTATCTGAAAAACGGATTCATCCTTGAAAGAGAAGTGATCTTTTCAGGAGGAAAGGATTGGATCTATGTAAGGAAATCGGATTCTGAAGTGATTTAATATCTTGCCCAAAAGCAGGAATCTCCTGCCCATGTTGGGGTTGTCCCTAATAAGCCGGATACACTTAAAAACATCCTTTTCTTACTTAAAGAAGCTCAGTGGCTAGTACTGAAAGTCCAAAGTTGGAGTGTCTATCTGGTTTCAAACGGAATCAACAACCCGTCTTTTGTGAGGGTTTTCATAATCTTTCTAGCCGTGGTTGTTTTGCCATAACCATCCTTTAGTCCGCCTATTGTTATACCGTTACCCGAAGATAATTTCATTGTACTAGTCCAAATAGTGCTCATAGTTCGGTAATCTGTAAGTGTCAACTCTAGCTCTAGTTCTGTTTGACCTGTAGTTATTGTTCCGCCTACCCACATTGAGCCGTTATAGGTTGGTGGAGAACTAAAAGAAGGAGTATCATATGCGCGAGTTTGTTTAATCTCCAAAAGCCAATCTGTATCAAAATTTTTGTTCAAGTACTTGAGCATTGAAGTGTCTCTATTAGCCGGAGAAGGAAACAAAAACTTAGATTTGAGGTGAATGTTTCTTAAGCCGAACTCCTTATATAGTTCTTCCGATAGTCCTTCTGAGAATGCCTTAAAAGGAACCTCGGATTCAATGGTGAGTAATACTCTGTTTATCTCACCTGTATAATTATTTATGACAGTACTTTTTGTGTTGGTGCCGACACAACTTAGAGTTAGTAGACAAGAGAAGAGCAGGAGAAAAAAATGAAATTTGGGTTTGTTGTGTAACATATTATTTTTAGCGGATATTGAAATAGGGGTTGCTCCTATGACTGCGTCACTTTTCAAAAGTAAGTATATTATACTAATAGATTCTATTTTGTGTTATAATAGTTCTCTATAAATGTATTATACAGGTATGGCTGTTGAATTCATATCATTTACGTATCTTAATCTATCTATTTATGCCTATGTTGGGGTTGTCTCCAGCAAGGAGGATGGGGGCAAAACAGCCTTTTATTACCAACTTTGCCCAGTACTGAAAGTCCAAAGCCCTTGGCGGTTTGTGGGTGAACGCCTACAAAGGCAGAAAGGAGAAGAGAGTTTGATTTATAGAAAACTCAAACTGCATCTCATATCTTAGGTATTTGATACGCTATCTTTGGATTTGTTTTAGGTCAGGAATGAGATAAATTAGGAGTGTTTAACATGCACTGAATATGACTTCAAAACCGACATGGGCTTTAATTATATCGGTTATCGTACTCTATGTTATTGTCTACTTTACAGCCGATAGAAGCTCTCGGTTTTATCTAAATAATGTACTCCTTAGTGAGGGTACTGTTCATGTTCAACTTTATGCGAATGGAGAGATGATTTTGAATGAGAATATTAAGCAAAACCTTATTTCACACCGATTTAGCTATTCCTTCAAACAGTATTTGAATAAGACGAATGGGATTTCTTTGGAGGTTGTGCTACCAGAGTTAAACCAAAGGCAAAAATTTGAATTTAAGCCAGAGGAAAGTGATTTTGTGTTTATCACCTTTTCGGATGTAATCGAATCTTACAATGTTGATATGATTGTAGCACAAGGCCTTTCAAGTGAATCAGTAAAAAAGAGTATGATACCGGGGCTTTGATGTTTTTAGGCTATACATTTACTAAGAAATGATTAATAGTAGTAGAGTACTTTTAATGGTGTATAAATCAATACTGATTTACCCTGCTGTTTTGCTTGTGGTGGTAATTGTTAATCTGACCCTTGGGATTAAACGAAAAATGAAAACGGCCATTACGTTAATTCTAATCCTATTTTCTGTGTCCGCATGTTCTGATTTTAATAGTGAATCTTACTATTCATTAAGTGGCGAGAGTGTAAATGAAATAATAATTGATTTTACTTCTATCAATGGAGACTACCACTCTACTTCTAGGTATGTTTTAGCGGATAAGGTGATGATAAGTGACTTTCTATGTGTCTTTAAAGATACGGAGATCAATCAACTTACTAGGCTTACTACAAGAAATACGACAAGTCGAGCTGAGGTTACCATCAAATATGAGAATGATGAATTTTTGTGGTTTGACGTAGGGTTAATAAATGAGGAAGAAGGGTATATTCAGTTTTTAAGACGAGGTAATGGATACTTTAAGGTTTATGGTGAGAAGCCCGCAACTAAGTTTGCTAAGTATCTATTTTCTTTGGTAGAACCACGTTAGCTCCTTCTTTATTGCCTGACGGGGCTTTCCCTAGTTAAACATGGATACTAGGCTCTTAGGATGGGTAAAACCTAACTGGTTGATAATATGATATCTATTTACATATTTCTGACACTTGTTATTTTAGTCTTATTCATGTACCTCTTATTTGAAAAGGCGAGTGTTCATTTACGGCTATTAAAGGAGATTTACCCTAATGAGTTAAGAGATATAAACTCTATTCATCGGTTAATGATGGGCTTTGCAGGCTTTTCTATTATTGGAATCAAAAATACGCTTTGGATATTTTGTCCAATATATTTCTCTAGGAAAAAAACAGATCCTCTTGAAGGTAGAAAATTGAATTTTCACAATAGGCTGATTAACCTAAATCGATACATTCTCATTACTTTTCTTTTTTCCATTTTTTGGATCTGCATAGTTCCGCTGTTCATGGGATTGTGGGGCTGATTTTTTTGAAAAACAATATGAATTCTGAACTAAGTAATCTTACTAGGTGGAGGGAGTTATTATCCCTAATCATAATGCAGAAGGCCAGCACTTAAAACGAAACGCTTTACAGATAAAAGTCTACTTTCGGTAGTAAATTGAAAGTTAACAGGTCTTGTGGTTTGTGGGTGATAACACCCACAAAGGCTAAAAAATAGCACCTCTAACAGATTCTGGAGTTGGGAATGAAGTTGTTCCGTTTCCATATGCATCATTCATTTTACGAACATTCAAGACGGATGAACACATGTAAGTATATAGAATTAGTTGGCATAATATGTCTTTGTCAAACTCTCTTAAAAAACAGTAATTATCTCGATATGTAATTAAATTATAAGAGAGATTATCAATTATACCAAATGGTTGAGATGATTCAAGTAATGTGAATTGCATGTAACTGTGGCAGATTACTTCAAAGTTAAAGCCATTAATCTTTGTCGTTATTCGAGTTGCTTTGTGGTTGTATTCAATAACAATCTCCTCGTTTTCAAACGTTGTGATTAAACGATAAATTCTTTTTCTAAAGTTGGTGTTCTCAAACTTAAAATACTGAATAGGGGCGTTATCTCTTTGAACAGCAAGGTTGTTAGAAAAGCATTTTGTCTTTATTTTGAAGACTCTTGTGTCAGAGTCACCGAAAGGTATTTCAACTCTTTTGGTGAAAAAATTGTATCTGATTTCTCCTTCTAATCTACTCATGCGAGCTTTTGAATTTTATTGAAATTAACCTTCCCCCTTAAAAAGATTTACCGTTACTGTTGCCAAGTCGGAGTTCGGGAATTTCCTGAATTTAGTTGGGTCTTGATGTAAGCCAGCTTCCGCTAAGATTTTAACAAATACATCAACCTCAACGATGTATTGGTCAGAAAAACCATGTGTGGCATCATAGGCTGTGGCAGAAGTCCTGCCTAAGTTTTTAGCCACCAAGTCAGGTGCAACGGTGTGTAGCTCGATCAATAGTAAACCAAACCTTTCTACATAAGGTGTCCATTTGGTAAAGTGCTCTAAAAGTGAGTCTTCCACCAAATTATTGTTGATGCGTTTTCCTTCAAAAGCAAAAGCTCCTGTCGAGTTGCTGACCCTATTTTTGTTAATGTGGGTTGGCATTTCCCAAATTCTGTTGTGGTCTAAGAATGTTCTCACATTCAAAAGTTCGCCAAGATCAACCCCGTAATTTTCTTTTAGGTCTTTGGCCAGTAATGCCGGTTGACCAATATCTCCCCAAATTACTTTTGCCCAAATATCCGCTTGAATTAGATTGGCCTTCGTAATTTTTAATGCCGCTTCATTATAATCTACCCCAACCAGAATGAGTGGGTGTTCATCGAGCATTTTACCCCTTAGGGTTTGTTGCTCAATTACATCAAATAAGTGCTGAAGGAAGGCGCCATTTCCACAGCCCATATCTAGAATACCTTTCGGCTGCTGCTCAATAGGTTTGTTGAATAGCTCAACAATAATTTCGTCAACCACTTTGAAATAACCCGAATGCGCACCACCACTGCCCCAAACATTCATGGCGCGGTCTACATGTTTTTCAGGCTCACCTGGTTTGGTTTCCTTGAGCACTTTTGGGTTCCCGAAAATTAAGTCTTCTAATTTTCTGAAAGTAGGAATGTAGGATACCGTAACACCATAGGCGCTTGCCCTTTTGGCATAGAAGAGGCCCGTTTCGGTAAATTCGTAATTGCCATTGACTTCTGTAAACCAGCCTAAATAGGTGAAGATATCGAGGAGTTTCTTAAAGTTTTTAGTGTCTTTATGGAATTCCTCAGGTCTAAATTTAGCCTCCATAAAGTACTTATGGAACATGCCGTTCATGCTCATATGCACAATACTTGGTCCGATCAAAATGCCTTCAATATGAGCCAGAATCTGTTCTTGAACAGCTTTTTCTGTTGCGTTATCAGAAAAATTGATGCCGTAATCCTGCTTAAAATTCTCAAAAATTTTCTCCAGCAATCGGAAAGGTTCTACCTCAAATTTTCTAGGATGAAAAGTCTCTGAAAACTTTAAAAGCTCAACTACTTCATTGTAGAGGTCGATATATGGAAATGCTAGAACTCCTTTTTCGGTGATGGAATAAGTGATTTTATCTTTGGCGTTGTCCACCGTTTGAATTAACCAACCTTGAGAAGCCAAAAGCCGAAGCCCAACGTTCAAATAGCCTTCGTTTGCTTTGAACTCTTGGGTGAGTTTTTCCAGCGATGCTTCTTTATGCTCTAGAAGGTATTGAAGTACTCCTTTCTCTTTTAACACATAGGCGGTTGGGGCTGTGCCGATACCATCCAAATGTTGAAATAATCTGCTGCGTAATTGATTTTGAGATTCTTTAGAGAGCATGTTTAAAGCGTTTTATTACGTTAGCCAAGATACATTTCTATCTGTATTTTGTGTGTTTTGAGGTTGTTTTATTTCTATCGTTTCGACCTGACAGGTTTCCGAAACTTGTCAATATTCAAAAACTCTCGAAGGATTCTAAACCCTTGAAGAGTTGGGTCTGGCGAAGCTGTATATTACTTATTAATCATATGCTGAGCCGCACCGTACACATATTCCCAGAAAGCATCTTTTTCGGGTTCGGGGAAGGTGGCTTTTTCCAAGGCCGCATGCATGTGCTTGAGCCAATGCGTTGCTTCCTCGGTGCCAATTTTCCACTGAAAATGCCTACGCCTGAGCATCGGATGTCCACGCTCATCAGTATAGGTTTGTCTGCCACCCAGCGCTTGAATAAAGAACAACTTGAGTCGACTTTTAGCAGGTAGCAGATCTTCAGGATACATCTTTCTGATCAGCTCGTCCTGCTCCAATTCGGCATAGAAATCATCCACCAGTTTGAGAATGTTCTCTTCGCCAATGCGTTCGTACAGCGTTTGACCTTTTTCTGACATTATACTTTTTCAAAAGCTTGCACAAAATCTTTTAAAAGGTCGTCTGGGTTTTCTATCCCTGTCGAAATTCTAACCATGCTTGCCGTAATGCCCACAGCCTCACGGTCGGCTAAACTCATATTAGAACTGCTCATGGTAAAGGGGTGCGAGGTTAGCGTTTCTGTGCTGCCCAAACTCACGGCCAGCTTGGCCAATTTTACCGCATTCAAAAAACGGAAAGCTTCGGCTTCGCCACCTACTACATCGAAGGCTAACATGGCACCACCAGAAGTCATTTGTCTTTTGGCCAGTTCATATTGTTTGTGAGCTTCGGCAATGTGACCTACATAATATACTTTGGCTACTTTTGGATGGTCGCGTAAGAAGTCGGCTAACTTTGCTGCGTTCGAAGCTTGTTTTTCCATTCTCAAAGAAATGGTTTCTAAACTTCGGCTGATGAGCCAAGAGGTCCACGGAGAAGCCATACAGCCCAAGCCGCTGCGCACTTTCTTTATTCTTGAAACCAATGCACTACTTCCAGAAATAGCGCCAGCAATCAAGTCGCTATGACCACCAATATATTTTGTAGCCGAATACATGATTAGATCGGCTCCATGATTGATGGGTTTTTGCCAAAGCGGCCCCATATAAGTGTTATCGACCGCTACAATGGTTTTTTTGTCTTGATTTGAAAAACGAGCCGCAATGCGCACCGTCATTTCAATGTCAATTAAGGTATTGGTGGGGTTGGCAGGTGTTTCTACATAAATGCAAGCCAGTCGGTTTTTTCTTGGATGGGCCTCGATTAAGCTTATGATTTCTTCTTCCGTCATATCTGGGTCAAAAGCCAGCGACTGGATATCGAATTTTGGAAGGAAGTTTTTGATAAAAGCATCGGTACCTCCATAAATAGGGAAGGACATCAGTACCAAATCACCGGCTTTACAAATTTCTAAAAGTGAAGTAGTAATAGCGGCCATGCCACTTTCAAAAAATGCCGACTCTTCAGCTTCATCCAATAAGGAAAGTCGCTTCTCAGCAGTCACTAAATTAGGGTGATTTAGTCGGGTATAGATCAAGCTTTTGCTCGATTCGTCTGCACCGGCTCCGCCATATACTTTTTCGAAATAAGCTTTTCCCTCTTCGGCAGTAGCAAATTCGAAAGTTGAGGTTTGAAATATTGGGTTTTTGATTGAATTTCTAACCAATGATGGCTCATGCCCGAAGCTCATCATTAAACTTTCGGGACTAAATTCAGCGTGATTGTCGCTCATACTTTTTTCGATCTAACTTTTAGGGAGGTTCCTTCTTGGCTAATTACCGTTATTTTTTCGCCCTTTTCAACATATTCTCCACGAGTGTAGGCATCATATATTTCGCCATCGATTTCTACCCTGCCGCTGGGTCTTAAAGTGGAGAAAACAACTCCTTCTTTTCCCATTAAATCGGTGGTGTAGAAAGACGAAGTATAACCATCTGATTTGCGCTGCTCACCCATCAATGCCACTTTGCTAAACATTTTGGATTCTGTAAACCTGTAGCCTAGGCTAAATATAAGCACCATGGCGCCTAGCATTCCAGCAAAAACCACCACCGCTGCCGTGCCTAACTCACCAGAAGGTACATAGTCAAAATTAAAGAAGTCGTTATCAATCATCACGAAAATGAGCGCCATGACTACACAGGAGATGCCAGCGATACCCGCTACACCAAAACCGGGAATCACAAAGACTTCCAGTGCTATGAGGACAATTCCTATAAATAGCACTGCAATTTCCCAATTGGCCGCAAGTCCATTGAGGTAGTAAGGGGTAAGGTAGAAAACTAAAGCGATACCCGCTGCAGCCAAAGGAAAGCCCACACCCGGTGTTTGAAGCTCAAAATACAGTCCGCCTACAATCACTAAAATCAAAATGCCACTCACAAAAGGGTTTAGAAAAAAGGCAATGATCTTTTCCGAAGCAGCTAATTCGTAATTGATAAGCTCATAATTCTCAATGTTGTTTTTGGCAAGTATGTCTTCAATGCTGGTGACTTGCATTTCGCAAAAGCCATTTTTAATGGCTTCGGAAGTAGTAAACGTAATCGTTTTTCCTGCTTCAGTAACACCTTCAATTTCAATACGATCATCTACCATTCCTTCTGCAATGGTTGGGTTTCGGTTGTTTTGTTCTGCTGTAGAGCGCATAATCGATCGCATGTAGGACTGATATTTGTCTGGCGCTTGACTTCCATCTTCTCCATTGACTACCGTAGCTGCCCCAATATTGGCGCCCGACACCATGTAAATACTGTCGCAGGCAATTGAAATCAGCGCACCAGCAGAGGCTGCATCATTATTGATAAATACCCAAACTGGCTTTTCGTATTCTAAAATTCGAGTACGAATATCGTTAGCATCGTTTACCGCCCCACCATAAGTGTCCATATCGATGATAACGATATCGGCATTTTCTTCAGTGGCTTGGTCGAGTGCCAAATCCACATAACGGTTCATCCGCGGATCAATATCATTACGGATTTCCATCACGAAAATTCTTTTTTTTGCGAGATCTTGGAAAGGATTCCATTCCGCAAAAAGCCCTGCGCAAAACAAAATGGCGAGCAAAACCAACCCTATTCTTCTTACAAATTTCAACATCGCTTTGATAGGCCTTTGAATAGGCTATTTTTGTGTCAAAATACAAAGAAACGCATTGCCAAAGCAACTTCACTTACAGTTTTCGGAAGTATTCCCTACAGATATTTGGGAAACCGCCCTTTCTAGCGATCGGTTGCTGATTAGTAACCGAAATGGAGATGCTATGGAAGCTACTTTTTCACTTTTCAACCTAAGTAACCACCAGTTTGAATGGAAGGCTTTGGGTTTTGATGAAAATTGGTGGGTAACTGTTTATGCTTTTGTAGGGGAGGTTATTGTTTTTCAGATTTTTAATGATTCTCAAAACATAGATGAGCGCTCTGTTTTTGGCTTTGATATCAATACTCAAGAGGCAGTGTGGTCGGTAGATAACATTAATTTGCGTGGCTTGAACGGTTTTGCGCTTTCTTTAAAAGCGAATGATGAAGAAGCCGAAATTTTCACGATTGATATTCGTACAGGGAATGAAATTTTAGAAACGGAAAAAGATTTTTCGATCAAATCTATGTCGTCTGGCATAAAACTTCCGTTCCATTACACGGGCGACAGTGATCACTTTGCTACGGTGGGTCGTTTTTTAAAGGAATTTGCAGAGGTTGGTTTGGTTGGCGCCTGCGATTATTTAGAGTACGAGGGCCTGATTTTTATTTCGGCACACGAAAAGCTGGAACAGAATTTGACAAATAGGTTTTATGTTTTTAATGCAAATGGCGAACTTGTTTTGACAGAAGTTTTAGCACAACATAGTAAAGGACTGGCCTCAGATACTTTTTATATCGTTAATGAACAGCTTATATTTGTCAAAGAAAAGCGTGAGGTCAAATGCTATTTAATCAAGGATTTATGAGAAAGTTTTTGTTGAGTTTGATGGTGTTAGTATTGGCGGCAACGTCAAGCTTTGGTCAGGCAGACTCGCTAGGAATAAAAAAAGAAGGTGATAAATATTTTGTAATCCATAAAGTGGCCTCAGGTCAAACACTTTATTCTTTGGCACGAAGATATGGAACTTCAGTAACCGAGATAAAGGCCAAGAATGCGGAATTAGTGAATGATCTAAAAGTAGGTCAAACCATTAATATTCCTTACGGAAAGCCAATGGGGCAACCTGAAATACCTGCCAAGCCATCTGCTCAAGCCAATAAAAATCATACTGTAGCTGCTGGAGAAACACTTTTTGCGATTTCGCAGAAATACGGTGTAGATGTAAACGAAATTAAAAAGTTGAATGGCCTAAGTTCAAATGCTTTGGCTGTTGGGCAAACACTTAAAATTGCTGTAGCAACCAAAGCTGCGGAAGTAACAACACAAGTAGCTACATCCACCGAAAAGCCTATAGAAAAACCAGTTGAGAAGCCGAAAACGATTGATTCAACCCAAGAAACAACTGGTCAGGTAACTTCAAGTATTGAAGAAATAGCCAAAGAAACTTACAATGGAAGTCCCTTCAATGAGATAGTTGAAGAGGGGCAAGCTGAGTTAATTATAGAAGATGAATCATCTACTAAGTTTTTGGCGCTGCATAAAACTGCTAAGGTGGGTACTGTGATTAAAGTGAAAAACAGAATGAATAACCTTACGGTGTATGTACGCGTGGTGGGTGAAATTCCGAATACGGCTGACAATGAAAATATTCTGATCAAACTCAATAAGAGAGCTTATGATCAGTTGAAAGCGCTGGATAACCGTTTTCTTGTCGAACTCAGCTATTTTCAATAATTGACCATGAAGTTTAGTGCCAAATCGGTATTTATCTTTTTGGCTTTTCTTATTCTGAAAAGTCCGGTACTGGCTTTTCAAATTCCATCTAATGACACCCGCCAGAGCGCTTTTCAGCTTCCTTTAGGCCCTAACGGGAATTTCTTTTCTAAAGAAGGGCAGTTTACAACCCATGCAGCCTCTGGTGATGGAACCTATTATAGTAAATGGGGTAGCAGGGCTGGTAGAAGTGTTTGGTTTAAGTTTAAAGCGCCAGCTTCAGATAAGATTATTATTACTGTTGAAGGACAGGAATCTTATATTCAATTGGCACTAGTTAACTCAAAGGATGAAGAATTGGCCAGCTCGGCTTTTGGCTACCAAGTAACTTCTGAACAACTTATGTATTCTGGACTCAGAGAGGGCGAAGAGTATTTTATTGTTGTTGATAATCCCCTTGAAGGGAAGCCTCTGGATAAATTTACTCTAAAATTTCAGAACTATCTGTTGACCAAATGCACTCAGCCTTTTGTAGTAGCATTAGATCAAAATGGTAATGGAAAAGTTACGACAGATGATTTAATGAATGAAGAGTGTTATTGGCCTTGTGCTGGCCCGGGTTGTTCTAAAGAGCTGACTAAATCTACATTTGATTGTGATGATTTAGGAGAAAATTATGTAACCATAAAGGGAATTGGAGCCAATGGAATAACTTATTACGGAACTACACTAGTGAAAGTAGTGGATAATATTCCCCCTACCATTGCCGCAAGAAACTTTAGGGCAAATATTACCAATGGAAAATATATTGAAGTTGATCCAAAAAATGTAATTCTTTGGCGATGTGGGAAAATTGGGTCTATCCCGAGTCCAGATCCAGCTCCTGGAGCTGGGGCATCTTTGTTTTTTCAAGACCCTCCATGTGCTAAGGATAATTGCGGAATAGTATCTTTTGAATTGAGCAAAAGGATATTTACCTGTGATGACCTAGGTGAAAACGAGGTGATCGCCAGAGTGGTGGATAAAGGCGGAAATGAAGCAACAACAAAAGTGATTATTACAGTAGTTGACCTTACAGCTCCCGTAGCAAAAGGCAAAAACCTCACTGTTAATTTAGGAACAGATGGATTGGCAAAAGTGGATGCAAACCTGTTGGAGAATGGTTCTTTTGCCGGTTGCGCTGGTTTTGAGAGTTCGCTGAGCAAATCGGTTTTTGATTACAATGATATTGGTGAAAATGAGGTCAATTACATTGTTAGAGATGATAGAGATAACATGGCCACAGCAAAAGTTACCATTACTGTAATGGATACAATAAGTCCTGTAGTAGTCAGTCAGCCGGGTAAAATGTATTTGAATAAAAATGGTCGTTTAGAGGTGGGTGATGCAAGAGCACTAGTAAAGCTTTGCAACGATGCGCTAATAATGAAGAGGAGTCAATTTGGTGGCTTTGAACCAGATGGGAGCAACGAGAACGTATTTTTTGAAACGTTTTTCAATCAAGAAGGCTGCACGAAAGACAATGCCCAAATTGGAGAAATATGGATTGAACCGAGAGAGTTTACCTCGGCCAATTTAGGCGAAAATGAAGTGAGTGTTTTCGTATCCGATATGGCAGGAAATTCAACTTCTGCAAAAGCAAAGTTGACGGTTCTTCCTTTTAGTTCTACTTGTAAAAAAGAACTTTGGGCTATTAAATCAGGAGACTGGTCCGACCCGAATATTTGGTCCGATAAGGAAGGTGGCGAAGCGAGTGGGGTTGTGCCCTGCGAAACTTCTATAGTTAACATTAGAGGTCAAAAAGTAGATTTTATTTCTGAAGAAGAATCTACCGTGAAAACGATCAACCTTTTGGAAGGAGACGACCCAACGGAATTATACATTCAAGTAGGGAGTTTGAAGGTGAAAGAAGGCATGAACCAAAAAGGAAACGTGACCTTCAAAGAAAGCCAAATAGGGAAGTTGGAAGTGATAAAGAAGTAGATTTAGACCACCAGACCCAATACTCACTTGATTTCGGATAAACTCAAAGATTTTCTAGACGCTAAAGTAGAGCAATTCAATCAGCCCAATTTTATTGAAAACGACCCGATTGTAATTCCTCACCAGTTTTCGAAAAAGGAAGATATAGAAATCATGGGGTTTTGGGCTTCGATATTGGCTTGGGGGCAACGTGTTACCATTATCAATAAATGCAATGAGCTATTTGGTTTGATGGACAATGCTCCGCATGATTTTATTATGAATCATAAAGAGTCTGATTTAAAGCGTTTGCTGAATTTCAAACATCGTACTTTCAACACCACCGACACGCTTTATTTTATCGAATTCTTTAAGGATTTCTACAGCCAACATGATTCGCTTGAACAAGCTTTTTTGGCAGGAATAAAGCCCGGAGATACCGATATGGCCAATAGCCTAATTCAGTTTCACGACTCCTTTTTTGCTTTGCCCGATGCCCCTGAACGTACTAGAAAGCACATTGCAACGCCTGCCAGAAAATCGGCCTGCAAAAGGCTGAATATGTACCTGAGGTGGATGGTGCGACAAGACGATAAAGGTGTCGATTTTGGCATATGGAAGAATATTTCACCAAGCCAACTGGTATGCCCCTGTGATGTCCATGTGGATAGAATCGCTAGAAAATTAGGGCTAATCACTAGGAAACAAACCGATTGGCGAACCGCCATTGAGCTTACCGAAAACCTTAAAATGCTTGACCCGCACGACCCTGTGAAATATGATTTCGCACTTTTTGGCTTGGGAGTGATTGAAGGTTTTGAAAAGGAAGTGATGTTGTTTTAAATCTGTATTGTATTTACATCTACTGTTTTTGAGCTTGTGTAAGTTCTTATTGCACTCCAATTTTAGGATACCGCAATTAATATTTACTATTTTTGCACCATGTCTGAAGAAGCTGTGAACAAAGAAAATCAGGGGACGCAAAGACAGAAATACAGCGAGAAAGAAGCCGCTCGTGTTTTTGATCAGGAATTCATGCCACATGTTAATTCCATGTACAATTTTGCGTATCGACTTACATTCGATGAAGATGATGCCAAAGATTTAGTGCAAGACACTTATTTAAAGGCATTTAGGTTTATCAATTCATTTGAGCAAGGAACTAATGCCAAAGCATGGTTGTTCCGCATTTTGAAAAACAGCTTTATTAACGAGTTTCGTAAAAAAAGCAAGCAGCCTGCTAAGGTTGATTATAATGAAGTTGAGTCGTATTACAATTCTGATGATATTGACGAGAGTATCACGACTGACCTAAGAGTTGAGACAGTTCAACACATGATTGGTGATGAAATTACGTTGGCAATGAACAGCATTCCAGTAGATTTCAGAACGGTAATTATTTTAAGTGATTTAGAGGGATTTACATATGAAGAGATGTCCAAAATATTGGACATTCCAATTGGTACCGTTCGTTCTAGATTACATAGAGCGAGGAACATGATGAAAGAAAAACTTTCTTCATATGCAAAAGAGATGGGGTATAACAAATAAAAATAAAAACCATGAGTGAGTTCTCAGACTGGTTCAAAAGTAGTTTCAAAGAATGTTATTGCGACAAGGGCAACCTGATTGATGAAAAGAGATTTTCAGAGATTATTCAGCTAGTGTTAGATAACGAAGCAGACGAAGAGTCGCGGGCTATCTTTGAACAGAAAATCAGAACCTGTGTAAAATCAAACGGTAACTACGAAAGGGAAAAATGCGTGCAAGAAACCATAAAGCAAAAGCTTTGTGAGCACAAACAAGAGATTCCCGAAGACTTAGCCAATACCATTAAAAAGAGCATAGGCCTATAATATGGGTAAAGGAAAAGCATTTATTTTTACTGCACCCTCAGGTTCAGGCAAGACTACCATTGTTAAGCACCTACTTTCAGTAAACCCGAACCTTGGGTTTTCAATATCCGCCAGCACACGCGATAAAAGAGGTCGTTCCGAAGAAAATGGAAAAGATTATTACTTTCTGAGCAAAGAAGAGTTTCGTCAGAACATAGAAGACGATGCCTTTGTGGAATGGGAAGAAGTATATACAGGCAACTATTATGGCACTTTAAAATCAGAAGTAGAACGCATTTGGGCCGAAGGCCGTCATGTGGTTTTTGATGTAGAGGTGAAAGGAGCCTTAAAACTTAAGCAATATTTTGGCGATGATGCCTTGGCTGTTTTTGTAAAGGTGCCTTCTATGGAAGAACTTAAAAAAAGGTTAACAGGTAGAGGTACAGAATCTGCAGAAAGTCTGTCGCAGCGTTTTTATAGAGCTGAATTTGAAATGACTTTCGAAAACAAATTTGATGTTACTTTGGTCAATGAAAACTTAGAAGAATCTTGTGCTAACGCTGAGGTTTTAGTTTCAGACTTTCTAAACAAATAGAATTTTGCGCATCGGTCTATTTTTTGGTTCATTCAACCCCATTCATATCGGTCATTTGGTAATAGCCGATGTTATGGCCGATCAAACTGATCTCGGTCAGGTGTGGTTTGTTGTAAGCCCGCAAAACCCTTTCAAAAGCTCAAAAACACTACTTCACGAATTCGACCGATTGAAGATGGTAGAGCTGGCTGTTTCTGAGAATTTTAAATTCAGGGCCTCCGATGTAGAATTCCACATGCCCAAACCTAGCTATACAGCCGACACCTTGGCTTATCTTTCTGATAAACACCCCGAACACGAGTTTGTGTTGATTATTGGTGAAGACAATTTGGTGCATTTTCACAAGTGGAAAAACTACGCAGCTATTTTAGATAATTACGGACTTTATGTTTACCCACGTCCGCAAGTTGACCGTTCTAAAATCAAAGTAGCTCACAAAAATATTAAGTATGTGGAATCGCCAATGTTAGATATTTCAGCCACATTTATTCGCGATGCCATTCGTAATGAACATTCAGTTCAATACCTTCTTCCAGAAAACGTAGCCGATTATATTCGTTTCAAGAAATTCTATCAATAGTTCTTATCCACTTGGCTGAATTTATTTTCAAGCTGAGGCGACTAATTGGCTTTTCTTCACGTCTATTAACAAAGTAGATAACGTGCCTAAGAAAAAGAGGTACTTTATTTGTAGGTCAACACAAAACTCAAACCATGTTAAAACAACAATTTTTTATAGCCTTCTTGCTGCTATTTTCATTTTCTTCATTGGCGCAGGGAATCAAGGGAACTATTAAAGACGATAATGGAGAAGCACTTCCCTTTGCCTCCATTTATGTGAAAGAAGTTGGTTCAGGTACCTCATCAAACCTTGACGGCTTCTATGAATACCGACTCCCCGCTGGAAATTATCAAGTTACTTATCAGTTTATGGGCTATGCTACCGTAATCAAGAACATAAAGGTCGGTTCTGGTTTCGAAACAGTGAATATTGTCATGAAACCGCAGGTTATCAATTTAGCTTCTGTTACGGTAGAGGCTAAAGCCGAAGATCCTTCTTACACGATTATGCGCAAGGCCATTGCCAAAGCAGAATATCACTTGTTGCAAAACGACAGTTATTCAGCAGAGGTGTATATGAAAGGAACAGGCCAAATTACCAAAGTGCCTTGGCTTTTGAGAAAAACTTTTGAGAAAGAAGGAATTGATACTTCGCAGGTGTACACGTCCGAATCGGTAAGTGAAATCTATTTCGAAAGGCCGAATACATTTAAGGAAAAGGTAATATCAGTAAGAACAACCGGTCAAGAAAGCGATAACGCCAACCCCAATGCCTACATCAACAGCAGTTTTTATTTACCAGATGTGGTAAATGCAGTTTCTCCTTTGAGCCCACGTGCCTTCTCCTATTACAAGTTTAAATATGAAGGCAGCTTTAGAGAAAGAGGCTATGAAATCAACAAAATTAGAGTAACACCACGTTCCAAAGGCGATGACTTGTTCGAAGGAGTCATTTACATCAGAGAAGACTTTTGGAACATTCATTCCCTCGATTTAACCACTAGCTTAATGGGCTTTCAAATTCGAATTGAGCAAATTTTCGCGCCCATAAAAGACGAAATCTGGATGCCTGTTACACAGAAATTTGAATTTTCGGGTTCTATTTTTGGCTTGGCCGGAAGTTATAACTACTTGGCTTCGGTAAGTGATTATACCGTAACCGAAAATGAAGATTTAGACCCTTCGGTAATTCTTATCGATGAGAAAATAGAGGCTGCTCCAGAAGAAATCAAAGCCATTAAATCGGGTAATGTAGAAGAGGGCGTAAATCAGGTATTCAAAGAAGATCAAGAAGTTTCGCGCAAGCAGTTTAAAAAACTGATGAAGGAATACGACAAGGAAGAGCGTAAAGAAGCGGGTGAGGTAGATGTAGTTTCTGATTACTATTTCAATATCGATTCCTTAGCCACTAAAAAGGATTCAGTTTATTGGGTAACCAGAAGACCCGTGCCCTTGACAAAAAAGGAAATTGTAGGTTATGAGCGCGAAGACAGCACTTACTACGCAGAAAAGGCCAAAGCTGAAGCAGATACTTTACGTTTGAAAAATGGAGAAAAATTTCAAGCCAAGGACATCTTATTCGGAAGTTATTACAAATTGGGCGACAGGCTGAGGTTTGATTTTGCGGGTTTTGTACCAAGACTTCGTTTCAATACCGTGGAAGGATTGAACCTTGATTTCACAGGTACATTTTCGTGGAGAGAGGATACCACAACCCGTTTAAGAATTTCGCCTTTTGTGCGTTATGGTTTTTCTGGAGAGCAGCTCTATGGTAAGGTAGAAAGCGTTTTTGGAATAGGTAAAAACGAACAGCGTGGGACTTTCAGGGTGCAAGGTGGAAATTACATTGAGCAATTTAACCCTACTGCGATTGACGATTTTAGCAATTCACTCTATAGCCTTTTGGCCGAAAAGAACTTTGCCAAATACTACGAAAAAACTTACGCGAATGTCAGTTTTGCCAAGCGTTTCCGTTTCCGCTATACCGTAGGTGCTAAGCTAGAATGGGCCAGCAGAAGTGAGCTTTTCAATACCACCGATTACAGCATTTTTGATGTAGAAAACCGAGAGTATAAAACCAATCAGCCCGCCAATAACGAAACCTTTGTGGGCGGTTTTGTAGACAGTAAAGCCTTAATATCCAGTTTCGCATTTACTGTAAAACCTTGGTTGAAATTCAGAAAATACAATGGACGATTGATTCCTTTAGAGAACTCTTCACCAACGTTTAGGCTTTCCTACAAAAAAGCATTCAATGATGTTTTAGGAAGCAACACACAGTTCGATCAATTGGAATTTGGTTTGAAAACTACCTTTGATTTAGGCGTAAGGGCAAAGATTGACATTGAAGGAGAAACTGGTAAATTCTTCAATACTTCTAATGTGCTCTTCACTGATTTTAAGCATTTCCAAGGTAACCGACTTCCTTTTAGTCCCATGAGTGTTACAGGAGGATACCGACTGCTCGACTATTACAAATACAGCACCTCTACTGAATACGCCTCTATTTTTACGCACATCAAGTTTAGAAAATTTGTGTTTATGCAGTTGCCAATGCTTAGGTTAAGTGGGCTGAAAGAGAACTTGTTTGTGAACTATTTAGCCACACCAACTTCTGATAATTACACCGAATTGGGTTACACCATTGATAATATCTTTAGGGTATTGAGGGTTGAGTTTATTCAATCGTTTCAAGGTTGGAAAGCCAAAGACTTTGGTGTGCGCATAGGAGTAGCGGCTATTATTGGCAACAATAATGATTAGTAGACGATTTCACTGGAGCCCTCCAAAAGTTTTTTTGTCATTAAATTAATCAGGGAATGGCTGATTTAGGTATATCAACTTTTGGAGGGTTTTTCTATTATAGAATTGGTTGAGAGCAAAAATGTAAAAGGCATTATCTATATAAAAAACCTTTTTCTAACCCACTAAACTTTGTAGTTTCGGCTCCATAAGAAAAAATCATGAAAGGATTATTAATAGCATTATTGTTGGCTGTAGGAGCAGGATCGGCTTTTGGTCAGTATCAGGAAAATGTACATTATACGGTGGTATCTAAAACCGCTACCGCTGCCCCAACAGTAACCGAGTTTTTCTCAATGTATTGTGGTCACTGTTTTCAGTTTGAACCTATGATGCCACAGCTTAAGACAGGCTTGAAAATGGGTACAAAATTCGAAAAATCGCATGTTGATTACATCCCACACGATAACCCAACAATGCAAGCAGGAATTGTTCAGGCATTTGTAATTATGGAGAATATGGGTGCCAAGGGCGCAGAATTACTTCAGTATTTTTTCGATCAGATTCATGTTAAAATGAGAGCAGTTGACGACATGAGTACCGTGAAAAAGATGTTTGAAGAAAAGGGAGTGAGCAAGGCTGAAGTAGATAAATACTTTGCAGATAAAACCTTAGAAGCCAGAGCCAAGAAAATGGCCAAAGAGTGGGAAGCCAAAGGTATTGGTAGCGTGCCAGCCCTAGTGGTAAATGGAAAATACTTAGTGAATATGGGTAGTGTAAAAAGTCTTCCAGAATTATTGGCCGTTGTTAACTACTTGGTAGACAAAAAATAGGATAAGTAGAAAGGCGTGCTTAACTGATTAAGATCGGGTCTCTTTTGTGAAAAAGAGGCCCGATCTTATTTACTGTCCACCCACAAAAATCAGTTTGCACATTTCCGTATCATATTTCATCTTTCGAAAAACCCTACAACCATGAAGAAACTCTTTTTTCTATTATTCATTTCAGTCCTTTATTCCTGTCAGCCCAAGGCTACCGATGAAGTAAGTCAGTGGGAAGCACAGGCAGAGAATGTCACCATTATTCGTGACGATTTTGGTGTGCCACATATTTACGGTAAAACCGATGCAGATGCCGTTTTTGGTTTGCTTTACGCCCAGTGCGAAGATGATTTTGCACGTGTAGAACGCAACTACGTTTGGGCCACGGGTCGTTTGGCCGAAATGGAAGGTGAAGACGCTTTGTACAGCGATCTGCGCGCCAGGTTATACATGACAGTGGAAGAGGCCAAAGCGGCTTATGACGCTTCTCCAAAATGGCTTCAAGAGCTTTGCGATGCTTATGCAGACGGAATCAATTATTACTTACACACCCACCCAGAAGTACAGCCTAAAGTACTTACGCGTTTCGAACCGTGGTTTCCGATGTTCTTTAGCGAAGGCTCAATTGGTGGCGATATCGAAAGTATTTCTACCCGCAGGGTGAAATCGTTTTACGAAAATGACCAGTCTTTGGCACTTACCGAATTTGGCGATGGCCTTACACACCCTGATCCTTATGAAGAACCAAAAGGATCGAACGGTTTTGCGATTGCTGGCGAACATACCGCTTCGGGCGATGCCATGTTATTGATCAATCCGCACACTTCTTTTTACTTCCGTCCCGAAGTACATGTGGTGAGCGAAGAAGGCTTGAATGCTTACGGAGCCGTGACTTGGGGGCAGTTTTTTGTTTACCAAGGTTTCAATGACAGAATGGGTTGGATGCACACTTCCACCGCGGTTGATTTTATTGATGAATTTGTAGAAGAGGTTTCGGAAGTGGACGGAAAACTAAAGTACAAATACGGTGAAGAAATGCGAGATGTAGAGGTTTCTGAAGTGACCTTGAAATACAAAGAGGGTAACGAAATGAAAGAAAGAACTTTCCCTATGTATCGTACGCATCATGGACCTGTAACCCATAAACTAGACGACAAATGGGTGGTGACCAAAATCAATTGGGATCCAGTGAATGCACTTACACAGAGTTATACCCGCACCAAACTTAAAACCAATGATGAGTTCAGAAAAATGATGGACATCAGAACCAACTCATCTAACAATACGGTCTATGCAGATGCCGATGGAAACATTGCTTATTATCACGGCAACTTTATTCCAAAAAGAGATACACAATTTGATTATTCTAAACCTGTAGACGGAAGTAACCCTGCTACCGACTGGCAAGGAAAACATACTGTTGATGAGATAATTACAATTTTTAACCCTGCCAATGGTTGGATTCAGAATTGTAATTCTACACCTTTTACTGCCGCACTAGAGTTCAGCCCTAAAAAGGAAGATTACCCTGTTTATATGGCACCAGACGAGGAGAATTTTAGAGGTGTTCATGCGGTAAAAGTGTTGAAAGAAGCGAAAGATTTAACCTTAGATGGCTTAATCGAATTGGCTTATGACCCTTACTTACCTGCCTTTGAAAAACTGATTCCGGGTTTGGTAGAGGCCTATGACAAAAGCAGCAAAAAGAACACAGACCTTAAGCCTGCCATTGATGTGTTGAGAAACTGGGATTTAAGAACTTCGAAGGAATCTGTGGCCATGTCTATGGCCTATTACTATGGTTCGCTTTACAGCAGAATGGGCAAAAACCCTGAGCGTTTAAGCGGAAATGAGCGCGTGGATTATTACGGAACGGGTTCACCATATAGCGAAAGGCTTGAGATTTTTGAAGCTTCTATCAAAGAGTTGGAGGCAGATTTCGGAACGTGGAATACGCCTTGGGGCGAAATCAATAGGTTTCAGCGTTTGAATGGCGACATCGACTTGAAGTACGATGACAACAAAGAAAGTATTGCAATAGGAATGGCTTCCGCCCGATGGGGAGCTTTGGCCTCTTATGGCGCGAGTAAAAAGGCGGGCACAAATCGTATTTATGGTTCTTCGGGCAATAGCTTTGTGGCCGTGGTAGAGTTTGGCGACAAAGTAAAAGCCAAGAGCATACTGGCAGGTGGGCAAAGTGGCGATCCAGCTTCTCCGCATTTCTACGATCAAGCCCAGCGTTATGCCGATGCCGAGTTTAAAGATGTAGCCTATTACAAAGAAGATGTAGAAGCCCGCGCAGCAGAAACCTATAGCCCAGGCAAAAGAAAATAGATTTGAATTTTGATTGATTAAAATAAAAGGAGCTGGAGAAATTCAGCTCTTTTTTTGTGGGTGAAGAGCATCAATTGGGGTGAAAAGACTGTTCAAACTGGCAGACCCTGAAACTAGTTCAGGGTGACAGCTATATTGAATTATGCCTGTTCGAACAGTCATACTGAACTCGTTTCAGTATCCCTCAAATTACTGGAGGAGTAATCATGGCACGTGTACTTATTTATCATTGTCAGAGGCCTGTTAGTGAAGAACACCAACAGGGGTGGGATGATTAGTTCTTTTTCTTTTTACCCCAGGTTATTGATCCGCATCCGAAAAACAGTTCTTCGTAGTGGCTTTCCAGTCCTTCGTTAAGCAGCATTGAATGAAAACTTTTTGAGTTACCGAACTTTGAAGTGTAGGTGCCCAGCATTTTGTAGTCTTGAGAGTTTCCTTGAAATAGATAACCTACAACTGGAATGATCTTCGTCAAATAAAACATATAGAAGAATTTCAGAAAGCTATTATTAGGAACAGAGATTTCAACAAAAGAATACGATCCTTCAGGCTTCAGAATTTTATTCAATTCATGGGCAAGTTCAGTGAGTTGCTTTGTATTAAATGTTTTCAGACCAAATGATGAAACAACATGATCAGCCGAGTTTGACTCAATGTCATTTTTAAGAATATCCTGTTCTAGAATGTTTATTTGGCCACTGACACTCTTTTTATTCTTACGGGCAATGCTGTTCATGTTTGGAGAGATATCAACAGCATTTATTTCATGAACATTGAGCTTCGAATGTTTTATTGATGGCCATAGCTCTCCCATTCCACTCATTAAGTCATAAATAACTACAGGCTTTTCTGCAGGCTTAATTTTACTGATACAAGCTTTTCTCCAGCGTTCTGTAAACCCAAAAGACGATATGTAGTTGGTTAGTCCGTATGTCGAAGACATAGAGTCAAAAAGCTTACTTACGAATTCGGGGTTGTAAATTGATTCCTTCTGCATTTCAACGATTATCACCAACGCTCTGGCTAATATAGAAAAGCTTATTTCATTATTGGTTCTTAGTAGCCTTTTCGAGAAAACAGGTTGGGTATAAACCAAATAACCACCATGCTCTACAGACCAACCCTGCCTGTTTTCCTTCCTTAAGGTTACGCTAGCCTAGCATTGGCAGAGTAATAAAAGTGAATTTCAGAGGCCTGTTGGTGAAGAGAACAATGGAGACCGGAATATGTTTGTTCGCTTGTTTCTGTCATTATGAATTACCATTCATTATTTGTTCAACGTATTTTCTGTGATTTTTAAATCCATTTGTCTCTGGTTTTTCCAAGTCAATCATTCCGTCAATTCCAGAGTCATAAATTTGCCAATTATGTTTTTTAGCTAATTCAATAAGGGCATAAATTCCATTTTCTCCATATAGCGATAGCATAAAGTTACTCGAATGCATATCGTCTGTAAAAAAGTTAATTGTAAAGTCATTACCGACTACCTCTCTATGCTTGTCTTTTTTGTTCACTCGCTCAAAAGAAGATTCCAAAATTCCACTAAAATCAGTTGATTCCAACTGATCCTCGTCTAGTTCTGCAACAGAAATAATCTTTTGTTTTGAATTAAAAAGTACAATATCCCAACTCATTTTTTCGGTTTTCTTATATGGTGTACAACGTCTTGGCTATGCTCAGTCTCCCGAAGGGTATTGTGTATAAGTGTTGTGTTTGCCTTAAATGGTAAATATTTTAATGGAGTGAAAAAGTTTGACCTCAGAGGTCTGTTGGTGAAGAAGAGCTTCAGAAGTAACTACTTAAAGTCATTCTCGGTCAGCCTCAAGAACACCAGCTTAGGCGAGTTGCCGCCTGAATTTTTTCATTTGCGGAGTGAAAGTATTTGCCTTGAATCTTCTTTTATTGAATCTAAGGCAATATTTGCTCTGTCGATTTTCTCATGTGTCCAAGCTGTTGGATCGGCCCAGTATTCTGCTTTTCCTAATAATCGAAAATAAAGCTCACTATCTAGGTCTCTTACTTTTTTTGCCGCGTCCATCCATATTTTACTTAAATCTTTATTTGGTTGTTCTACTTTTCTCATACATTCTTGAAGAAAAGAGGTGGTCTCGTTTGCGGCTTCATAAACAGCTTCGACTGCCTCATATGATTTTGCTTTTTTCATCTCTTGTCTAGAGAATAGTTCTTTAACTTCTTTAAGTCCAAACTGAATTGTTTCTAACCAGATTGCCATATTTTGGTATTTATGAATTTTATGAGCTTTAGATTATTTCTACAAATGCATAGTTGTCTTTCCTTATCGAAATTGAATATTAATAAGCCACGAAGCTTTGTCTGCAGTATGTGAATATAGCAATTAGGATTCTAATTATTCATATGCCATAAAGGAATAGTTCACTAGATTAGTCTACTAAATAATTAGTTGTAAATAAGAAAGCGCTTACGTAAATTGGCTTTTGGTTTAAAATATCAAAGTATGAAAGCATTCATTTCACTTAGTTTTATCGGGTTATTGTTGATGGGTTCGCCCAAGGAAATCGTGATGCGGCACGATGTAGATGATTCAGAATATGTGGCCCTAGGCGCAAAGTATGGCGGTTCGGCTGTGCGGTTAAATGCCGGCTGCGGCACATTTATTCAACCCAATTGGATTCTTACCGCAGGTCATGTTTTGGAAAGCCCAAGGGTGGGGGAAGATGTCACCGTAAACGGAGTAAAATACGCCATCAAAAGAAAAATCATTCACCCTGATTATAACCTGAGGGGAGCGGTAAACCATGACATTGCGCTGATAGAATTGGAAGAAAAAGTACCCAATGTGGAGTTGGCCATGCTTTATGAAAAGTCGGATGAAGTAGGCAAAGAAATCATTTTTGCGGGCACGGGTTGGGCAGGCACTGGCGATAAAGGAATGGTAGACGGAGCCATTAACAAAGACCGAAAACTCAGGGCAGCCCAGAACTTAATTGATGGCACCAAACCGAGTTATATCCGCTTTACTTTTGATGCACCAGATTCAGAAAATGTACTTCCTTTAGAAGGCATCAGCGGTCCAGGCGATAGCGGAGGCCCTGCCCTTTGGTTTGATGGCGATCAGGCCTATATCATGGGCGTAAGTTCCCATCAAGACGGTCGCGATACAGGAAAGCCAGAAGGGGTGTATGGCGTGTACGAATATTACACCCGAGTAAGCGAATACCTGCCGTGGATCAATGAGGTAATGGGGAATTGATTTTATTTTCCAATCCTTTTTTTCAATCCCCCAACCCTCCCGAAGCTTCAGGACCAAGGACGAGACAGTGGTGGCGATATCTTTTCCTTCCAAACATATGGCTTTGGTTTCTGCGCAGATGTTATAAGCTTACTAAAGCCGCTTATTCGGAGCTTTTCCCCCTTTATTTAAAGGGGGTTAGGGGGATTTGCCTGCTTCACTAGACTCTTCCTAATATAGGTTTACAGGTTTAAGATTTAACATTGTAATAGATAGCTTGAAAGCTGATAGGCGTACTGTTAAAACTGCTTTAGAAAAGTAAGCTTGGCAATAAACTGCTGTTGCTCAAACGGGTTTTCTAGACTTTCAACCTTCGTATTGTTAAACACAAGGTAAAGAAAGGAAAGAGGTTGATATTCCCAACTGAGCCTTACATTCAAGCGACCACGATCATCAAAAGTATTGTGTTGGTAAAATGACGAAAGCTGTATTCTAGGGTTGACAGCAAAACGAGCGCCTATGGTACTAAGGTGGGTTTCTAGCTTCTCTTTGTCTAAACCTAAGGACCGCAGACGATTGTATTCATAGTTAAATGTAAAAGCAATGTGTGGGTTAGGAGCCAGCCTTATTCCAGAATTGATAGACTGCCTTTTTCCATTGTAAAAGTCTCCCCAATCGTAATTGCTACTAATCGACCACTTTTTAGACTGATCGGTATTGAACCTTATTGTATGCCTAGTATAAAAGTAGTTTTTCTCTTCAATGGGAATTCCTAAGGGAGCAAAATTGAAGTTAATGTTTTGCCAAGTTGGTGTTAGTGCGTATTCCAAGAAGCTGCCATCCGTAAAAAATATGTATACAGGAAATAGATAAATACTCGCTTGTTGAAAGTTTTTTACCCTGGAAGCATCATGATAATAGTTTACAAAAACACCAGGGTCCCATCGCCTGATCCAGTCTACACCCTTAGGCCGCCAAATAAAGTAGCCTCCTGGGTTGTGACGGATTACGTTCTGCTGCCTTACAAATCCCATTGCCGGATTGTAATTTTTGGTGGAAAGTTCCGATACCCACCCCCAGTAAGAATTATTAGCTGATTTTCCTGCGAAAAACCTGCCTGCTAATCCAGCAGTGTTAAGCTCATGATCTATTGATGTACTGATTAGGTAGTTGATAGACCACATGTCGGAGGGTCTTATTAATCCATCCAATGTAAAAGTACTGTTGTTCTGAGCACCTAGGTTTAAGCTTCCAGAAGCTTCATCTTGTCTGTGCGTTACCATTAGGCCAATATTATTTTCCTGACCATAATTTTTTAGATATCGCAAAACACCAAAGCTGGCAGCAGCAGAATTATCAGTGGCTGCTTGGTGCATGTACAAACCAGCAATAGTTTTTTGTTCATCGCGTTGCGTAAAGCGTGCTCCCGCATCAATCTTGGCGGGCGTTGCATTGAAATTCCCCTGTAAACCTATTTTTCTACTGAAAAATGGAACAATTGACTCTTGCTGTCCTCCTGACCAAATGCCTGAATTCTCCAGAAAAAACTGTCTGCGTTCTGGAAAAAAGATGTTAAAGCGTTCAAGATTATTCACGGCACGATCTACATCGGCTTGAGCAAAATCTGTATTAAAGGTCAAGTCGACTACTGTGTTAGGATTTATGGCCCATTTTACATCACCGCCCAACTTAAAATCTCCTTCATCCATTTTATCACCATTCAAATTGGTGTCCTCATACTGATAGAGACTATAAGGTTCAATCCTAATATTTGCGCTAGGAGTAGGTAGCTCTAAACCAGTAAGCCGTGCGGCATAAGTCATTCGGTAAGGAGAAAAAGATTGAGGAATGGCAGGGAAGACAGTTTGCTCATATTCCCTTCTGGCCAATCTATTAAAGGTAATCCCCCACTCGGCTTGGCTTCCTTCAGCCTCTTGGTTATACCTAATGGATTTGAATGGAATGGCAAACTCCACATAATAGCCATCGTCAGACAGGCTTGTTCTTACAGTCCAAAGGGAATTCCAATCATTATCTGTGATTTGATCATTAAAGTTCTGTAAGTCAAGTTGATTTCCATATGGCGTAGTTTGGAAGGAAACAGCGTATTGTTTCAGGTTTTGTGGGTCCAGTTGTATACCGAACAGGTCATTTTCAGCTCCATTAAAATCACGCCTTAAGTCCTGTACTCGTACGCCTTTACGACCCAATGAATCTTTGCAGTGGGCTCCAATGTAAAGGTATTTGTCGTCAAACAACACACGCACTTCTGTTTGATAATTATAGTCACCTCCCTGTCGTGGTTCTATGCGAAAGAAGTCTGAAATGGGAACAGCGCGTTGCCAATCTGCTTCATCAAGTTTGCCATCGATTCGAATGCCTGAGTTAGCTCGAATAGCTTTGACTTCTTTAGGGTTTTCAGGAGGAGCAAAATTTCCGTTTGAGTCTTGTGCTTTAAGCCCATAAGTAGTTAACAACAGAATAATTAGGCTTAGTCTATACATGGTTTTGAGTTTAGTGGACTTTAGCGAGGTATTATCGGCTTTCTAACTGCCTCTTTTGTTGAGTTAAGCTAATTGCGATCAAGGCAACTATGAACAGAAGTGTAATCAAGGAATTTGTAGTGAGGTGAGACTTAATATTGGAAGACTCTATTCTGAACTGGGGAAACTGGCTGATCATTTCTTTAGTAAAAGGTTTGTTTAGAAAAACCATAGGCAGAAAGAAACTTTGCCATTCTTCTTGAAAGTTGCGCACACTTTGATGGTAAGCAGCATAATGGTCGGTAGACGTTTCAGCCAACTCAGTTAGGTTATTCTGCAATAAGATGGCAGGGGAAAGAAAACGAAATTGATTTATCAGATCTTGCTGTAGCCTGAGTTGATTGTCATACCTGGCTAATAAGGGCGTTATTTTTTTTGCCACCATATCTTTAGACGCAAAATACTTTTGCCAGAAATCTTCTGTTACATTACCATTTGCATCACGCACCACGAGTTCAGGATGATCTCTCATATAGTTATCTAGAATTTTGTCCTGCTCTTCGTTTGTTTCATTTTCTAGAACTCTCATTTCGTTGATAAGTAGTGTTCTTGAAGGGACAGGATGAAAAGTGTTGGCCACTTGACTTATTAAAGAGGGAATAATTAACACCAAGGCTACCCATAACCCGAGCAGAGTAATGGCATTACGTTCGCTGGATTTACCCTTAAGGTTGATAAGAAAGCTCAAGGAAAACCAGAACATAGAGTATAATACAACGGCTAAGAGTAAGGCAAGTACAGAACTGTTCAACAACACATTATTGATTTTTAATGTCAACAGTATGAAGAGAATGAGTAAGCCTGTAATCAGCCCAAATCGTAGAAAAATCTTTTGTGCCAGCCATGTTTTAAGGCTTTGCGGATTGGAAGCAATTAGCACTAACGACCCTTTTTCTTTTTCACCGCTTAAGATGTTGTAGCAGAAACTAATGATTACAAGCGGTAATAAGTAGACCAATACAAAGGAGAGATCGAAATTACCCATAAGTAACCTAATCGGGCTGGTCAGTTCTGTAAAGGAGAGCCTGAAGCTGTCGCCTGTTAAAGTGGGCTTTACGTAATGGTTGAATAAATCACTTTGCCCTGTTGCGATAACACTGAGATTTCCGGGCTCAAAAGCAGCCACTCTAGGGTTTTTGTTACCTGTTGCGGTAGGCAAGTTAGGGTAGAACCATTCGGGGCCATTAATTTTTAACCCCTTTGATAACGAATCTAACCGAGCATCTAAAAGAATGTCGCTGGCTTTCATTTCATCATAAGCACCGTTTATTGCCTTTTGGCGTTGTTCTACGTGTTGTTGACCATTCCAACCCGCATAAAGACAAAGCGCCAGTAACAATAGAGTCAAGGCGGTCAGCCAGTAATTCCTATATATTATTTTGAATTCTGTTTTAATATTAAGTAAGAACATACGATTAGAGCCTTTTGGTTGAAAAGATTAGTCCTATAAATGAAATTAGAAGCCAACCTGAAAGTACAATGAGGTTGCTTTGGTTTTCGGCAAGTATTTCCTTGATATTCTGAGGCTTATAATCAAACTCAGGCACTTCAGCCCAAAGTGATTTATCAGCTTTGTAATCCCAGTCGCCATAGCGAGAGTTTTCGGCAAAATTTGTATTCAGTGCTTTCTGTAGGCCTATCCGATAATTTTCTGTAGCGTCTGAAAAGTGCCAGTGAGTACCATAATCTGTATGGGCTAGCGACATAGATAAAAAGCGTACCGGAAGGTAAGGTGAGACGGCTGCTAAGCTGCGATAAACATCACTCTGGCCACGGTAAGTATCTTTCAATTGCCCATAATGCTTAAAGTATATTTGTGCATCATGCTCTTCTCCTTTCTGCATTCTGTAGGCATCGAAATTAAAAGGCAAATCTTCTAACTTGGAAACATTGTATGCTTTCAGTGTTTCCGCTTCTAATTCTTTAGATGCTTTATTCCATGGGTTGTGGCCATCTATACCATTTGATTTGTCTTGCGCTATGGCTTGGTTAAAATCTAGCTTTGTTGGAAAAGGGTGTTTTAGTTCTGCCAGATTGGTAGCAGCTTTTGGGGCTGCTAAGCAGCTAATAATCCAAAATGCCAATAGGCTAACCAGTGCAATGCCCGAATTTTTTGAAAGGACAGAGAAAATGAGGGTTACACTATTAAAAATGGCGTAATAGGCCAAGTAAACCACCATCATAAAGAGTAGTTCTTGCCAATTTAATTGACCGAAATCATGCAAAGAACTTAGTAAAAGGCCAGCTACTATAAAGAATGTGATGGTAATGAGCCAAATAGGAATGTAAGTTCCTACCCACTTGCCTAATGCAAGATTGGTCATCTCAGCCCCTTGGCTTTTTGTGAGCCTTAAAGTGCCCTTTTCTTTTTCCTTAGTAAAGCTATTGTGCCCAAAAAGAATAATCAGCAAGGGAATAATGAAAAGGAGTATGAAGTCGGGAGTTAGATCACCGAAACGCGACAGGCCAGTTTGATCAGCAGCGGCCATGTATTCGGCTTCACTACGACTATGAGCGCCTAAATAAATAGAGATGCCCACGAATTTATCCACACCTTGATCGATGAGTGAAATGGGATGCTTTGGTTTAAAAGCGTAAGTGCCATAATGAGCCGCACTGTGAGGGTTTTTATCACCTTGGCTTTCCCAAACATTACGTTCATTGGCCATGGCTTCAGTGTGTTGTTTTTGGATATTTCTGTAGTTTCCTGCACTAATTGCAATTGCTAGTGCCGTCAATACCAATACGATAGATAAGGAAATCTTAAATTGACCAGATCTTACTATTTCCTTTAGTTCTTTTTTAATGATGACTTTGATCATGGAATTGGCTTTAGTTCATATGGGAGAGGTATAACTTCTCGAGATCTTGGTGATTAATGTCATTGGTAGCGAGCTGTTGTACCAATGTTCCTGATTTCATAATACCAATGTTGGTTCCTGTTTCCTTAGCACGGAAGAGGTCATGTGTAGTCATTAAAGTGGCAACACCTTGGCTGCTTAACTTTACCAATAGTTCAGAGAATTCATTACTAGCTTTTGGGTCTAGGCCTGAGGTGGGCTCGTCAAGTAATAATGCCTTGGCTTTTTTAGCAATAGCAATGGCAATACCTACCTTCTGTTGCATACCTTTTGAATAGCCTTTCACACGCTGCTTAAAAGCGCTTGACTGCAAGCCTACCTCTTCTAAAAAGTGAGATAGTTCATCAGTATTGTATTTTTTCCCTGCTAAGCCCACGAAGTACTCCATGTTTTCTAAACCCGTTAAATCAGCATAGAGATTTAGGTTTTCAGGAATATAAGCAATGGCCCTTTTTGTCTTTAGAGGCTCCTTGGATACATCCATTCCGTCTATCAGGGCTTTGCCAGATGTAGGTTCAATAAAATTGAGGAATAGGTTGACAGTGGTAGATTTTCCAGCACCGTTGGCGCCAAGAAGACAGTAGATGTGCCCGGGTTCTACTTGCAAGTTTAAGGCTTTCAGAGCGTTAACATTGCCATACTGTTTTGATAAGTCAATAGCTTGTAACATGTTATTTCGTTTTTGCAACAATGATGCAAATATGAAACGATATTCTATTGTTGCAACATTGTTGCAAATAAATAAATTTCGTATTTGATGAATGGTTATTTATTTGTTTGAGAGGGACTTATGGCTTTAGAGAAGTATTAATGTTGTTCTGAGCTTTACGGATTCTAATCAAATCATGAGTATAGATTGTCGGCTATTAACTCCAAACCCTTTGTTTAGCAGCCTATAAAACCCTAATTTCCACACGTTAAATTCAACGTACCCAAGACCCAAGCTCAATGCATATCAATTCAAAATTGCCCAATGTAGGTGCTACTATTTTCGCGACCATGTCTAAAATGGCGAAAGACTATAATGCTTTGAATCTGTCGCAGGGTTTTCCTGATTTCCCTGTGTCGCCCGAATTGATTGAGGGCGTTCATCACTATATGAAGGCAGGTTTTAATCAATATCCACCCATGACGGGCATGCCCCAGTTGCGAGAAAGAATTGCTGAGAAAATTGAAAAGTCATACAGCGCAAAGGTGAATGTAGACACTGAAATCACTTTGACCTCTGGTGCCATAGAAGCGATTAATGCGACCATTACCACCTTAGTAAGCAAGGGCGATGAGGTCATTATTATGGATCCAGCCTACGATGCTTACGAGCCAATAATTACTCTGAATGGTGGCGTCACAATTCCGGTTGCTCTGAAACAACCGAATTTTGCTATCGATTGGGAAACCGTAAGGGGGAAGGTGAATGCTAAAACGAGAATGATCATTATCAACTCTCCGCATAACCCCACAGGCGCTATGATTGATGCCAGTGACCTGTCAATTTTAGCGGAGATTACGCGAGACACCAACATCATCGTGCTTTCAGATGAAGTTTATGAGCATATCGTATTTGATGGGCGAGTACATGAATCAATTTTAAAGCATGAAGCACTGAGGCAGCGGTCGGTGGCTACGTTCTCTTTCGGAAAAACCTTTCATGCTACAGGCTGGCGGATAGGTTATATGGTGGCGCCAGATTGGATTACTGCGGAAGTAAGGAAAGTACATCAATACATGGCTTTTGCGGTGCATACGCCTAGTCAATTGGCCATTGCCGATTACTTGGAAGATGCTGACCATTACAATAACCTTGGCGCCTTTTATCAGCAGAAACGGGACCTATTTCTGGAATTGATCAAAGGTTCTCGCTTTGAATCGCTGCCGTCTAACGGTACTTATTTTCAGCTGTTGAGTTATAAAAACATTTCTGAAAAGCCAGATTTAGAAATGGCCGAATGGCTGACGAAGGAAAAGGGCATCGCCTCCATTCCAATTTCAGTTTTTTACGACACCAAAGAAGACAATCGAATGCTCAGGTTCTGCTTTGCGAAAAGCGAAGAAACCTTGACCAAAGCGGCAGAAATACTCTGTGCGATTTAGAGTAATCAAATTTGAATCAAAATCGGTTTCTTTGATCTAAACTCCCCTTAACTTAGCCTCATGCAAGACCTACGAATTTCCCTTGTTCAAAGCGATGTCCACTGGCACGAAATAGGCGCCAATTTGGCGATGTACGAAGAGAAAATTTGGAGCCTGAAAGGCAAAACTGATTTGGTTTTACTTCCAGAAATGTTCCAGACCGGTTTTTCAATGCAAAACACCGAGCTGGCCGAGCCCATGAATTTCACAACCTTTAAATGGATGAAGCAAATGGCATGGCAGATTGATGCGGTCATCACGGGCTCGTTTATGGTGAAGGAAGATGGCGGAGTGTTCAATCGTTTGATCTGGATGCAGCCCAATGGCGAGTGGCAAAAATACGACAAGCGCCATTTATTCCGAATGGCCGATGAACACGATCATTTTGATTTTGGTACCGAACGCCTCATTGTAGAATGGAGAGGTTGGAAGATTTGCCCGATGGTTTGTTACGATTTACGTTTTCCGGTTTGGGCCAGAAACCGAAATTTAGAATACGATTTACTCCTTTATGTGGCCAATTGGCCAGCCGTACGCGTCAATGCTTGGGATGCCTTACTGAAAGCCAGGGCCATTGAAAACGTAAGCTATACTGCTGGACTCAATCGAGTAGGAACAGATGGAAAAGGAATTGAATACAACGGTCATTCAGGTGTTTATTCGCCAAAAGGCGAAACCTTGGCTTTCTCTGGTTCCGAAGTTCCGAGAGAAGAGATTATTACACTGACCTTAAACCGAGAAGAGCTGGATAGTTTCCGAACCAAATTCCCCGCACACTTAGATGCTGACGATTTCGAAATCAAGAAAACTGGATTTTAATAATTCGACCGTTTCGTCCTAAACCAGATTGATTCAATATTAATAGCGGAGCTACTTTTATAGTCTCAACAATTGCTTAATCACCGTATAAAAACTGTTGTATGGTTTTTCATCCTGATCCCGAAGCTTCGGGAGAAGGATCTAGAACTTAATTATGCTCTTTCTCTTGAAAATTTGGGGTCAGGATAGAAACTGATGAATTTGAGCTCTCGACTCCTCTATTCCTTTAAATTTAAAAACCTCTCTTTTCATCATTTTTGCCATTTTCTCAAACATTTTATTCTCTCCTTGAATCAGAATAAAAGGAGCAATCGCTTTGTTCCGAAGTACTTTTTCAATCAAAAGAGCACAAGCACCAAGTTTCTCGTTTGGGTTGGAATCTAAGAACAAGACGACCTTTTCAGCTTTCCGTAGAAACGAAACCCCTTGGCTGATGACAAAAGGTTCGGAGTGAGAATCGGCCTCAAAAATCAGCGCTTCAGGAAATTCCACTTTCATCATTTCTACCCAGTCATTCCTGAACTGAATTTGGGCAATGGGCTTTATTTGAAGGTGAATGAATAAGGTCATTTCTGAATTAAAATGCGTTGCACAGTCGGTTTATTGGTTCCGTTTGAAACGCTGATAAGGTAAACGCCAGCCGCTAGCGGTTCTGTGTTTATTTCTTTTGAAAGTCCAGCCGAGATCGGCAGGTTAGAGAAAATCATTTCACCTTTTATCGTGTACATTTCTGCCTGGGCATTGGCATCCGTTCTAATATAAAAACTGCCTGTTGTCGGGTTTGGAAAAACCGTGAGTTGAATGGCATTCGATTGTGATCCAGTTTCAGCCGTACTCTCATTTTTCAGCACGTACATACCTCCTCGATTATTTCCAATAAGCAAGGTAGGCTTGCCGTCACCAAAAAGATCGGCAGCGGCCAACCACGAAATTTCACTGATGGCGGTAGGTGTTTGCTCATTCAGTAATTCGTTTTTAAGAATGTTTTGGGTAATAGAATTTGGAACAAAATCGGCATTGATCGAGCCAGAAAAAATACTGATTTGACCTGAGATGTCAGTTTTTATTAACTCTGGATTTCCACTATTATCTAAGTCAGCAATCAGTGTATTGGGGTTTAAGGCTTCAAAATTGGAGCTAATACCAGCGTAGTTTTGAATAGCATCTTCAAAAATGAAGTTGCCTTTGTTTAAGTAGAGGTTAACAGCACCAAATCGAGTAGCGTGGAGCAAATCTAAATTTCCATTATGGTTAATATCATAGAAGTGAACATTGTCATTTTCACCAACGGAAATTGCAATGTCTTGAGGGTTGCCAAAAGAGAAATTGCCTTGATTCAGTCGGTATTGAAGCTTAGTTTCACTACTTGCTGTAGTTGATTGATAAATTAGGTCTAGTTGCCCATCTCTATTTACATCTGCAAACTGAATTTTAATATTTCTTAAGTTCTGAGATTTCAAGCCAAGAAAATCGCTGTTTGTCAGCTCAAAAGCTGGGGTAAACTTTCCACCCGTATTTTCAAATAAGAAAACGGAAGCCGCAAAACTATTTTGAGTGATCTGGCCTCTGTTCCCGATAAAGAGGTCAAAATCACCGTCAGCATCATAGTCAGCAAAAGCGGGGTAGACATTTTCTCCTAAATCGAGCATTTCGTTTTGCAAGAATGGCACTGAGTTTCCTGTAAAGCTTGGTTGAAGATTGGTGCCTAAATTTGAGTAAGCTTTAGAAGTATTGCTAAAATCTACTGTGTTCAGAATGTTGCCATCTGCATTGCTCGAAATCAGTAAATCTTTGTTGCCATCAAAATTAATATCTGCAAGAAAAGCATTTGGGAATATTTGAAAGCCAGCGGGATTGGGAGCTGGGTAGCTACTAAAAGAAGTCATTAAGGCGTTTTGGGCATCGCCAACATTCTCCATGTAATAGAGCGTTTGGCAGAATTCGTCAGAGGTGATTAGGTCTAAATCACCATCTCCATCAGCGTCAAATAATAGAATGGTTTTTCCGCCTGCATGTTCCAATTCGGTTGGGCTGAAAATGTCATTACTAGTATTGGCAGATCCGCCAAGATTACATGAGGTGTTATTAAACGCGAAATTATTGCACTCGCATTCCGCAAAGTCGCCCCATTTTCTAGTGTCGCGCGTAAAAGTAAGGTCATCGCAATTATTGTTAACCTCCATGCTTGTATTCCTATAGTAATCAATAGTGCTAGCGGTAGTAAATCGGTAGGTGAGAATGTCTAAGTCACCATCGCTATCTACATCGGCAATGCCTGGAATGTCGGAAGCATTTACTTGAATATTGATGCCAGCATCGAAGCGTAAAAAGTCAACGGCTTGTTCCCACTCTGGCAGATTTCCTGAACTGATATTTTTGAAAACGGTAATTCCTTGGGGCACAGAGGTGAAAATATCCATTTTGCCATCACAATTGTAATCGGCTAAAATTAGCCAATGATGAATTTCAGTAGGGAAGAGTTTTTGATAATCTGGAGCCCAAATAAATTCGTTATTCTTGGCCAAATAGGTAGTCAGCTCGCCCGACATTCTGTGATAAACAATGAGGTCTTCAATTCCATCTCCGTCCAAATCCATTTTCTGAAATTGAGCAGAATTGATTCCTCCTTCCCAAGCGCGGTTTAATGTTTCTCCATTTATGGTCAGAGGAATGTCGTTTTCATAGCGAAATGAAAACTGTGCAAACAGGTTTAAGCTGAAGAATAATAAAATTGCCGAAAAGAGAAACTTCATATCAAGGGTACTGCAAAGTTAAAGATTTCAACGATTGCTAATGTAGGAACGGCATAGCTCGTCAATCTGTATTATCTTGTCGTGCAATTTGACTGACAAAGATTTCAAAACCTATGAACATCGCTTCACTTTACGAAAAATTTAAGGCCTCTACTGGTCTCTGCACTGATACACGGAAGATAGAAGATGGCAATCTCTTTTTCGCGCTGAAAGGCCCCAACTTCAACGCAAATAAATTGGCTGCACAAGCGCTAGAATTGGGAGCATCCTTTGCGGTAATTGATGATGCAGCATATGACAATGATCCTCGTTGTATATTGGTTGACGATGGTTTGGAAGCGCTTCAGACTTTGGCTAACTACCATAGAAAGCAGTTGAAAATTCCAGTGATTGGTATTACTGGCTCTAACGGAAAAACAACTACTAAAGAGCTTACAAGGAATGTACTAGCTACTGGCTATAAGGTTTCGGCCACTACTGGTAACCTCAATAATCATATAGGTGTGCCCCTTACTTTATTGAGTATTGGGTCTGATGTTGAAATTGCTATTGTAGAAATGGGCGCTAATCATGTGGGAGAAATTGCTGCGCTTTGCAAAATTGCTGAACCAACTCACGGTTTGATTACCAATATTGGTAAGGCGCATTTAGAGGGTTTCGGAGGTTTTGAAGGGGTGATCAGAGGAAAGACCGAAATGTACCATTGGCTGATTGAAAATGGAGGAACCATCTTTGTGAATTCTCAGAATGAAATCCTTTCTAACATAGCCGAGCGGAGAATTGAAGCCCCTGTTTATTACCCTGCTAAAGGTGATTATTTAGAGTTGAGTTTAATCGAGGCCAAACCGAATATTGTTTTTGAAGATGCTGAAGGCGAGCGAACCACTACTACATTAAGTGGTGCTTATAACTTTGAAAATATTGCCACTGCACTTTGTGTGGGAAAATACTTTAAAGTAGATATGGCTAAAGCTAAAAATGCAGTGGCCACTTACACGCCAGATAATAATAGGTCTCAAATTTTAGAAAAGGGAAGTAATACCATTATCATGGATGCTTATAATGCTAACCCCACCTCGATGAAGGCAGCCTTGGAGAACTTGAATCTATTAAATGCTAATCACAAAATGGCCATATTGGGTGATATGCTTGAGTTAGGAGAAACTAGCGAAGCAGAGCATTTTGCTATTGGTGCGTTGAGTTCGGAATTGGGAATAGACGAGGTGATTTTTTGTGGGCCTCATATGAAAGCGGCTAAAGAAGCAAACCCTAAAGCATTATACTTTGAAACGAAAACAGATTTGAATAATCACTTGTCGGCCAATACAATTGAAGGCAGAACGATTCTTTTAAAAGGATCTAGAGGGATGGGACTGGAATCGCTATTAGACTTTATAGGGTAAAAAAAGAGAGGAACGGCACCACCCGTTCCTCAACCTCAACCTAAGAAACTTAGTGACATATAGCTTAACCATCTAATACTGCCACTATGTTAACATTCAACGTTTAAACACTAAGGTGTCTGAACGTTTCTACTCATTATCTTCACTTTCTTTTCTTCAATTTTGTAGGTAAGTCCCATAGGGTTACAAACCAATTGAAGAGCTTCATTTAAGTTTTTATTATTGAAATAGCCTGTATAAGTTCTGTCTTGAAGTGCATTAGCATCCACATCAAACTTAATATCATACTGTCTTTCTAGCTCTTCAAATACATTCTTGAGTAGTATACTTTCAAAGTAGAAATCACCCATTCTCCAGTTACCAATGTAAGAAAGAGGAATAGTTAAAACTTCTTCTATCTGACCTTCTTTGGCTGTTAATTTCGAGCCTGGTGTAATTATTTCAAATTTGCCGCTAGGCTTAATAGTTACTTTTACTTTCCCTGTTTTACAGGTTACTTCAAGAATATTATTTCTTTCTTTTACATTAAAGCTTGTGCCCAGTACGGCTACATTGCCTAGCTGAGTTTCAACAGTAAAGTCACTTCCTTTTTTCACTTCGAAAAAGGCTTCCCCACTTAACTCTAGAGTTCGTTCCTGTTGCCATTGCCTTTCCGAGAATGAAATTTTTGAGCCCGCGTTCAAATAAACAATTGAACTATCGGGCAGGTAAACGGTTTGCACCTCCGCAAGAGAGGTTGCTATAATTGTTTGATTGGTACTTGTTGATGATTGTTTGAAAATGAAAAAAGCACCTATAGCTAAGATTAAAGAAGCCGCAATGCCCACCCAATACGATCTGTATAATGGAATAACTTTTTTCGACTTCTCCGCAGTAATCTTTTTTTCTAACTCAGCCCAAGCTTGAGCTTTAGTGTTTTTGCTAGGTACATCAAAACCACCAGTTTTACTCAGCGACTTGAGTAAAAGCGAGTCTGAGCCATTTAAATGAGCTTTCTGAAGAAATTCCTCGGAAGAAATTTCACCATTCAGCCATTTAGACTCATGTTGATTGGTGTTTTGGTTTTGGTGCATTTGGTGTTATTACACACGTAAAGACACATACCCTACCTTAAGGTCTAGAAAATTAAAAGAAAAGATTAAGGAATATTGAGGGGGTGAAATCGAGCAGCACGATGTCGCGATACAATTGGGTTGGTTCTTCCCCATTATCAATTGCACGCTCAATTGCATTAATGTTCAATCTTCGGCTCTGGATGTTACGATGGTTGTATACATTAAAAATAGAAATACCGAATTCTCCTCTTACTTCTTCATTTTCAAATTTTAATGCTGCAGAAATGTCTAGTCTATGGTAGGTGGGCAGTCGCTCTACCGTTTTATTTAGGTTAAGAATCTCATAATTAACCACAGTGCCACTGTTATCTCGAATAAAATTAAGTTCGGGTTTAAAGAAGGGTTTTCCACTTCCGTATAGGAATGTGGCCGAAACATTAAATTTCTTAAACTCTAAAACGTGAACAAATTTTGCCTCATTCCGCTGATCTAACCTAGATGGAAGGCGTTGACCACCGTTGATTTGAGAATAAACGCTACTTGATTTACTGTGGGTATATGACAGCCAACCATGGTATGGGCCGATTTTTTTCTGAATCAATACATCAACTCCACGTATTTTATCTTCACCTGCTGATTCCGCTACTAACGGCTGTGTATCATTAGGCATCCCAGGGTTTACTACGTGAGAAACCGTAAGCTCTACCAAGCCAGAAACGTCTTTACGATAATATTCCATATCTATCATAAAGCCATTCTTTGAATAGTTGAACCCACCAATTAGGTGCTCAGAACTCAATGCACCAAATAGGGTATTGCATGCTAAATTCCATCCGTCTTGAAGGTTAGAGCGAGGATCGTCATATAGCACCTGTCTAGCCAATTGATAATATTGACCATTCGATAGTTTGAGTTTTAACGAAGGAGTGAGTTGGTAGCTCATACCCAATCGTCTGCCGAAATAGTTTTTATTGGTAAGGCCTGTAGTATTATGCCTGAAGCCAACATTTAGTCGAAGTTTTTTAGTAACCCTGAATTCATCGGAGGCATAAAATGCAAGAATACTTCCCGACTGTTTCCGATCTTCCATAGGTAGCTGTACTTGCCCATCAATGGTTACATCATTAATTGCAGTAATAGAGGATAGATTGAGCCCAAAATCAATATTGTGTCTCTCTTTTAGTTTTAATTCATTCTTGTAATTGATTTGTAAATCAGCTACTTCGTTAAGACGGTTTGCACTGTAATCTCTGGTGATTTGACCGTTTTCATCTCGGTCTTCACTATGGAAAAGGTAATTGAAATTATGACCAGAATAAGCCAGTTGAAAGCTTGAGTAATAGTTTTTGTTCCAATTGCGTGACCAAATTGCACCCACCCCAAGGTTTCCCCACTGGGCGTTCTCTTCAGTGTTTTCCGTCATGAATGTGTTGCCAGAATTTGTGATTTGATCAAAATCAGTGTCCAGCTCATCCCTTCCCCAATACATAGAGAAACTAGCGATATCTCTACTTGATATGTTATAAGTAGATTTTAAGTTGAAATCATAAAAATGGAAATTGGGTCTTAGAGAATTGCCACTCGCTTGATCGTTCAACTGATTTGAACCCTCTCTGTAGTTTTTGTAAAGCTTCTTGAATAAGCTGCTTCTAATAATATCGGTATAGGCCCTGCGAGTACTGAAATGAATAGCTCCCTTACCTTCGTTTAATGGAGCGTTTACACTCATTCTAGCGCTTAGTAAATTTATTCCAAAAGAGTATTCTGGTTTATTGAAATTTCCTGACTTGCCTGTTATATCTACTACCCCAGAAATTCTACCACCATACTTAGGCCCAAAACCGCCTTTGTATACCTGAATATCTCGCACGGCATCTGGGTTAATGGCACTGAATACTCCGAAAAAATGATCGAGACGATAAATTGTGAAACCATCTAAGAGAACAAGGTTTTGGCTAGAAGGACTATTTCTAATACTAAGAGCAGAAGATGTTTCGTCTGTTCCGCTAATTCCTGGTAGTAATTGGAGTGATCTAAAAATGTCTAATTCTCCTAAACTAGGTAATGAAGTTAGACTATTTGGGTCAATGGAGATTTGGCTAATTTCTTCTCCATACTGAATTGTGTTGTCAGTTCTAAGATCCACCACAGTAAATTCGGATAAATCTACTGTGTTTTCTGCCATAGAAATACGTATGGTCTTTTTCGATTTATTTGGGTCTAGCTTCACCGTGCTTTTTTTGTAGCCTAAATAAGTTACCTCAAGTGTAGATGTATCTGTGGGTACCTGACTTAAAGAAAATATACCGTCTTTGTTTGATATCGTCCCTTTGTTTTCTCCAGCAACCCTGATTAAGGCATTAGGGAGCATTTCTCCGGTTTGGGCATCTAGTACAATTCCAAAAACAGTAAGATCAAATAGGCTTGGGGTTTTAAGGTCAATATCGACTTGGCCGGGGGTAAGAATTATTTTACCATTTAATACTTGGTAGTCAATTCCCTTGGAAGGTAATATCTCATCTAAAAAGGCAGTAATTGATTTATCGTTGTAGCTGCCGTTTATTGTTATTCCAGTAACTAAGGCATCGTCATAGGCTATTTTAACATCATACTTATTTTTCAATATGCGTATAACCTTCGATAGCGAAGTGTTATTAAAGTTTTCGGAGATAGAAATATTAGGAAGCTCTTGCGAGTATAGCAAGCTACTAATGAGTAAAGTGAAGAGAAGGCAGATTAGTTTTCGCACTACTTATTGTACCGTTACCTCTTTATTATTGATTTTAAAATCTAAGCCCATAGGTATGAAAACCAATTGTAAGGCCTCTTTTAGATTGGTTCGGCTAAAGAATCCACTATAGTACCTTTCTGTAATATCTGCTTTCATATTTATTTCAATATTGAACTGACGCTCCATTTCTTCGATAACATTTTTTAGAGGTGTGGTGTCAAAGTAGAAGTCGCCTGTTCTCCAAGCTGCTGTTTTGTCAAGATTAAAATTACTTAGAACTAGTTTGTTTTCCTTGAGCATTACTTTTTGCCCTGGTCTAAGTTCAACTTGCTGATTTTTTGAAGTAACTAATACGAGGCCAGTGGAGCATTCTACGCTAAAATCTTTTCCTCGAGAGAATACATTAAAGCTTGTGCCCAGTACTTGAACAGTGCCATTATTGGTTTCTACAATAAACTCTTCTCCTTTTGTTACCTGGAAGAAAGCTTCTCCGTCAAGTTTGACAATTCTTTTATTATACCAAGTTTGAGAATTATAAGAAGAAGTAGATGATGAGTTAAGCGTAACACTAGACCCTGAAGGTAAAACTATGTTTTCAACCATACCGAGCTCAGCTCTGTTTCTAACAATCTCATCATGCCCTAATGGGTTGTAAATTGTAAGATAGGCGGCTATAAGCATTGCGGCAATTCCAGAAACCCAAGCTACCCATTGCCCCACTCTTTCTTTTTGAGAAATCAGTATGCGACTATTATCTTCTTTTTGCTCTTCAATTTTGCCCAATAGCTCATCCCAAACCTGATTTTCAGGTTTTCCAACAGGCACAGCAAGATTTGAAGAAAGGGCAATGGCCTTTTCTAATTCTTCGCGTTCATGGTCAAATGCTTTGGTGTAAAACCAATCCTCAATAGGGTCGTTGTGCTTCACTTATTCAATATAGTTAAATTTTGTGATTCACTTTATCTCGAAGAAAAGATAGTGCTCCATGCATTCGCTTTTCAACTGCTTTAACACTCAATTCTAATCGGTCGGCAATTTCTTTGTAGGTTAATTCGTCAATTCGGTTCATTAAAAAAACATCACGTTGCTTTTCAGGCATAGAAGCAATTATGTTTTCGAGTCGCTCTTTAAACTCTTTTTCTTCTAAGGCGTACTGGGGGGATTGCTCGTTAAACTGATCTTTGTTTTTCTCCGCAAATGTAAAAACCACTTTGTCGTGGCGGAATTTGTTGAGCAACATGTTACTAGCAATAGTATAGAGATAGCTTTTTACCGTTTCTTGGTTTATTTCCTCTCGCTTGTCCCAGAGTTTCATGAAGACGTCTTGAGTCAAGTCTTCAGCCAAATCAACATCTCCCGATTTATAATAAAGGAAGTTCTTGATAGGAGTGTAATAGAGGTCGAATATTTGTTTGAACTCTACAAGCGTCATTTTAGGAGCATTCTGATTTAAGACCCGTGCGAAGTTAATCAAAATATGTGCTTTAAGGTGTTTAAGCTGCTTTTTTGATAGTGTGAAAAATAAATCAATTTTATTTCGCCCTACTATTTGCAATAATGAAAACCAGTATTACCTTTGCATTCCCAATCAGGAAGGGCGCTTAGCTCAGTTGGTTCAGAGCACCTCGTTTACACCGAGGGGGTCG
>TARA_R110000796_G_scaffold244963_1_pt1 | contig 152426 bp, 130 predicted proteins | sample TARA_R110000796 | Tara Oceans TARA_R110000796 (sample SAMEA4397815) | marine metagenome | biome: Polar Biome; feature: [SRF] surface water layer (ENVO:00010504); material: water (ENVO:00002006), including particulate matter (ENVO:01000060) such as... | depth 5 m
GCGCCCCTAACCGAAGGGAGCATTCCCGCTAAAACGCGATGAACCAAAAAAAAGCCCCGCGGGGTAGCGGGGCAAAAGGGGTCGAATCGCTCATCCCGAGCAAAAATCAGGCGATGTTGTTGACCCGTCGTTCGCCACGGAACAGCTGGTCCATTTCCCCCTCGTAGTAGGCTTCCACACGGGGGTTCATCACTTTCTTCCACAGCGGCGGCACCAGCGCCAGCACGTACATGGCGGCGTAACCGCCCGGCAGCTGCGGGCTCTCTTCGTAGTGGCGCAGCACCTGGTAGCGGCGCTTGGCGTAGGCGTGGTGGTCGCTGTGCCGCTGCAGCTGGAACAGCGCCAGATTGGTGAGCAAGTAGTTGGAGTTCCAGCTGTGCGCCGGGGTCACCCGCTCGTAGCGGCCCTTGTCGGTGACCCGGCGGTGCAGGCCGTAGTGCTCGATGTAGTTGATCACTTCCAGGGTAAAGGCGGCCACGAAGCTCTGCGCCAGGAAGAACAGCACGCCCATCCAGCCGAACGCCAGACCGAAGGCCACCGCGAACAGCGCGGAGATCGAATACCACCAGATCAGCTCGTTGTGGCGGCTGAAGTTCTTCTTACCCTTGCGCTCCAGATACTGCTTCTCCAGCTTCCAGGCGTTCAGGAAGTTGTGCTTGAAGGCGCGCGGCAGGAACTCGTACAGGCCCTGGTTGTACTGGGACGAGGACGCGTCTTCTGGCGTGGACACATGCACGTGGTGGCCACGGACGTGCTCCACCTTAAAGCCGGCGTAGGTCACCGAGGAGAGCAGCAGGCCGCCCATCCAGTTCTCCAGCTTGGGATCCTTGTGCACGAACTCATGGCCCAGGTTGATGGCGATGATGCCGCCCACGGTGCCAATGGAGACAATCCAGCCGAGCTGGCCGAGCAGGGAGTAGTCGTTGTTCACGAACACCCAGCCGGAGAAGAACAGCACGCCCAGCCAGATAAAGCCCATCAGGAACAGCGCGCTGGTGTAGATGCGCTCCTGGCTCATGGAAGGCACCTGCTGGTGCTCATCCGGGTTGGACGGGTCCTTGCCGATGATGTAATCGAGCACCGGAATGATGCCGAACACCACGAAATACAGGAACCAGGCCCAATAGTCCTGGGTGCCGGACTCGCGGCCGATGAAGGCGCTCATGGGCAGCAACGGCAGCACCGCCGCCCAGAAGGCCAGATAACCCCACTTCTTAAGCTTCAGCATCGTATCGGAATGCATTTTCGCGAACATGGTTCGTCTCCTCCCTGGCCGTGGTCCTCGCCAGGCTCTGTCTTTAGCCAGCAGGCGGTCGGGCGGACGGATCCGGCCGACTCAGCCATTACTTTGTCATTCTTCGATGGCAACATTAACAGCAATTCTTGAATTGTCAAACAACTCAATTCGTGACATAGAAGGAAAGTGCGCGGATAATAGCCGCCAGAACCCGGAGGAGTCCCATGTCGCTGAAAGCAGTGAGTCTCAGTGAACAGATCGCCGAACACCTGAGCGAGCGCATCGTGCGCGGCGACCTCGCGCCCGGCGAAAAGCTGCCGGAAGCGGAGCTCGCCAAAGAGCTGGATGTGAGCACCAACTCACTTCGAGAGGCCTTCAGACTGCTGGAAAAGCGCCACCTGATCCGCCTGCAACCGCGCCGGGGCGCGCGGGTCTGCGAGGTCACGGAAAGCGAGGTCCGCGACCTGTATAACTTCCTGTTTCTGCTGCTCTCCCACCTGGCGGCCCAGGCCGCCCGGGACTGGAAACCCGGCGAGATCGAGGATCTGGCCATGATGCTGCCCGAGCTGGAGCGCCACTACCGCAACGCCGACATGCCCGGCGCCCACCAGGTGGCCTTCCGCTTCGTGGAAATGGCCACCGCCCGCTTCGCCCGCAACCGCTACCTGGCCGACGACATCGAAGACCTGGTGCCCCTGCTCAAGCGCTTTTCGTACATCGCCCTGCAGGAAGACACCACCGAATTCGACATGTCACTGAAGATCTTCCAGCGGCTGCTGGAAAACGTGCTTGCCCGCAACGCCGAGCAAGCCGCCGCCGACATCCGCGAGTACGGCGACAACCAGTGCCGGCTGGTGCTTCGGGCTATTGCTAAGCGGGACGCGGCCTGACCCACTCTTACCCGCCCAGTAACGCCCGCACCGCGGCGTCCGCCAACGCGTCCCGATGCTCCAGCGGGCTGGCCGGCATCAGCCCGTCCAGCCAGGGCCGGACCAGATAATCCACCGGGCCGAACACCAGGGCCAGCACTAGAGCGGGACGTCCCGCCAGATGTCGGCTCTCCGGCCAGCGTTTCAGCCAGTCCCGCAGGGCCGTGAAGTAGCGGCCGTTGGCGTCGCGCAGTAAAGGCCCGGCCGTGCTTTCCAGGCGCGGACGAGCCGCAAGCAGGAAACGCGACCAGTCCGGATGCGCCACGACCCAGTCCAGATAATCCTCCACCAGCGCGCGCAGACCCGCCTCGGCGGACTCCCCCTTGGCCATGGCCGCCATCGCGATCTCGCCGAAATGCTCCACTCCAGCCACGAAAAGAGCGGCGAACACACCCTGCTTGTCGCCGAAGTGGTGATAAAGGCTGCCCACGCTGACGCCGCTGCGGAGGCGAATCGCATCGATGGTGACCGCATCCATGCCGCTTTCGGTGGCGCAGGCCAGCGCCGCCGCCAGTACACGCTCCCGGGCGCCGGCGCGGGGCCGCGCTGGACTTGCTTCGCTCATACTAGAACCTTATTCTAGAATAATATTCTAATTACCATTCTGGAGGAGTCGCCATGACACCGCAAGACATGCAGGCCCTCGGCGAACGCGTCCTGGCGGCGCAGCCGTTCAGCCGCTTCCTGGGCGCGCGCCTGGATCGTTTCGTGGAAGGAGAGGCCCAGCTTTCCCTGGCACTGCGCCCGGAGTTCCTGCAGCAACACGGCCGCCCCCACGGCGGCATACTCAGCTATCTCGCTGACAACGCCCTGACCTTCGCCGGCGGCTCCTTATACGGCGACGGCCTGACGCTGGAGTTCAAAATCAACTACACGAAGGCGGCCAAGGGCGACACCCTGGTGGCCCGCGCCCGGGTGGAAAGCTCTGGCCGCCAAGCGGCGGTGTGCCGCTGCGACCTGTTCTCGGTGGCGGAGGACGGCTCGGAAACCCTGTGCGCGGTGGCCCAGGGCACCATTATGGCGCCGGCGACCACGGGTTAAGGGCGCCCAAGAAGACTATCTCAGCCACTTGCCAAGTTTCTCCCTGGTCTCACTGTAGCTGCAGGTTCTTGCCTGAGGAACAGCACTCTCCACTCTATGTCGCCCTTCAAGCATCTTCGCTGTATAGCAGAGCGACCGCGCGTCTCCCAAATCCAGTTCAGCCAGAACCTTCTCTGTCTGGCGCTTAAGAAGCGCCACCTGACCAAGGCTTTTAATAGACGCAGCGTTAACCATTACTTCGCACCAAAATGAAAGCAGTCACAACTAATACGAAAATCAATAAGCCTAGTCGGAGATCATTGCGCGCCTTCAGCAGCTTTCGATTATCGAACTTGTTGAGGTGCCGCCCAAGGACGACTGGGAGGTAAGTACCAATATTAAAGAACATATTGGGTGAGCACCAAGACGCCCAATGATCTGGTGCTTCTGTTCTCCAAACCGAAAGAAACCGAGCACCGAGGACAATCAAAGCCATAAAGGAAAAGAATACCAAAACAATAAATAATTCATGCACAGCCTAACCATCTCCAAGTACTGACGCTGACTCGGCCTTGGGAAACCACTCGGTATGCAGGTCGCCCTGACGGCCAAAATAGGTAACTCGCTTGCCTCTAAGGTGAGCGATATACTCGTGTACGCCCGCTTATGTTGCGTGCCCGCAAAAATCCCGAAATTTCTCACCGTTCTTCTAGCTATCGAGAATAGTCGCCTTCGAACCGCCCGCGCTGAAGTCCTACACTATCGGAGGTAGAGACTCTAGCTTGATAAACGATGACCACGAAATTCCGCCTACAAAGCCAAATCATGCATCACCGACGTAAGCCGCGAGAATCCAACGCAAGGGTTCATCGACCAATCTGAACAAACACGGCGCCGGGAGACCAATGCTTTACGGCCGCTTTAAGTGTCTTCATGGCTCGATTGATGTTGCAAGCCAAGCAGAATCACGTTTCTTCCGCCACACGTCGAACATAGCCAGTTCGTCCCAACCTTAATTTCGCTATTCCATAGCTCCAACTTCGCATTACAGTTAGGATTGCCGCAACCAATTACCTCTACACGCGGCGTCCATATCGCCTTCCCACCTTTATCCAGCACGACGTCGTATTCGGCCAAACAGCTTATGCATTTAGCTACAAATTTCTCTCCGTCAGAAGGCAGGCTTCGGGTTATCATGCTTTCGCACTTCTCACACTGGATCTTGCTGGTGACTCGGAAGTCGAGATTAAAGACAGGAGAGGCCAGGACTTCATCAAGAATATGAGTCAGCTCTCGGCAACGCTTTACTATTTTCTCATCAGAGACACGCTTTTCTGAATCTACTTGTTCACGAGTTGGTGCGTGCAAGTAAGACCCAAGGCGATCATAATAGCGCTTAATCTCTTTTAGTGTCAGAACCCGGTCATGGCCGAGGAAACGCATCCTCGGCGCATACTCTCCGTACTTCACCTCCTCCCCGATACTCAGAGATGAGCTTTTGTCTGCTAAAGGGTCAATCTCGAGAAGCATTTTAAGCAGCTTCCCGGGCTGCCATGTGTAAAGCGCGCGGCCTGGAAGCTCTTCTCTGTAAGAATCTGCGCGCTCATAAACCAAAGATTCCAGCGCCATGCGCAGCTCGAGTGCTGCGTATCGACCTCGACTGATTCCCGGATCGTCTAAGTGATCATTTGCGCGCTGAAGCGCCCTTCGAGCCTCATTCCGATAATTCATATGATTTAGGCCCCGCTACGTGCTGGCTCCCTCGCTATACACACGCACAAAGTTTATATATACGAATGACTACGCTTTTTAGGCGTAACACTTCTCGTATCATTTTACTCACTCTGGGATGCTCGCTTCTTGAGCATCTCAATCTTGTAATCAAAAAATAAGGAAACCGCAAACTCAATCACACGATCACCCTTTAATGGCTCACCGTCATAGCTTTCTACGTATCGCTTGAAGTAGACGTAAGCTTTCTGACTGTATTCATCCACAGTCTCAGGGGAGTGTGTAGCCAGAATTTTTCTGCTATGCGCGAGAACATCAAATTCAGCACCTTTGTTGGCCATCGATGCCACTATATATGCCGAAGTCAGTTTGTCAGAATAATACTGAAGCTTGTTTAGGACAGCCGCATCTGATGCATTTTTCAAACTGGCAATTGTCTTTTTAAGCTGCTGTTCTCTTTCGTAAATTTCCGCTTTGATCTTCACTTGCTGCGTTCCCAGAGAGGCAAGGTCTGCCGTAATCTGCGCTTTTTCCTTCCGCAGGCTATCGACAGATTCATTTAGCTTGCGAACCTCTGAGGACAAATCCTGGGATTCGACCCTAAGGCTTTGAAGTTCTATTTCTTTCTCAAAGACTGGATGAATCGTGTGGAAGTATGCCCACACGCCAAATATAACTCCGGCACTAGTTGCCAATTTCGCGATAACATCAAACACCCCATCACCTTGGCTGAAGAGCTTCATAGATTACCGTTCATTTATATGCCTACCTCTCAACGCCCAATGGCAATAGCGTGTAGTTGCGTTGAGTGACGATAAAGCAGGCCGTATCTTGTTAAACTAAGCTTAAAAGCTCGAAACTTAAAAAATTTGGAAGGTAACAAAAACTCATCGCATAAAGAACGCGGCCGAAGCCGCGTTCTTGATACGATTGAAGCTGAGGCTTGGGGTCAGCAAGCCCCGGCCGGTTACCGCCCCAAAATATCCCGAGCGATAATCTCCTTCATGATCTCGCTGGTGCCGCCGTAAATGCGCTGGATGCGCGCGTCGACGAAGTCGCGGGAGATCGGGTATTCCTGCATGTAGCCGTAGCCGCCGAAGAGCTGCAGGCACTGGTCCGCCACCTTGCCTTGCAGCTCGGTGGTGGTGAGCTTGGCGATGGAGGCGTTGGTGGTGCTGAGTTCGCCGCGGTCGTACTGCTCGATGGATTGTTCGCAGAACGCTTTGTTGACCTGCACCTGGGCGTGCAGGTCGGCGAGGACGAAGCGGGTGTTCTGGAATTTGCTGATCGACTGGCCGAAGGCCTGGCGTTCCTGGGTGTAGGCGATGGTGCGGTCGATCATGCCTTCGCAGGCGGCGACGGCGCCGAGCGCCAGAATCAGGCGTTCGCGGGGCAGTTCGTTCATCAGGTTGGCGAAGCCGCGCCCTTCCCCGCCGAGGATCTGGTCGGCGCCGACCTTGACGTTCTCGAAGAACAGCTCGGAGGTGTCGGCGGCGTGGTGGCCCATCTTTTCCAGGTTCCGGCCGCGGGCGAAGCCGGGCAGGCTGGTGTCGACGGTGAAAAGGGTCATGCCCTTGGCGCCGGCGTTGGGGTCGGTTTTGGTGGCGAGCACGATGACGTCGCAGTGCTGGCCGTTGGTGATGAAGGTTTTCTGGCCGTTGATCACGTAGCCGTCGCCGTCTTTTTCGGCGCGGGTTTTCATGCCCTGCAGGTCGGAGCCGGCGCCGGGCTCGGTCATGCCGATGGCGCCCACGGCTTCACCGCTGACCATCTTCGGCAGCCAGGTCTGTTTCTGCTCTTCGGTGCCCAGGTGGAGGATGTAGGGCGCGACGATGTCCGAGTGCACGGAGAGGTTGGAGGCCAGGGCGCCGAAGCCCATGCGCGAGGCTTCTTCCACCATGATCGCGGAAAGGCGGAAGTCCGCGCCGAAACCGCCGTACTGTTCCGGGACGTCGACGCACAGCAGGCCGTTTTCGCCCATGCGGTTCCAGAGGTCGCGGGGGAGTTTTTCGTCCTTTTCCCACTGGTCGTAGTGGGGCGCCACTTCCTTCTCGAGGAATTTGCGGACGTTATCGCGGAACAGATCGATTTCGTTCTGATCGAGCATGACTGACCCTTTTGGCTGGACACAAAAGGGTATTTTAACCGCTCCCGCCCCGGGGGTCGCCGTCCGGCCGTGGCCGGCCGGTCACGGCGTTCCCGGGCCGGAACTCAGGATTCCGGCTCGACGGTGACTTCCGAGCGCAGGGAGTTGGCGACGAAGCAGTTGCGGTGGGCGCTGTCGTGGAGCTTGGCCAGCGCGGCGGGATCGATGTCTTCCTCGAACACCACCTTGGGGCGCAGCGTGATGCGGGTGATCGCGAAGCGGCCTTCGGCGTTCTTCTCCACCACGCCGTGGGGCCGGTCCACGTAGCTGAGCACGCGCAGGCGCTGTTTGGCGGCGATCGACAGGAAGGTGAGCATGTGGCAGCTGGCGGTGGCGGCGATCACCGCTTCGTCCGGGTTCACCCGCGAGGCGGTGCCGAAGTATTCCGGCGAGCCGGAAGCCTGCACCACCTCGCCGCCGGCGAAGGTCCATTCATGGGAACGGTCGAAGGTTTCGTAGTCGAAGCTGGCCTGCGGCGGCAAATGCCAGGCAACGGTGGCGCCATATTCACTCATGGTGGACTCCTTCTGCTTGTTGTCCTTCTACCATGCTACCGAAGCGCGCCGGGGGCAATATTGAGCAGGGTCAATAATGCCGCTCAGCGTTTGAGCGGCACCCCCAGGTACTGAAGTTTCACCGCGCCGGCGGGGATCTGTAGATGGATGCTGGCGCCCAGGAAGCCGAGCAGCTCGGTGAGTTCTACGGAGATCGGAATCACGTTGCCGTTCACCTGGTTGATCACCATGCGCCCGTTGGGCAGGAAGGTCACCGGGCCGGTGAGCTCCATGGTCAGCGGGTAGCTGTGCTGGTTGTGCTGGCCGCCCAGCGGCGCTTCCAGGTAGGGCGCATCCAGATAAAGGTCGACGTCGGCGCGGAATTCCGGGCCCTGGTCGGTGGCGACGATCCAGCCGGGGATCAGGCCGCCGTCCTCGGGGTGGCGCATGCGCATGACCTGGGTGCCGGTGGGGCTTTCGATGGGGATGCCGCCTTCGATCAGCACGTCCGCTTTCACCGTTACCGAGGAGGCGAGGATCTGCGTGGGGTAGAGGCCCACGCGCACCGCCGGCAGGCGTTCCTCCTGCTCGGTGCGCGGGTCGTCGTATTCGCCGGGGCCGATCACTTCGGAGTTGAGCGCGCCGACCACCTGGATGTCGCAACGCTCCGGCGTGTCGCAGGCGAGGCGCGGATTCTGGGTCAGGGTGCTGCCGCCGAGCACTTCCAGGCGGGTGGTGTTGACCGCCGGCTCGCCGTCGCCGTAGCCGGGTTCGCCGTCGTCGAAGAAGCCGTTGGCGTTGACGTCCGCGGTGGGCAGGTTGTTGAGCGCCTGGAACACGCTGTCGGTGACCGGCGCGCCGCGGAAATGGATCTCCAGGTCCGGGCCGCCCCAGTCCGGTTCCGGGCCTTCCAGCAGGGCGGTCTGCAGGCGCTTGCCGGCTTGCGAGCAGATCGCTTCGCCGGAGACACAGTCGTCCGGTTGCTGCCCGGAGGCGCGGTTCACCGATTGCAGGGTGTAGCGGTAGGCGGCGCCGTCTTCCCAGGGCTGGTCGGGAATGAAGGTGAGGGTGCGGGCCTCGACATTCAGACGGCCGGGCACGGCCGCGTCGCACTGGTACTTGCGCTTGTCGCCGTCCGGGATGGCCACCGGGTTGCCGTCGCCGTCCACGGCCACCCTCTCGACGCGGAAGCTGCCGCTGCCGCAGGTCTCACCAAGCTGCACCGAGGCGGGGTCGATATCCTGGGACACCGTGACCCGGATCGGCCGGTCGGCGGGCAACGTGGGCACCGGCAGATGGTCGTCGTCGTCGCGCCCGCCTCGGCAGCGACCGTGGTCGCCTTCGGCGATATGCCAGCTGGCCTTGTCCACGGCGCAGGGGAAGCCGGGGTAGGTGGTGATCAGCACCGGCGCCACCGGGTCGCCGACCAGGGCCGGCAGCCGGAAGGTGCGGCTGGCCGGCTGCACCGGGTTGGCGGGCTCGGCCAGGTCGGTGGCGCGGTCGCTGACCGCCAGGGTGTAGCGGTCGCCGGGTTGCAGCGGCCGGTGCGGGCGCACCACCACCGAGGCGCCGTCCAGCGACCAGTCGAACGGCTCGTCGACGCCCTCGCGGGTGAGCGACAGCGCCTGCTCCAGGCTCTCCGGGTCCAGCGGCTCGCTGAAATTCATCACCAGGGCGTCGCCGGGCTGCACCGTGGCGGCCAGGCCGTCCTCCGCCATCGGCATGGTGGATTGCAGGAAGGGCGCGCGGGTGTCCGGTATCGGCGCCGGGGCGTTGTTCTGGTCCGGGTAGGATTCGGTGTGCAGGCTGAGCAGGCCGAAGGCGGTTTCCTGGCCGAGCACTTCCGGCTCGACCACGCCCAGGGCGTCGATCACCAGGCGCTGGCCCTCCACCTTGGCGACACCCACCAGCTCCACCTGCAGCAGGGTCTGGCTGAGCGCGCCGTTGGCTTCCGGGTTTTCCGCCGTCATCGCCACGTCCATGAACAGACGCACCTGGCGCGGCGCCTCCGGGCGCCGGCTGAACGGGTTGGGCAGCAGGTAGCCGCTGGCGTCGGACAAAAACGTCACGGCGATGTCGCCGGTTTCGATGCCCGCCGGCACCGCGCCGGCCACCTTCACTTTAACGTTGCTGCCGGTGAGCAGGCTGCCGCGCGGGATGCGCAGCGGCGACACGTCCGGGTAGTGCGGCAGGAACGCCAGTTCGGTGAACACATTGCCGCTCTGCTGGGTGGCGTCGCCGTCGCCCAGCAGCACCGCCTCAATGGGCACGCAGTTCATCGCCTGGCCGGTGAGCCTGGAGCGGCGGCCATCCGGGTCGGCGCAGGGGTCGTCGCCACGGCCGGACGCCGGCGGCGTCTCCTGGACCATCACCGTGCGCGGCCGGGAATCCCGCGCCACCCAGCTGCGCTGCAGCCCGCCGCCGGCCAGGGCGGCGCCCTGGAAGCCACGGATCGACGGCCCCAGGGTAAGGGTGTAGCGCTCTCCGGGCCGCAGGTCCTGTCGCGGGTCCAGGGTGACGGCGTCGCCTTTGGCGAGCATGATCGCCGGCACCAGCTCGCCGTCCCGGGTCAGCGAGATGGATTCCCCGTAGGTCAGGGTGTCCGTGTCCAGCATCTGGTTGAAGCGCAAACGCAGGGTGGAGAAGTCCATGAACGGCAGGTCGTCGCCGTCCGGCAGCACCTCGCGCAGCCGCAGCACGGTATCAAAGCCCCGCTGCCCATTGGCGCCGCCCGAGGCCAAGCGGGTTTCGAAGGTGAGCGCGCCGTCGGGGAAGGCCAGCGGGCCGGCCTCGGTCTCCAGGCCGTCCAGCGTCAGCCGGTAGCGGGTGCCCGGGCGCAGGTCGCCCTGCGCCGGGCGCACCAGCAGGCCCAGCCCGCCGTCCACCGGCTCCGGGGCGGCCAGGGCCACGCTGTTGCCGTCGGCGTCGCTGAGCCGCACGCCATCGGCGCCGCCGGTAAGCGGATGAGAAAACCGCAGCACCACCGGGCTGGCCGGGGACACCCGGCGCTGGCCGTCATGGGGGTAGCTGTAAAAGACTTCCGCCGGGGCCGCGCCGAGGTGGTTGGTGGGCCCTTCTTCGGCACCGCCGCAGGCGGTCAGCCCGGCCAGGCAGAGCATCATCAGCGGGAAAAGCGGGGCGAATCGAATCGAGCGCATGGGCGTCCTTCTCCATGGGCCGGGCCGCTGGGGCGACCGGCGCGTTATTGTTTTACTGAGCCTGAATGGTACGTCTGTACTATATTGTACTATCGTACCAATCATTGGCCAGTAAAAGTCAACGCGCCGTGCTCGATTTCACATTCTCCGCCCGGTGATGCCCCTTAATCCGCCTTCAGGCGCTCGCACACGGCCCGCGCCACCCGCGGGCTGTAGAGCAAAGCGCAATGGCCCAGGTAGGGCAGGTGCAGGTTCTCCTCCGCGTCCGCCAGGGTGGCGGTGGAGGCGGGCATCACGAAGTTGTCCAGCTCTGAGTAGAGGCAATAGAAGCGTGCCTCGCCCGGGCACTGGCCGCCTTCCGCCAGTTCCTCGAGGAAGGGGCTGCGGTAACGCATCTGCGCGGCCGCGCCCCGGGCCGGGAACAGCGAGGAAATGCGGGTGCCGTAGTGGGGGCTGCCCAGAGTGATCACCTTGTTCACCTTGCCGGCCAGGCCCAGGTTCTTCAGGGCATAGCGGGTCAGCGGTCCGCCCATGGAGTGGCACACCAGGTCCACTTGCTCGGCGCCGGTGCGCGCCAGCACATTTTCCACGTGGCGGGCGACCTGGGCGGCGAGCTTGCGGGCGTTGATGTGCGGCGGCGTGTAGCTCACCGCGTAGACGTTGCGGAAGCCCTGGCGCCGCAGCCGCCACTGCATCCACAGAAAGTTGGCGCTGTTGCCGCCGTAGCCGTGCACCAGGATCACCGGGCGGTGATCGCAGGCGCGCGCCCGCTTGGGCGAGGCGTCGTGGAGCAGACGCAATGGATAGGTGCCGCTGAGGAAGGTGAGGCTGGCCGCTTCCACCAGAATCGCCCGGGCCACCGCGCTACCGCGCAACGGGTCGCGCTCGCCCTCCGCCGGGGGCGCCTGGAAGTTACGCCGGTCGTAATGCCAGACCAGATAGAACGCCAGCGTTACATAGGTGGGGATCAGTATCACCACCACCAGAATCAGCGAAAGAATCCAAATCATCGTCGTGCTCCCTGGTCCCCGGGGTCGTGCCGGTATGGAAAACGCTCTGACACTAACCAGCGGCCATCCTGGACACAACGCACCCTGCCCGATTGTCGGACCAGCCCGGCCATTGACTTCCCGGCGGCGGCGCGCCCCGGATGCAGCGGACCCGCCGCCGTGGCACACTTCCGTTCCTTAACTCTTCACGACGGGCAAGGCATGAAAGACAGGGCGATCGTTAATGAAGTGGGGCTGCGCGACGGCCTGCAGAATCAACCGGTGACGGTGGGCACCGAGGCCAAGGCGGCCATCGCACGGGCACTGGTGGGCGCCGGTGTGCGCTACCTGGAGCCGGTCAGCTTCGTCAGCCCCAAGGCGATTCCGCAGATGGCCGACGCGGCGGCGCTGACGCCGCTGCTGCCCCGGGACGAGGGCCTGCACTACACCGCCCTGGTGCCCAACCTGAAGGGCTACCAGCTGGCCCGCGACGCCGGCTACCCCACCGTGGCGCTGGTGCTGTCCACCACCGACACCTTCAACCAGCGCAACCTGAACATGAGCCTGGAGCAGGCGACGGCCAGTTGCGAGGCGATCATCCAGGCCGCCCGCGCCGACGGCGTGGCCACCCGCACCTATATTTCCGGCGCCTTCGCCTGCCCCTACGACGGGCCGGTGCCGGTGACGCTGCCACAGCGTCTCACCGAACGCATGTTCCAGGCCGGCAGCGACGAGGTAGCCATCGCCGACACCATCGGCGCCGGCAACCCACAGCAGATGAAGGACATCATGGCGCCGCTGATTCGCGACTTCGGGGCGGAGCGGTTCTACGTGCACCTGCACGACACCCGTGGCCTGGCGGCGGCCATGGCCTGGGCCGCCCTGGATCTGGGCGTGCGCCGCTTCGATGCGTCGCTGGGCGGCCTGGGCGGCTGCCCGTTCGCGCCGGGCGCCACCGGCAATGTGGCCACCGAGGATCTGGTCTACCTGCTGGAAAGCTGCGGCCTGGATACCGGCATCGAGATCCAGGCGCTGCGTGAGGCGGTGGCGCTGGCCGCCGAGGCCACCGAGCGGCCGCTGGGTGGCCGCATTCTCACCTGGATCGAGAGTCAGGAAGCGCGCGGCAAACAGATCACGCTGTAGGCGGCTGCAGCACCGCCATCTCGGCGCGCAGCGCGTCGGGCACCGGGGTGGGCCGGTGGGTGTCGCGGTCGATCAGCACCATCACGCTTTCCGCCATGGCCACCGGCCGGCCGTCCACAGCGGCGCGCCCGCGCAGCACGAAGGAGCTGTTGCCGATGCCGGCCAGCTCGGAGCTCAACGCCACTTCGCCCATGCCGGTGTCCCAGCGCTGGTAGCGGATGTCGATGCGCGCCACCAGCAGCCCCAGGTTCGGCTGGCGCAGCATGGTCACCGAGCCGGCCCGGGCCTGCTCCAGGTAACGCGCCTGGGCCAGCTCGGAGAGCCGCCGGTCCGGGTCCAGGTCCGCGTAGCGGGCGGTCAGGGCCACCTGGCGCGGCCCCGGCTCGAAGGTTTCGGTCTCTTCCGGCAGCTCCGGCCAGGGCAGTAGCGGCTGGCCGTCCACCTGCTCAGCGGCCAGGGCCCGGCGCGCCGCCTCCGGCAGCGCCACCCAGCCGGCTTCCCCCCAGGCGCCCATCAGGCACTCCTGCACGCCCACGCATTCGCCGCTCTGGAACAGCGCCTGCACCAGACGGTAGCTGTCGTCCTCCACCGCCACCAGGCGCACGGCGGCGGTGACTTCGTGGGGGTAGTGGGTCTCGCGCAGAAAGTGGGTCACGGTGCGGCGCGGGCGCAGCAGCACGTCGTCGGAATACCAGGCCCGGTCTCCGAGCACCGCCATGTGGAAGCGGGTGCGCGCTTCGGTGTGAAAGCTCTGCACCGCCACGTTGTTTACGTGCCGTTCGGTGTCCAGGTGGCTGTAATGCGGGTTGAATCGGATCGAGAACGGGTAGGCGCCGGTCTCCAACTGCCAGGGCTGTGTTTTCACTCGAGGGCTCCACGACTGCGTTTCACGGATCAAACGCGCATCAAAGGGCAAAGCCCGGCGCCGCGCAACCCCGGTGTCCGAAGCCGCCGGCTTTTCGTCGCAAACGGTGGTTGCGGGTACCGGCCCGGCCCCGAATGATGGTCGCAAACCCTATAACGAGGAGCCCGACAATGAGCGAACCGCAAACCCGTAGCGTGCAGCAACTGATGGATCTGAGCGGCCGTACCGCCCTGGTTACCGGCGGGTCCCGGGGGCTGGGGCTGCAGATGGCCCAGGCCCTGGGCGAAGCCGGGGCGCGGCTGGTGATCAGCTCACGCAAGGCGAATGAGCTCGAAGAAGCCGCCGAACAACTGCGCGCCGCCGGTATCGACGTGACCCCTCTGGCGGTGGACCTGTCCGACGAGGACGCGGTGATGGGCCTGGCGGACCGGGCACTGGAGGTGCTGGGCCGGGTGGACGTTCTGGTCAACAACGCCGGCGCCTCCTGGGGAGCGCCCGCCGAGGATTATCCGCTGGAAGGCTGGGACAAGGTGATGACGCTGAACGTGCGCAATCTGTTCCTGCTGACGCGGGAAATCGGCCGGCGCAGCATGATCCCCAACGGCGGCGGCCGGGTGGTGAACGTGGCGTCCAACGCGGCCCTGGGCGGCAACCGGGACTTCATGCAGGCGGTGGGCTACAACACCAGCAAGGGCGCGGTGGTGACCTTCACCCGCGCGCTGGCGGCGGAATGGGGCGCCTACAACATCACCGTCAACGCCATCGGCCCGGGCGTGTTTCCCAGCAAGATGTCGCGCTATCTCACCGATCGGCACGGCGTCGAGGCGCTGGCCGCGCGGGTGCCGCTCAACCGGGTCGGCGACGAGGAGGATCTGAAAGGCACGGTGCTGCTGTTCGCGTCCGACGCCGGCAAGCACATCACCGGCCAGTTCCTGGTGGTGGACGGTGGCGCCAGCGCCATGATCGCCGGCTGAACCGGCGCCCGGGGAGGGCGCCGGCGAGTCCGGTCAGTGCAGCTGGAACAGAATCTTCAGCAGCTGCACGCCGAGCAGCACGATCAGCGGGCTCAGGTCGAGCCCGCCCATGTCCGGCAGCAGGCGGCGCACCGGCGCCATCAGCGGCTCGGTGATCTGGATCACCACCCGCACCACCGGGTTGGAGGGGTCCGGCGCCACCCAGCTCAGGATCACCCGGACCAGCACCGCCCAGAACACGTAATCCAGTATCAGCGACGCCAGTTCCCTGAGCGTGTAGACGAGCAGTTGCGGCCCGATACCCGCCGGCAGGCCGCCGGTCTGGATGGTCAGCAGCATCAGCGCCTTGGCAACGATCAGAATCAGGATCAGCACCAGGGAGGCGATGTCCAGGCCCCGGTAGCCGGGAATGATGCGGCGCAGCGGTGCCAGCAACGGGTTGGTGGCGCGCAACACGAATTGCGAAATGGGGTTGTAGAAGTCCGCGCGCGCCAACTGCAGCACGAAGCGGGTCAGAACGATGAAGATGTATACGCTGAATGCGAAATCAATCAGGAAGACCGCGGCGCCCTGAGGATTCATGACGACTCCAGACTGTTCGTGTGGCGACAGAGTATTGGGGTAAAGGCGGCCGGTTTCAAATTTTTGGCCGGGCGGCGCCCGCCCGACCCCCGGGCATCAGCCGGAAAGCTGCTCGGAGCGCTCGCGGGCGGCGGCCACGGCGGCCTGCACCTGCTCGCGCAGGCCCGCCTCTTCGAACACCTGCAGGGCGGCGGCGGTGGTGCCGCCGGGGCTGGTGACCCGCTGGCGCAGCACGTCGGGGCCGTCCTCGCTGGTGATCGCCAGCTGGGAGGCGCCCCAGGCGGTCTGCAGCACCAGCTGCCGGGCGGTGGTGGCGGACAGCCCCTGGGCCCGGGCGGCGTCGATCAGCGCCTCCATGAGCAGGAAGAAGTAGGCCGGGCCGGAGCCGGACACCGCGGTGACCGCGTCCAGCTCGCCTTCGGTCTCGAACCAGAAGGTCAGGCCCACGGCGCTGAGAATCTGCCCGGCCATCTCTTTCTGCTCGGCGCTCACGTCCGGCGCGGCGTACAGCCCGGTGGCGCCGGCCTGCACCAGCGACGGGGTGTTCGGCATGCAGCGCACGATGGGCGCCTCGCCGAGCCAGTTACGCAGGTTGTCCACGGTGACGCCGGCAGCGATCGAGATGATCAGCGGCTGGCGCTCTTCGATGATCTCGCGCAGGGCGGCGCAGGCGTCGCCCATCACCTGGGGCTTCACCGCCAGCACCAGCACGTCCACGCGGCGGGCCACGTCCAGGTTGTCGCGGCTGACATGAACGCGGTGCAACTGGGCCACTTCGTCGAGGCGGTCCTGGGAGGGGTCGCTCATCCAGATGCGGGCCGGGCGGATCCCCTTGGCGATCATGCCGCCCGCCAGACTGTTCGCCATGTTACCGGCGCCGATGAAGCCGATCAGTTGTTGTGCCATAAGCTGCGTCGTCCTTTCAGCGAGTGTCCTTGGGCGGACGCGGGCCGAACAGGGCGGTGCCCAGCCGCACCAGGGTGGCGCCTTCTTCGATGGCCACCGTGTAGTCCGCGCTCATACCCATGGAGAGGGTGTCGAGGGCCGGCATTGTATTGCGCAATTGTGACAGTGTCATGGCGAGGGCGTGGAAAGCGGCGCGGTTGTGGTCGTCGCTGTCGGCGCGGGGAATCGCCATCAGCCCGCGCAGGCGCAGGCGCGGCCAGTCGGCGAACCCGGCGGCCAGCGCCGCGACCTGATCCAGCGCCACCCCGCTTTTGCTGGCTTCGTCGTCCACATTGACCTGGATGCAGACGTTGAGCGGCGGCAGGTGGTCCGGGCGCTGCTCGTTGAGCCGGCGCGCCACCTTGGCGCGGTCCACGGTGTGCACCCAGTCGAAATGGGCGGCGATGTCGCGGGTCTTGTTGGACTGGATCGGGCCGATGAAATGCCACTCCAGGCCCCGGTCCGCCAGGGCGGGCATCTTGTCGAGGGCTTCCTGGAGGTAGTTTTCACCGAAATGGCGCTGGCCCTGGTCGGCGAGCGCGGCGATCTCGTCGGCGCCGCGGGTCTTGCTGACCGCCAGCAGGGTAACGCTTTGCGGGGCCCGGCCGGCGCCGGCGCAGGCGGCGTCGATCCGTGCGCGAATCGAGGTTAGCGGGGTATCGGTTTCGGGCATGATTGAATGGCTCACGGCGAGCGGTTAGTTTAAGGACCTATACCGTCCTGCGAAATTCTACTGAGAAGAATACATAAACCCATGGATATCACCGAACTGCTTGCCTTCAGCGCCAAAAACGGCGCCTCGGATTTGCACCTTTCCGCCGGCCTGCCCCCGATGATCCGGGTGGACGGCGACGTGCGCCGTATCAATCTGCCGGCCATGGAGCACAAGGAAGTGCACGCGCTCGTTTATGACATCATGAACGACAAGCAGCGCAAGGATTACGAGGAATTCCTGGAGACCGACTTCTCCTTCGACGTGCCCGGCGTGGCCCGTTTCCGGGTCAACGCCTTCAACCAGAACCGCGGCGCCGGCGCGGTGTTCCGGACCATTCCCTCCAAGGTGCTGACCATGGAGGACCTGGGCATGGGCAAGGTGTTCCAGAAGATATCCGATTTCCCACGCGGCATCGTGCTGGTGACCGGGCCCACCGGCTCGGGTAAATCCACCACCCTGGCGGCGATGATGGACTACATCAACGAGAGCCGCTACGAGCACATCCTCACCATCGAGGACCCGATCGAATTCGTGCACGAATCCAAGAAGTGCCTGGTCAACCAGCGGGAAGTGCACCGCGACACCCTGGGCTTCGCCGAGGCGCTGCGCTCCGCCCTGCGGGAAGACCCGGACATTATTCTGGTGGGTGAATTGCGCGATCTGGAAACCATCCGGCTGGCGCTCACCGCCGCCGAGACCGGCCACCTGGTGTTCGGCACCCTGCACACCACCTCGGCGGCCAAGACCATCGACCGGGTGGTGGACGTGTTCCCGGCGGAAGAGAAATCCATGGTCCGCTCGATGTTGTCGGAATCCCTGCAGGCGGTGATCTCGCAGACGCTGATGAAGAAAAACGGCGGCGGGCGGATTGCCGCCCACGAGATCATGATCGGCACCGCCGCGATCCGGAACCTGATCCGCGAGGACAAGGTGGCGCAGATGTACTCCGCCATCCAGACCGGCGGCGCCCTGGGCATGCAGACCCTGGACCAGTGCCTGCAGGGCCTGGTGAAGAAAGGCCTGGTGGCCCGTCAGGCGGCCCAGGAAAAAGCCAAGAACCCGGACGCCATCTGATTGGGGCAAGCGCATGGAATTTGAAGATCTTCTTAAATTAATGGTGCAGAAAGGCGGCTCGGACCTGTTCATCACCGCCGGCGTGCCGCCGAGCATGAAAATTCACGGCAAGGTGCTGCCGGTGACGCGCAACGCCCTGACCCCGGACATGACCCGGGACATCGTGCTCAGCACCATGAACGAAAAGCAGCGCAAGGAATTCCTCGAACACCACGAGTGCAACTTCGCGATTTCCGCCCGCGGCATCGGCCGGTTCCGGGCCAGCGCCTTTTACCAGCGCAACCTGGTGGGCATGGTGCTGCGCCGCATCGAGACCAAGATTCCCAACGTGGACGAGCTGCGCCTGCCGCCGGTGATCAAGGACCTGGCGATGACCAAGCGCGGCCTGGTGATTTTCGTCGGCGCCACCGGCACCGGTAAATCCACCTCGCTGGCGTCGATGATCGGCCACCGCAACAAGAACTCCAAAGGGCACATCATCTCCATCGAGGACCCGATCGAATTCATCCACCAACACCAGGGCTGCATCGTCACGCAACGGGAAGTGGGCATCGACACGGAATCCTTCGAGGTGGCGCTGAAGAACACCCTGCGTCAGGCGCCGGACGTGATTTTGATCGGCGAGGTGCGCAGCCGCGAGGTAATGGACCACGCCATCGCGTTCGCCGAGACCGGCCACCTCTGCCTGGCCACCCTGCACGCCAACAATGCCAACCAGGCGCTGGACCGCATCATTCACTTCTTCCCGGCGGATCGCCATAACCAGCTTTACATGGACCTGTCGCTGAACCTGCGCGGCATCGTCGCCCAGCAGCTGATCCCGACGCCGGACGGCAAGGGCCGGCGCGCCGCCATCGAAGTGCTGCTCAACACGCCGCTGGTGTCGGACCACATCCGCAAGGGCGAGATTCATCTGCTCAAGGCGCTGATGGGCAAGTCCCGGGAACAGGGCATGCAGACCTTCGACCAGGCGCTCTACGATCTCTACGACGCCGGCGAGATCACCTACGAAGACGCCATCGCCCACGCCGACTCGCCCAACGACCTGCGCCTGATGATCAAGCTCGGCAACGAAACCGACGCCACCAGCCTGGATCACGCCACGCGCGGCCTGACCATCGAAGGCGACCACGACTAGCCGGCGTTTATCCTTCTTTTACGGTCGGCCGGGCAAGAGTGCACCTATCCTTCACGGACGGGCTCCCACTCTTGCCCGGACATTCGTATCGGGAGGCAACGTCATGAACAAGTTCGCATCCGCCCACTGGGAAGGCGACATCAAGAAGGGCAAAGGCACCATTTCCACGCAAAGCGGTGCCCTCAAGGAACAGCCCTACGGTTTCAACACCCGCTTCGAGGACGAGCCCGGCACCAACCCGGAAGAGCTGATCGGCGCCGCCCACGCCGGTTGTTTCTCGATGGCGTTTTCGCTGGAGCTGGGTAACGCCGGCTACACCGCCGACAGCATCGAGACCAAGGCGAAAGTGACCCTGGATAAAGACGGCGACGGCTTCAGCATCACCAAGATTCATCTGGATATGAACGCGAAGATTCCCGGCATCGACGACGCCGAGTTTCAGAAAATCGCCAACGGCGCCAAGGAAGGGTGTCCGGTGTCCAAGGTGCTCAACGCTGAGATCACCCTGGACGCCAAACTCGGCTGAAGAACTGTGCGAGCGAGCCCTCAGGCCGGCTCAGCCAGCGTGCCGGCCCGGTAGTCCCGCAGCGCCTGCTCGATCTCTTCCTGAGTATTCATCACGAAAGGACCGTACTGGGCCACCGGCTCGCCGATCGGCTTGCCCGCCAGCAACAACAGCCGGGCACCGTCCTTACCGGCGGCGAGCGTCACACGATCGCCGTCGCTCAGCGTGCCGGTGTGCTCCAGGCGCAGCGTCTCGCCGTTCACCGTCAGGCTCCCTTCGAACAGATACAGCAGCGCGTTGTAGCCGCTTTTCACCGGCACGGTCAGGCTTTCACCGCCGCGCAACTTCACGTCCAGGTAGAGCGGATCGGTGCTGCCGCCGACCACCGGCGCGGTGATCGTTTCACCGTTGAGCGTCACCTCGCCGGCCACCGCCTTGACCTGCCCGCCGCCGGGCAGATCCAGACGCGGCATCTCGGTGTCGGTGATGTCCCGATAACCGGCCGGCTTCATCTTCTCCGCCGCCGGCAGGTTGATCCACAGCTGGAAGCCGCGCAGCAAACCGTCCTGCTGCTGGGGCATTTCCTCGTGGATGATGCCGCGCCCGGCGGTCATCCACTGCACGCCGCCCTGCTTGAGATCGCCTTCGTTACCCAGGTGATCACGGTGCTTCATGTGTCCTTCCACCAGGTAGGTGACAGTCTCGAAGCCACGGTGCGGATGGGCCGGGAAACCGGCCACGTAGTCGTCCGGATTGTCGGAGGAGAACGCGTCCAGCATCAGGAACGGATCCAGCCGCACCGCCGGGTTGTGGCCCAGCGCGCGCTTCAGGCGCACGCCGGCGCCATCGGATGTATCCAGGGCACGGAACGTATTGAGTATGCGACGCTCTTTCATGGTTGCCTCCTGTTGGCTGTCCTCCGGGGTACGCTCAGGCGCCCCGGATCTCCCGTTCGCCCAGCCGGTCGCGGTCATGGGCGGCGGAAAGATCCTGTTCCGGGCCGATCGAGATGATCCCGTGGGGGTTCACCGTCGGGTGGCTGCGGAAATAATGATTGCGGATATGATCCATATCCACGCTGCCGGCCACGCCGGGCAGCTGGTAGAGCTCGCGCAGCAGACCGCTCAGGTTGGGATAGTCGGCGATCCGACGGCGGTCGCACTTGAAGTGCGTGACGTAAACCGGATCGAACCGCACCAACGTGGTCCACAGGCGCAGATCCGCCTCGGTGAGCGTGTTGCCCACCAGATAACGGCTTTTACCGAGCCGCTCTTCCAATTCGTCGAGGGTGCCGAACAACGCCTGCACCGCCTCGTCGTAGGCCTGCTGGCCGGTGGCGAAGCCGGCCTTGTAAACGCCGTTGTTCACCTTCTCGTAGACCGGGCTGTTCACCGCCTCGATCTGGTCACGCAAATCACTCGGGTAGTAATCCCCCGGCCGCGCACCGACCCCGTCAAAGGCACTGTTGAACATGCGGATAATGTCGGCGGACTCGTTGCTGACAATGGTTTCGCGCTGCTTGTCCCACAGCACCGGCACGGTGACGCGCCCGGTATACTTACCGTCGGCCTTCAAATACAGCTGATACAGCTTGTCCAGGCCGTACAGCGGGTCGCCGGTGGCCCCGGGAAAGTCCTCGCGCAATTCCCAGCCGTGCTCCAGCATCAGCGGGTGCACCACGGACACGTCAATGTGCTTCTCAAGGCCTTTCCAGGCGCGCATCACCAGCGCCCGGTGGGCCCAGGGGCAGGCGTAGGACACATACAGGTGGTAACGCCCGCTCTCCGCCGGGAAACCGCCCTCGCCGGTGGGGCCGGCTTCGCCGTCGGCGGTCACCCAGTTACGGAACTGGCTTTCCGAGCGCTTGAAATGGCCACCGGTGCTCTTGGTGTCGTACCACTTGTCTTGCCACTGTCCTTCTACCAGCAGTCCCATGGGACCTCCTTGGAATCATTGCTTGAAGCTGACCTCTATTATTGATTCTGAAAAGGCGATATAAAACAGCACATATTTGTGAAATATGGTCAATTGATTCGATATGTCGACGAAAATCACCCTGGACCAATGGCAGGCCCTGATCGCCGTGGTGGACGAGGGCGGCTACGCCGCCGCCGCCGAGGCGCTGGATAAAAGCCAGTCCGCGATCAGCTACGCGGTGCAGAAAATCGAGACCGAGCTGGGCGTGCGCGCCTTCGCCCTGGAGGGCCGCCGCGCCAAACTCACCGAGACCGGCAACCTGTTGTACCGCCAGGCCAAGGTGCTGGTGGACGAGGCGGGCCGCATCGAGAACACCGCGATCCGCTTCGGCCACGGCTGGGAGCCGCTGGTGCGGCTCACCGCCGACGGCCTGTTCCCCCAGGACCAGGTGCTCTGCGCCCTGGTGCGGCTGGCCAGCGAAAGCCCGCTGACCCGGGTGGAGTTCCAGGAAACCGTGCTGTCCGGTTCCGAGGAGGCGCTGCTGCGCCACGAGGCGGACGTGGTGATCACCGGCCGGGTGCCGCCCGGCTTCATGGGCGATCATCTGTCGCGGATCCGCTTCGTGGCGGTGGCGGCGCCGGAGCACGCGTTGCACCATCAGGGGCCGCTGGAGCTGGACCACCTGCGCCCGCACCGCCAGCTGGTGATCCGCGATTCCGGCAAGCGCCGGGTGGACTCGGGCTGGCTGGGCGCCGAGCAGCGCTGGACCTTTTCCCACGGCAGCGCGCGCCGCCAGGCGCTGCTGCGCGGCCTGGGTTTCGCCTGGGTGCCGGAGACCGAAATCGCCGCCGACCTGGCCGAAGGCCGCCTGCTGCCGCTGCCGCTTAAAGAGGGCGTGGAGCGCTTCCACGACCTCTATCTGGTCTACGCCGACGGTCAGTACGCCGGCCGGGCCGCACGCTTTCTCGGTGAATGCCTGAGGGCGGAAGCCGAACCCGTTTAACTGGTAGGAAAGAGAACACCATGACACCGAACACCACCGCGATTCGCATTGAGAACCGCTATAACGGCCCGCCGGGCTCCGCCAACGGCGGCTATATTTGCGGCCGCATGGCCGAGCACGCCGGCACGGCGTGCGTGGAAACCCGCCTGATGGCGCCGCCGCCGCTGGACACCGACCTGCCGCTGCGGTTGGACAACGCGCAGTGGTTCGCCCTGCACGACGACCAGCCGGTGGCCCGCGCCCGCCAGGCCAGCCTGCCGGAACTGAACGTGCCGGTCCCGGCCACCGTGGACGAAGCGCGGGAGGCGGAAACCCGCTTCAGCGGTTTCGTCGACCATCCTTTCCCGGGCTGCTACGTGTGCGGCCCGGACCGGGACGACGGCCTGCGGCTGTTCCCCGGCTGGCTGGACGACCGCCGCGCGGTGGCTTGCCCGTGGACACCGGCGGCCAGCCACGGCGACGATCGGGGCCGGGTGACGCTGCCGCAGGTGTACGCGGCGCTGGACTGCCCGGGCTCATTCACCCTTGAAAAGGACCCGGACACCTGGGTGGTGCTGGGCAGTTTCACGGTGCAGGTGGACGCGCTGCCGAACGTGGGCGAGACCTATGTGGTGAGTGGCTGGCCGCTGGGCCGCGAAGGGCGCAAACACTTCGCCGGCACCGCGGTGCACGACGCCGCCGGTCGCTGTCTGGCCCGCGCCCATGCGGTCTGGGTGCAGATTCCGGCCGGTTCCCGTTGACGTCACCCTCGCGGAAGCGCTCTATACTGTTTGAGAATGATTCCCAGGGAGTTGTCCAATGCGAGCCTTACACAGCCTGCCCTTGATCGCCGCGCTCGCCCTGTTGCTGGGCGGGTGCGTGTCGCCGGTGGTGATCGACCATCGCGCCGGCACCGATTTCAGTCAGTACCGCAGCTACGCCATTGAGGCGCCGGACGCCGACCAGGAGGCGCTCAGCCTGAACGGCCAGCGGGTGCAGGAAGCCGTACACCGCGAACTGGCGGACGGACCGCTGACCCGTGCCGACCTGGATCAGGCGGACCTGGCGGTGCGCTATGCCTTCGTGCCGGTGGAGAAATTCCAGGGCAGCACCCTGCAGTTCGGCTTCGGCTGGTTCAACCGGGGCTACGGCATCGGCGCCACCACCCCGGTGGAAGGCGAGACCTACGAAGAGCACAAGCTGCAAATCGCCCTGGTCGAACGCAGCAGCAGCGAAGTGGTCTGGGAAGCCACCAGCCGCGACACGCTCTACGAATCGATGAGCAGCGAACGCCGCAAGGAACGCATCGACGTGATGGTGGCGGAGATGTTCAATCGCTTCCCGCCGGGCGCGGCGAACTAAGCCACCGCAGGGTCACGCGCAGGCCGCCGCTGTCGGCGGCGTCCAGCGCAATGGCACCGCCGGTGCGCGCCATCACCGAGGCGACGATGGCCAGACCCAGCCCCTGGCCCTCGCCACCGCCGCGCCAGCCCCGGTCCAGGGCGCGGGCGCGCTGATCCGGGGCCAGCCCGGGGCCCTGATCCTCGACGGTCACGGCAATGTCTCCGCCGTTCTGTCCGCTCTCTACCCGCACCCCTATCTCGCCGCCGGCCGGGCTGTGCCGGACAGCGTTCTCCAGCACATTGCGCAGCGCGATCCGCATCAGGCCCGGTCCGGCCGGAGCGGCCCGCCGCAACGCCCGGTCATCGTCCGCGTCCAGGTGAACGGTGAGGCGCTTTTCGAGGCTGGCGGGCCGCAGTTCTTCCAGCACCGTGGCGAGCAGATCGCCGAGCGCTTCGGGCGGCTCCCGGCGCCGGCTTTCCGCGCCCTCTTCCCGGGCCAGGGCCAGCAGCTGGTCCAGGTTGTTGGCCAGCCGCAGCACCGCCTGCCGGGCCTGCGCCCGGGCATGGGCGGCGCGCTCGCCGTCTGTCATATCGGCGACCTGAAGCTGGGTGCGGATCGCCGCCAGCGGCGTGCGCAGTTCATGGGCCAGGTCGTCGGTGAGGCGCCGTTCGCGCAGCAGGGCATCGCGGGCGTTGCCGAGCCAGTGGTTGAGGGTGTCGACCATGGGCGCCAGTTCCACCCCGCCTTCCGGCACACTCAGGGGCGCTTCGTCGGTGACCCGGCGCCGGGACAGGTCGGCACGCAGCTCGGCCAGCGGCGCCAGGGCGCGCCCCACCGCCCACCACACCAACGCCAGGCTGGCCAGCAGGCCCAGGCCCAGAGTCACCAGCAGCACCAGCGCCACCTGGCGCATAAAGGCGGTGCGCCCGGCCATGCGTTCCGCCGAGGTGACGCGCAACTCGCCGTCGCTGACGGTGAACACCCGCCAGGTTTCGCCCTCGACCTGTTGCTCGCCGAAGCCGTCCTCGGGCAGCGCCAGCCCGGCGCTGGGGGCGCCGCCGGAACGGGCCAGCACCTCGCCGCGCAGGCTGCTGATTTCACAGGCGATGCCGCCCAGGGGCAGGGCGCCGGACTCCTGCAGTTTCAGGTCGCCGGCGGCGTCGCTTTCCAGCAGCGACACCACCATGCGCGCGGACGCCGCCAGGCGCTGGTCCAGCACCCGCGCGACCCGGTCACGAACCTCGCCGTGCAGCCACACCGCCAGCACCAGCCACAGCACCGACAGCCCCAGCCCCATGCACAGCAGCAAGCGGCCGCGCAAACTGGCGGGCCCGATCATGGCGGGGTCCCCAGCCGGTAGCCCTCACCACGCACGGTGTCGATCAGGGCGTCGCCGAGTTTGCGGCGCAGGTTGTGGATGTGCACCGCCAGGGCGTTGCTCTCCACGCCGTCGGTCCAGCCGTAGACCCGGTCGGCGAGCTGAACCGGGGTCAGCACCTGGCCACGGCTTTGCAGCAGCGCCTGCAGCAGGGCCCGCTCACGGCGCGGCAGGGTGACCGCCTCGCCGTGCAGCCAGAGCCGCTGGGCCGCCGGTTCGAACCGCAGGCCGCCGTACTCGATCACCGGCGCGGCGCGGCCGGCGGCGCGGCGCATCAAGGCGTGCAGGCGGGCCACCAGCTCGTCCAGGTCAAAGGGCTTCACCAGGTAGTCATCGGCGCCGGCGTTCAATCCCGTCACCCGGTGCTCGACGCCGTCCCGGGCGGTGAGCACCAGCACCGGCTCGTCCCGCCCCAGGCGGCGCCAGCGCGCCAGCAGCGACAGCCCGTCCTGGTCGGGCAAACCCAGATCGAGCACCACCAGGTCAAAGGCGGTACTGTCCAGGGCGGCGTCGGCATCGGCGGCGCGGGTCACCCAGGCCACGGAAAAGCCGTGGGCCTGAAGACCGGCCTGCACGCCGTCGCCGAGCAGGGCGTCGTCTTCGATCAGTAGTAGATGCATAGGAAACCAGAATGCGGGCGCCGGATTAACCCGGCGTTAATCATGGTCGGGAATGCTGGGCCCGGCAACCAGGACACCCAAGAGGCCCCATGAACGCTTTGCAACTCGGACCCTTCGCGCTACCGCTCGCCCTGCTGCCCTGGCTGGTGGGCCTGATCGCCGCCTGGCTGGTGGCCTGGTACCGCCGCCGCCGTGGCCACGGGGACGCCGAGCCGCTGCTATGGCGCATCGGGCTGCTGGCGCTGATCGGCGCGCGGGTGGCGTTCGTGGCGCGCTACCACGACCGCTTCGCCGGGCCGCTGGAAATGATCGACCTGCGCGACGGCGGTCTCTGGTGGCCCGGCGCCGTGGCCGGCGCCAGCCTGGCCCTGGCCTGGGCGCTGCGCGGCCGGGCCGGCCGGGAACAGGACGCGCCGCTGTCCGAGAGCTGGCGCGCCCTGCTCACCGGCGCGGTGGCGGCGGTGCTCACCGCCAGCGTGACCCTGGCCGTGAGCAGCACCGACCAGCCGGCGCCGGAGATGACCCTGCACCGGCTGGACGGCACCCCCGTGGCGCTTTCCGCGTTGTCCGAGGACCGCCTCACCCTGGTCAATCTGTGGGCCAGCTGGTGCCCGCCCTGCCGGCGCGAGATGCCGGTGCTGGAACAGGGCCAGAGCGACTATCCGGAGGTGCGTTTCGTGTACGCCAACCAGGGTGAGTCGGCGGAGATTATCCGCGGCTATTTGCTGGAAGAGGGTTTGCGCCTGGACAACGTGGTGTCGGACCCGCACAGCGACCTGGCCCGGGCCCTGGGCGGCAGCGGCCTGCCCACCACGGTGCTGATCGGCCGCGACGGCACCCTGGTCAACAGCCATGTGGGGCCGCTTTCCCGGGCCAGCCTTCATCATTTTATTAACCCGCACCGTCAGGAGTAGCCCATGCACACTCGACCGACCGTCCGACAGACCCTGGCGCTGGTGGCGCCGCTGCTGATCGCGCTGACGGCGGCGTTGTTCAGCCCGCCGGCCAGCGCCCAGATCAGCGAGGAGCAGGCCCGGCAGGTACGGTCGCTGCTGGCGGACAGCCACTGGGTGGCGGAAGGGCCGGAAAATCCGGAGCGGGTCGCCTACATGTTCACCGACATGGAATGCCCGTACTGCGCGCGCCAGTGGGAGGCGATGCGGCCCTTTATCGACGACCCGGACAACGTCACCCAGGTGCGCCATATCATTGTCGGCATTCTCAAACCGCAGAGCCACGCCAAGGGCGCCGCGGTGCTCGCCGCCGACGACCCGCTGGCGGCCCTGGAGAAAGGGCAAAAAGAGTTCGACGCCGGCGGCCTGGCACCGTTGCGGGATATCCCGGAGGACATCAGCCGGGCGCTGGGGGAGAACCGAATGCTGATGCAGCGGCTGGGCATTCGCGGCACGCCGGCGACGATCTTCACCGATACCCGGGGGCAACTGCAGTTCGCCCCGGGTTTGATGGGCGAGTCGCTGCTGGCGACCCATCTGTTTCAGATGGAAGCGGACGCCGGCGTCAGTCGCTGAGCCAGCTGACCTTGCCCTGGCAGACGGTGAGCTTGACCACCCCGGGCAGGGTGGCGTTGCGCCAGGGCGAGTTACGGCCCGCCGACAGCCAGTGGCTGGCCAGGCCGCGGCTTTCATCGGCGGCCAGCACGCACAGGCTGGCCGGGCGGCCGGCTTCCAGCTGCCCCGCCTGAATACCCAGGCAGCGGGCCGGCGCGGCGGTGACCGCGTCCAGCGCCCGGTGCAGCGGCAAAGCGCCCTCCGCCACCAGCTTGAGAATCAGCGGCAGCAGGCTGTCCAGGCCGGAGATGCCCGGTTTGGAGGCCGGGAACGGCGCCGCCTTGCTCGACGACCCCACCGGCTGGTGCTGGGAGCAGATGGCGTCGATGGTGCCGTCCGCCACCGCCGCCAGCAGCGCTTCCCGGTCGGCGGCGCCGCGCAGTGGCGGAATCACATGGCAGTGGCTGTTGAAGCCTTCGATGGCGGACTCGTCCAACAGCAGATGGTGAATACTCACATCGGCGGTGACCGGCAGGCCCCGTGCCTTGGCTTCGCGCAGCAGCCACAGGGACTGGCGGCTGGAGATCTGCTGGAAGTGGGCGCGCACGCCGGTGGCTTCCACCAGCAGCAGGTCGCGGGCCAGGTCCACCGACTCCGCCACGGCGGGGATGCCGGGCAGACCCAGGCGGGTGGCCACCGGCCCGTCGTGGGCGCAGCCACCGCCGGCCAGGGCCGCGTCCTGAGGACGGAACATCACCGGCAGATCAAAGGTGGCGGCGTACTCCAGGCCGCGCTTGAGCACCAGGGCGTCGACCACACGGGCGCCGGCCTGGCCCACGGCGATGCAGCCGGCCCGGGCCAGCGTCGCCATCTCCGCCAGCTGATTGCCTTCCAGCCCCTGGGTGAGCGCGGCCACCGGCAGCACCCGGGCGAAGCCGGCCTGGCCGGCCTGCTCGCGGATCAGCCGCACCACCGCGGTGGAGTCCACCGGACCGCAGTCCGGCTGCGCCGCCATGTGGGTGATGCCGCCGCCGGCGGCGGCGCGGGTTTCCGAGGCGATGTCGCCGGCGCGGCCGCTGCCGGGCAGGGACAGGTGCACGCAGGCGTCCACCAGACCGGGGATCACCCAGTGGCCCTCGGCGTCGATAAGCTCGGCGCCGGGGGCGTCCAGGCTGGCGCCGATGCGCACCAGCCGGCCGTCTTCCACCAGCAGGTCGGCCACTTCGTCACGGCCGGAGAGCGGGTCGATCACCCGGCCCTTGCGGATCAGCAGATGGGCTCTAGCGGCCATGGTCGCCTCCGTGGTCCGGGTTGCTTTCCTGGCCGCTGATGGTCATCGACATCACCGCCATACGCACCGCGATGCCGAACGTCACCTGGTTGAGAATCACCGAGCGCGGGCCGTCGGCCACTTCCGAGGCGATCTCCACGCCCCGGTTGATCGGCCCCGGGTGCATGACGATGGCGTCCGGGCGGGCGTGGCGCAGCTTCTCGTTGTTGAGGCCGTAGAGGCGGAAGAATTCGCCCTCGCTGGGCAGCAGCGCGGAATCCATGCGCTCCTTCTGCAGGCGCAACATGATCACCACGTCCACGTCCTTGAGGCCCTGGGCCATGTCGGTGAACACGGTGACGCCGAGCTGCTCCACGTCGGTGGGCAGCAGGGTGCGCGGGCCGATCAGCCGCACTTCCTCGGCGCCGAGGATATTGAGCGCGTGGATCTGCGAGCGCGCCACCCGCGAATGCAGGATGTCGCCGACAATCGCCACCCGCAGGCCGGCGAAGCCGCCCTTGTAGTGGCGGATGGTGTACATATCCAGCATCGCCTGGGTGGGGTGGGCGTGGCGGCCGTCACCGGCGTTGATCACCGCCACTCTCGGCGTCACCTCATTGGCGATGAAGAAGGGCGCGCCGGAATCCTGATGGCGCACCACGAACATGTCGGCGGCCATTGCCTCCAGGTTGCGCAGGGTGTCGAGCAGGGTTTCGCCCTTGCTGGTAGCCGACTTGGCGATGTCCAGGTTGAGCACGTCGGCGCTGAGCCGCTTGGCGGCCAGCTCGAAGGTGCTGCGGGTGCGGGTGCTGGATTCGAAGAACAGGTTGACCACCGTCTTGCCGCGCAGCAGCGGCACTTTCTTGATCGCGCGTCCGCCCACGTCGACGAAGCTGGCGGCGGTATCAAGAATGTCTTCAAGCAGGGAACGGGGCAGGTGTTCAACGGAAAGAAAGTGTCGCAGCTTTCCGTCTTCGGTGAGCTGCACGCGGGAGGAGGGCGGCGGCGCAAGCGTCATTCTTCGGGCCTTATGTCTCTGATCTCCGCAGTCAAAGGCGCGGGCCCGGCCAATTCTACCCGTTGATGGGGCGGCAATGCCAAAGTTTCCCCGCAAATATCGGCGCGGATCGGCAATTGCCGGTGGCCGATATCGAACAGCACCGCCAGACGGATGGACGCCGGGCGGCCGAAATCGAACAGTTCATTCATGGCAGCGCGGATGGTGCGGCCGGTCATCAGCACGTCATCGACCAGGACCAGATTGGCGCCGTCCACGTCGAACGGCAGGTCGGAAGGCTTCACCGAACGCTTCAGGCCGCGGGTGTCGAAGTCGTCCCGGTAGAAGCTCACGTCCAGACGCCCCAGCGGCAGGGGCGTGGGCAGCCGCTGGTTGAGGGCTTCCGCCACCCAGGCGCCGCCGGACTGAATGCCCACCAGTGACGGCGGGGGCTCGCCGCTGTCCAGGGCCAGCGCCTCGGCCATGCCGTCCAGCAGGCTGTCTATTTGTGCTTGGTTCCAGCGCAACGCGGTTCTCCCCAGCGGTTCAGAGCGACAGAATATCAGGCGCCCCGGAGTGGGCAACACTACAGTTTTTTCGATCTAACAGCACTAATCGACACGCTGGCCCGTTCACGTTCACTGGGCCACTCTTCGGTTATGAAACTACGCAATGACAAGGCTCGCTACGGCTGGGTCGCGATCGGCCTGCACTGGCTGGTGGCGCTGGCGGTGTTCGCGCTGTTCGGGCTGGGGCTGTATATGGTGGAGCTCAGCTATTACGACCCCTGGTACCAGAGCGCGCCGGACCTGCACCGCGGTGTCGGCCTGACGCTGCTGGCGGTGGTGCTGATCCGCCTGGCCTGGCGCGCCCTGTCACCGCCGCCGGCGCCGCTCGCCGGCCACCACCGCTGGGAGCGAATCGGCGCGCGGCTGGCGCACTGGGGGCTGCTGGGGTTGCTGTTGGTGGCGATGGTCAGCGGCTATCTGATCAGCACCGCCGACGGCAGCGGCATCGACGTGTTCGGGCTGTTCCAGGTGCCGTCGCTGACCGGGCGTCAAAACGGCCTGGAAGACAGCGCCGGCCTGGTGCACTACTGGAGCACCTGGGCGCTGGTGGTGCTGGCCGGGCTGCACGGCCTAGCGGCGCTGAAACATCACTTTATCGACCGGGATGCGACACTCAAACGGATGTTGCGCCCGTAACCCTGCGACCAAGACCGGAAAGGAGAACACCATGCTGAAACACCGAATTCTGATCCCGCTGCTGGCGGTGCTGCTGAGCACCCCGGCCTTCGCCGACAAGCCCGGCGGCACCTACCAGTTCGATACCGAGGGGCAGCACCAGTTCATCCTGTTCAAGATCTCCCACCTGGGCTACAGCTGGCTGTACGGCAACTTCAACGAATTCACCGGCAGCTTCACGGTGGACGAGGAGAACCCGGAGAACAGCAAGGTGCGCGCGGAGATCCAGACCGCCAGCATCGACAGCAACCACGCCGAGCGCGACAAGCACCTGCGCAGTGACGACTTTCTGGATGTGAGCGAATACCCCACCGCCACCTTCGAGAGCACCCGCATCGAACAAACCGGCGAACGCACCGCCAAGATCACCGGCGACTTCACCCTGCACGGCGTCACCAAGCCGGTGACCCTGGACGCGAAGATGATCGGCTACGGTGACGATCCCTGGGGCGGTTACCGCATGGGTCTGGAAGCCAGCACCACGCTGAAGCTGGCGGACTTCGGCATCACCAAGGACCTGGGCCCGGCTTCCGAAACCGTGGAGATTATTATTTCCGTGGAAGGCGTGCGCCAATAACCGAGTGGACCACTCGCTAAGGCGCCACCGGCGTGGCGCCGCCCAGGTAGCCCTCGGCGATCACCGCCGCCGCCATGGAATCCACTTTGGGATCGGCGCGGCGGGTGCCGGTGCGCTCCCGGGCTTCCCGGGTGGAGAGCCGTTCGTCGATCATCCATACCCGAATGCCGAAGCGGCCGTGCAGCCGGCGGGCGAATTTGCGCGCCCGCTGGCTGGATTCGCTTTCACTGCCGTCCATGTTCAGCGGCAGCCCCACCACCAGCGTCTCCGGGCGCCATTCCTCCATCAGGGCCGTCACCCGATCCCAGTCCGGCTGGCCGTCACGGCAGGCCAGGGCGGGCAACGGCGTGGCGGTGCCGGTGATGGCGTTGCCGCTGGCGACGCCGATCTTATGGGTACCGTGGTCGAACGCGATCAGGGTCAATCGGGCCTCGCCATCAGCCGTGGCCGACCTGGGTGGCGATCAGGCTCATATCCACGCCCAGGCGGGCGGCGGCGGCGTGCCAGCGCTGATCGAAGGGGGTGTCGAGCACCAGTTCGGGGGTGCTGGCCACGCTCAGCCAGACGTTGTCCGCCAGCTCCTGTTCCAGCTGGCCGTCGTCCCAGCCGGCGTAGCCCAGGCACACCAGCGTGGCCTCCGGGCCCTCGCCGATGGCGATCGCTTCCATGATGTCCCGGGAGGTGGTCAGGCACAGGCCGTCCGCCAGCGTCACGGTGCTGTCCCAGTGGCGCGCGGTGGCCCGGTGCAGCACGAAGCCGGCGTCCTGCTGGATCGGGCCGCCGGCCACCACCTGGTGCTGCTCGGAGGGCGGCACCTCCACTTCGATGTCCATGTCCACCAGGATATCGAGCAGGCTGAGCGACACCGGGCGGTTGAGCGTCAGGCCCATGGCGCCGTCGTCGCCGTGCTCCACCACATAGGTGACGGTGTGCTCGAAGTTGGGATCGTCCATCTGTGGCATGGCGATCAAAAGCTGATGTTTGAGGCTGGCGTTGTCCATGGCCCCAGTATCCGGGGGCGGCCCGGCGAGGGCAAGGGACAGCCGGCCAGGAAGTGGTTTCAGCGGCGCTTACTTGGAGGAAACCCGCCGGTTGGCGTCGAATTTCCAGGTGCGGATGATTTCCAGCACGTCCATGCGCTCGCGCATGTCCTGCGTGAAGGGTTCGAACGGGGCCGCCAGACGCACGCTCTGCACCGCCGCCTGGTCGAGGAAATCATGGCCGGAGGATTGCAGCACCTCGACCTCCTCGATGCCGCCGTCGCGGCGCAGCGCCACCATCAGCCGCACGCCGCCGAAGGTGTTGCTGTCCAGCGCCCGGCGCGGGAAATGGCGGGTGCCGGTGGCTTCCACCTTGCGGCGGAACGCCTCGATGTAGGCGGCCTCGTAGTGGGCCTTGGCGGACACCGAGGTGAGCCGGCGCACCCGGGGGCGTTTGGCGTAGGCCTGCTTCTGCTTGTCCAGGCGCGCCTGCAGGCTGGCGATCTCACGGCTGAGCTCGTCCACGTTGTCCCGGTCCGCCTTGCGGCGCGGGTCGTCCTGGTTGCGGTCCTGCTGTTCGCTGGCGATGTCGCGCTCGCTGCGCGCCCGGGTGACGATAATCTTCTGGCGGGTGACCGGCGTCGGCTGGCGCGCGGTGGGCTCCTGGAGCTGCACCTGGCGGCTGTCCGGGTCGCTGAAGGGGGCTTCCTCGGTGGTGGTCAGCTCGCTTTTGTCCTCTTCGGTGCCGGAGCCCACCTGGTTCGCCTGGGCGATGAAATCCGCCTCCTCGGGGGCGTCGTCGGCGCGGTGCATGGCCAGGGTCACATCCAGGCTGTTGGGCGCCGCGCGCGGCTCTTCCGGCGCGAAGCCGACGCCGAACAGCAGCACGCCGTGCACCGCCAGGGCGAGAAACAATGTGAAGCCAAGCCGGTCGCCGGCGGTTACCTGAGGTGCTGCCATGGTGTCGTTATTTTAGTTCCAGCAGGGCGTCGAACAACTGTCCGGCGATGTTGATGCCGAAGATCTGGTCCAGCTCGCGCACGCAGGTGGGGCTGGTGACGTTGATCTCGGTGAGATAATCACCGATCACGTCCAGGCCCACGAAGTATAGGCCCTTGCGCTTGAGGGTGGGGCCCACCTGTTCACAAATCCAGCGGTCGCGGTCGGTGAGCTCGCGCCCTTCGCCGGTGCCGCCGGCGGCCAGGTTGCCGCGGAATTCGCCCTCCTTGGGAATGCGCGCCAGGGCGTAGGGCACCGGCTCACCGTTGATCATCAGGATGCGCTTGTCGCCCTGCTTGATCTCGGGCACGAAGCGCTGGGCCATGATCGGCGTTTTGCCGTCCTCGGTGAGCACGTCGATGATCACGCTCAGGTTGGAGCTGCCCGGCTCGATGCGGAACACATTGGTGCCGCCCATGGCGTCGAGCGGTTTCATCACGGTGTCACCCTGCTCCTTTACAAACTCCCGCAGCAGGGCGGCGCGGCCGGACACCAGGGTGGGCACGCAGCACTGGGGGAAGTCCGTGGCGAACAGCTTTTCGTTGCTGTCGCGGACACTGGCCGGGCGGTTGGCCACCAGCACGCCTTCGCGCTCGACTTTCTCGAGCAGGTAGGTGGCGTACAGGTAGGCGGCGTCGAAGGGCGGATCCTGACGCATCAGGATCATGTCCATGCCGGTCAGGTCCCGGGGGGCCGGGTCGCCCAGGGTGAACCAGTCCTGGTTGTCGTCGCGCACCGTCAGGTCGGAGGTCACGGCGAACACCCGGCCGTCGCGGACGTAGAGGTCGGCGGGCTCCATGTAGTGCAGGGTCCAGCCGCGTCGCTGCGCTTCCAGCAGCATCGCCAGGGTGGTGTCTTTCCAGGGCTTGATCTGGGCGATGGGATCCATCACCACGCCGATGTTGAGGCTCATGGTTGCTCCAGGACGACCGGGGAAGGGGGTTGCCCGGCAATGTTAGCAGTGCGTCGCCCGCCCCGCTACGGGACGCTTTTCTCAGGTCTCACAGGGCCTTATAGATTGAATGTAGAATCTGTGTTAAAACCTCGGCTTGGGCTGTTTCACCCATAAGGTCCTCGGAAGAACCCCTTAGAAAAGGGGCGGTGGCATGTAGTGGGGGGAACACGAAGGATCGCGGGCCCTGCCTATCGCATGACAACAAAGGCTCATAATTAAAAGACGTTGCGGCCTGTAACGGTTCACGGTTTAAAGGCAGTTCTCCATGACTGACAATTTCCAAGACCTCAAGGTGATGGTGATCGACGACTCCAAGACCATTCGTCGCACCGCCGAGACCTTGTTGAAAAAAGCGGGTTGTGAAGTGATCACCGCCACCGACGGCTTCGATGCCCTGGCCAAGATCGCCGACAGCAAACCCAGTATTATCTTCGTGGACATCATGATGCCGCGACTGGATGGCTACCAGACCTGCGCGCTGATCAAGAACAACAGCGCATTCAAGGCGACCCCCGTCATTATGCTCTCTTCCAAGGACGGTCTGTTTGACAAGGCCAAGGGTCGAATCGTGGGCTCTGACGAGTACCTGACCAAGCCGTTCTCCAAAGACGAGCTGTTGGGGGCGATTCGCCAGCACGTCTAGCGCTCGCCGCGGGGCGATCCCGCGGGCGGTCGCGGTGCTCAACCTGAAGAGGAAAAGATGGCACGCATTCTTATTGTCGATGACTCTCCCACCGAGTGTTACAAACTGCGGGAGATTCTGGAAAAGCACGGCCACCACGTACTGGAGGCCGCCAATGGCGCCGACGGCGTGGCCATGGCACGCTCGGAGCTGCCGGACCTGGTGCTGATGGACGTGGTGATGCCGGGGCTGAACGGCTTCCAGGCCACCCGACAGCTCACCAAAGGCGCCGATACCGCCCACATTCCGATCATTATCGTGACCACCAAGGATCAGGAAACCGACCGGGTCTGGGGCAAACGCCAGGGCGCCAAGGATTATCTGACCAAACCGGTGCATGAAGACGTACTGTTGAAAACCGTGGATCGGCAACTGGCCGACCAATGAACACAGAGGTGTCATGAGCGCAGCCGCATCCGCCGCCTTCATCAAGCTGGCGGACTATTTCGTCCGCTGCCGTCGGCAGGCCGCCAGCCTGCCGATGCAGGAAGACGCGGTCCAATACTGGAGCGGCGTCGGCTTTACGCTGGACGAGCGCTTTTACGTGGCGCCCATGGATGAAGTCTCGGAAATTCTCTCGGTGCCGGCCTATACCCGGGTGCCGGGGGTGCTGAACTGGATGAAGGGCGTCGCCAATGTGCGCGGGCGCCTGATGACGGTGATGGATCTCAGCCGCTTTCTCGGCAAGACCTCGGAATTGCAGGAGAAGCGGCGCCGTCTGCTGGTGCTGGATCAGGACGATCTGTACACCGGCGTGATCGTGGACGAAGTGCTGGGGATGCAGCACTTCCCCATCGAGGCGTATCAGGAGCAATCGCCGCTCGCGGAACAGGATGTGGGTCCGTATCTGCGTGGCGGTTATCAGAGGGACGGGGAATTCTGGTCCGTGTTCAGCCTTTCCCGGCTGGCACAGGACCCGCGCTTCATGCAGGCGGCCCGAACGGGCTGAGCGGCGTGCCGCGCAGGGGAGATAAGAACAGAGCCAGGCCAGGAGCCAGTTATGAAGTTCAAACCGGGAAACGTGTTCAGCAAGGTGCGGGGGGGCGCGGGCAGCAACCCGTTGAATATTGCGCTTTATATCGGGCTGGCCATTTTTGTTGCCCTAGCGCTGGCCAACTTCCTGTTGTCGGCCACCACCGCGAACCGGGCGCAGGAAAACATCACCGAAGCCTCGGAATTGCGCGTGGTCTCGCAGCAGATCGCCAAAAACGCCCTGGAGGCGGCGTCCGGTAACGCCGACGCCTTCGAGCTGCTGGAGGCCGCGCGCGGCGACTTCCAGTCGGCCTGGGACGGCCTCAAGCAGGAGCCGGTGGCCAACGAGCAGGTCAAACAGCGGCTGCAGGCCCTGTGGGATCAGGTGCGCCAGGACACCGGCACGATTCTCAACGGGCAGGACACGGTGCTCGACCTGCACGAGGTGGCCGACACCCTGGCCCAGGCCATCCCGCAGCTGCAGTCCGAGTATCAGGCGGTGGTCGACATCCTGGTGGACACCGGCGCGCCGCCGGAGCAGGTGGCCTTCGCCCAGCGCCAGATCTGGCTCACCGAACGTATTCTGCGCTCCATCTCCCGGGTGCTGGAAGGCGACGACAACGCGGTGATCGCGGCGGACAACTTCGGCCGCGACGCCACCGAATTCGGCCGCGTGCTCAACGGCATGCTGGCCGGCGACGAAGCCATGGGCGTGCAGCAGATCGTCAACCCGCAGGCGCTCAACTATCTGGACCGCACCTCACGGCTGTTCGACGAGTTCGTTAACCAGTCCGTGGACGAGATTCTCGAGACCGCCCCGGAACTGTTCCAGGTGGCCAGCGCGGCGGACTCCATCTTCCGTAACTCCCAGGACCTGCTGCAGGAATCCACCAACCTCAACGCCCAGTTCGAGCAGACCACCACCGGCCTGTTCCCGTCGCTGTGGCTGGGGGCGGTGAGCGCCGCCATCGCCGTGTTGCTGTTCTTCCTGATCATGCTGCAGCGTAACCGTGAGGCGGCCCGCCGCCGGAACGAACTGGAAAGCGAGAACCAGCGTAACCAGGCGGCGATTCTGCGCCTGCTGGACGAGCTGGGCGACCTGGCGGACGGTGACCTGACCGTGGAAGCGACGGTGACCGAGGACTTCACCGGCGCCATCGCCGACTCCATCAACTACTCCATCGACCAGCTGCGCAGCCTGGTACAGACCATCAACAACTCCGCCGTGCAGGTGGCCTCGGCCGCCCAGGAAACCCAGTCCACGGCGATGCATCTGGCGGAAGCCTCCGAGCACCAGGCCCAGGAAATCGCCGGCGCCTCGGCGGCGGTGAACGAAATGGCGGTGTCCATTGACCAGGTATCCGCCAACGCCGCCGAATCCGCCGCGGTGGCGGAAAAAGCGGTGGCGATCGCCAACAAGGGCGCCGAGGTGGTGCAGGCCACCATCCACGGCATGGACACCATCCGCGAGCAGATTCAGGAAACCTCCAAGCGGATCAAGCGCCTGGGTGAATCCTCCCAGGAGATCGGCGACATCGTGAGCCTGATTAACGACATCGCCGACCAGACCAACATTCTGGCACTGAACGCGGCGATCCAGGCCTCCATGGCCGGGGAAGCGGGCCGCGGCTTCGCGGTGGTGGCGGACGAAGTACAACGCCTGGCGGAACGCTCCGCCGCCGCCACCAAGCAAATCGAAACCCTGGTGAAAACCATTCAGACCGACACCAACGAGGCGGTGATCTCCATGGAAGCCACCACCGCCGAGGTGGTGAAGGGGGCGCGCCTGGCCCAGGACGCCGGTGTGGCCCTGGAAGAGATCGAGAACGTATCCAAGAACCTGGCGGATCTGATCCAGAACATTTCCAACGCGGCGCGCCAGCAGGCGGCCTCGGCGGGTCACATCTCCAACACCATGAACGTGATCCAGGAAATTACTTCGCAGACTTCCGCCGGTACCACCGCCACCGCCCGCTCCATTGGCGACCTGGCGGAAATGGCGCAGGAAATGCGGAATTCAGTCGCCGGCTTCCGCCTGCCGGAGCATTCCTGAACCGGCGTAAGCCGGTTCCGGAGACGGAACCATGGGTTTTGCAGTGACAGATCGCTGGTCGATCAAGAGCGCCCCCGCCATGGATGCCGAGCAGTTCCAGCTCTGGCAGGCCCTGCTGGAGGAGCGCACCGGGATGACGCTGGCGCCGGAGCGCAAGCAATTCCTGGAAAGCAGCCTCAATATCCGCATGCGCGAGCTGGGGCTGGACGACTACGACACCTACTACCAGCAGCTGGTCACCGGGGCCACCGAGTCCCGCGCCATGGAGTGGTCCACCCTGGTGGACCGGCTGACGGTGCAGGAAACCAGCTTCTTCCGTCACCCCGGCTCTTTCGCGCTGGTGGAAGACTACCTCGGCCAGTTCGCCGCCGAGCGGGGCACCGGCGCCACCCTCAACGCCTGGAGCGTGGGCTGCTCCACCGGCGAGGAAGCCTACTCCCTGGCGATGTTGATCAGCGAGCGGTTCCGTGCCCACGGCAAAGCGCTGTTCTACGGCATCACGGGCACCGACATCAGCCTGCCGACGCTGGCCAAGGCGCGCCGCGGGCTGTTTCCCCGGCGCCGTGTGGAGCAGATCGACCCGGCGCTGCGCGAACGCTATTTCAAGGACGCGGACACGCACACCATGCAGGTGGCGGACGGTCTGCGCGAGCGGGTCTGCTTCGCCCATCTGAACGTGCTGAATCTGGATCAGGCACCGATGGACGACATGGACCTGATTTTTTGCCAGAACATGCTGATTTACTTCCGCCGCTGGCGGAAGCGACAGATCGTTAACCAGTTGGCCGGGCGCCTGGCGCCCGGCGGATTGCTGGTGCTGGGCCCCGGCGAAATCACCGATTGGCACGACCCGCGCCTGGAAAGGGTGCACTTCGCCGACACTCTGGCGTTCCGGCGCCGGCAATGAGAGGCCTGAGTTCCATGGGGGAAAGGGCATGAGCGACCGTCACGACTATCTGGCGCTGGACTGGGTCCGGGGGGAAATTCAGGAGACACTGAATCAAGCCCAGCAGGCCCTGGAAGCGTTCGTGGACAATCCCAACGATTCCACGCGCATGCGCTTTTGCCAGACCCACCTGCACCAGGTGTGCGGTACCCTGCAGATGGTGGAATTCTACGGCGCCGCCCTGCTCGCCGAGGAAATGGAAAAGCTGGCCCGGGCACTGGTGGACCAGCGCGTCGGCAACGTGGCCGACAGCCAGGAAACCCTGATGCGGGCGATCCTGCAGTTGCCACCCTACCTGGACCGGGTAGCCAGCAGCCGGCGCGACCTGCCGCTGGTGCTGCTGCCGCTGCTCAACGACCTGCGCGCCGCCCGCGGCGAGGCCCTGCTGTCCGAGACCGCGCTGTTCAAACCCGACTTGCAGCACGCCCAGGGCGACGGCCGCCTCTCCGACGCGGTGCTCAACGACCCGCGCTTCGCGCAACTGGCCCGCAAGATACGGCAGATGTTCCAGCTCGCCCTGGTGGGGGTGATGCGCAACGAGGACATGGACCGCAACCTGGCCTATATGCGCAAGGTGTTCGCCAAGCTTGAGCAGGTCACCGGGGAGGCCGCCCGCGGGCCGCTGTGGCGGATCGCCGACGCCCTGGTGGAGGGCCTGCAGGAGGACGCCATCGCGCTGGGCACCTCGGTGAAACAGATGCTCGGCCAGATCGACCGCACCCTGCGCGAGCTGGCCGCCGACGGCGTCGACAGCCTGGAACGCCCGGCGCCCACGGAACTACTCAAGAACCTGCTGTATTACGTCGCCAAGGCCGACCACGACAGCCCGCGCATCCGCGAAGTGCGCGCCGGCTTCCGGCTCGACGACGCGCTGCCGTCGGAAGACCTGGTCAACGCCGAACGCGAGCGCCTCACCGGCCCGGACTCCATGGCCATGAGCTCGGTGGTCACGGCGCTGTCCGAGGAGCTCACCAAGATCAAGGACGCCCTGGAGCAGTTCGTCCACCAGGGCGATTCCGACCCGGCCACGCTGGCGCCGGAGGCGATCCGCCTGAAACAGGTGTCCGACACCGTGGCCATGCTCGGCCTCGGCCAGCCGCGCACCCTGGTGGAAGAGCAGCTCAAGGTGATGGAGGCGATCGTCGACGGCCGCCGGCCCGCGCACCGCGACACCCTGATGGACGTGGCCGGCGCGCTGCTCTACGTGGAAGCCACCCTGGCCGGCATCGGCGGCGACAGCCGCCGGCCGGCCCCGGCCACCGGCGCCGACCTGCCCCGCCATGTGGGCCAGGCCCTGGACGCGGTGCTGCGCGAATGCCGCGCCGGCCTGGAAGAGGCCAAGGACGGCATCATCGAATTCATCGCCTCGCACTGGGACCACCAGCACCTGAAAACGGTGCCCGACCGTCTCAACGCGGTGCGCGGCGGGCTGGAGGTGGTTCAGCTCGACCGCCCGGCGGACATTCTTCGCCAGTGCGTGCGCTTTATCCAAGAGCAGCTGATGGCGGAGCAGTCCAAGCCGGACTGGCGCAGCATGGACACCCTGGCCGACGCCATCACCTCGGTGGAGTACTACCTGGAGCGTCTCAGCGACGACCCGGAAACCCGCGATGACATCCTCGGCCTGGCGCGGGCCAGCGTCAGCGACCTGGGCTACCCGTTGCCGGAGCCCGTCGACGAGGCGGAAACCGAAGAGCCGGATGACGTCGAAGACGCGCTGTCCGATTCGCTGAATGAACCGCTAGGTGAACCGCTGAATGAGCCGCTGGATGAACCACCGGTGCTGCTCTCCGAAGAGGCCCCCCAGGACGAAGACGCGCTGCAAACGTCGCCCGACGAAGCGGTGGCGCCGGAGCCCGCCGACCAGGGCGGCATCGAGGAGCACGACGAAGAGCTGATCGACGACGAAATCATCGAGATCTTCGTCGAGGAAGCCGAAGAAGTGCTCGAGGCCCTGGATCAGTATTTCCCGCGCTGGGCGGCCAACACCGGCGACGAAACCGCGCTGGTGGAATTCCGCCGCGCCTTCCACACCCTCAAAGGCTCCGGCCGCATGGTGGGCGCCACCACCGTGGGGGAGCTGGCCTGGTCGATCGAGAACATGATGAACCGGGTGATCGACGGCGCCATCGAGCCCGACGCCACCCTGATTGAATTGGTGCGCACCGTGCACGGCCTGATCCCGGACCTGGTGGACGCCTTCGCCCACCGCCGGCCGATGCCCTACGACGTGACGCCGCTTCAGGAAGCCGCGTTCGCGCTCGCCGACGGCCAGCACCTGGACGCGGTACCGAGCATTGACCGCCCGGACGCGCCCCGGGAGTCGGAAACCGGCACCGGGCCGGAGCCCGAACAAGCCCCCGACGCGACGCCGCCCCTGGACGACGACCCGCTGGCGGACCTGGATGCCCTGGATTTCCAGATCCCCGAGGAGACCGAAGCCGCCGGCGACGCGGTCGACCCGGTGCTGCTGGATATCTTCCGCAGCGAGGCGGCGCGCAACCTCGGACTGGTGCGCGAGTGGCTGGACCAGATCGACCCGGACTTCGCCGAGCACCCCCTGGACGACCAGGTGCACCGCGCCCTGCACACCCTGAAGGGCAGCGCCCGCATGGCCGAGATCAACGCCATGGCGGAGCTGGCGGAACCGGCGGAGAAGCTGGTCAAGGAGCTGGTCAACGGCGGGCGCCGCGCCGACGCCGAGACCGTGGAAATGATCGACCAGACCCACCGGCTGCTGGACGCCGGCCTGGCACAGTTGCACGACGGCGCCCTGACGGAATTGCCCGGCGACGCCGCCACCCTGATCGAACGCCTGGTGCAGGCCCGCGAAGCGCTCAACGAGCACCGCGACGGCGCCGACCCGCATATTCTTTCGGTGTTCCTGTCCGAAGGCATGGACCTGATCATCGACACCGACAACCTGCTGGAACAGTGGGCCGAAGAGCCGGGCCACACCGAGGAGCTGGCGCGCCTGCGCGACGAACTGGAGCTGCTCGCCAACAGCGCCCGCACCGCCAACCTGGATGAAATCCACGGCCTGGCCAAGGCGCTGGCCAGCGTCTATTCCGGCGTCAACCAGGGCCGCCTGCCGTTCAGCGAAGCCTTGCTGGAACTGGCGCGCGAGGGCCACGAGGCCCTGATGAACATGATGGACTGTCTGGCCGCCGGGCAGACCGTGCGCCCGGAACTGGGCCTGGTGGACAGCCTGCGCGACCTGGCCGAAACCCCCGGCCCGGACGGCCCCGGCGGCGGCGTGCCGGCCCCCGCGGACCGCGCCGCCGGCGACGACGCGCCCCTGGACCCGGAGCTGGTGCTGCTGTTCCTGGAAGAAGCGGAAGACCTGCTGCTCTCGTCCAGCGAACACCTGACCGCCTGGGAGCACGGCGAAGCCGACAGCCTGGCGGCCCTGCAACGGGACCTGCACACCCTCAAGGGCGGCGCCCGCATGGCCGGCGTCACCGCCGTCGGCGATCTCGCCCACGAGCTGGAAAACCTTTACGAAATGGCCGGCGCCCCCAACCAGCCGGCGCCCGCGCCCTCGCTGTTCGACGTGCTGCACCGGGGCCACGACCGGCTGGCGGACATGATCGACACGCTGCGCAGCGGCGGTAAGCCTGAGCCCGCCCCGGCGGTGATCGAGGCGCTGCGCCAGGCGATGTTGCGCCAGGCCCCGGACCCGGCCGCCGCCCCCGACGCCCCGGCGCCCGCCGACGGCACCCAGGGGGACCCGGAACTGGTGGCGATCTTCCTGGAGGAAGCCCACGACATTCTCGAGTCCGCCGGCCGCAGCCTGGACACCTGGATCACCGACACCGGCAACAGCCTGGAAATCCAGTCCCTGCAGCGCGATCTGCATACCCTCAAAGGCGGCGCCCGCATGGCCGAGGTGCAGCCCCTCGGCGACCTGGGCCATGAACTGGAAACCCTCTACGAAGCCCTGGCCCTGGACCGCCTGCCGGTGCAGCCGGTGCTGTTCGACCTGCTGCACCGTTGCCACGACCGGCTGGCGGAAATGGTCGACCAGCTCGGCGCCGGGCAACCGCTGACCGGCGGCGACGACCTGATCACCGCGCTGCACGATTACCTGCGCGACCCGGGCGCCTTCACGCTGCCCGCCGCGTCCGCCGAACCGGCGCCGGCGCCAGCGCCGTCCCAACCGGTCGAGGCCGACGCCGACGCCGCGCCCGACACGGTGCTGCCTGACGAAGTGGACCTGGAGATTCTCGACGTCTTCCTGGAAGAGGCCGAGGAGCTCTGCGAAATCATCGACGGTTGCCTGGTGTCCTGGCGCGATCACCCGGAAAGCCGGGATTTCAGCGACGACCTGAAACGGGCCCTGCACACCCTGAAGGGCGGGGCGCGGCTGTCCGGTCTTAATGAGCTGGGGGAGATGAGCCACCGGTTCGAAACCCTGATGCACAACCTGGAAAGCCAGCGGCGCGACCCCGACGAAAGCGATTTCCAGGCGATGACGGTGGAGTTCGACGCCCTCAACGAGCGCCTGGTGGAGCTGCGCCGCGCGGCCGCCGCCCAGCCGCTGCCGGCACAGCCGCCGGCGACCCGCGAGACCCGCCCGGAAACCAGCGCGCAACCCGGCGTTAAACGCGAGGAACGGCGCCCCCAGGCGCAACCTCAGGAAATGGTGCGGGTGGGCGCCGATGTGCTGGAAGCGCTGGTCAACCTGGCCGGCGAGACCTCCATCAACCGGGGCCGGGTGGAACAGAGCATCAGCGAGTTCGGTTTCAACATCGGCGAGATGGGCGCCACCGTGGTGCGCCTCTACGAGCAGCTGCGCCGGCTCGACGCCGAGACCGAAGCGCAGATCATGTCCACCTACCAGAAGGGCGTGGACAGCGGCGAAATCGACGGCCGTTTCGACCCGCTGGAAATGGACCAGTATTCGGAACTGCACCAGATCACCAAACAGCTTTCGGAATCCGCCTCGGATCTGCTGGATCTGAAGAACACCCTGCTGGATCGCACCCGCGACACGGAAACCCTGCTGCTGCAGCAACAGCGCATTAACACCGACCTGCAGGAAAAGCTCATGCGCACCCGCATGGTGCCGTTCTCCCGCCTGGTGCCGCGCCTGCGGCGCATCGTGCGGCAGGTGTCCGGCGAAGTGGGCAAGCGTGTCGCCTTCGACGTGATCAACCCGGAAGGCGAGCTGGACCGCACCCTGATGGAGCGCGTGGTGGCGCCGCTGGAGCACATGCTGCGCAACGCCGTGGACCACGGCATCGAGGACCCGGAGCAGCGCCGTGGCGCCGGCAAGGAAGAGAGCGGCCACGTCAGCCTGGAGCTGTCCCGCGAGGGCGGCGAGGTGGTGATCACCCTGGCCGACGACGGCAAAGGCATCGACACCGACGCGGTACGCCGCAAAGCCATCGAACGGGGTCTGATGGCGGAGAACACCCCGCTGCCCGACCACGAAGTGCAGCAGTTCATCTTCCACGCCGGCTTCTCCACCGCCAGCCAGGTGACGCAGCTGTCCGGCCGGGGCGTGGGCATGGACGTGGTGGCCAGCGAGATCAAACAGCTGGGCGGCTCGGTGACCATCGACTCGCGGCCCGGGCAGGGCACCCGCTTCGTGGTGCGTCTGCCGTTCACCCTGGCCATGAACCGGGCGCTGATGGTGCGCGTCGGCGAGGACGCCTACGCCATCCCGCTGAACCAGATCGAAGGCATCGTGCGGGTCAGCCCCTACGAGCTGAGCGACTATTTCCAGGCCCGCCAGGAAGGCGGCCTGCCGGCCTACCGCTACGCCGGCCAGGAATACGACCTGCACTATCTGGGCCGCTTCGTGCACGACGTGGCCCAGCCGCACCTGGACAACCACAGCCAGCCGATGCCGGTGCTGCTGATCCGCAGCGCCGATCACACCGTGGCGCTGGTGGTGGACAACCTGATCGGTTCGCGGGAAGTGGTGGTCAAGTCCGTGGGGCCGCAGCTGGCCAGCGTGGCCGGCATCAGCGGCGCCACCATCCTCGGCGACGGCGCGGTGGTGATCATTCTCGATATCCACTCGCTGATCCGCGCCGCCCAGGCCCAGCAGGCGGCCCTGCCGCAGGCTCAGGAAGCGCTGCCCGCCGAGCCGGAAACGCCGGATTACGAGCACGAGCGCCGCGTGGCACCGCTGGTGATGGTGGTGGACGACTCGGTGACGGTGCGCAAGGTGACCGGCCGCCTGCTGGAACGCAGCGGCTTCGAGGTGATCACCGCCAAGGACGGTATCGACGCCATCGCCACCCTGGAAGAGCACACCCCCGCCGCCATGCTGCTGGACATCGAGATGCCGCGCATGGACGGCTTCGAAGTGGCCACCCACGTGCGCCACGACGAACGCCTCAAGGACGTGCCGATCATCATGATCACCTCGCGCACCGGCGAGAAACACCGGGAGCGGGCCTTCGACATCGGTGTGAACTGCTATCTGGGCAAGCCGTTCCAGGAGAGCGAGCTGCTGGTCACCCTGCGTGAGCTGCTCGGCGAGACCCGGGAGACCAGCCACTGATGGCCGCCCCGGGCCGGGTCGGCGTGATCGCCGACGATACCCTGCAGGGGCATCTGCTGGCGGGCGCCATCAAGGGCCAGGGCTACCGGGTGGTGGTCAACACCGACCCGGAACATCTGGAAGACCGCTGGCTGGCGGCCGACGCCCTGGACCTGTGGGTGGTGGACCTGTCCCGGGAGGACCGCTGGCAGCGCTTTCTCGACGGCCTGCTGGAAAACGCCGCCGCGCCCCTGCTGTTCTGCGACGGCCAGGCCCCGGCCCGCACCGCCGACCATTACCCGCGCTGGGAGCGGCGCCTGATGACCAAGCTGGTGGGCTATATCGGCGCACCGGGGCTGGAGGAAAACCTGGCCGCGGTGCCGCAAACCCCGCTGGCGGCGCCGATTCCCGAACCGCGCGAATTCCGCGCCCTGGCCGGCGACACCACGGCGCAAAGGGTGTGGGTGCTGGGCGCCAGCCTGGGCGGCCCGGCGGCGGTGAAACAGTTTCTCGACTGTCTGCCGGAACACCTGCCGGTGGCGTTCGTGCTCGCCCAGCACATCGACGGCGGCTTCCTGGACACCCTGTGTCAGGTGCTGCGCCGGGACAGCCCGTTCCACTGCCAGGTGGCCGGGGACGGTGACCGGCTCGGCCACGGCCGGGTGCTGGTGGCGCCGGTCACGCAAAGCCTGGTGTTCGACACCGACGGCGTGGCGCGGCTCACCGGCGAGCCCTGGGAAGGCCCCTACGCGCCCTGCATCGACCAGGTGATGAGCAGCCTGGCGCAGGGCTTCGGCCACTGCGACGGCGCCATTCTGTTCTCCGGCATGGGCAACGACGGCGCCATCGCCGCGCCCCGGCTGGCCGCCCAGGGCGCCGCCATCTGGGCGCAGTCAGCGGACAGCTGCGCGGTCAGCAGCCAGCCGGATTCGGTACGCGAAACCGGCTGCGTCGGGTACAGTGGCACACCGGAACAATTGGCGCGGCAACTGGTCGACCGAGTGCGCCGGGAAGTGGCCGAGACGGCCCGTGTTTCCGGTGAACCAAGAATAAGTTGAGGAAGTCGCATGTCCGAGGCGCAAATTCCCGAGTCCCTACCCAGCCTGCTGATCCCGATGAACGGCCGGCCCTGGCTGATTCCCAACATCGTGGTGGCGGAGGTGATTCCGCTGCGCCAGCCGGACCGGCCCGGTCACGGCCCGGAGTGGCTGCTCGGCTGGATTAACTGGCGCGAGCAGGACCTGCCGCTGATCTCCTATGAAAAGCTGAACGAGTCCGGCCAGGTGGCCATCGGCCCGGACGCGCGCATCGCGGTGATCAACACCGTTTCCGGCGTGTCCCGCTTTTACGCCGTGGTGGTGCAGGGGATTCCCCGCCTGCTGCGCGTGGACAAGGGCGACCCGGTGGAAGAGCCCGGCGACACCGGCCCGGCGGAAGCCATGTACGTTCAGGTGGGCGGCGACCTGGCGGTGATCCCGGACCTGGACGCGGTGGAAGGCGCCGTCGCCGGGCTGTCGCGATGACCGACTGGGCACGCCTGGAACAGCTGGCGGCGGAGCGGCCCCACGACGGGCGGCGCTTTATCAACCGCTATCCCACCCCGCACCACGGCCTGCGCGAGTTCCTGCGCTGGCAGCGCCAAACCGGCGGCCGCTTTCCGCGCCGCCTGCCGTTTCCACTGCGCCGGCCGGACCCGGCGGAGCTGGCGGCGCCGGCGCCGCAACCGCGCTTTACCTGGATCGGCCACGCCACCTATCTGATTCAATACCAGGGCTGGAACCTGCTCACCGACCCGGTGTTCGCGGAACGCTGCTCACCGCTGTCGTTCGCCGGCCCCAAACGCGCCGTCGCCCCGGCGCTGGAGATTGACCAGCTGCCGCCGATCCACGCCGTGCTGGTGTCCCACAATCACTATGATCATCTGGACCGCACCGCCGTGGACGCGCTCAACCGCCGTTTCGGCGACCAGGTGCTGTGGTTCGCGCCCACCGGCGTGGGCGCCTGGCTGCGCCGGCGCGGCATCGGCCGGGTGGTGGAATTGAGCTGGTGGCAGCACCACCGGGAAGGGGAGGTCGACGCCTTCTGTGTTCCGTCCCAGCATTTCAGCGGCCGCGGCGCCCGTGACCGCAACCGTACCCTGTGGTGCGGCTGGCGGCTCAACTGGCCCGACTTCAGCCTGATGTTCGCCGGCGATACCGGCTACGCACCGGTGTTCGAGGAAATCGGCGACGTGCTGGGGCCGGTGGACGCGGCCCTGCTGCCGATCGGCGCCTATGCGCCACGCTGGTTCATGGCGCCGGTGCACATCAATCCGGACGAGGCGGTGCGCATCCATCTGGACCTGCGCGCCCGCCAGTCCCTGGCCATGCACTGGGGCACCTTCGTGCTCACCGACGAGCCCCTGGACGAGCCGCCCAAGGCGCTGGCCGCCGCCCTGGCGCGCCACGGCGTGGCGGCGGACGCTTTCCGCGTACCGGGGCATGGCGATACCCTGACTCTGGAAAGTCTCTGAGCGTGCATTGGGAGGAGCCGCGACCATGAAGACCCAGCGTGGACGACGCCTATGGTGGCTGATCCGCTTGATCGCCTGGCTGCCGCTGCCGCTGGCCGCCGGCCTGGGGGCGATACTCGGTGATCTGATCACCCGGGTACCGCTGCGCTATGCCAGCGCCTACCGGGTGGTGCTGATCAACCTGCTGGCCACCCAGCCGGGTATCAGCTTCGACCAGGCGCGCGCCATCGGCCGGCAGAGCCTGCGCGAGCTGGGCCGCTCCTTCTGTGAATTCGCCCATGTATGGAGCCGGCCGATCGACGAAACCATGGCGCGGATCAGCCACATTCACGGTGAACAGGAATATCTGGACGCCTGCGCCAGCGACCGGCCGGTGCTGCTGCTGTCGCTGCATCTGGGCAGCTGGGAAACCATGAACCCCTATCTGGGACGCCAGGGCACCAACATCATGTATCAGCCGCACCCGGCAACGCTGGTGGACGAATTGGTGAAGCAAGCCCGCGAGCGCAGCGGCTGCCGGCTTATTCCGACCAACAACCAGGGCATCAAACACGGCCTGGCGACGTTGCGGGCCGGCGGCACCCTGGCGCTGCTCGCCGATCACAACCCGGGCAACCGCAGTAACCCCTACGCGCCGTTCTTCGGCCATCCGGTGCCGACCCCGGCGCTGGTCGGCAAGCTGGTGCAGCGCTTCCGGCCACGGGTGTTCGTGGTGTCCTGTTACCGGGGCGAGGGCGGCATCAAGGATGTGGAAATGCACTTCAAACCGGCCCCGGAAATCGAAACCGCCGCCGACACGCACACCCTGCTCTGCGCCATGAACCAGGCCCTGGAGACGTGCATTCAAAGCAACCTGTGCCAGTACCAGTGGACCTATAAACGCTTTAAATGGCGCCCCGGCGGCCGCCGGCTGTGGTACCGCCAATCCTACCCGCTGCTGCGCCGCGCCGCCCGGGGCGAGGACAGTGCGTCCCTCGGCCTGGCGCCGGACACCACCCCGAACCCCTGATCCGGAGACACCCCCCGCATGCCGATTGAAAAAGACAAGGTCGTCACCCTGCACTACACCCTGATCGACGCCGACAACGACCTGACCCTGGAAAAAAGCAGCGCCGACGCGCCGATGGTCTACCTGCACGGCGCCGGCAATATTCTCGCCGGCCTGGAGCAGGCTCTGGAAGGCAAGGACAGCGGCGACCGCCTCACCGTCTCCCTGGACCCGGAGCAGGCCTACGGCCGCCGCGACGAGTCGCTGCGCCAGCGCCTGTCCGCCAAGTACCTCAAGCACGCCGGCAAACTGAAACCCGGCAAGATCGTGCGGGTGCAGACCGAGCAGGGCCCGCGCATGGTGACGGTGCTCAAGGTGGGCCTGAAAACCGTGGACGTGGACGCCAACCACCCGTTTGCCGGGCGGCCTCTGCGTTTCGAACTGGAAGTGATCGATGTGCGTGACGCGGACGCGGACGAAAAAGCCCACGTCCACGTGCACGGGCCGGGCGGACACGCCCACTGACGTCTAAAGGTGCTACTGTTGGCGGCCAATCAAACACTGCGGGGCGATGAAGCATGCCGGAATACAGCTATTGGATTATTTTCGGGCTGATCCTGATCATCGGCGAGTTCGTGGTCTCCGGTCTGGTCCTGATTTTCCTCGGGCTGGCGGCGGTGATCGTCGGCGGCCTGGCCTACTTCGGCCTGATTAACGACCTCACCTGGGAAATCACCCTGTTCGCGGTGCTCAGCCTGGCGCTGCTGGCCGGCGCCCGGCGCTTCCTGCGCGACTGGCTGTTCGGCAAGGAGACCCAGGGCCGCACCAGCGACGACAGCGCCGGCCTGGTGGGCGGGCGTGCCACCGTCGAGGCGGACTTCGTCGACGGTGTCGGCTCGGTGCGCTACCGGGGCGCCCGCTGGCAGGCGCAATCGGACCAGCCTTTGAAAGCCGGCCAGATGGTACGCATCAGCAAACACGAAGGACTCTGGCTCACGGTTCAGGCCTGGTCCGATACTTCTTCCACGGACCAAGAAAAGGACTCTGAACAATGATGGGACTCATTATTCCCGCCCTGCTCGCGCTGGCGGTGATCACGCTGCTGTTCATGACGGTACGCATCGTGCCGCAACGGCAAATTTACGTGGTGGAACGGCTCGGCAAGTACCGCACCTCCCTGGAGGCCGGCCTGCACATCCTGATGCCCTTTATCGACCGCGTCGCCTACCGTCACTCGCTCAAGGAAATCGTCCGCGACGTGCCGCGCCAGAGCTGTATCACCAAGGACAATATCGAAGTGTCCGTGGACGGCGTGATGTATCTGCAGGTGGTGGACGCCAAGGCGGCGAGCTACGGCGTCGACGACTACGTGATGGCGTCGCAGCAACTGGCGCAGACCACCCTGCGTTCGGTGATCGGCAAGATCGACCTGGACAAGACCTTCGAGGAACGCGGCGAGATCAACATGGAAGTGGTCAAGGCCGTGGACGAGGCCGCCCAGCCCTGGGGCGTCAAAGTGCTGCGCTACGAAGTGGCGGACATCAACCTGCCGGCCTCGATCAAGGACGCCATGGAGAAACAGGTGCGCGCCGAGCGGGAGCGCCGTGCGGTGGTGGCGGAATCCGAGGGCGACCGGCAAGCCGCGATCAACCGATCCGAAGGTGACCGCCAGGCGGCCATCAACCGCTCCGAGGGTGAGAAGCAGGAAATGATCAACATTTCCGAAGGTGAGAAGCTCAAGCAGATCAACGAAGCGGAAGGCCGTGCCCGTCAGATCGAGCTGCTGGCCCAGGCCACCGCCACCGGTCTGCGTGAAGTGGCCCTGGCGGTCAAGGAAGACGGCGGCGACGAAGCGGTGAGCCTGCGCATCGCCGAGCAGTATGTGGCCGCGTTCGAAAAACTGGCCAAGGAATCCACCACCCTGTTGCTGCCTTCCAACCTCAGCGACGTGGGCGGCACCGTCGCCGGCCTGCAGAAAATTCTCAAAAAGATCGACGCCACCGCGCCCTGATAGAAAGGTAATGTTCCATGCCACGTCATTTTGAAAACGCCGAAGGTCTTTGTCAGCAACCCGACGCGGAAACCCAGCGTTATCTGTTCAACCAGACCATGCTGCGAATCAAGGATCCGAAAGTCAGCCTGGACTTCTACACCCGGGTGCTGGGCATGCGCCTGGTGCGCAAACTGGATTTCCCGGAAATGAAATTCAGCCTCTTTTTCCTCGCCTATCTGGGCGACGAAGAAGCCGCCCGGGTACCCGAGGATGACGCCAAACGGCTCACCTACACCTTCGGCCGCGAAGCCATGCTGGAACTGACCCACAACTGGGGCAGCGAGGACGACCCGGACTTCCAGTACCACAACGGCAACGACGAACCCCAGGGCTTCGGCCATATCGGTGTCACCGTCCCCGACGTGTACGCCGCCTCACAACGGTTCGAAAAACTTGGCGTCCCGTTCGTGAAAAAACCGGACGACGGCAAAATGAAAGGCCTCGCCTTCATCAAAGACCCGGACGGCTACTGGATCGAAATTATCCAGGCCGACATGATGGAAAAGCAGCAGAAAGGTTAGCAGAACTTCTGGGGAGGGATGGGGGAGCGGGCCATGCCCGCTCCCACCATTCCTGGGTTACAACTCCGGGGTAAAGGTCGGCGCCACCCGCGGCTGGAACTGCTCCTGATAGGCGTACGCCAGCTTGATCAGGGTCTCCTCATCAAACTCGCGGCCCAGCATCTCCATGCCCACCGGCATGGCCGGCTCCAGGTCTTCCGCCATGCCGGCCGGCATCACCAGCGCCGGGAACAGCGAGAACGGGCTCAGACGGTTGTTGCTGCCGGCGGAGGGACTGTTGCCCAGATCGCCGGCCAGACCGGTGATGGCCGGGTAGAGCAGCACATCGTAGGCTTCGCCCAGCGGATTACCGTCCACGTCCAGATTATCCAGCGCCCGCATCAAACGTTCGCGTACGAACACCGGCCGTTCAATCGTGTTCTTTTCGTACACCACCCGTTGCTCGTCGGTCAGGTTGTTCAGGTCGATGCCGCCCCGGAACTCAAGGCCGGACTTGTAGCTGTCGAGGTAACCGCCGCTGGCGACCAGCTCGTCATAATCGAGGATGTGGCCGTCCATGGTGTTCGGCCAGCTGTTGAGGTATTCCTCCAGGTCGTGGCGGAATTCGTAGCTGGACATGGACTGGTAGTCGCCGAGGATGGTGCCGAGGTCGTCGATGGTCACGTCTTCCACCACGGCGCCGGCGGCTTCCATGTTGGCGATCGCCTGATCCATCACCGCCAGCACGCTGTCGTTGGTGCCGAAAAGATCACGGACCACGCCGATGCGCGCGCCGTCCAGACCGTCGGCGTCGAGGAATTCGGTGTAGGTTTCCGGCACGCCGGTAACCTGCTCATATTCCTCTTCGTTGTTGATCAGGCGGGCGTCGATTTCAAAGCTGACCCGCTGGTTGCTGGCCGGTGAGGTGTCGAAGCCGACCATGGCGTCCATCAACAACGCACAGTCTTCCACGGTACGGCACATGGGCCCGCCGGTGTCCTGCCAGGTGGCCAGCGGCATGATGCCGTCCAGGCTTACCAGACGCAGGCTGGGACGAATGCCGACCAGACCGTTCAGGCTGGAGGGCACGCGCACGGAGCCGCCGGTGTCGCTGCCGGTACCCAGCAGGGCCAGGCTGGCGGCGATGGCGGTGCCGGTGCCGGTGGACGAGCCGCCGGAGCCCTTGGTCAGATCGTAGGGGTTTTTGACCAGGCCGCGCACCGAGCTTTCGCCACGGAAACCGAACGCGAATTCATCCATGTTCGCCTTGCCCAGCACAATGGCGCCGGCCTCGCGCATCCGGCGCACCGTGTAGGCGTCCCGGGTGGGCTGATTGTACTGGAACGCCAGCGCACCACCGGAGGTGGGCATCTGCTCCGTATTGAAGTTGTCCTTGGGCAGAACCGGCACGCAGTACAGCGGGCCATCAATGCCGGTGACCGCGAAGTTCAAATCCTTTTCCCGGGCGTCGATGATCGCCTCCGGGTTGATCGCCACCACGCTGTTCAGTTCGGTGGTGGAGCCGGTGTCGTCATAGGCTTCGATACGGTCAATGTAACCCTGAACCACTTCCTCACAGGTAACGCCACCGGTTTCCAGAGAGGTATGCAGATCGGCGACGGTCGATTCAACAAACGAAAACGCGACGCCATCGTCGCCACCGGACGGCGGTGTGCCCGCATCGTCGGACGAAGAGGATGAGCCGCCGCAACCGCTAAGCAGCGCTGCGAGCACCGCGGAGCCCACCAGTAATTTGGGATCAAACATGAACATTCCTCAGGCAGAATCAAGACAAGGCACCCCATAGAAGGAGGCCGTAAAACACAACAAAAAGCGGGCGTCCGGGCAGAGGATCGGAAACGCCCGAAGCAATTGCATCAAGAAACATGCCAGAGTTTGGAAAGGCTTTAGCGGCGCGGTTTTACAAGAAGGGATAGAACTTTCAGGGCAATAAAACAGGTAAAATTAGATGTATTTTGGTGCACGGAATGCCCCGTTCGGAGGCTCCGGTCAGGACAGCAGCGTCCATAGCGAAGCGAGCAACGCCACCGGCGCGGTTTCCGCGCGCAGCACCCTTTCGCCGAGCGCAAAGCCGTGGAAGCCCGCCTGCCGGGCGGCCGCCAGTTCGTCGTCGGAGAAGCCGCCTTCCGGGCCGGTGAGCAAGGCGATGTCGGTGGCGTCGCGCACCGCGCCGGCATCCAGCGCCCGTTCGCCGGGATGGGCGATCAACTTCAGGCCCCGAGCCTGTTCCATGAAGGTGTTCAGAGGCATAACGCCGTCCACCACCGGCGGCCGATTCAGCCCGCACTGTTCGCAGGCGCTGATTACCACCTGCCGCCAGTGCTCCAGCTTCTTGTTTTCACGGTCGCCCTTGAGGCGCACTTCGGTGCGCTCGCTCTCCAGTACCCGGATCGCCGCCGCGCCCATTTCCACCGCTTTCTGAATCGCGAAGTCCATGCGGTCGCCTTTGATCAGCGGCACACCCAGGGTCACCGGGCGGGGCGCGGTACGGTCGATGTCCACGAAGGTGTGCGGCAGCACGGTGACGGTTTTCTTGTCCACCGCTTCCAGGGTGGCGGACCATTCACCGCCTTCGCCGTTGAACAGGGTGAGAGGGTCGCCGGGACGCATGCGCAGCACCTTGCCGATATGATGGCTGGCCTGCGGGCCCAGCTCGGCGGCGTGGCCGGCCTGGAAAGGTTGCGGATCAAAGAAGCGACGGCTCATGGGTTTCGGTCCTGGTCAGCGGGGACGAAGCAGGCGTGAAAGGCTAACATAGGCGGCCGTTGATTCACTGGACAGAGACTCCCAACCCATGGGCGAAATCATTCCGGCCGCCTTCCAGCCGCCGGCCTGGCTGCGCTCGGCGCACCTGCAGACAATGTGGTCGACCTTCTTCCGGCGCCCCGAGCCGCTCAGCCGGCGCCGGGAAACCCTGCCGCTGGCGGACGGCGACCATCTGCTGCTGGACTGGGCCGGGCCGGCGCCGGAAACCGGCGCCTTGAGAGTGTTGCTGCTGCACGGCCTGTCCGGTTGCAGCGACTCCCATTATATTCGCGGCACCCAGGCGCGGCTGGCGGCGCTGGGGATCACCTCGGTGGCGATGAACTCGCGCGGCGCGGCGGCGCCCAACGACACCGCCCTGTGCGCCCACGCCGGCGAGATCGAGGACCTGGACGCGGTGATCCAGGCGCTGCGCCGGCGCGACCGGCACGGCCCGCTGATCGCCATGGGCGTGTCCCTGGGCGGCAGCCGCGTGCTCAACTGGCTGGCGCGGGCGGACGACGGTTCACTGAGCGCGGCGGTGGCGGTGTGCAGCCCGCTGCGCCTGGATCTGTGCGCCAACCGCATGGACCAGGGCCTGTCGCGGATCTACCGGCGCCACCTGATCACCAATCTGCTGGCCACGCTGAAACGGCAGCGGCGGCACCTGGAGCGGGTCGATCCGGCCCAGGCGAAGCGGCTGGCGGCGCTCAACCTGCGCGGCATCCGGTCGTTCTGGACCTTCGACGAACGGGTGATCGCACCGCTCTACGGTTTTCGCGGTGCCGCCCACTACTACGCCGAAGCCTCCGCCGGGCCGCGCCTTCGGGCGATCCGCACCCCGACCCTGATGATCCAGGCCGAGGACGACCCCTTCATGACCCCGGCGATGCTGCCGGCCCTTGGCGAGCTGGGCCCCGGCGTCACCCTGGAACTCTCTTCCGGCGGCGGCCATGTGGGCTTTGTCGGCGGCCGTCCCCGGCACCCCGAATTCTGGCTGGAGCAGCGGCTGGCGGCGTTCGCCAGCGGCTTTCTGCCGGTCTAGCCCGCCGGCGCCAACAGCAGGGTCAGCAGGGCGCCCAGCCCGCCGGCCACCAGCAGCGCCGCCGCCGACAGCGGCCAGTTCCAGCGCAGCGCGCCGACCCGCGCCGGATAGCCGGTGAGGCGCTCGAGCAACAGGGCATTGGCGGAATAGGGCGTGCCGGCGATGGTCACGCCCCAGCCGCACACCATCGCCAGCGCCAGGCCCAGGGCCGCGCCCTGCGGCCAGATCGGCGCCAGCACGCCGCCCACCAGGGCGCCGGTGACAATCGGGTTGAAGCCGACCAGCCCGGCGACGAAAAACAGCCAGGGCACCAGCAGCGCGGCCAGCGGATACCCCCAGACCGGCAGCACGAAATCCGCGCCCAGCCCGCGCGCCGCGAAGGTGCTCACCAGCGCCCCCAGAAAGGCGGAGCCGCCGACGATCACCAGCTCGTTGGTGACCGGCGCCAGGGACGGCAACGACGGGCGGTGCCGCCGCCAGCGCTCCACCAGCAGCCCCAGCACCACGGTGGCCAGACAGCTCAGGGTCACCGCCCGGGAATAGCTGAGCCCGGCGAGACCGCTCAATCCGAAGGTGGCGGCGCAGATAGCGGCGATCACCGCGGCGAACCGCAGCCAGGGCGCCCATCCCGTGGACGGTGCCGGCTCACCGTCGGCGGCGGCCGGCTCCGGGTCGCGCAGAAGCGCGCCGCCCAGCAGGTACAGCAACGCCAGCGGCAGGCTGCAGGCAATCAGCTGCCAGCCCGGCAGGTCGGGCAGGAAGGTGAGGGTCACCACCACCGAAATCGACAACGGCGAGCAGATCGGCGAGGCGCCGAAGCCGCGCAGGGTGGCGCGGGCGGCGTTGCGGGTGACGGCGGAATCGCCGCGCTCGCTGATGCGGCCGCCCACCAGGGCGCCCACCACGCCCACCGAGCCGAAATTCAACGGCACCGACAGGAAGGCCGTGCCCAGGGAAAGGCTGAAGTAGCGGCCCAGAGGCCGGCCCGCGAACAGGCTGCCGGAGATCCGGCCCAGATCCGGAAAGCGGCCCAGCACCGAGGACAGCAACATCACGGTGAGAATCAGCGCGGTCAGCCGGGTCATGGCGTCGGCGGCGTCGATCAGCACCACCGGGCCGTCCGGCAGGGCCAGCACGGCGGCGACGACGACCAGCACAAAGATCGCCCGCGCCATCCGGCGCAGGTCGCGCCAGCCCAGCACGATGGCCGCGAACACGGCGGCGGCGCCCACCACGCCGGCACCGGGCAGCGGCGCCAGCACCCCCGCCGCCAGCGCCAGCCAGGCCAGCGCCGAGCGGGGCCGGGCCAGAGCGGTGACCGGCGCCGTCATGCGCGCCGCGCCGGTGGCGCCTCCGCCGCCGCGAACAGCAGGTCCATGGTGGTGTCGCCGGTGCGGAACTCCTGCTTCATGGCGTCCAGATGATCAAGCGCCTCGCCGCGCAAGTAGGGCGCCTCCAGACAGATAATCTGGTAGATGCCCTGGCGCAGCAGGGTGCGGTCCAGCGCCTCGTCGCCGGTGGCGTCCGGGTTCAGGCCGTGGGTGAAACCGGGCCACGACGCCGCCAGCACCCAGGTGTTGACCAGCAGGCCGCGCAGCTCTTCGTCGCTGGCCTCGATCAGACCGCTGTCGCGCAGGCTGCGGTAGATCACCAGGCCGCGCTCCAGGCTGTCCTGGACGAACACCTTGTAGCGCCGGCGCAGCTCCGCGTCCTGGTGGAGAAAGTGGGCCAGGTCCCGGTGCAGGAAGCGGGCCTGCCACATGGACTCCAGGATGCCCTCGAAATAGCGCATCTTGTCCTGCCAGGTGAGCGGCCCTTCCGGCACCGTCAGCAGATCGCGGATCTGCTCCTGGTAGCGTTCGAACAGCGCCGCCACGATCGCCGCCTTGTTGCGGTAGTGGTAGTAGAGGTTGCCCGGGCTGATGCCCAGACCCTCGGCGATGTGGTTGGTGGTGACGTTGCGCTCGCCGGCACGGTTGAACAGGTTCAGGGCGGTATCCAGGATGCGCGTTTTCGTGTCGGTCATAACGGGCCAAATCAAAGCGTACTGCGGGGACGATGAAACAGTCTGTTGACTCCTAGAGTAATTACTCTAAAAATCGAGGACAGTCTAATAAACAAACGCCCAGGGAGGCGCATTATGGTCGCCGAGATCAAAGAACTCCAAACCGAGCATGCGCAGATCGAGCGCATGAAGCGCATTTTCGCCGCCCAGAAAGCGGCGTACCGCCGCCAGCCCTACCCCACCGCCGAGCAGCGCCATGAGCATATTCAGCAGCTCAAGCCGATGCTGCTGGACAACATGGACGCCTGGGTGGAGGCGCTGAACGCCGACTTCGGCAACCGCTCCGCCGACGAAACCAAGCTGGCGGAAATGCTCACCAGCGTGGAAGGCATCAAGTACCACGCCAAGCATCTGCGCAAATGGATGAAGCCCTCCAAGCGCAAGGTCGGCGCCGCCCAGTGGCCGGGCAAGGTGTGGGTGGAATACCAGCCGCTGGGCGTGGTGGGCATTATCGTGCCCTGGAACTACCCGCTGTACCTGGCCATCGGCCCGATGCTGGCGGCGCTGGCCGCCGGCAACCGGGTGATGATCAAGATGAGCGAATCCACGCCGCGCACCGGCGAACTGCTCGAGGAACTGATCGGCAAGACCTTCGCCGAGGACCACGTGGCCGTGGTCAACGGCGAAGTGGACGTGGCGGCGGCGTTCTCCAGCCTGCCGTTCGACCACCTGCTGTTCACCGGCTCCACCACCGTGGGCAAGCACATCATGCGCGCCGCGGCGGAGAACCTGACCCCGGTGACCCTGGAGCTAGGCGGCAAGAGCCCCTGCATCATCGGCGAGGATTTCCCGATGAAGGACGCGGTGGAACGCATCGCCTTCGGCAAATGCCTGAACAGCGGCCAGACCTGCGTGGCGCCGGACTACATCATGGTGCCGGAACATCGGGTGCGGGAATTCGTCGACGCCTGGAAAGCCCAGGTCACCGAGCTCTACCCGACGCTGCGCGACAACCCGGACTTCACCAGCATCATCAACGAGCGCCAGTACCGCCGCCTGAACGGCTATCTGGACGACGCCCGTGAAAAAGGCGCCGAGGTGATCACCATCAACCCGGCGGACGAGAACCTGGACGGCAGCCGCAAGATCCCGCACACCCTGGTGCTCAATGTCACCGACGACATGAAGATCGCCGAGGACGAAATCTTCGGCCCGCTGATGCTGGTGGTGCCCTACAAGACCCTCGACGACGCCATTGATTACGTCAACGACCGGCCGCGCCCGCTGGCGCTCTACTACTTCGACTGGAACGCCCGCAACGGCGAGCACGTGCTGCACCACACCCATTCCGGCGGTGTCTGCCTGAACGACACCATCACCCAGGTGGGCGTGGACGACATGCCGTTCGGCGGCGTCGGCCCCTCCGGCATGGGTCACTACCACGGCCCGGAGGGCTTCCTCACCTTCTCCAAGGCCAAGGGCGTGTACAAGAAGGGCAAGATGAACGCCACCAAGCACATCCTGCCGCCCTACGGCCGTGGCATGCATAAGTTCATCTACAAGTTCATGTTGAAGTAAAAACCGCTGACATAACCGGCGCCCCGTCCGTCAGGGCGGGGACGGTCCGCCAGCCAACAACAAGAAGACAGGCCAGCCGAGGATCCGTGAATGGACCAGGACAACATGCCAGGCTCCGGCGTCGACCGCCGGGGCTTTCTGAAACTCAGCGTCTGGGGCGGGGCGGCACTGGCCGTCGGCGCCGGCGCCAGCACACTGCTTACCGGCTGCAGCTCGGACCCGGGCCCGGCCAGCGGCTACAAACACCTCCGCGATAAAGACGTCACCCTGCTGCGCCCGCTGATGGCGCCGCTGCTGGGCGGCGGTCTGGAGGCGGTGGACGGCGCCGGGCCGGACCAGGCCCTGCAGGCGTTCGACCGCCTGCTGCAGGGCGGCACCGACGGCCAGCGCGGCCAGCTGTTCCAGCTTCTGGATTTACTGCAGCTGGGCGCGGCGCGCTGGTGGATCACCGGCACCTGGGCGCACTTCGAGGAGCAGGGCGACGCGCAACTGCGCGACACCCTCGCCCACTGGGCCAACAACGACGGCGGCTTCCCCAAGCTCACCTTCAAGGGCCTGACCCAGCCGATCGTGATGGCCTGGTACGTTACCCCGGAAGCGGGCCGGACCACCGGTTACCCCGGCCCGCCCGTGGTCGGGTCCGGCACCGCCAGCGCCTGACAGCGCCCGTTCCCCTGACAAAACAATAAGGAGCCGGGTCATGCAGGACCTGTCCACACTTAAGATTCAGAATATCGCCGACCCCTGGGACAACGCCGGGGAAAAATGGAACCTGATCGACGGCGCCACCGTCAGCGACGACCGCACCCTGGAGGCCGATGTGGTGATCATCGGCACCGGCGCCGGCGGCGGGGTGAGCGCGGAGATCCTCAGCGCCGCCGGCCTCAAGGTGATTCTGGTGGAGGCCGGGCGCCTCACCAGCTCCCGGGATTTCAATCTCAATGAGGGCGACGCCTACCGGCAGCTGTACCAGGAGGGCGCCATGCGCGCCACCAAGGACGGCGCCATCACCATTCTGCAGGGCCGCACCGTGGGCGGCACCACGGTGGTCAACTGGACCTCCAGCTTCCGCACCCCCAAGGAAACCCTCAACCACTGGCGTGAGCGCTTCGGCGTCGACAACACCAGCCGCGCGGACCTGGACCCCTATTTCCAGCGCATGGAAAAGCAGCTCGGCATCGAGCCCTGGGCGATGCCCGCCAACGCTAACAACGACGTGATCAAACGCGGCTGCGAAAAACTCGGCTGGGACTGGTCGGTGATTCCGAGAAACGTGCGCGGCTGCTGGAATATCGGCTACTGCGGCATGGGCTGCCCCACCAACGCCAAGCAGTCGATGCTGGTGACCACGCTGCCCGCCGCCATGGAGGCCGGCGCCACCCTGATCCACAGCGCCCGCGCCGACAAGCTGGTGCACGACGGCACCCGGGTCAGCGCGGTGCAGGTGACGCCCCTGAACCACGACCGCAACCCCACCGGCGCCACCGTGACCCTGAAAGCGCCCACCATCATCGCCGCCGGCGGCGGCATCCAGACCCCGGCGCTGCTGCTGCGCTCGGAGGTGCCGGACCCGGACGGCCGGGTGGGCAAGCGCACCTTCCTGCACGTCACCAGCTTCGCCTTCGGCCGCTACGACCGGGAGATCGCCCCCTACTACGGCGCGCCCCAGTCGCTGCACTCGGACCAGTTCACCTTCACCGGCGGCGTGGACGGCCCGATCGGCTACAAGCTGGAGATGATGCCGCTGCACCCCGGCCTCACCGGGGCGCTGCTGGGCGGCTTCGGCGAGCAGGCCCGCGAGCACATCACCGCGCTGCCCAACACCGCCGCCTCCATCGCCCTGATGCGCGACGGCTTCCACGAAGAGAGCCCCGGCGGCACCGTGGAGCTGCGCGACAACGGCGAGCCGGTGCTCGATTACCCGGTCACCGACTATCTGCTCGACGGCGCCCGCCGCAGCCTGTACAGCCAGGTGGAAATGCAGTTCGCCGCCGGTGCCCGGGCGGTGCGGCCCGGCCACATCCGCGCGCCGTTCTATACCAGCTGGGCGCAGGCCCGCGAGGCCATGGCGGACCTCAGCTACCAGGCCCTGGACGTGCCGCTGGGCAGCGCCCATGTGATGGGCGGTTGCCCCATGGGCGACAAGGACCGCGGTCTGGTGGACGCCCAGGGGCGCTACCGCCATCTGGAGAATCTGTATGTGTTCGACGGCTCGGTGTTCCCCACCAGCCTGGGGGTGAACCCTCAGTTGAGCATCTACGGGTTGAGCGCCCGCAACGCCACCGCTCTGGCGGAGCGGCTGCGGGCCTGAATCGTAAACCGAGTTGCGTTATGCTTGGCGCCCGATCTCTGGAGAAAGCGAGCCGAGCATGACCAACCGTGTTGTTTATCCGGGCACCTTCGACCCCATCACCAACGGCCATAAGGACCTGATCGAACGGGCCGCCAGTATGTTTGACGAGGTGGTGGTGGCCATCGCGGCCAGCGAGAAGAAGGGCCCGCTGTTCTCCCTGAACGAGCGGGTCAAGCTGGTCGAAGACAGCATCGGCCATCTGGACAACGTCAAGGTGACCGGCTTTTCCAAGCTGCTGGCCCATTTCTGCCGGGACCAGGAAGCCAATATCCTGCTGCGCGGCCTGCGCGCGGTGAGCGACTTCGAATACGAATTCCAGCTCGCCAACATGAACCGCCAGCTGGCCCCGGAACTGGAAACCGTGTTCCTGACGCCGGCCGAGCATTTGTCCTTTATCTCCAGCTCCCTGGTCCGCGAGATCGCGCTGCTCGACGGCGATGTGCGCAATTTCGTGCCGCCCCATGTGGTGGAAGCGCTGGACCTGAAGAAGCAGCAGCGGGGCGGCTGACCGTTTCTCGCCCCTGATACCCCGTTCGCCAGAAGGAGGCCGCCATGCGCTGGTTTTTCCCGCTTTTGTTGCTGTTCGCCGTCACCGCCCAGGCCGCCGGACCGGGCAAGGCGGCGATCGCCAGTGCCCACCCGCTGGCCACCGACGCCGGCTTCCAGATGCTCGAGCAGGGCGGTAACGCCTACGACGCGGCGGTGGCCGTGGCGGCGGCGCTGTCGGTGGTGGAGCCCTATTCCGCCGGCATGGGCGGCGGCGGCTTCTGGTTGCTGCACCGCGAAAAGGACGACCTGCAAACCATGCTGGACGCCCGCGAGACGGCGCCGGCGGCGGCCACCGAGGACATGTACCAGGACCAGGACGGCCAGGTGGTGCGCGACCGCGCCGTCAACGGCGCCCTGGCGGCGGGCATTCCCGGCCAGGCGGCGGCCTTCGCCTACCTCGCCGAACACTACGGCGAGCTGCCCCTGAAAACCACGCTGGCGCCGGCCATCAAGCTGGCGCGCCAGGGTTTCGAGGTGGAAGACCACTACCGGGCGCTGGCCGGCTACCGCCAGGACGTGCTCAACCGCTACCCCACCGCCGCCTCGGTGTTCCTGGATGACGGCGAAATACCGGCCAACGGCACCCTGATCCGGCAGCCGGATCTGGCCCGGGTTCTGGAGGCCCTGGCCGAGCAGGGGCGAGACGGTTTTTACCAGGGCCCGGTGGCGGAAAAACTGGTACGCGGGGTGCGCGAGGCCGGCGGCATTTGGACAAAACAGGACCTGAACAACTATCGGGTCAAGGAGCGGGCGCCGGTGGTGGGCCACTACCGAGGCGCCCGCATCGTCACGGCCCCACCGCCGTCCGCCGGCGGGCTGGTGATGCTGGAAGCGTTGAACATTCTCAATGAATTCAACGGCGGCGAGATTAGTGAGGACTTACTTCCTCACCTCACCGTGGAAGCCTGGCGGCGCGCCTATCAGGACCGGGGCCGCTATATGGGCGACCCGGATTTTGTTTCCATACCTGTGGATAACCTGTTGAGTAAATCCTACGCCGAGCAGCGGGCCGCCTCCATAAAGCTGGATAAGGCCACCCCCAGCAGCGAGCTGGGCGAACCCGTCGCCACCGGCGAAGGCTTCCATACCACCCACTTTTCGGTGCTCGACGGGGCCGGCAACCGGGTGGCCGCCACGCTCAGTATCAACCTGCCGTTCGGCAGCGGCTTCATGCCCGCCGGCACCGGCGTGATCCTCAATAACGAGATGGACGATTTCTCCGCCAAGCCGGGCAGCCCCAACGCCTATGGCCTGGTGGGCAGCAAGGCCAACGCGGTGGCGCCGGGCAAGCGGCCGTTGTCCTCGATGACGCCCACCTTCGTGGAGTTCGACGACCGGGTGGCGATTCTCGGCACGCCGGGCGGCAGCCGTATCATCACCATGGTGATGCTGGGTGTGCTCGAGGCGGCCAATGACACCCCGGTGGACGACTGGGTGAGCCGGGTGCGCTTTCACCACCAGTTCCTGCCCGATCAGGTTCAGGCGGAACCCGCCTTCCTCGACACCGAAGCGGCGAAAAGCCTGCGCCTGCGCGGCCACGACGTGGTCTCCGTAGACCGCGAGTACGGCAACATGCAGGCGATTCTCTGGCGGCACAAAGACAACAGCGTCACCGCCGCCAGCGACCCGCGCGGCATCGGCGCGGCGCGGGTCGGCGCCGACGCGGACTGACCCCGGTGACGGCCGCCGCGGGGTGTGCTCCACTATGCCCATGGACACCACCTTCGCGGCCCAGACTCTGCACTGCTACCCGCCGGCGCCGGCCCTGCGCGGGCTGGTCAGCCATTACTGGCTGAGCCGCGACGGCGGCGGCGACCGCCACCGGGTGCTGCCGGACGGCTGCGTGGACCTGGTGCTGCGCCTGCGCGACGGCGATGGCGCCTGGCAGGCGTTCGGCACCAGCACCCGGCCATCGGACGTGCCGGTGGAGCCCGGCTGTGTCTATTTCGGTATCCGCTTCCAGCCCGGCCAGAGCCGCCATTTCCTACCCCTGCCCGGGCGTTTGCTCACCGACACCGCCCAACCCCTGGCCCGGCCCGCCGGCTTGTCGGCGGAGCGCCTCGCCGAATTGATCGCCCGCCCCGACTCCGCCTTTGCCGTGGACCGGCTGCTTTCCCGGTGGCTCGCCGGGCAGCCGCCCCAACCAAGACGCCTGGACGGGGCGCTGACGCTGCTTTCCCGTGCCGCCCCCGGCGTCACCGTGAGCGCGCTGGCGGCGCGCCTGAACCTGAGCCGCCGGCAACTGGAGCGCGACTTCCTGGAGTGGGTCGGCGTGCCGCCCAAGGTGTTCATGGGCATCCGCCGCAGCCAACAGGCCCTGGCGTTGCTGAGCCGACCGTCACCCGCCGCGCCGCTGGCCGACATCGCCCTGGCCGCCGGCTACGCCGATCAGAGCCATATGACCCGGGAGCTGAAACGCTACCTGGGCGTCACCCCGGGGGCGCCCCGGCTGCCGATGCACGATGTCGCCTTTATTCAAGAGCAGGCCGGCGCGCCGGCCTAGAGTGGGGCTTCTTCTCAAGCCAAAGGAGCAACACGATGAAACTCTGGTCCGGTGTGGTCACCGAGCACTCGCAGGCGTGCCGGGATTTCTACGTGCGCCTGTTTCAGTGCCGGGTGCTGTTCGACAGCGACTGGTTCGTCCTGCTGGAGCTGGGCGGCGGCGAGCTGGGTTTTCTGGCCCCGCAACAGGAGGCCCAGGCGGCGGCGTTTCAACGCCCGTTGCGCGACGGGCAGGGCCTGTGGGTCACCATCGACGTGGACGACGCGGACGCCGAATACCGGCGGCTGCAGGCGTTGGGGGTGCCGATCGAGGTGGCGATCCGCGATGAAGCCTGGGGCGACCGGCACTTCGTCATCCTCGACCCGGCCGGCATCGCCGTGGACGTGGTCCAGCACGGCTAACCATAAAACAACACAATCACCGGCGTCTGGCCTTTTGGAACCTGGGCAAGACGCCGGGGGCCGCTCAGAATCGTTCTTTTTTCAGACACGGAGCGCCCATGGGCCAGCAACGCATCGAAATCGACAAGGAATTTCCGTTCCCGGTCAGCGACCTGTTCAACCACCTCAGTGAGCACGAGAACCTGTCCGCCCTGTTTGCCCCGGCCAAGGTGCGGCGCGTCAAGGAGGGGGACGTGGAGCCCAACGGCGTGGGGTCAGTGCGCCGGCTGTCGCTGCCGCTGACGCCGGCCTTCGAAGAGACCGTCACCGAGTTCGAGCGCGACCGCCGCATCGCCTACCGCATCACCAAGGGCAGCCCGTTGCGCGATCACCACGGGGTGATGGTCTTTTCCGAGACCGCCGGCGGTTCCCGCCTGCACTACACCATTGTCTTCAAGGGCAAGCTGCCGCTGATCGCCGCCGTGATCAAGCCGGTGCTGGACCGCGCCATCCGCAAGGGCCTCAACGACCTGCGGCTTTAAGGGCCCCCGTCGCGGCGGCCGTCGTCACTGCCGGCTTCGAGGAGGGATTCCAGTTCCTCGCGGCCGCGGGCGGAGAGCTCGATCAGTTTGTCGAGCTTGTCGCGGTGGGCGAACTGCTCGCGCAGCAGGCGTTCGTCCACGTCGCGGAAGGTGCGCACCAGGTCGATGGCGGTGGTTTCCGGCATGCCCAGCTGGGCCAGGGTGGTCTGGGCGGCGCGCAGGCTGGAGTCCAGCGTTTCGCGGATGACGTGCTCGACGCCTTCGGCCATCAGGGAATAGGCGTGGTAGCGGTCGCGGGCGCGCACGATCAGGGTGATGTGCGGGAAGTGCTCGCGGATCAGGCGCACGGCGCGCAGCGACGCCTGCACGTCGTCGATCGCCAGCACCATGATGCGGGCGTGCTGCAGCCCGGCGGTGTGCAGCAGGTCGAGCCGGGTGACGTCGCCGAAGTACACCTCGTTGCCGAACCGGCGCACGGTGTCGATGTGGTCCGGGTTGGAGTCCAGCGCGGTGAACGGAATGCGGCGGCTGACCAGGATCCGGCCGATGATCTGCCCGAAGCGGCCGAAGCCGGCCACGATCACCGCCGGCTGGCCGTGCGGCGCGGGCTCGTCCTCGGTGCTGCGGTGGCCGGTCTTGGGCGCCGGCCAGAGCCGCTGGACCAGTTTCAGCAGCAGCGGCGTGGCGGCCATGGAGAGGGCCACCACCAGGTTGAGCCGGGCGATCATCTCCGTCGGCAGCAGGTTGAGCGCCCCGGCCTGGGTGAACAGCACGAAGGCGAATTCGCCGCCCTGGCTGAGCAGCAGGCCGACCCGCAGGGCGTCGCGGCCGCCCACCTTCAAGGCCCGGGCAATGCCGAACAGCACCAGGGTTTTGATCCCCAGCAGGGCCGCGCCCATGGCCAGGATCGACCAGGGGGACGCCGCCAGCAGGCGCAGGTCCATGGTCATGCCGATGGCGATGAAGAACAGCCCCAGCAGCATGCCCTTGAACGGCTGAATATCGGTGTCCAGCTGCTCCCGGTAGGGGGAGTTGGCGAGCAGCATGCCGGCCACGAAGGCGCCCAGACCCATGGAGAGATGCAGGGTTTCCATCAGCTCGGCGGCGCCGAGGACCAGCAGCAGGGCGGTGGCGGTCATCAGCTCCCGGTTGTGCAGCCGCGCCAGCCAGCCCAACCAGGGGTTGAGCAGGTAGCGCCCGGCCAGCCACATCAGGGCCAGCACCAGCACGCCCACCAGCAGGTTGGGCTGGGCGTCGCCGGCGCCACCGCCGGCCAGCACCGGCAGCAGCAACAGCAGCGGAATCACCGCCAGGTCCTGGAACAGCAGAATCGAGAAGGCGTTACGGCCCTGGGGCGTACCCAGCTGATTGGTTTCCACCAGCATCTGTACCGCGAAGGCGGTGGACGACAGCGCCAGGGTGGCGCCGATCGCCAGGGCGGCCGGGCCGGGCTGGCCCAGGGCGAAGAAGAAACCGGTGAGCAGGGCGGCGCTGAACAGCATCTGGCTGGCGCCCAACCCGAGCAACCGCCGCCGCTGCGCCCAGAGCTGCTCCGGGGCCAGCTCCAGGCCGACCAGGAACAGCATCAGCACCACGCCCAGCTCGGCGAAATGCAGCACCGCCTCGGCGCCGGGGATCAGCCCCAGGCCCAGCGGCCCGATGACGATGCCGGCGGCCAGATAGCCGAGAATGCTGCCCAGCCCGAGACGCTGAAACAGCGGCAGCAGCAACACCGCCGCCGCCAGCAACACCAGCGCCTGATTGAAGTAACCACCCATTGTCGATCCCCCACGGCGGGGCGGCGGGTGCCGCCCGCGGTCCTAATCCCAGTTCAGCGGCATGGGTGAAGAGCCGGGGCTCTCCGGTTGCCCGGCGGGCGGCTCCATGTCACCGGTGTCGCCCTGACGGTTGCCCGGCGCGCGCACACGGTCACCGGGGCGCGGTTCGCCGCCGCCCTGGGTGATCCGGGCCACCGCGTAATCCGGGCGCACTTCGATCACCTCCAGGCTGGCCAGGGCGTCGCTTTCCATACGAATGGTGAGCCCGGTCTGCGGGTCTTCCAGGGACTCCACCGGCCGGTACACATTGAGGATAGTGTCCGCTTCCAGGCGGCCCTGGCCGTGGCTCAGGTAGACCCGGTCGCCGTCGCTCTTGAGCACCTGCACCGGGTACAGGGTGTCGGAGGCCGCCGCCGCCAGGGCCCGGGCGATGCGCGGGTAGACCAGGTCGGCGAGCCGCTCCGGATGGTTGCGGTGGTCGAGCTTCTGCCGGCGGGCCAGCTGCCGCACGCTGGCTTCCGACTGCTGCCAGTCGTAGAGGCCGGCCTCCAGCACTTCGCCGCCGGCGGCGTCGATCAGCCGGTAGCGCAGACGCACATAGGGTTCGTACCCCTGGAAGCGGGCGCCGTAGAAGGTGCGCTCGTCGTCGCCGATGTCGAACGCCTCGATGTGACCCACCAGCAGCAGGTCGGCGCCTTTGGTCTTGCCCAGGCGCAGCAGTTCCCGGGGCTCGCCGGCGCCGTCGCGCAGCAGCGCCTGCTCGGCCTCGCGCAGACCCAGGTTGGCGCGGTCGAGCACGCGGAAACGGCCGGACTGGGCGAAGACGTCGATCAGATTGGCGTGCAACTGGCGGCGCACCTCCGCCGCCGGCAGGGTGGTCTCACCCAGGGTGTATTCGCTGGCGTCGCTGGTGAACGGCGCCACCACGATGGCCGGCAGATGGGAGCGGTCCGGGCCCGGCGCCTTCTGGAGCAGCAGCACCGCTTTCACGTCCGCGCGCCACAGGGCGTTGTCTTCCTGGGTGACGGCCGTCACCTCGTAGCTGTCCAGGCTGCCCAGCGTGGGCAGGCGCGGCTCCGCCACCGAGGTGCGGCTGCCGGTCCAGGTGGTGACGTCGCCCTGGCGCTGGATCACCCATTCGCTCACCTGGCGGCGGAAATCCGGGTTCACCGACAGCGTCACGCCGCCGGCCTGGCGCACCGCCGCCACCAGCGCATTGGTGACCGCCTGTTCCGGGTTGTCGCCGTAGCCGCGGGCGGTGACCTCGCGGGTCTGTGCCGCTGAGGCGGTGCCGGCGGCCAGCGCCGCCATCAGCACGAGCAAACAAAAACGCTTGAACATGGTTCCTCTCCCTGGTGCCAGGGTGTTCAGAAGCCGAACAGGCTGCGTTTGCGGGTCTTGCGGATTTCCTTCTCGCCGGACCACTCAATAATGCCGCTCTGGATGTTCAGCAGTTTCAGGGTGAACTTGTAGTAGACATCCTTGGTGCTGTCGTCGCGCTTCACGATCGAGGACAGGTTGCCGTAGAGCATGAACTCGGCGCCGATCTGGCGGCCCATCTGGGCGGCGCTGGCCTGGTCCACCATGCCGGAATCCTGCTGGTACTCCAGTTGTTCGCGTACCCGGTCGACCACGGACATATCCACGAAGCGGAACTTGCCGGAGTTGATCAGCTTGGACTGGATGGTGTCGGTGACGGACTCGGTGTCGATGTGCTCGCTGGTCTTGTTCTTGATGCGATCAACGAACAGTACCGGGCGGCGGTCGCGGGTCATTTCCACGATCGGCGGGAACACCATCATGTCGTCCACCATCTTGGTGGCGATCATCTGCAGATCGGTGGAGCCGAAATCGGCGGTCACCGTTTCACGGGCCTGGGCGTCGCCGTAATCCACCCGGGACGCACAGCCGGAAAGCATCAGCGCCATAGCCAGGGCGAGCAGTGAAAATACGCGAACCATGTGTTTCTCCTTAAGGAACCTGAATGGCGTCCGGGGCGTTATTCGCGCACCCAGATTTCATAACGGACGGCGCTGGGGTTGGGGGCCACCGCCTGGACATTGTTCTGGCTGCGACCGGCCATCACCAGTTGCCGCCAGGGCTGGGATTCCGGAGCCACTTCAAACCCGTCCCGATCGAACCATTTGATCTTGTATTGGAAATCCAGTTCAAATTTCCAGCCGTTTTCCAACGTCGCCTGCACGTACAGCAGGTCGCCGACTTTTTTGTCCTGCAGCGCTTCCACCGAAAGGCGGTTGGCCAGGGTGCTGTTGTTGGAGTACAGGCGCGGTTCGCCGTCGTCGCCGGGGCGGGCCATATTACTGGCGGAACAGCCCGCCAGGACCACCGCCAGCACGACGGCGGCCAGAGCGGTAAACGGAGCTTTCATAACGGGCCCTCCTGAACGGGTAACACGCGGGTTATAAGGCGGCCGGGGGTGGCCACCACGTGAATCACGGTCACGCCCTGTTCCACCACGGGAACCGTCAAACTAGCACCGCCACCGGGTGTGCTCAACTGAAGGCGGTGCTCGCCGAGCGGCAACATCAGGCGGGTGGCCTGGGCGTAGGCGGGCAGGCTCAACCAGCTGCGCAGGTCGGCCTGCTCGCTGACCACATTGAAGATCTGCGTGAGGATGGCGCCCACCGGACCGAAATCGTCGTTGGCTTTCTTCTGCAGATTGTACTTGGTGGTGGCACGCAGCGTCTGCCGCACCAGCATGCCGGGCAGTTGTTCGCGCAAATGGCGCGCGGCCAGCCCGCCCACGTCGGTGAGCACTTCGGTGCGCGCCGTGGTGTCGCCGACGGCCACGGTGAGCGGCGCCGGGCGCGGCTTGTCGGCGGCGCTGTAGGTCGGGAAGGCCACCGCGAAGAGGCCGTGCGGCGTGGGGATCGGCAGGCTCAGCTCGCGGCGGGCGGGCACCAGACCCTGCTCATAGACCACCGCCACCAGGCCCTTGTCGCGTTCCACCCGGCCGTCCTGGGCGCGGGACAGGCGCGCCACATCCTCCTGCAGCATGGCGGAATCCGGGTGGATCTCCAGCGCTTTCTTGTAGTCCACCAGGGCGTCGTTGTATTCGCCGTGGGCCTCCCAGAACAGGGCCGAGAGATAGAAGGTCCAGGCGTTCTGGAAGCTCGCCTTGACCTCGCCGGCGGCGGCGTCCAGGCCGGCGAAGTGGCTGTCGAAATCGGCCGGTTGCACCCCTTCGTCCCGCGCCGCCTCCTGGGCGGCGGCGATCTCGTCATCGCGCCGGTTGGCGGCCGCCCGCTGCTCGTTGGCGGCGGCGCGCAGTTCCACGGCGGTGGCGGTGACGTCGTTCTCACGCCAGTAATTCAGGGCCTGGTAGGCGTGCGCGAAAATGCGCTCGTAGTCCGGCGCCACGTAGGGGCGGGCGTTGTCGTTAACCAGCAGGGCGCCGGTATTGCTCACCAGGCTGGAGGCGCGCAGCCGGGCGGCGGCGTCCGTTTCGTCGTAATGACCGAAGGCGCGGCGAAAGGCGCTCTCGCTGTCTTCGATGGCGCCGCTCAGCTGGCGCACCCGGCCCAGTTCCTGCAGGTAGAGCACGCCGTCCCGGCTGTCGACACCTTTTCTCAGCAACGGGGCGGGCCCGTCCGCCGCCATGTCGGCGGTCCAGGCGCGCGCCTGGGACGGGTAGGGCTGGAACAGGGAGCGGGTGGCGCAGCCGCTCAATAGCACCATGGCCAGCAACAGCGCGACGCCGTTTCTGACCAGCACGTATCCTGGCGGGCTTATTCTCATAGACCGCGGCGCCATAAAAAAACCGGAGCGGGCAAGGTAGCCCGGCTCCGGCTTATTGTCGAGACGCTAGAACAGCACGCGGGTACGGATGGTGCCTTCGATGGTGCGCAGCTTTTCCAGGGCCAGTTGGCTGTAGCCCTTGTTCACGTCGATCACCACGTAGCCGATCTCTTCATTGGTCTGCAGGTACTGGCCGCAGATGTTGATGTCGTTCTCGGAGAACACGGTGTTGATCTGGGTGAGGATGCCGGGAATGTTGCGGTGGATATGCAGCAGACGGTGCATGTCCGGGTGCGACGGCAGGGCCACCTCCGGGAAGTTCACCGCGCTCAGGGTGGAGCCGTTGTCGGAGTAGCGGATCAGCTTCTCGGACACTTCGGTGCCGATGTTTTCCTGGGCCTCATGGGTGGAACCACCGATGTGCGGGGTCAGGATCACGTTGTCGAATTCGCGCAGCGGGCTGATGAACTCGTCGTCGTTGCCCTTGGGCTCTTCCGGGAACACGTCGATGGCGGCGCCGAGCAGGTGCTTGTCGCGCAGCGCGGCGGCCAGCGCCTCGATGTCCACCACCTTGCCCCGGGCGTAGTTGATCAGATAGCTCTTGGGCTTCATGGCGCGAATCTGCTCTTCGCGGATCATCCAGCGGGTGGCGGCGGTGTCCGGCACGTGCAGGCTGACCACGTCGGCCAGGCCGAGCAGGTCATTGAGGCTGCCCACCTGTTCCGCGTTGCCCATCGGCAGCTTGGAGACCACGTCGTAGAAGTACACCTTCATGCCCATGGATTCCGCCAGCACCGAGACCTGGGCGCCGATGTTGCCGTAGCCGACGATGCCCAGCTTCTTGCCGCGGATCTCGTAGCTGTCCTTGGCGGATTTCAGCCAGCCGCCGCGGTGGGCCACCGCGTTCTTTTCGGGAATGCCGCGCATCAGGTTGACGGTGTGAGCGATCACCAACTCCGCCACCGAGCGGGTGTTGGAGTAGGGCGCGTTGAACACCGGAATGCCGCGCTTGAGGGCGGCCTTCAAATCCACCTGGTTGGTGCCGATACAGAAACAGCCCACGCCGATCAACTTTTCGGCGGCCTGGAAGACCTCCTCGGTGAGCTGGGTGCGCGAGCGGATGCCGACAAAATGGGCGTCCTTGATGGCGTCCTTGAGGTCGTCGCCGGTGAGCGCGGTGGGCAGAAGCTCCACGTTGCTGTAGCCGTGCGCCTTCAGATTATCCACCGAGTTCTGGTGGACGCCCTCGAGCAGGAGGATGCGGATCTTGTCCTTCTCAAGAGAAGTGTTGGCCATGGGTGGTCTCTGTAGCGGGTTAAATGGGCGCGTATGGTATCATAGCCCGCCCCGGATGAGACCCATTCCGGAGCCCCCGTGCACATGTTGAATGCTCAAGTTGACTTGAAGACCTTTGGAGTTGCCGATGACCTCCCTCGCCCACGCCGCCCTGGACCAGCTCAGCGCGCTTCTTGGCAAGCGCTGCCTCACCGATCCGGACAGCGCCCAGCGCTACGGGGTGGACTGGACCAAGGTCTGGGCGCCGGCGCCCAGCGCCGTGGTGCTGCCGGAAACCACCGAAGAAGTGCAGCAGATCGTGGAGATCGCCAATGAACACGGCCTGCACCTGGTGCCCTCCGGGGGCCGCACCGGCCTGTCCGCCGGGGCGGTGGCCGCCAACGGCGAGCTGGTGGTGGCGTTCGACCGGATGAACCGGGTGCTCGACTTCAACGAGTACGACCGGTCGGTCACGGTGCAGCCGGGGGTGGTCACCCAGCAGCTGCAGGAATTCGCCGACAGCAAGGAGCTGTTCTACCCGGTGGACTTCGCCTCCGCCGGCTCCAGCCAGATCGGCGGCAACATCAACACCAACGCCGGCGGCATCAAGGTGATCCGCTACGGCATGACCCGGGACTGGATCACCGGCCTCAAGGTGGTCACCGGCCGGGGTGAACTGCTGGACCTCAACAAGGGCCTGATCAAGAACGCCACCGGCTACGACTTCCGCCACCTGTTCATCGGCTCCGAAGGCACCCTGGGCTTCGTGGTGGAAGCCACCGTGAAGCTGGCCCGCCGGCCCAAGGACCTCACCGCCCTGGTGCTGGGCGCGCCCGGTTTCCGCGAAGTCATGAAAGTGCTGCACGCGTTTCAGAAGGACATTGATCTGACCGCGTTTGAGTTCTTTTCCGATAAGGCCATGGCCCATGTGCTCGAGCACGGGGTGGCCAAACCCTTCGACAGCGATTGTCCGTTCTACTGCCTGCTGGAATTCGAGCAGCTTTCCGAACACACCGGCGAACGGGCCATGGAGATTTTCGAGCACTGCGTGGAGCAGGGCTGGGTGCTGGACGGGGTGATGAGCCAGTCGCTGGGCCAGCTGGAACAGCTGTGGCAGTTGCGCGAACGTATCTCCGAATCGATCGCGCCGCACACACCCTATAAAAACGATATTTCCGTGACCGTCTCCAAGGTGCCGGATTTCGTCGAGGACGTGGACAAAGTGGTGCAGGACGCCTACCCGGATTTCGAGATCGTCTGGTTCGGGCATATCGGTGACGGCAACATGCACCTGAATATTCTCAAGCCGGCGGACCTGCCCAAGGAAGATTTTTTCCGCCAATGCGGCGATGTGTCCAAATGGGTGTTCGAGATCGTGCAGAAGTACGACGGCTCGATTTCCGCCGAGCACGGCGTGGGCATGACCAAGAAGCCTTATCTGTCGTATTCCCGCAGTGAAGAGGAAATCGCTTATATGAAAGCGGTGAAAGCGGTTTTCGATCCCAACAACGTGATGAACCCCGGAAAATTGTTCGATGTTTGATGCCCACACGCTGAAAGCGCGACCGGAATCCGCCTACGTTCATCGCTGGATCGACGGCTCGCCCATGGAAATGCCGCTGGGCAAGTGCGTCTGCGTGGGAAGAAACTACGCGGAGCACGCCCGCGAGCTGGGCAATGACGTGCCCGAGGAACCTCTGCTGTTCATGAAACCGGCCACCGCCCTGTGCAGCCTGCACGAACCGCTGGTGCTGCCCCAGGGACAGGGCCCGGTGCACCACGAGGTGGAAATGGTGGTGATGATCGGTGAGCGCCTGAGCGGCGAAACCGACCTGGAAACCATTCGCTTCGCCATCGCCGCCTACGGGGTCGGCCTGGATCTGACCCTGCGTGACTTGCAGAGCCGGCTAAAGGAAAAAGGCCATCCCTGGGAACGGGCAAAGGGTTTCGACGGCGGCGCACCGGTGTCCGGGTTTATCGACGCCCGCGGCATTTCAGTGCGGCAGAATCTGGAAGTGTCTCTGGAAGTGAACGGCGAAAGCCGCCAACACGGCCATACCGGGCAGATGCTGTTCCCGACCTTTGAACTGATCGCACAGATCAATCAGGTGTTCACGCTGGAGCCCGGCGACCTGATCTTTACCGGCACGCCGGCCGGGGTCGGCCCGCTGGCCTCCGGCGACAAGCTCACTGCCCGGCTGGGCAATATCCTGCAGGTGTTCACCCGCGTGGCCTGACGCCGGCCCGTGCCAGTGAGGCGCCTGGTTTACTCAGGCGCCGATGTCTTCGTCGGTGTTGTCCTTGTCGAATTTTTCCACCGGGCTGTCTTCATCGCACTGCGGTTCGTGCATGAAGGTGTTGGTCACGTCCACCACACCCAGATGTTGGATGGTGCGGCGGCCGATCAGCACCGGATAGATCATGTCGCTGCGGTTTTCCAGGCTGAACTGCTCTTCGTGCACGGTATCGCCGAAACAGATTTCCATCAGCACCACCGGACGGCGCTCTTCACCACCGGCACCGCGAATAATCACATCGCGATAGAGCGGGCGCTCGAACTTGCGCGACACTTTTTCGTCTTCGTCCTGGTCTTCCACGTTCACTTCAAAGCGCACCCACTCCTCGCCGTCTTTTTCAAAACGTTCAATGTTGCGGGCGTGCAGGGAAGACGTGAGGGCACCGGTGTCGAGTTTGCTTTTCACTTTCACGCCCCAGGGTTCCAGCGTGGCGTTTTCGATCCAACCGAACACATGCTGAATTTCCACATTGCTCGCGTGGCTGGCCGTGAAGGTGAAAAGCAGACTCAGAGCTATCAGAATACGTCGCATGGTTATCCTCTTTAATCGTATCGGTTCTTGGATCCTGAGACCCGGGCGGATCACGGGCGTTCCCGTAACCCGAGCACCCGACGCCGCATGTCCTGCGACGCCACCTGGTCGGCGGTTACCGCTTCGCCCACGTTGAGCTTCACGCGGGACCAGAAACGCTTCGGCAGCCGGGTCAACGCCGGGCCGCCCTTGTGGCTGAAGAAGCTACCCCATAGACCGGAGAGTGCCATGGGAATTACCGGAACCCGATTTTCATTTACAATTTTTTCCATCCCGGTTTTGAATTCCGCCAGCTCACCGTCCCGGGTCAGCTTGCCTTCCGGGAAGATGCACACCACCTGGCCGTCCGCCAGTTCCTCGTTGATGCGCTCGAACGCCTGCTGGTAAATCTCCGGATTACGCTCCTTGGAATCGATCGGAATCGCCTTGCCGGTCCGGAAGATATAGTTCATCAACGGCAAATCGTAGATCGGCTTGGCCATCACGAAACGCACCGGCCGGCGCACGGCGCCGCCCAGCAGCAACGCATCCACATAGCTGACGTGGTTGCACACCAGCAGGCAGGGGCCTTCGTCCGGAATGTTCTCCATGCCCTGTTCCTTGATGCGGTACAGCACATTGGTGAGCATCCACACCAGCAGGCGGATCAGGAACTCCGGCACCCGGGTGTAGATGTAGGCGGCCACCAGCACATTGGCCAGCGACAGCACCAGGAAGAACTCCGGTACGGTGAGATTGAGCACGCCGACCAGCACGATACCCGCCACCGCCGAACCCACCATGAACAGGGAATTGAGAATATTGTTGGCGGCGATGATGCGCGCCAGATGGCTGGGGTTGGAACGCTGCTGGATCAGCGCGAACAGCGGCACGATATAGAAGCCGCCGAACACCCCGATGCCGAGCAGATCCACCATCACCCGCCAGCCGGCCGGCTGTTGCAGGAAGGCGGCGATGTCCACCGACACATCCTTGGGCAGGCCGGCGTAGGAGAAGAACAGGTCAATGCCGAAGGCGCTCAGGCCGATCGAACCCAGCGGCACCAGGCCCAGCTCCACGCGGTGGCCGGACATTTTCTCGCACAGGTAGGAGCCCAGCCCGATGCCCACGGAAAAGGTGCCCAGCAGCAAGGCATAGAGGCCGTCGGTGCCGAGCAGATAGTCGTCCACGTAGACCTTGAGCTGGGTGGTGTAGGCGGCGCCGAGAAACCAGAACCAGCAAATGCCCAGCACGCACATCCACACCGATTTCACCTCCCGTGCGTAGCCGACGATATGCCAGGTTTCCCGCCACAGATTCCAGTTGATCTTCATCCCCGGGTCGGCGGCCGGCGCCTTGGGAATGCCACGGGCGGCCAGATACCCCAGCGCCGCCAGGCCCACCACCACCGCGGACACGATCAGCGGGTCGGCGGCGTCCATTTTCAGCAGCACCCCGGAAATCGAGCCGAGCAGAATCGCCAGAAAGGTGCCCATTTCCACCAGAGCGTTGCCGGACACCAGCTCCCGGGACGGCAAGTGCTGGGGAATGATCGAGTACTTGATGGGGCCGAAGAAGGTGGACTGCAGGCCCATGCAGAACAGCACCGCCAGAAGGAAATAGACGGCGTTGAAGAAAAAGCCCACCGCCGCGAACGTCATGATGAAGATTTCCACCAGCTTGATGCGCCGCACCAGCATGGCCCGGTCGTACTTGTCGGCGAGCTGCCCGGCCAGCGCCGAGAACAGGAAGAACGGCAGGATGAACAACGCCAGGGCCACGTTGTTCAGGGTGTTCACCTCGGTGCCGGCGACCACCCCGGAGGCGATCAGCAGAATCAGCGCCTGGCGGAACACGTTGTCGTTGAAGGCACCCAGAAACTGGGTAAAGAAAAAAGGCCCGAAGCGGCGTTTTACCAGCAGTGAAAAAACACTGGTACTCATGGCGTCTCTCCGTGTCGCGGGGCACCGCCCCGGTGAATGGGTGCCCCCGGCCGGTGGCCGATCACACGGGCGGGATTGCCGGCGACGATGGTCCAGGCGGGCACGTCGCGGGTGACCACCGCCCCCATGCCCACCACCGCGTGGTCGCCGATGGTGACGCCGTCGACCACGCCCACCCGGGCGCCCAGCCAGACGTCGCGGCCGATGCGGATCCCCCGGGAGCGCACCGGCTGTTCACGCACCAGGGCGGCCGCGTCCATACCGTGGTCGAAGGCGTATAAGGTACAGTAGGCGGCGACGCGGGTATGGTCACCGATCTCAATCCCGGCGGCGCCCCCCTCCAGGGTCACGTGATGGTTGAGGCTGACCGACGCGCCCAGGCGCAGCGGGCCGTGCAGTACACAGTCCGCGGCGATGTGGCTGCCGTCGCCGACGTGGATATCCCGGCCGGGTTCCGCGAACAGCCGTGCCTGGGGCGCCACAAAACAGTGCACGCCGAAGTGCACGGTCTCCAGAATGGACCATTGCCGCTGCAGCTCGGCCTGCCAGGGCACGGCCCAATCGCGGTGGCGGGGCTTGAGACGCGGGTACAGCCAGGGCATGTAAGCGAGCCGCAGTTTGTGCTGCTCACGGTAAAAATCGCTCATTACGGGCTCGTTCTTCTAGCGGCGCGGTCCAGCGGGCATGCTACACCAATTCATCGGAAGGGAAGGAAAGCTATGAAACGGGTTCTACTGGCCAGCGCGGCGTTGTTCACCCTGAGCGCCTGCCAGAACATGGACGCCCTGGCGCCGTGGATCGAGCAGGGCAATCAGGTCGCCAAGGCCGCCGGCTACGACACCGACAGCCGCCTGGCCGGGGCCATCAAGGAGACGCTGTCGATCAGCTCGGACCGGGCCACCAGCAAACTCTCCAGCAGCGGCGCCTTCGACCTGCCGCTCCCCGCCACGGTGGAATCGGTGGCCGGCAATCTCGAGCGTATCGGCCTGGGGCGCTACGTGGACCAGGTCCGCGACGCCATGAACCGGGGCGCCGAGAACGCCGCCGCGGAAGCCGCACCGGTGTTCAAGGACGCGATCCAGGAGATGACGGTGACCGACGCCCTGGGCATCGTGCGCGGCGGCGACACCGCCGCCACCGATTACTTTCGCGGCCGCACCGAAGCCAGCCTCACCGAGCGGTACCGGCCGATCATCGAAAGCAGCCTTCGGGAAACCGGCTTCTACGACCAGTATCAGACGTTGCTGAACGCCTACAACCGCCTGCCGATGGCCGACAAACCGGACCTGAATCTGGAAAACTACGTGATCGACACCAGCCTGGAGCGGCTGTACACGGAGATCGGCACCCAGGAAGCCCTGATCCGGCAGGATCCGGTGAGCCGGGGCAGCGCGCTGATCGGCGCGGTGTTCGGCGGCCAGGACTAAGGCGCCTCTGAACCGCTACGCCGCCGCCGGCACCGCCTGGTTGGCGAAATGCGCCAGCACCGCACCGGCCTGGGGGCACTCGCGGACGCTGGGCAGCAGGTCGTCCACCTGTTGGTCGCTGAGCTGCTGCCCGCGCATCGCCTGCAGATAGGCCCGCGTCACATCGGCGCTGAATTCCGGATGGAACTGGCAGCCCCAGGCGCCGTGACCGTAGCGGAACGCCTGGCAGCTTCCGTGCCCGTTGCTGGCCAGCACCTCGACGCCGGCGGGCGCGGTGAGCACCGATTGGCGGTGCATCATCTGCGCCCAGGGCTGATCGCAGAACGCCGCCAGCAAGGGGTCGCCGCGGGCCGCGCTGGTGGTGCGCAACGCCACGGTCCCCACTTCCATGCCCTGGGGGTGGTCGCCCACTTCGCCGCCCAGGGTGTGGGCGAGAAGCTGGTGCCCGAAGCAGATGCCCAGCAGCGGCGGTGCCTCGGCCAGTTGCAGGGTGGCTTCCAGCCAGTGCATCAGGTGTCGCATCCAGCCGGCTTCGTCCGTGACCATGTGATGGGAACCGGTGATCACCACGCCGCTGAAGCCCGCCGCGCCCGGCAGGGGCTGGCCGTCACGGGCGTCCACCACGGTCACCGGTGCCTGGTCACCGAGACCCTGCCGGATCCAGTCGGGGAAATCGCCGTAATGCCGTTGCAGGGCGGGGTAGGTGCTACCGGTTTGCAGAATCAATAGTGGTTTCATGGGGCCTCCGTTCCCCCGATACACAGCAAGTGCCGTACCAGCTTCGGGCGCCGTTTGTAAAAGTGGGTTGAGGCTGTGACCGGGGTCAAGCCAGCTGGCGGTGCCGGGGGCAGCTGACCAGATGATCGTTGACCAGGCCGGCGGCCTGCATGAAGGCGTACATGATGGTCGGGCCGACGAAACGGAAGCCCTGTTTCTTGAGCGCCTTGCTGAGCGCCTCGGCTTCGGGGGTCACCGCCGGCACCTCGGAGAGGGAGCGGAAGCGGTTGATGCGCGGCTCGCCGTCGACGAAATCCCAGACGAAACTGTCCAGGCTGGTGCCGGCGTCGCGCAGGTCGAGATAGGCGCGGGCGTTGCCCACCGCGGCGCCCATTTTCAGGCGGTTGCGGATCAGGCCGGTGTCCTGGAGCAGGGCGGCGATTTTGGCGTCGTCGTAGCGGGCGATTTTCTCCGGGTCGAAGCCGTCCATCGCCTTGCGGTAGTTTTCCCGCTTTCGCAACACGGTGATCCAGCTCAGACCCGCCTGGGCGCCCTCGAGAATCAGGAACTCAAACAGACGGCGGTCGTCGTGCTCGGGCACGCCCCACTCTTGGTCGTGGTAGGCCACGTAGAGCGGATCCGTGCCGCACCAGGGACAACGCTCCATGGTCAAACCCCCGTGTTTCCAGGCGTATCGGTGGGTAGCACGGTATCACCGGCCCCTGGGGGACGCTATACTTGCCCCTTTATTTTCACAGAGCTTGGAAGAACGGGAACCACCATGGCGGATCAACCGCAAGCGGATACAAGCACCTTCCAGGGCCTGATTCTGGCCCTGCAACAGTACTGGGCGGAGCAGGGCTGCGTGATCGTCCAGCCCCTGGATATGGAAGTGGGGGCCGGCACCTTCCACCCCAGCACCTTCCTGCGCGCGATCGGCCCGGAAAACTGGAACAGCGCCTACGTGCAGCCGTCCCGGCGGCCCACCGACGGCCGCTACGGCGAGAACCCCAACCGGCTGCAGCATTACTACCAGTTCCAGGTGGTGCTCAAGCCGTCGCCGGACAACATCCAGGAGCTGTATCTGGATTCCCTGCGCCGCCTCGGTTTCGATCCGCTCACCCATGACATCCGCTTCGTGGAAGACAACTGGGAATCGCCCACCCTGGGCGCCTGGGGCCTGGGCTGGGAAATCTGGCTGGACGGCATGGAGGTGACCCAGTTCACCTACTTCCAGCAGGTCGGCGGCATCGACTGCTACCCGGTCACCGGCGAGATCACCTACGGCCTGGAACGGCTCGCCATGTACCTGCAGAACGTGGACTCGGTGTACGACCTGGTGTGGTCCGACGGCCCCTTCGGCAAGGTCACCTACGGCGACGTCTTCCTGCAGAACGAGGTGGAGATGTCCACCTTCAACTTCGAACACGCCAACGTGGAAGCGCTGTTCAATCAGTTCGACCTGTTCGAGGCGGAATCCGGCAAGCTGATCGAGGCCGGGCTGCCGCTGCCCGCCTACGAGTACGTGCTCAAGGCCTCCCACACTTTCAATCTGCTGGACGCGCGCAAGGCGATTTCGGTCACCGAGCGGCAGCGCTTCATTCTGCGCGTGCGCACCCTGGCCCGGGCCGTGGCCCAGGCCTATTTCGACGCCCGCCGCGCGCTGGGCTTTCCGATGGCCGCCGACGACATCCGCCAGGAAGTGGAGGCGCAGCTGCAGCAACAGGACGATAAAGCCGCCAAGAAACAGAAAGGGGGCAAGTAATCATGGCGAACGATATGGCCAAGCGGGATTTGTTGATTGAACTGGGTACCGAAGAGCTGCCCCCCAAGGCTCTGCCGGATCTGAGCGCCGCCCTCACCGAGGAACTGGTGCGCCAGCTGGACGACGCCGGCCTGGCGCACGGGGCGGTGGAAAGCTTCGCCGCGCCGCGCCGTCTGGCGGTGCTGGTGCGCGATCTGGCCGACAAACAGGCGGATCGCCAGGTGGAACGCCTGGGCCCGGCCCTGCAGGCCGCCTACGACGCCGACGGCCAACCCACCAAGGCCGCCGAAGGCTTCGCCGCCTCCGTGGGCCTGAGCGTGGACCAGCTGGACCGCCGCGACACCGACAAGGGCGAGCGGCTGTTCGCCCAACTCACCGAAGCCGGCCGGCCCACCGTGGAGCTGGTGCCGGACTTTCTCGCCCAGGCGGTCAACAAGCTGCCGATTCCCAAACGCATGCGCTGGGGGCGCCGCAAGGTGCAGTTCGTGCGCCCGGTGCACTGGCTGGTGGCGCTGTACGGTAGCGACGTGATTGATTTCGAATTGCTCGATCAGCGCGCCGGGCGCACCTCCCGGGGCCACCGCTTCCACGCGCCGGACGCCATCGAGTTGAGCGAAGCGGGCGACTACGCCACCCGCCTGGAGCAGGACGGCAAGGTAATCGCCGACTTCCCGCGCCGCCGGGAAATGATTCGCCAGCAGGCCGAGCAGGCCGGCCGCGACGCCGGCGGCCAGGCCCATCTGGATGAGGATCTGCTCGACGAGGTCACCGCTCTGGTGGAGTGGCCGGTGGCACTTGCCGGCCGGTTCGACGACGACTTCCTGCGCGTGCCCCAGGAAGCCTTGATCACCGCCATGGAAGAGCACCAGAAGTATTTCCCGGTGCTCGACGCCAACGGCAAGCTGACCCCGCATTTCATCACCATCAGCAATATCGAATCCCGCGATCCGCAGAAGGTGATCGCCGGCAACGAGAAGGTGATCCGCCCGCGCCTGGCCGACGCCGCCTTCTTCTACGACAACGACTGCCGCAAGCCCCTGGAACAGCACGCCCAGGGCCTCGCCCAGGTGGTGTTCCAGCAGAAGCTGGGCACTCTGGCGGACAAGTGCGACCGCATCGGCTGGCTGGCCGGCGAGATCGCCGACCGCATCGGCGGCGACGCCAACCTGGCGCGCCGCGCCGGCGCCCTCAGCAAGGCGGATCTGAACAGCGAGATGGTGTACGAGTTCGACACCATGCAGGGCGTGATGGGCTATTACCTGGCCCGCAATGAAGGTCTGCCCGAAGAGCTGGCCCAGGCGCTGCACGAGCAGTATTTGCCGCGCTTCGCCGGCGACGGGCTGCCGCGCACCAAAACCGGCCAGGCGGTGTCCCTGGCGGACAAGATCGACACCCTGGTGGGCATCTTCGGCATCGGCCAGAAGCCCTCCGGCACCAAGGACCCCTACGCGCTGCGCCGCGCCACCCTGGGCATCCTGCGCATCATCATCGACAACCAGCTGCCGCTGGACCTGCGCGACCTGCTCGACCAGGCGGCGGTGGCCCTCGGCCAGCGCATCGACGCCGACCGGGTGGACGAGGCCTTCGACTTCGTCAAAGGCCGCTACCGCGCCATGTACCAGGAGCAGGGCTTCGCCACGCCGGTGATCCTGTCGGTGCTGGCCCTCGACGAAGCCTGCCGCCGACCGCTGGATTTCGACCGCCGGGTGCGGGCGGTGGCGGCGTTCCAGAACCGCGACGAAGCCCAGGCCCTGGCGGCCGCCAACAAGCGCGTGTCCAACATCCTCGCCAAACTGGACAGAGCGCCGCCGGAAGAGATCGACGGTGCCCTGCTGGAGGAAGAGGCGGAGCAGACCCTCACCGACATGGTGGTGGACGCCTACGCCCGCTCCGAGCCGTTGCTGGAAGAGGGCAACTACGAAGCGGTGCTGGCACTGCTCGCCGAACTGCGCGAGCCGGTGGACGCCTTCTTCGACCAGGTGATGGTGATGGCCGAGGACCCGGCGGTGCGCGACAACCGCCTGGCGCTGCTCACCTTCCTGCGTGACCTGTTCCTCAACGTGGCCGACATCAGTCTGCTGCAGGAATAGGAGCGTTCTACCCATTTAGCGGCTTCGTAGCGCGGTTCGCTCTCGGTGCCGGTGTCCAGGACCCGCCGTGAATCCATCCCTGGAGGCTTGTGTTCGGCTCCCTGCCTCACACAGTCCTGGACACCGGCACCGAGATCGAACCTCCATTGGGAGCACACCGCAATGGGCGTCTACGAAGCAAGATTTGTGGGGCTTGGCCCTTGAGAAGTTCTCACCTCGGCGCCACTGCATAGGGTAATTCCGCTTAACTCGAAGGAGTCCCCATGCGCATTGACCTCTCAGGCAAGAAAGCGATCGTTTCCGGCTCCACCGCCGGTATTGGTTTCGGTATCGCCCGCGGCCTGGCCCTGGCCGGCGCGGACGTGGTGATCACCGGCCGCACCCAGGAACGGGTGAACCAGGCGATCGACGCTCTCAAGCAGGAGACCAAGAGCGACGGCATCGAGGGCGTCGCCGCCGATCTGGGCCGGGCCGACGGCTGCCAGGCGCTGATCGACGCCCATCCGGACGCGGATATCCTGGTCAATAACGTGGGCATCTTCGAGCCCAAGGGCTTCTTCGATATCGACGACGACGACTGGGAGCGGTTCTTCCAGATCAACGTGATGAGCGCGGTGCGGCTGTCCCGCCACTATGCCCGGGGCATGCGCGACCGGGGTTGGGGCCGCATTCAGTTCCTGTCCAGCGAATCGGCGCTGAATATTCCCACCGAAATGGTCCACTACGGCATGACCAAAACCGCCGTGCAGTCCATTTCCCGGGGCCTGGCCAAGGTGCTGGCCGGTACCGGTGTCACGGTGAACGCCATCCTGCCCGGGCCGACCCGCTCCGAGGGCGTGCGCAAGATGCTGAAGAGCATGGCGGAGCAGCGCGGCCTGTCCGAGCAGGAAATGGAGAAGCAGTTTATCCAGGAAGCGCGCCCCAGCTCGATCATCCAGCGGGTGGCCGAAGTGGAAGAGGTGGCCAATATGTCGGTGTACGCGGCCTCGCCCCAGGCGTCCGCCACCACCGGGGCGGCCCTGCGGGTGGAAGGCGGAATCGTCGACACCATGGCCTGATACGGTGCCCGGGCCTGATATACTGCCGCCCATGAACGCATCCAAACTGGTTATTCTCGACCGCGACGGGGTGATTAACGAAGACTCCGACGCCTACATCAAAACCCCCGAGGAGTGGCGCCCGCTGCCCGGCAGCGCGGCCGCCATCGCCCGGCTTAACCACGCCGGGTACCGCGTGGTGGTGGCCACCAACCAATCCGGGCTGGCACGGGGCTATTTCGATCAGGCCGGCCTGGACGCCATTCACCGCACCATGGCGGCCCACCTGGAGGGCGCCGGGGCCCGGCTTTCCGGCGTGTTTTTCTGTCCCCACGGTCCGGACGACGGCTGCGCCTGCCGCAAACCGTTGCCGGGACTGATTGACCAAATTGTTGCCGAGTATGGCGATGTCACCGGTGTCCCCATGGTTGGTGATAGTCTGAGGGACCTGGAAGCCGGCGTCGCGCGCGGCTGCCGCCCGGTGCTGGTGCTGACCGGCAAGGGCCGGCGCACCCTCGACAAAGGCTTGCCGGAAACCCTGGGCCCGGTGGATGTTTACGATTCCCTGGCCGGGTTCGTCGATCAGTTTCTCAAGGACCCTTCATGAAAGAACCCGCCGGTGGCCCGCCCAGTTGGGGCATCCGCATTCGCAGTGTGCTGTTTTTCGTTATCTACAACGCGGTGGGCATTGTCCATGGTCTCAACTGCCTGCTGATTGGCTGGTTTCTCCCCCGCGATCAACGTTACCGTTTTGTGAATATCTGGACCCGCTTCGCCATGTGGCTGCTCGGCCGTCTCAACGGCGTGCGTATTCGGGTGGAGGGCCGCGAGCATTTGCAGGACGGGCCGATGGTGATAATCGCCAACCACCAGAGCAGTTGGGAAACCTTTTATCTGCAATTATTGATCTCACCCCAGGCCACGGTGCTGAAACGGGAACTGCTGTGGCTGCCGTTTTTCGGCTGGGGCCTGGCGCTGCTTAATCCGATTCGCATTGATCGCGGCAAGGGCAGGGCGGCACTGAAAGCGGTTTTGGAGCAGGGCGCCGAGCGTCTTAAGGACGGCATTCCGGTGGTGATTTATCCGGAAGGCTCCCGACAGAAACCCGGTACTTTGGGCCATTTTAATCACGGCGGTTCGTTACTCGCCTGCCGTAACAAGGTGCCGGTGGTGGCGATCAGTCATAACAGCGGCGATTGCTGGCCGGCCCGTTCCTGGCTGCGCTTGCCCGGTGAAATTATTTTGCGTATCAGCCCGCCCATTAATACCGAGGATAAAGACGCAAAAACCGTTACCCGGCTGGCGGAACAATGGATTTTTGAACATTATCCCGGTGAACCGGCCAAAACCCCGAAAGCGTAATTGCGTTTTTTTCTAATAATAACTACAGTTTCCCGCACAAGGCCGACCCTATCTATTAAGGACCACCGAAAATGACTATCAATCTTGACGATCTTTCTGTCGCGGAACTGGAAAAACTGATCAAGCAGGCTGAGAAAAAGCTCGAGAAGAAACGTCTCGACGCGGTGAAAAGCGCCCAGGCGGAAATTTCCAAGATCGCCAAGGATCTCGGCGTTTCCGTGGATGACCTGCTGCAGGAAAAAGCCAGCCGGCAGAAGAAGGCGGCTCGCAAAACCACCGCCCGCAAGAAGAAAGCAGGCGTTCGCAAGCCCGCCAAGGTGAAATACCGCAACCCGAACGACAGCTCGCAAACCTGGACCGGCCGTGGCAAGCGCCCGGTGTGGCTGCGCGAAGCCCTGGAAAACGGCGCCAAGCTGGAAGATTTCGCGGTTTAACCCCGCCGGTTTGAGAGCCAGGCAACCGGGCGCCCGCCCGGTTGCTCCCTTCTGTTTTTTCTAGATATCCAGATTGGACACCTGCAGCGCATTGGACTCAATGAACTTGCGGCGCGGGTCCACGTCGTCGCCCATCAGGGTGGTGAAGATCTGATCCGCGGCAATCGCATCCTCCACCGTTACCTGCAGCATCCGACGGGACTCGGGATCCATGGTGGTTTCCCACAGCTGGTCCGCGTTCATCTCCCCCAGACCCTTATAGCGCTGCACACTGGTGCCGCGGCGGGCCTGTTGCATCAGCCAGGCCAGGGCCTCGGCGAAGTGGCGGATCGGTTTGCGGGTTTCACCGCGCTCCACGGCCGCGTCACTGGCCAGCAGCCCCTCGAGCGTCTCGCCCAGGTGCTTGATGCGCCCGTAATCCGGCGATTGCAGGAAGTCCAGTGACACCCGGTACTCCCGGGGCACCCCGTGGGCGATCACCTTCACATGGGGCAGATAGAGGCCTCTCTCGGTGTCCAGCTCCGGGCTCACGGTGAACGTCTGGCTGCCGTCGGTGAGGGCGTCCACGCGGGCGCCCAGATCGGCGCACCACTGCTTCATGAAGGCTTCGTCGGTGAGCTTGCTCTCGTCCACGGACGGCATGTAGATCATCTGCTCGAGCACCAGCGCCGGGAACACCCGGGACTGGCGGTCGACGATGCGCATCACCTGGCGGTATTCGCCGATCAGGTTGCCCAGGGGCTCACCGCTCACCGGCGGGGCGTCGTTACCCGGGTAGAGGGCGGCCTTCTCCAGCGCCAGGTTGGTGAGGTAGTCCTCCAGGGCCGGGTCATCCTTGATGTAGGTTTCCTGCTTGCCCTTCTTGACCTTGTAGAGCGGCGGCTGGGCGATATACACATGGCCGCGGGCAATCAGCTCCGGCATCTGCCGGAAGAAGAAGGTGAGCAGCAGGGTGCGGATGTGGGAGCCGTCCACGTCCGCGTCGGTCATGATGATGATGCGGTGGTAGCGCAGTTTTTCCACGTTGTATTCATCACGGCCGATCCCGCAGCCCAGTGCGGTAATCAAAGTGCCTACCTCTTGGGAGGAGAGCATCTTGTCGAAGCGGGCTTTCTCCACGTTGAGAATCTTACCCTTCAACGGCAGGATCGCCTGGTACTTCCGGTCGCGGCCCTGCTTGGCGGAGCCGCCCGCGGAATCACCCTCCACGATGTAGAGCTCGGAAAGCGCCGGGTCTTTTTCCTGGCAGTCCGCCAGCTTGCCGGGCAGGCCGGCGATATCCAGGGCGCCCTTGCGGCGGGTCATGTCGCGGGCCTTGCGGGCCGCGTCCCGGGCCCGGGCCGCGTCGATGATTTTCTGGACGATCTGCTTGGCTTCCTGGGGATGCTCCAGTAGGTAATCCTGAAATTTCTCGGACATGGTCTGCTCAACGGCGGTCTTCACCTCGGAGGAGACCAGCTTGTCCTTGGTCTGGCTGGAAAACTTGGGATCCGGCACTTTCACGGAAATCACCGCCGTCAGGCCTTCACGGGCGTCGTCGCCGGTGGGGTTGGCTTTTTCCCGCTTGAGGAAGCCTTCCCGGTCCATGTAGTTATTCAGCGAACGGGTCAGCGCGGCACGGAAGCCCGCCAGGTGGGCACCGCCGTCGCGCTGGGGAATATTGTTGGTGAAGCAGAAAATATTCTCCTGGTAGGAGTCATTCCACTGCATGGCCACTTCCACGGCGATGCCGTCTTCCCGGTCGAACTGGAAGTGGAACACCTCATTGAGCGCGGTCTTGCTCCGGTTGAGGTAGGTGACGAAGGCACTCAGACCACCTTCGTACTCAAAGATGTCCTCGTCGCCGGTGCGCTCGTCCTTCAGGTGGATTCGCACGCCGGAGTTCAGGAAGCTCAGCTCGCGCAGCCGCTTCGCCAGGATGTCGTAGTGGAATTCGATATTGGTGAAGGTCTCGGACGACGGCCGGAAGTGAATCGCGGTGCCGGTGCTGTCCGTGGTGCCCACCGTATCCAGCGGCTTTTCCGGCACGCCGTGGCGGTAACTCTGCTCATACACGTTGCCGTGGCGACGGATGGTCAGCTTCAGGGATTCGGACAGGGCGTTGACTACGGAAACGCCCACGCCGTGCAGCCCCCCGGAGACCTTGTAGGAGTTGTCGTCGAACTTACCGCCGGCGTGCAGCACGGTCATGATCACCTGAGCGGCGCTGACACCCTCTTCGGTGTGCATGTCCACGGGGATGCCGCGGCCGTTGTCCGATACGGAGATGGATTCATCCGGATGGATGACCACCCGGATCTCGGAACAGTGCCCGGCCAGGGATTCGTCGATGGAGTTATCGACCACCTCGAAAACCATGTGATGCAAACCGGTGCCGTCATCCGTATCACCGATGTACATGCCGGGACGTTTGCGAACGGCGTCCAGACCCTTCAGCACCTTAATGCTGGATGAATCGTAGTTTTGTTCCGCCATGTCTTTACCTTATGGATCGTCCGATATCCGCTGAACACGGCCATGTTCCACGTGGAACATTCGGGCCGCAGCGCCCTTATGCTCATCAAAAGCGGGGTCCAGGTGCTCCCTGTCCACCGCCGTTATCAATGTTTGGTGTGATCCCGCCGCCAGAAACCCCAGCAACGTGGCCCGGTGGGTCTGATCCAGTTCAGAGCCCAGATCATCCACCAGCAGCGTGCAGACCTTCCCGGCCTCCTGGATCAGGGGAAGCTGGGCCAGCACCAGGCCGTAGGTCATGATCTTGGCCTGGCCTCGGGACACCCGGTCCCGGGCAAGGCTGCCACCCGCCGTGATCTTGAGCTCGGCACGGTGAAAGCCGGTGTGGGTAAACCCGCGACGCAAATCTTCATCGCGGGAGCGGGCCAGGGCGTCCAGATAGGATTCGCCCTCCCGGCGCCCGGTCTGCAAAACCAGCCCGCCTTTGATCTCCGGAGCGAGCAACGCCATCGCTTCCAGCCAGCGGCTTTTCAGCCGCTGCAGATACCCATCACGTAACCGTTCAATACTATCAGAACTGGCCGCCAGTTTCTGGTCCCAATAGCCCAACTCCCGGGGGGTTACCCGGCCGCTGCGCAGCAGGGCATTGCGCTGCTTCAGGGCGGCGCTGGCTTCCTTCCACACCGGCAGGAAGGAATGTTCCACGTGGAACATTCCCCAGTCCAGAAACCGCCGGCGCAGAGCGGAGGGCCCGAAGATCAACTCCACCGACTGGGGGTGCAACGCCAGCACAGGAAGCAGGGCGGCCACATCGCTCAGGGCACCTGGCGTGGCGCCATTGAGCTTCAGCGACTGGATGCCGCCGGGGGCGCGGCGAATGCCAAGCCGGTGATGGTTTTCACCAATCTCCACGCGGGCGAACAGGGTGGCGGCGTCGGCGCCGTCGCGGACCAGCCGGGACAACCGGCCGCCGCGAAAGGAGCGGCCGCCACTGCCGATAAAGTAGATGGCTTCCAGCAGACTGGTTTTGCCGCTGCCGTTGGCGCCGACAATCAGATTCAGTCCCGGCGCCGGCGAAAGCTCCGCCTGCTGATAGTTACGGAAATCCGTGAGTCGCAGATCAGCTAGCATGAAAGGGCAAGAAGGCGGGGAAGAGTGGGCGCCCGCTGAAAGCAGGCGCCGGTGCTTGGCAGGGGGCGCGCCCTAGAGGCGCATCGGCATAACCACATAAATGGCCGCCTCGTGCTCCGGATCGGTGATCAGAGCACTGCTGTTGCTGTCGCCCAGTTCCAGGCGGGCCTGGGTGCCGTCCATGGTGTTGAGGACATCGAGCAGGTAGCTGACATTGAAGCCGATCTCCAGGGGGCCACCCTGGTAGTCCACGGACACTTCCTCTTCCGCTTCTTCCTGCTCCGGGTTGTTGGCGACGATACGCAGGCTGCCTTCGGAAAGCTGCACCCGCACACCGCGATACTTCTCGTTGGAAAGAATCGCCACCCGGCTCAGCGCCTGGCGCAGCGTTTCCCGATCAGCCATCACCACCCGGCTGCCGTCCTTGGGAATCACGCGTTCGTACTCCGGGAACTTGCCGTCCACCAGTTTGGAGGTAAAGGTAATCGATCCGGCTACAATGCGAATGTGGTTACGGCCCAGGGTGAGGCGTGCGTTCTCCGCCGCGTCGGACAGGATCCGCGCCAGCTCCATGACACCCTTGCGGGGCAGGATCACGCCGGCTTCCTCGCTCTGGCCTTCCAGGGCCGCGTCGCACAGCGCCAGGCGGTGACCGTCGGTGGACACCGCCCGCAGCATACCGGAGCGCAGCTCGAACAGCATGCCGTTAAGGTAGTAGCGGACGTCCTGCTGGGCCATGGAGAAAGCGGTATGGTCGATCAACTGACGCAGGGTATGGGGCGCGATCTCCAGCACCGAACCGCTGTTGTCCTCTTCCTGATTGGGAAACTCGGACGCGGGCAGAGTGGCCAGGGAGAAACGGCTGCGGCCGGAGCGCACCAGCATTCTCTCGCCGTCCACCTCGAAGCGGATGTCCGCCTCCGCCGGCAGGCTCTTGGCGATGTCCACCAGCTTGCGGGCCGGCACCGTGGTTTCACCGGCCTGGTGTTCACCTTCCAGCGGCAACCGCGCCACCAGCTCCAGTTCCAGGTCGGTGCCGGTCAAGGAAAGTTGGCCGTCCCCCACTTCCATGAGCACATTGGACAAAACCGGCAGCGTTTGGCGTTTTTCGACCACCGCGGCAACTTGCTGTAGCGGTTTGAGCAGTTGTTCACGGTTGATGGAGAATTTCATGTCGCTTTCCCGTTTCAGTTGATCCGTCAGGACGTCAGGGTCCTCAGGAGGTTTTGATAATCTTCTTCTATTTCCGGATTGGATTCGCGCAGCTCCAGCACCTTCCGGCAGGCATGCAATACCGTGGTGTGGTCCCGGCCGCCGAAGCTTTCCCCGATCTCGGGCAGGCTATGGCTGGTCAACTCCTTGGACAACGCCATCGCCACCTGGCGCGGCCTGGCCACCGAGCGGGTACGCCGCGGTGAGTGCAGGTCCGGCACCTTGATCTTGTAGTACTCCGCCACCGTGCGCTGGATATTGTCGATGCTGATCTGGCGGGCCTGCAGGGCGATCAGATCCTTGAGCGCTTCCTTGATCAGGCCGATATCGATCTGCGCCCCGGTGAAGCGCACATGGGCGATCACACGGCGCAGCGCGCCTTCCAGCTCCCGCACATTGGAACGGATCCGCTGGGCGATAAAGAAGGCCGCGTCATTGGGCAGCTCGACCCGCGCCTCTTCCGCCTTTTTCTTCAGGATCGCGACCCGCGTCTCCAACTCCGGCGGCTCCAGCGGTTGCGACAGCCCCCACCCGAACCGGCTTTTCAGCCGTTCCTCAAGGCCGTCCACTTCCTTAGGGAATTTATCGCATGTCAGGATGATTTGCTGCCCGTTTTCCAACAACGCATTAAAGGTGTGGAAAAACTCCTCCTGGGACTGCTCCTTACCTGCAAAAAACTGAATATCATCAATCAGCAGGGCGTCCACCGAACGGTAGAAGCGCTTGAACTCGTTGATGGTCTTATTCCGCAACGCCGAGATCATGTCCGCCACGAACCGCTCACTGTGCAGATAGACCACCTTGGCGTTGGGGTTGCGGCGCATCAGCTCGTTGCCCACCGCATGCATCAGGTGGGTCTTACCGAGCCCCACACCGCCGTACAGCAGCAGCGGGTTATAGCCGTGGCTGGCCGGGTTCTCCGCCACCTGCTGGGCCGCCGCGCAGGCCATGCGGTTGGACTTGCCTTCCACGAAAGTCAGAAAGGTGAAGCCCGAATTCAGATTGCTGCGGTGTTTGGCGGCACCGCCCAGCTCCGGCGACACCGCCTTGGCGCGGGGCTCGATCACCGGCGCCGCGCGGCTGTCGGCGGGGCGGCCACGGGCGGCACCGGCTTCCGGTTGCCGGGGCGCCGGGGCGGCCCGGGAGCTGCCCACTTCCAACCGTAACTGGGGCAGGGGGCCGCTCTTCAGCTCGCCCAGCACCTCGCTGATACGTTCCACGTATTTGTCGCGAACCCAGTCGACCACGAAGCGATTAGGCGCGAAAAGCGTCAATTCTCCGCCATCCTCGGAAGCCGTCACCTGTAACGGCCGGATCCACATGTTGAATTGCTGGGACGGCAGTTCGTCTTCCAGCCGAGTCAAACAGCGATTCCAAAGCTCCTCGGACACATCCCCGCCTTTACCGTCGATGGTGAATAAGACGTTGCATTCTATACCCCCGTCCGGCCAATTATCCACAGCTCCCGGGACCTTTTTCTTTTCACTTTTCCTGTGGATAACTACGGCGGTAACCCTGTGCGCACCCGGGCTCACAACTCTGGGGATAACCAGGTGGATCAATTCCGTCCCCAATTGACCACCGACTGTCCCCCGTTCGTCCCCGTGACTTACACACAGTTATACGTCAGTTGCCAACAGGCTAAATCATTGCTTTATATGGCTTTTTCCCGCTTATCCACAGAATCGGCCTTCCCTTACTATTACCACTGCTACTAAAAACATATAAATATTTAATTCTTTTAGTAACACCCCGACCCGCTCCGGAAAGCCCGGTTGACAGCCAGCCCCCGCACGACTATTATCCGCGGCCTCTTAAGCCCATGACTTCCTATTTGGGGATGACGCCATGAAACGGACATTCCAGCCGAGCAACATCAAGCGTAAGCGTAACCACGGTTTCCGTGCCCGCATGGCCACCAAAAATGGCCGCAAAATCGTCGCGGCACGTCGCGCCAAAGGTCGTAAACGGCTGACAGCCTGAGTCAGCCGCCGGCGCTGACCGCTGTCTTCCGTTTTCGCCATGGTGCCAGTGTCAGCGCCCGATACCCCGTCCTTCCGCTTCACCCGAGAACAGCGCCTGCTTGACGGCGCCCAGTTCCAGGCCGTGTTCAACGCCCCAGACTGGCGGGTCTCCGACCGCTATTTTCTCATTCTTGCCCGCCGTAACGACCTGCCCCAGGCACGACTGGGTCTGGTGATCGGCCGTCGTAAAGCACGCCACGCCGTGGACCGCGCCGCGATCAAGCGCCGTGCCCGCGAACAGTTCCGTTTGCGCCAGCATGAGCTGGCCGGCCTGGATCTGATCGTGCTCCTGCGGGGCCCTTGTCCCAAGGAAGGGGGGCGTTCGTTGACACCGGCCCTGTCCGAGCTGCTGGACAAGCTGCTTGCCAAGCGTGGGCAAGACTGAGAAACTGCCGTCCGCTTTTTCTCGCCAGAACCCAATCGAATTATGGATATCCCTCGCGCGTTAGTGATCACTGGTATTGCCGTTGTTTCCTACCTGATGATCCAGGCGTGGCAACGGGACTATATGTCCCCGCAGACCACGCCGGTGGCCCAGGAACAAACCCTGGCCGACGACACCGCCCCCGCCAATGACAGCGACCCGCTGCCGCAGCCGGACAGCGCCGAGGGCACCGTGCCGGAACCCGCCGGCGAGCAGCAGGCCGAGGCGCCGGCCCCGGACTCCCAGAGCGGTGACGCCGAGCAGCGCATTGAAGTGAATACCGATGTGCTGGCCCTGGAGATCGATCCCCTGGGCGGCGACATCGTTCGCGTGGCCCTGCCCGAATACCCGCGCCACGCGGACACCCCGGATCAGCCGTTCGTTCTGCTGCAGAACGACGCCGGCCGGACCTATGTGGCGCAAAGCGGGCTGGTCGGCAAGAACGGCACCGACACCGCCGAAGGCCGCCCCACCTGGCAGGCCGGGCAGGACCGCTACCGCCTGCAGGACGGCGAGAAAGAACTCAACGTGGATCTCACCCTGAGCCAGAGCGGCGGGGTGGAGATCATCAAACGCTATACCTTCGAGCGCGGCAGCTACCTGGTCCGGGTCAGCCATATTGTCCGCAACAACAGCGGCGAGGCCTGGCAGGGCGCGCTCTACGGCCAGATCAAACGGGACGGCAGCGAAGACCCGGGCAAAAGCACCCAGGGCTTTATTCCCATGCCCACCTACCTGGGCGCGGCGTACTGGAGCCAGGACAAGCCCTACAACAAGCTGCCGTTCGACGACATGCAGGACGAGCCGCTGCGGCTCACCCAGGAGGGTGGCTGGATTGCCATGCTCCAGCACTATTTCGTGTCCGCCTGGATTCCCGATGCCCAGGGGCGCTACACCTACTCCACCCTGTACCGCGAGAACCGCAACGAATACCTGCTGCGCTTCGTGTCCGCCTCGGCGGAAGTTCAGCCCGGCGAGGAAAAGGTGTTCTACGCGGAGTTCTACACCGGTCCCAAGATCCAGGATCGCCTGGAAGCGATCAGCCCCGGCTTTAACATGACCGTGGACTACGGCTGGCTGTGGTTCCTGGCCCAGCCGATCTTCCACCTGTTGGTGTTCCTGCAGAGCGGCGAGCTGGATATCTTCGGCCTGCAGATGGATCTCGGCTTCGGGGTCGGCAACTGGGGCGTGGCGATCATCCTGCTGACGCTGGTGATCAAGTCCCTGTTCTTCAAGCTCAGCGCCACCAGCTACCGGTCCATGGCCAAGATGCGCAAAGTGGCCCCCGAGATGCAGCGCATCAAGGAAGAGAACAAGGGCGACCGGCAGAAGCAGCAGCAGGAAACCATGAAGCTGTTCCAGCGGGAGAAGATCAACCCCCTGGGCGGCTGTCTGCCGATTCTGGTGCAGATGCCGGTGTTCATCTCGCTCTACTATGTGCTGCTGGAATCGGTGGAACTGCGCCAGGCGCCGTTCTTCCTGTGGATCAACGACCTGTCGGTGATGGACCCGTACTTTGTCCTGCCGATTCTGATGGGCGCGTCCATGTTCCTGCAGACCCGTCTCAACCCGACGCCGGCGGATCCCACCCAGGCCCAGGTAATGAAATGGATGCCGGTGATCTTCTCGGTGTTCATGCTGTGGTTCCCGGCGGGTCTGGTGCTGTACTGGCTGACCAACAACCTGTTGTCGATCGCCCAGCAGTATCTGATCACCCGCAAGATCGAACGCGGCGGGTGATCACCCACCGCGGCGAAGAAACCCAAGCCGGCCCGACAAGGCCGGCTTTTTCTTTTCACCGTCCCTGTCTGGCGTCCCACCGCCAGGGCTCCCTATAATCCCGCCATGTCCGCAGCCAGCTCCGACACCATCGTCGCCATCGCCACCGCCCCCGGCCGGGGAGGCGTGGGTGTGCTGCGTCTGTCCGGTGATCGCGCGCTCGACATTGCCAGATTACTCATTGGTGAGCGCTCACTTTCGCCGAGAAAGGCGCATTTCAGCACCTTCAAGGATCCGGAAGGCCAGGTGATCGACGAGGGGCTGGTGCTCTGGTTCCCGGCACCCGGCTCCTTCACCGGCGAAGAAGTGGTGGAACTGCAGGGCCACGGCGGCCCGGTGATCCTGGATATGCTGGTGGCCGCCTGCGTGCACCACGGCGCCCGCCAGGCCCGCGCCGGGGAGTTCTCCCAGCGGGCCTTCCTCAACGACAAGATGGACCTCACCCAGGCGGAGGCGATCGCCGATCTGATCGACGCCGGCACCCGGGAATCCGCCCGCGCCGCCCTGAACTCCCTGCAGGGCGCGTTCTCCCGGGAAGTGAACACCCTGGTCGAGCAGCTCATTCAGTTGCGCATCTATGTGGAAGCGGCCATCGACTTCCCCGAGGAGGAAATCGATTTCCTCTCCGAAGGCGGGGTGGCCGACGACTTGCGCGGGCTGATCCGTCAGGCGGAGGAGGTGCTGGCCAGCGCCCGCCAGGGGCGCCTGGTCCGGGAGGGCCTGACCCTGGTGATCGCCGGCCGGCCCAACGCGGGGAAATCCTCGCTGATGAACGCCCTGGCCGGTTTCGACGCCGCCATCGTCACCGAGGTGGCCGGCACCACCCGGGACGTGCTGCGCGAAGCGATCCAGCTGGACGGCATGCCGCTCAATCTGATCGACACCGCCGGCCTGCGGGAAAGCGGCGACCAGATCGAGCAGGAGGGCATCCGCCGGGCGTTCGCCGAAATCAAGAAGGCGGACCGCTTGCTGGTGGTGGTGGACGCCCAGGAAACCCCGGACAACCTGGATGATCTGGCCACGCTGCTGCCGCAGAGCCAGCAGCAACTGGACGATCTGGATCTGCCGGTGACCCTGGTGCTCAACAAGGCCGACCTGAGCGGCGACCCGCCGGGCCCCCACCCGGAGCGGCCGGATACCTTCATTCTGTCCGCCGCCAGCGGCGCCGGCATGGACGCGCTGCGCCGGCATCTCAAAGCCGCCGCCGGCTACCAGGGCGAGGCGCAAAGCCGTTTCTCCGCCCGCCGCCGTCATATCACCGCTCTCCAGGACGCCCTCGCCGCCCTGGCCAAGGGCGCCGACCAGCTGCACCGGCACGCCGCCGGCGAGCTGCTCGCCGAGGACCTGCGGGCGGCCCAGCAGGCGCTGGAAGAGATCACCGGCGCCTTTACCGCCGACGACCTGCTGGGACGTATTTTTTCCTCCTTCTGCATCGGTAAATGAACCCGGACGGTATTTTAGGTATCTTGCGTACTGGCTAAATGCCAGCACCGGCCCGGTTCCGGTCGGGGGAACAGGCAGGATGCGCATGCTCGTGGGGGGCGAATGACGCAATGGGGACAAACGAAACGCTTGACGTGCAGGGCGCCCAGGGGCAACGCCGGGCGCTGCTCAAAGCACTGCTGATCATCACCGGGGTGTCCGGTGCTTTATTCTTCGTGATCAACACGCAACGGGGGCTGCACCTGCTGGCCACCATTGAGCTGGTCACCGGCGCGGCGTCGATGATGCTGTACGTGGTGGTCAGCCGTACCCGCAATCTGCGGGTCTGGACGCTGGTTTATCTGATTCCCTTTCTGACCATCATGATGGTGGCGATGTACCTGCCCGGCACCTCACCGACGGTGTTCCTGTGGGTCTACATTATTCCGGTGATCTCCCATCTGTTGTTGGGGCTGCGGCTGGGTTTCGCGGTGGCGGTGTTCTTCATGCTCACCGCCTTCGCCATTTTCGTGCTCAAGCATCCGCGTTTGCTGTACGAATTTCACTTCGCCAGCCTCGCCAATATTCTGATTTCCTGCGCGGTGGCGCTGGCCTTCGCCTACGTCTACGAGCGGGGCAGCGAAAAGGCCCGCGCCGGGCTGATGGTGATCGCTTCCACCGATCCGCTCACGCGGCTGGCCAATCTGTACCGCTTCCGTGAATCCTTCCAGCAGGAGCGGCACCGGGCGCAGCGCTACGACGCCGACCTGACCCTGCTGGTGCTGGATCTGGATTACTTCAAGAAGGTCAACGACACCCACGGCCACGCGGTCGGTGACCAGGTGTTGATTCACGTGGCCAATATCCTGCGCCGGCGGCTGCGCGCTTCCGACCTGGTGTGCCGGGTCGGCGGCGAGGAATTCACCGTGTTACTGCCGGACACCGGGCTCGAGGAAGCGATCAAGGTGGCGGACAGCCTGCGCCGCTTGATCCGCGACACCCCCTACCGGGACCAGGCGGTGACGGTCTCGCTGTCCTGCAGCATCGGCGTGGCCCTGTGGGGCCGCGACGGCGACACCCTGGAACAGCTTATGGAGACCGGCGACAAACGCCTCTACCAGGCCAAGCAGGCCGGGCGGGACCGGGTGGAAAGTGGCCCGGTGGCGGGCTGACGCCGCGGCGAAGGTGGACCCGTCGCACCCGGTTGCCGATACTGAGTGCCGACCAAGACCCGTCGCCGGCCGACACCGGGCCGCAAGGAGAAGTCATGAGCGATACCCGTTTGGAGAAGGATTCCCTGGGAGAGATTGAGGTTCCCGCCGAAGCACTCTGGGGCGCCCAGACGCAGAGGGCGGTGGACAACTTTCCGATCAGCGGCCGGCACCTGCCGGACCGCTTTATCCAGGCGGTGGTGCGTGTGAAGCGCTGCGCCGCCAACGTCAACGCCGACCTGGAGTTGCTTGACGACCAGCGCCGCCGGGCCATCGTCGCCGCCTGCGACGAACTGCTGGGCGGCGCCCACACCGACCAGTTTCCGGTGGACGTGTTTCAAACCGGTTCCGGCACCAGCACCAATATGAACGTCAACGAGGTGATCGCCCGGCTGTGCGGCGACGCCGGCGTGCACCCCAACGATCATGTGAACCTGGGGCAGAGCAGCAACGACACCATTCCCACCGCCATGCACCTGTCCTCGGTGATGGCGGTCAGCGAGCAGCTGCTGCCCGACCTGGAACACCTGATCGCCACCCTGGGCCTGCGCGCGCGGGAGGGGAAGGACCTGGTGAAAACCGGCCGCACCCATCTGATGGACGCCATGCCGGTGACGGTGGAGCAGGAACTGCGCACCTGGGTGCTGCAGCTGCAGGCCGCCAGCGAACGCCTGGCGCGCGCCCGCAACGAGCTGCACGCGCTGCCCCAGGGCGGCACCGCGGTGGGCACCGGCATCAACGCCCATGCGGAATTCGGTGACCGCTTCGCCGCCGCCCTGGCGGACGACACCGGTGAACCCTTCACCGCCTTGCCGTATCCTTCGGTGGCGCAAAGCGCGGTGGACGCGCCCTTGAACCTGTCCGCCGCCCTGCGGGGCCTGGCGGTGGTGCTGATGAAAATCAGCAACGACCTGCGCTGGATGAATTCCGGGCCGATTCACGGGTTGTCGGAGCTGCAACTGCCGGCCACCCAGCCCGGGTCGTCGATCATGCCCGGCAAGGTAAACCCGGTAATCTGCGAGTCCGCCACCATGGTGGCGGCCCAGGTCATGGGGCTGGACCAGGCCAACACCGTGGCGGCCCAGAGCGGCAACTTCCAGCTCAACGTGATGCTGCCGCTGGTGGCCACCAATCTGCTGGATATGACCCGCTGGCTGGCCAACAGCTGCCGTAATCTGGCCGACCAGGCCATCGAAGGGCTGACCTGGAACCAGGAGCACCTGGCGGAAGGCGTGGGCCGCAACCCGATTCTGGTCACCGCCCTGAATCCGGTGATCGGCTACGAAAAGGCCGCCGCCATCGCCAAGGAAGCGTTTTCCACCGGTCAGCCGGTGATTGAGGTGGCGCTTGCGCACACCGATCTGGATCGCCAGCGTCTGGAAGCGCTGCTGGATCCCCTTAAACTGACCGGCCCGGGCTGAACCCGGGACCGTGACCCTGTTTCACTTTTTAATTTTTGTTTGGTGATGGAGAGAGCAATGAGTAACGACCTGACCATTCAGCGCACCGCCGAAGCGGTGGAATCGCCGCTGGTGATCAACAGTATTCTGGAATCCGGCGTGCGTAACGCTCCCGAGCAGGAGATCGTCTACGCGGACCAGCGTCGCATGAGCTACCGGGATCTGGAAGAGCGGGTCAACCGGCTCGCCGGCGCGCTGGCGGAGTGCGGGGTCAAGCCCGGCGACACCGTGGCGGTGATGGACTGGGACACCCACCGTTACCTGGAAGCGTTCTTCGCCATCCCGATGATGGGCGCGGTGCTGCACACGGTGAACGTGCGCCTCAGCCCGGAACAGATTCTCTACACCCTGAACCACGCCGAGGACGACGTGATTCTGGTGAACCGGGAGTTTCTGCCGGTTCTCGAGGAGCTGAAAGACCGCATCGAAACCGTGAAACGCTATGTGCTGCTGGACGACGAAGGCGGCAACCTGGATTCCCAACTGGACATCGCCGGCGAGTACGAAGCCCTGCTGCAACAGGCCCCGGCTGAATTCGATTTCCCGGAGCTGGACGAAAACACCCGCGCCACCACCTTCTACACCACCGGCACCACCGGCCTGCCCAAGGGCGTGTACTTCTCCCACCGGCAGCTGGTGCTGCACACCTTCGCCGGCCGCGCCGCGCTGTCCGGTTCCGGGCACGGACGTTTCAACCAGGACGACGTCTACATGCCGATCACGCCCATGTTCCACGTGCACGCCTGGGGCGTGCCCTATGTGGCGACGCTGCTGGGCGTCAAGCAGGTGTACCCGGGCCGCTACCTGCCGGAGACCCTGCTCAAGCTGCTGGTCACCGAGAAAGTCACCTTCTCCCACTGCGTGCCCACCATCATCCAGATGCTGCTGCAGGCCGAGGCCGCCAAGAACGTGGACCTGAAAGGCTGGAAGGTGATCATCGGCGGCTCGGCGCTGCCCAAGTCCCTGGCCAAGGGTGCCCTGGAGCGAGGCATCGACATCTACACCGGTTACGGCATGAGCGAAACCTGCCCGCTGATTTCCCTGGCGTTGCTGCCCCCGGAGCTGGAAGACGCGGACCTGGAAACCCAGGTGGACTACCGCACCCGCACCGGCCGCCCGGTGCCCATGGCGCAGATGCGGATCGTCGACGACAACATGAACGAAGTACCCCGCGACGGTAAAACCCAGGGCGAGCTGGTGCTGCGCGCGCCCTGGCTGACCCAGGGCTACCTGAAGGACGAGGACAACTCCAAGAAGCTGTGGCACGGCGGCTGGATGCACACCGGGGACATTGGCGTGATCGACGCCGACGGCTGGCTGAAGATCACCGACCGTATCAAGGACGTGATCAAGACCGGCGGCGAGTGGATCTCTTCCCTGGATCTGGAAGGGCTGATTCTGCAGCACGACGGCGTGGCCGAATGCGCGGTGGTCGGCGTGGAGGACCAGAAATGGGGCGAGCGCCCGGTGGCCCTGGTGGTCAAGGGCGGTGAAGTGGACGAAGACGCGATCAAGGAACTGGTCAGCCAGTACGCCGACAAAGGCGTGATCAGCCGCTACGGCATCCCCGACCGGGTGGTGTTCGTGGACGAGCTGCCCCGCACCTCGGTGGGCAAACTGGACAAGAAGAAGATGCGCGCCGAAATGGTGTGACACCCCCTGCCCGGGCCGGCGTCCGCCGGCCCGTTTTTCCTTCCCGTTGATCCGAATTTTCACCCTGCCAGAAGCGGAAACCGTGTAGGCTGCGGGAACCACGCTCACCGGACCGGGTCTGTTACCTGGCAGGCCCGGGGCGTTCGCGCGTGGGCCCGGCCAGGGACGGGCCGATATCCTAATGATAAACCGAGCGCACCTTAAGCCGGGCCGGCCTCAACAGGCACCGGGGTGCCTGTGAGCCTGGAGTAGAATAATGTTGCGAGTGATCGCGGGTCTGGCGGTGATCGCCGTACTGGCCGCCGCCGGTTGGTGGTGGTTGAGTGATGGGGAGAGCGCCGCCGCGCCGCAGCGTCCCGCCACGACGGTGAACGTGGTGCCCGCCATCAGCCGGCCGCTGAGTGACAACCTGGAAGTGGTGGGCACCGCCCGCGCCACCCGCGCCATTGTCCTGGTCACCCAGGTGGACGGCCGGGTCGACAAGATCCATTTCCAGGAAAGCCAGGAAGTGGAAGCCGGCGACCTGCTGGTGACCCTGGACGACCGCGCCGCCCGCGCCGAGACCGACCGCACCCGCGCCGACTACCAGCGCGCGCTCTCCGATTACCAGCGCGCGTCACGGCTGGTCGGCGGCAGCGCCATTTCCGAAGCGGAAGTCGCCAACCTGAAAACCACCATGGAGTCCGCCCGGGCGACCATGGAGTCCAGCCGCGTGGCACTGGATGACCATTACCTGCGCGCGCCCTTCGACGGCGTGGTGGGGCTGCGCCAGGTGGACGAGGGGGCCTTCCTGCAGGTGGGGGCGCCGATCACCACCCTGGACAGCGTGCGCAACCTGGAGGTGAACTTCCAGGTGCCGGAACGCTACCTGTCCGAGATCCGCCCCAATCTGACCGTGGAGGTCACCAGCGACGCCTACTCGGGCAAGGTGTTCCGCGGCAGAATCGCCATGCTCGACAGCCGCGTGGAGGCCGCCAGCCGCAGCCTGACGGTCAAGGCGCTGCTGGATAACGCCGACTCCCTGCTGCGCCCGGGCCAGTTCCTGCAGGTGTCGGTGTTGCTGGCGGAGCATCCGGCGCTGCTGGTGCCGGAGCAGGCGGTGATCTCCCAGGGTGCGCAGAGCTATGTGTTCACGGTGAGCAACGACGATGTCGCCGAGCGGCTGCCGGTGAGTCTGGGCGGGCGCCGCGACGGCTGGGTGGAAATCACCGCCGGCCTGGACCAGGGGCAACCGGTGATCGTCAACGGCCACAGCCGCCTCGGCAGCGGCGCGCCGGTCAAGGTGGTCGAGGATGAGGGGGCTCTGATGCCCGCCCAGCGCGCGCTCCTGGAGGAGCCGGCCTGATGGTACTCAGCGATGTGTCGGTCAAACGGCCGGTCTTCGCCACCGTGGTCAGCCTGCTGATCGTGGTCTTCGGCATCAGTGCGCTGATGAAGCTGCCGATCCGCGAATATCCCGACATCGACCCGCCCCAGGTGTCCGTGGAAGTCACCTACGAAGGCGCCGCCCCGGAGGTGCTGGATACCCAGATCATCCAGGTGGTGGAAGGGGCCATCGCCGGCGTCGAGGGCGTCAGCCGCATAGAGTCCCGCTCGCGGCTGGGCTCGGCGCGCACCTCGGTGGAGTTCGATCTGGACCGGGACCTGGATATCGCCGCCAACGACGTGCGCGACGCCGTCTCCCGCATCATCAATCAGCTCCCTGAAGAAGCCGAAGCGCCGGTGATCGCGAAGAGCGATTCCGACGCCCGGCCGATCATCTGGGTGACGCTCAGCAGCGACACCCTGGCCACCCAGGAACTCACCGACTTTGCCGAACGCAGCCTGGTGGACCGCTTCGCGGTGCTCGACGGCGTGTCCGAGGTGAACATCGGCGGCGAGCGCCGCTACGCCATGCGGGTCTGGCTGGACCGCCAGCGCATGGCCGCCAACGGCATCGCGGTCAACGACATCGCCACGGCGCTGCGCGCCAATAACGTGGAGCTGCCCGCCGGACGCCTGGAGTCCGACAGCCGCAGCTTCACGGTACGCGCCGACAACCGGCTCGCCACCGTGGAGGAATTCCGCGATCTGGTGCTGCGTCAGCAGGGCAGCTACCAGTTGCGGGTGGGCGACGTGGCGCGGGTGGAGCTGGGGGTCGAGAACGACGACACCGAGCTGCGCGCCAACGGCGAGACCGCCGTGGGCCTGGGCATTATCCGCCAATCCAAGGCCAACACCGTGTCGGTCTCGGACAACGTGCGCGCCGAGATCGAGCGGATCCGCGAGAACCTGCCCGCCGACATCGCGCTGGACGTCAATTACGACGAATCCCTGTTTATCCGCGCCTCCATCCGGGAAGTGCTGATCACCCTGGGCCTGTCCATGACCCTGGTGATCCTGGTGATCTTCGCGTTCCTGGGCAACTTGCGCGCCACCCTGATCCCGGCCGTCACTATTCCGGTGTCGGTGATCGGCGCCTTCATGGGCCTGGGGGCGTTGGACTTCTCCATCAACGTGCTCACCCTGCTGGCGCTGATCCTCGCCATCGGCCTGGTGGTCGACGACGCCATCGTCATGCTGGAGAACATTCAACGCCGTATCGACGAAGGCGAATCCCGACTGGTGGCCGCCTACCTGGGGGCACGCCAGGTGGCGTTCGCGGTGGTCGCCACCACCCTCACCCTGGTGGCGGTGTTCGTGCCGATTTCGTTCATGGGCGGCGACGTGGGGCGGCTGTTCGGCGAGTTCGGCTTCACCCTGGCGGCGGCGGTGGTGATTTCCAGCGTGGTGGCGCTCAGCCTGGCGCCGATGCTGTGCTCGCGCTGGCTGCACCGCCACCGCAAGGAAGATGAAAACAAACACCTGCTCGAGCGGGGTCTGGCCCGTCTTAACGGTGGCTACGCCAGGGGCCTGAAGCGTTGCCTGGCCAACCCCTGGCCGGTGCTGGGCGTGGCGGCGCTGATCTGTGTGCTGGCCGGCCTGGCGTACACCGGTGTGCCCCGGGAGCTGGCGCCCACCGAGGACCGGGGCGTGTTCATCGTGCCGGCCACCGCGCCCCAGGGCGCCACCGCGGACTACACCACCCACCACATCAAGGAGGTGGAAGCCCTGATGCAGCCGTTGGTGGACAACGGCGAGGCCGAGCGGGTGCTGTCCATCGTCGGCTTCCGGGGGCAGCCGGAAAACGCCTTTATGATCACCCGGCTCAAACCCTGGGGCGAGCGCCAGCGCAGCCAGCAGGAGATCGTCCAGCAACTGCGCGGCGAGCTGGGCCAGGTGGCGGGCCTGCGCGCGTTCGCGGTGAACCCGCCGGGCCTGGGGCAGAGCGCCTTCAACCAGCAGCTTGAAGTGGTGATCGGCGGGCCGGACTACGAATCGGTGCAGCGCTGGAGCGAATCGGTGATGGCCTCCATGGAGGACAACCCCAACCTGCTCAGCGTGGATACCAACTACGAGGAAACCCAGCCGCAACTGAACGTGGAACTGAACCGGGAGCGGGCGGCGGACTTCGGCCTGTCCGCCGAGGACGTGGGCCAGACCCTGCAGGCCATGTTCGCCACCCTGCAGGCCTCCACCTATGTGGATAGGGGCCGCGAGTACGATGTGCTGCTGGAGGCCAACGAAAGCGAAGCGCGGGTGCCCGACGACGTTAATCCGATTTACGTGCGCACCGACGCCGGCGAGCTGGTGCCGCTGTCCAGCGTGGTGGATCTGAAAACCGTGGGCGCCTCACCGGAACTGCGCCGGGTGGACCGGCTGCCGGCGATCACCCTGTCCGCCAACATGGCCGAAGGCTACGACCTGGGCCGCGCCATCGACTTCGTGGAGCAGACCGTCAACGACACTCTGCCCCTGGAAGCGCGCCTCAGCTACAAGGGCATGGCGGAGGAATTCACCGAGGCGTCGTCGGCGATCTTCATCACCTTCGGCTTGGCCCTGCTGATCGTCTTCCTGGTGCTGGCGGCCCAGTTCGAAAGCTGGATCCACCCGCTGATCATCATGCTCACGGTGCCGCTGGCCATCGCCGGCGCGATCCTGGCGCTGCGGGTCACCGGTAACAGCCTGAACATCTACAGCCAGATCGGTATGATCATGCTGCTCGGCCTGATGGCGAAGAACGGCATTCTGATCGTCGAGTTCGCCAACCAGCTTCGGGATCAGGGTTACAGCGTGGCCGAGGCGGCCTACCAGGGCGCCATCATCCGCTTCCGGCCGGTGTTGATGACCGGGGTGTCGACCATCTTCGGCGCCGTGCCTTTGGTGCTGGCCACCGGCGCCGGCGCGGAAAGCCGCATCACCATCGGCGTGGTGATTCTCGGTGGTCTGTTGTTCGCCACCGTGCTCACCCTGTTTATTATTCCGGTGCTGTACGCCTGGCTGGCGCCCTACGCCAAATCCGCCGACGCCGTGAAACATCAATTGGAACAGGAGCTGCCCGGTGCACCGCGACAGTCCCCCGCCTCTTGAATACGAACTGGTGCGCAGCCGGCGGCGCTCTCTGGAAGTGCGGGTGCGCGTGGACGGCAGTGTGCAGGTGCGCGCTCCACTAAAACTGGCTGCCTACCGGGTGGAAGCCTTCGTGGACTCACGCCGGGACTGGATCCGTGATCAGCAGCAACGCATGGCGGCCCGGCCCCGGGTGCGCTGGCGCGACGGCGACCCCTGCCAGTACCTGGGTGAGCCGCTCACCCTGCGCGTCGCCGCCGCCGCCAGGGCGCGGGTGGCACGCCACGGCGACGAACTCCACGTGGGCGTGCCCGACCCCCACGACGAAGCCGCCGTCAGCCACGCGGTGCACGAGTGGTGGCGCGGGCTGGCGCGGACCCGCTTCCAGGAGAGCATCGAACGGCAGTTTCCCTGGTTCGCGGAACGGGGGCACCGGATGCCGGTGCTGCGGGTGAAAAAGATGCGCAGCCGCTGGGGCTCGCTGTCCCGGCGCGGCTACATCAACCTGAGCCTGGCACTGATGCAGTACCCGCCGGCGGTGATCGACTATGTGGTGATGCACGAGCTTTGCCATCTGGAATACATGCACCACGGCCCCGCCTTCCACGCCTTGATGGACCGCCGGATGCCGGACTGGCCGGCCCGCAAGCGGCGCCTGGACGGCTGAGGTTTTACCCTTTTTAAACGCACGCCGACTTGTATTTCACCCGCCTTCCTTTTCCATGGTGGCATGGATATGTCAGCGCTTTTAAAAGAGATCAAACAACGCGACCCCCACCACACCCATTTTCACCAGGCCGCGGAAAGCCTGCTGAACAGTGTGTCCGGGTATCTGGATCAGCACCCCGAGCTGCGCACCCAGGGGCTGCTGGCCCGGCTGCTGGAGCCGGAGCGGGTGATCCGTTTCCGCGTGCCCTGGGTGGACGACCAGGGCGAGGTGCGGGTGAACCGGGCCTACCGGGTGCAGATGAACGGTGCCCTGGGCCCCTACAAAGGCGGGCTGCGGTTCCACCTCTCGGTGAACCTGGACGTGCTGTCTTTTCTGGCCCTGGAACAGACCATCAAAAACGCGCTCACCGGCCTGCCGCTGGGCGCCGGCAAGGGCGGCGCCGATTTCGACCCCAAAGGACGCAGCGACGCGGAAATCATGCGTTTCTGCCAGGCCCTGATGGCGGAATTCCACCACCACATGGGGCCGGACATCGACGTGCCCGCCGGTGACATGGGCGTGGGCATGCGCGAAGTGGGCTATCTGTTCGGCATGTACCGCAAACTTTCCCGTTCCTTCGGCGGCGCGTTTACCGGCAAAAGCCTGGATTTCGGCGGCAGTGTCCTGCGGCCGGAAGCCACCGGCTACGGTTTGATCTACTTCCTGCAGAGCATGCTGACGCACCAGAACGAAAGCCTGAGCGACAAGACCGTGGCGGTGTCCGGCGCCGGCAACGTGGCCCGGCACGCCGCCGCCAAGGCCATCGAGGAGGGCGCCACCGTGGTCACCCTGTCCGATTCCCGTGGCACGGTTCACGCCCCCGAGGGCCTGGACGACGCCCACTTGGACGCGGTGGCGCGCATCAAGGCGGACGGCGGCGGCCTGGACCGGCTCGCTGAAGAGTTTGACGGTATCAAGCATTATCAAGGGGAGCGGCCGTGGCGGTTCGACTGCCAGGTGGCGCTGCCCTGTGCCACGGAAAACGAATTGGAGGAAGACGACGCCCGGCGGCTGGTGGACAACGGCTGTCGCTGGCTGGCGGAAGGCGCCAATATGCCGTGCACCGCGGCGGCGGTGGCGGTGTTCAAGGACAGCGACATGCTGTACGCGCCGGGCAAGGCGGCCAACGCCGGCGGCGTGGCGGTGAGCGGCCTGGAAATGAGCCAGAACAGCCGCCGCGAATCCTGGTCTGCCGGCGAGGTGGACCGGCGGTTGCGCGACATCATGGAGCGCATCCACCGCCGCTGTCTGGAACACGGCGGCGATGACGCCCGTCCGGATTACCTGACCGGCGCCAGTGTCGCCGGCTTTCAGCGCGTGGCGCGGGCGATGCTGGGGCAGGGCATTATCTAGCCCGGCGTCAGGCCGGGCGCACGGTGAGCTTGTGCTGGGCCAGGCGCGGCGGGTCCGGGAAGTCGATCAGCGCCTCGGCGCCGATATCGCGCAGGAACGTATCCGCCCGGCGGCGGCTGTCCGCGTCCAGGCCGTTCAGGTGGTCGCGCACCCGCTGGATCATCCACAGGCTGTAGGGGCGGATGATACGGCTGCCTTCGCGGCCCTCCAGGGTAAAGGCGTGACTGCCCAGCGCCCGGGGCAGGGTCTCGCCGGGGTGTTCCGCCATCCAGGCGCGCACGTGATGGGCCACGTCCACCATCGCCGGCAACATTTCCCTGGCCAGGCGCTTGAGCACCGGCAGCAGGGTTTCCGGGATGCTGTCGTTGTCGTCCAGCGGGGCGCGCAGGCCGCCGGGCTCGAAATGCAATTGCTCCACCCAGCGTGCCACGTTCGGCGCCCGTTCGCGCATCAGTTTGCCGGCCGTGGGGTCCCGGTACAGGTGGGCGTAGAGCGGCCCGATCAGGCCGAAATCCGCGATCGTCGCCTGGCTGCCCAGCAGGGCCGGGTGCTCGGCGAAATGGGCGTCCAGCTCGGCGAGCAGGTTCTCGTAGGCGGTCTCCACCGCGGGCACCATGTCCTCGGTGGCGCCCAGCAGGGTGGCCGCCTTGGAGAACGGCACCGCCAGTTTCTGGCCGATGGCCAGCTGGTTTTCCGCGGACTCATCGGGGGCGTTCATGGCGCCGAATTCCGCCATCGCCCAGTCGCGGTCGTAGAACCACCGGTAATGCATGGCCGGAATCACCAGCCACTCGTCCCCGTAGGCTTCCAGCATCAGCGCCACCAGCTTGCGCAACGGCGTGGCCGGGTGCAGCGCCGGGCCGTCGTCGGTTCGCGCCTGTTCCAGGGTTTCGATGATCACCGTGCTGTCCTGGAGGATGCGACCGTTCCCATCGCGCAGCACCGGGATCACCGGCGCGCCCACCGCCGGCACGATCACCTGGCGGTAGACGTCGGCGGTGGAGAGTACCTCCTCGAACGGTATCGCGGCCCAGCGCAGGTAGGCGCGGACTTTTCCGGTGAAGTAACTGACTTCGGCCCCGTACAGCGTGGTGGTCATGGTCTGGTTCCTGGTTCCGTTTTTGGCGGGCAAGAAAAAACCCCGCATGAAGCGGGGTTCTTCCCGGTCGTTGAGGTCGTCTTATTCGCCGACGACGTTCGCGGCCTGCGGTCCCTTGGGACCTTGCTGAATGTCGAAAGTGACTTTCTGACCTTCCGCCAGAGTGCGGAAGCCCGAGCCGTTGATCGCGCTGAAATGCACGAACACATCCGCGCCACCGTCATCCTGGGAAATAAAGCCGAAACCCTTGGATTCGTTGAACCATTTCACGGTACCAGTAGCCATTGAATCAATACCTCGAAAAAACTGAACATAGGGTGTTGCTTGCAAACCAGGAGGGGGTGTTCGGAGACTTCTTGGGCTTCACGCGAAGGAAGGCAACTACCAAAACCAACCACTGCCAAATCTGCAGCAATTTGACTTTACTACCCTTTTTTGCGCCGTTCCAAGCCTTTTTTTGTTAAACGCGGCCGGCGCCGCGCCGGGTTTATTTAAACCCGGCGGCGATCTCCAGTTCGCGGATCGATTGCTCCAGATAATCCAGCAGACGCTGCATGGACGGCAGCGTCCGGCGGCAGGCAATCAAACCGAATTCGATCTGACCCCGGTAACTGGTCAGCGTCATGTTCAAGGCGATCCGGTCCAGCACGATGGACACCGGGTACATGCCCTCCAGCCGCGCACCGTTCCAGTACAGCGGCTCGCGCGGCCCCGGCACATTGGAAATAATCACGTTGAAGGCACGCCATTTCGGCGCCAGGCCGGTGAGCAGATTCAAGCCGGTGGGCGCCATGCTGAGCGCGGTGAAATTAAGAATTTCTTCCGGGCTCATTTGCGAGAAACGCTTCTTCGCCTCGCGCACCGACGCCTGCACCACACGCAGACGGTTGGCCGGGTCGCAGATGTGCGTGCCCAGGTTGGCGAGGATCATCGCGATCTGGTTGCCGCCGGCGCTGTCGTCCTTGCGCAGGGACATCGGCACCATGGCGATCAGCGGGCGGTCGGGCAGGGCGTTCTGGCTGATCAGGTATTCCCGCAGCGCGTGCCCGCACATGCTCAGCACCACATCGTTGAGTGTGCAGTTAAAGGCGCCGGACAAACGCTTGAGGCGATCCAGCGAATAACTCTGCGCCGCGAACCGCCGGGACCCGGTGATGCACTGGTTCAAAATGGTGTCCGGGGCCTGGAAGATGGAGACGAAATTCGGGTCGTCCTTGGCTTTCTGGGTGACGCTGTAGATCTCCCGGGCGAGGGCCGGCACCGTGGCGATCTGGCGGCTGGCGCCGGTGGTCAGACGGGCCAGGCTGCTGACCGCGTCGACCGGGTTGCTGGGCAGGCCGCGGCCGCGCTTCTTCGGCTTGTAGGCCCACACCGGCGGCAGATCCCTTTCTTCCGGGTCCGGCGACAGCGCGCGCATGCCCATGCGCATGGCGGAGATACCGTCCACCACCGAGTGGTGCACCTTGGTATACAGCGCGAACTGACGGCCGCGGATGCCCTCGATCAGATGGGCTTCCCACAGTGGCCGCTCCCGGTCCAGCAGGTTGGAGTGCTCCGCGGACACCAGCGACAGCAGCTCACGGATGCGACCGGGTTTGGGCAGCGCTTCATGGCGGAAATGGTGATCCATGTCGAACTGCTGGTCTTCCATCCACTGGTACTGGCCGAAGCGGCGGGTCAGACGCTGGTTGAAGGGCGGTTCCGGCGAGGAATACTCGCGGATCGAGCGCGCCAGCTCGCTGACGTACTTGGGGCCGGCGCCCTCCGGAAATGAAAACAACTGCAGTCCCGCCACATGCATCGGCTGCTGGCGTTTCTCCAAATACAGAAACAGTTGATCCACGGGACTCAACGTTTTCATGCCATCCCCTTTTTATTATGGAAAGTGGTGATTGCTTTCATATTAGCAGAGCCTTTCCGGCCTGACTGTGCCTTCCTTGTAAGACTTCCAAGGTACCCCGGCGGTGCGGGTAACGCTTGTAAAATCATGGGTTGCAAGATATCTGCCATGGTCTCGCCACCCGCCGGTCATACCGCGTCTTCAGGCTGAGCATGACATCCAAAGGCGGAGCCAGACATGAAGGCGTTATCCTGGGTAATCGCCGGCACCTTGATGGCCGGTGGCGTTCACGCGGACGTTCTGATCAGTGAGTATGTGGAAGGCAGCGGCTTTAACAAGGCCCTGGAGCTGTATAACGGCGGCGCCGACACCGTCAGCCTGGACGGCTACCGCCTGGAACGCTACTCCAACGGCGGCACCGACGCCTCCGGCGTGCTCGAGCTGGACGGCGAGAGCCTGGCGGCCGGGGCGGTAATGGTGATCGTCAGCAGCCAGGCCGGCGCGCCGCTGGACGGGCTTGGCGATATCAGCAGCGGCGTGATCAGCCACAACGGCGATGACGCCTATGTGCTCCGCGATGCCAACGGCGTGGTCGACAGCTTCGGCCGTGTCGGCGAGGACCCGGGCAGCGCCTGGGGCAGCGGCGACACCACCACCGTTAATCAGACCCTGCGCCGGCTGGAAACCGTCACCACCGGCGACACCGTGATTGATGACGCCTTCGACCCCGCCGACCAGTGGCGGGCCTTTCCCCAGGACGCCCTGGACGGCCTGGGCGTCTATGGCGAAGGGGCCGGTGACGGTGGCGACGACGGCGGCGATCCGCCCCCGGCGCTGGGCGCCTGCGGCGACGCCGACACACCGCTGTCGGTGGTGCAGGGCAGTGGCGCCAGCACCCCCCTGGACGGCGAAACCGTGGTGGTGGAATCCGTGGTCAGCGCCGTCTACCCGGACCTGGACGGCTTCTTCCTGATGGAACCGGTCGCCGACCGGGACGACAACCCGGCCACCTCGGAAGGCCTGTTCGTGTACGCCCCCGACGCGGCGGTGAACCCCGGTGAGCGGGTCCGGCTGGCGGGCACCGCCGGCGAATACTTCGAGCAGACCCAGGTGAGTCTGCAGGGGGAGCCGCTGGTCTGCGCGGTGGAGCAAACCCTGGAGCCGGTGGCCTTCACGCTGCCGTTCGCCGATTGGAGCGCCCCGGAAGCCCTGGAAGGCATGCTGGTGAATGTCAGCCAGACGCTCACCGTCACCGAGGTCTATGATCTGGCGCGTTTCGGCAGCGTGGTGCTCGCCGAAGAGCGCCAGTGGATCCCCACCCAGGTGGCGGAACCGGGCGCCCCGGCGAAGGCGGTGGCGGACCGCAACGCCCTGGGCAGTATCGTTCTTGATGACGGCCTCAACATCCAGAACCCGGAGCCGGTGCGCTATCCCGAGGGCGGTCTCTCCGCCACCAATACCCTGAGGGTGGGCGACCGGGTCGACCCGGACTTCCGCGCCGTTGTCAGCTACAGCTTTGAAGAGTGGCGGCTGCAGCCGGTGGACGAAATCTCCTTCCGCGCCGCCAACCCGCGCCCGGCGGCGCCGCCCCGGGCGCCGGGCAGCAACCTGCGGGTGGCCGCCTTCAACGTGCTTAACTTTTTCAACGGTGACGGCCAGGGCGGCGGCTTCCCCACCGCCCGCGGCGCCGACAACGCCGAGGAGCTGGCGCGCCAGAAAGCCAAGCTGGTGGCGGCGCTCACCGCCCTGGACGCGGACATCATCGGTCTGATGGAAATCGAGAACGACGGCTACGGACCGGATTCGGCGATCGCCGAACTGGCCGAGGCCCTGGGGCCGGCGTGGCGCTTCGTGGCCCACGGCGAGGCCGGGCTGGGCAGCGACGCCATCGCCGTGGGGCTGCTCTACCGCGATGATGTGGTGGCCGAGGCCGGCGAGGCCGCGACCCTGGACACCGGCGCCTTCGGCAACGAGACCAACCGCCAGCCGCTGGCGCAGAGCTTCCGCCTGCTCAACAACGACCAAGTGCTGACGCTGGTGGTGAACCACTTCAAGTCCAAGGGCAGTTGTCCGGACGACGGCGTCAACGCGGCCCAGGACGATGGCCAGAGCTGCTGGAACGCGGAGCGCACCCAGGCGGCCGAGGACCAGCTCGCCTGGCTGGCCGGGCAGCCCACCGGGGTGGCGGACGAGGATGTTCTGGTGCTCGGCGACCTGAACGCCTATGCCCTGGAAGACCCGGTGCGGGCCTTCCAGGACCAGGGCTTCGTGGATCTGCTCACCCGCTTCCAGGGCGACCAGGCCTACAGCTACCTCTTCGACGGCGAAACCGGACATCTGGATCACGCCCTGGCCAGCCCGTCCCTGGATGCCCGGGTGGTCGACGCCGGCGCCTGGCACATCAACGCGGACGAACCCCGGGCGCTGGATTACAACCAGGACTTCAAAAGCGATCAGCAGATCGACGACTTCTTCGCCGCCGATGCCTACCGGTCGTCCGACCACGACCCGCTGCACGTCGACCTGAACCTCACCGCCGACGACGGCGAGGCGGCCCCACCGGCCGACGACGACAGCGGCGGGGGCGGCGGCCTGGGCTGGCTGTGGCTGGCCCTGGTGTTGGCCGCCGGGCGCCGCCGCCGCGCCTGATCCGGCGTCGAGACCCTTCCCGCTTTCCGTTATCATCGGCGATTCAACGGAACGGGAAGGGCCCTAATGCCAAAAAAATACGCCGACCGTCGTCGCCGCGCCTTTGTGATCGCCTTGCAGGAATCCGATGCCCACTGGGGCGCCCTGTTCGGTGATGAGGTGTTCTACGATCTGAACTATTCCGATCTGTTCACCCGCATGTGGCTGGCCCGGGACCGGGCGTTCACCAAAACCGAGCTCTACCGTTTCATGCCCAAGGTCAGCCACCGCACCGCGGTGAAGTACGTGCAGACCGCCATTGAGAAGGGTCTGCTGGACGAGACCGTGGACGACCAGGACCGCCGCCGGCGGCGCATCACCATGTCGCCGCAGCTGCTGAAAGTGATCGAGGATTTCCTCGACGCCTCCCTGCAGACCTTCGAGAAGCGCCGGGTCTTTTCTTGACGACGCCTTGCGGGCGCCGGCCGCAGACTGCCGGAATGACGACTGCGACCCCCCAACGGTTCGCCGCCGTGCTGTTCGATCTGGACGGCACCCTGGCGGACACCCGGCTTGATTTCACCGCCATCCGCGCCGAGGTCGGCGTGCCCGAGGGCATCGGCGTGCTCGAGTACCTGGACCGGCTGGAGGACGCCGCCCGCGCCGAGCAGGGCCGCCAACGCCTGCACGAGTTCGAGATGCGCGGCGCCGACGCCGCCGAATGGATCGACGGCGCCGAGTCCCTGCTGCAACGGTTGGCGCGGGCGCGGGTGCCCACCGGCATCCTCACCCGCAACAGCCGGGCCGCGGTGGCCCGCACCGGCGAGATTCTGGATCTGGCGGTGGACTGCATTCTCACGCGGGAGGATTGTGCCCCGAAACCGGATCCGGAGGGGCTGTTGATGCTCAGCCGGCGATTGAGCGTGCCGCCCGAGGCGTGCGTGTACGTGGGGGATTTCGTCTACGACCTGCAGGCCGCGCGCAACGCGGGCATGGCCGCGTGTCTATTGCGCAACCCCGGCAACCAGCGGTTCGTCGATCAGGCCGATCTGGTGATCGACCGTCTCGACGAACTGCTGCCGCTGGCCGGGCTGGATCACTCGTAGTCGAACGAGAAGTGCTCCGGCGCCAGCTGCATGGTGCTCTTGGTGGGTTTCAGGGCCGCTTCCGCGTGGCCCTTGGCGGTGGGCAGCATGCGCTCGAAGAAGAACTCCGCGGTGGCCAGCTTGGCCTGGTAGAACTCCTTCGGCTCGGCGCCGCCGTGCTCCAGCTTGTCCGCCGCCACTTTCGCCTGCAACGCCCAGAAGTACGCCATCATCGCGTAGCCTGAGTACATCAGGAAATCGTGGCTGGCGGTGCCGACCATCTCCCGGTCCTTGGCGGCGTTGAGCATGATGCGGGTGGTCAGGTAGTTCCACTCGGCGGCGATCTTCAGCAGCTTCCAGGCGTAGGGACGCAGCTGGCCGTCGCGCAGGTTCTTGGTGCCGAAATCCACCAGCTTCTTGGAGAAATCGCGGACGCACTTGCCGCGGCTGGAGAGCAGCACCTTGCGGCCCAGCAGGTCGAGGGCCTGAATGCCGGTGGTGCCCTCATAGAGCGTGGCGATGCGCGCGTCGCGCACGATCTGCTCCATGCCGTGTTCCTTGATGTAGCCGTGGCCGCCGAAAATCTGCATGGCGTCGTTGGCCACTTCCAGGCCCTTCTCGGTGAGGAAGCCCTTCAGGATCGGCGTCAGGAAGCCCAGCTCGCTGTCCCAGCGATCGTATTTTTCCTGATCGTCTTCCAGCATCCCGGAGATCATGTTGTCCGCGTACTGGGCGGCGAAGTAGATCATCGCCCGGCCGCCCTCGGCGATCGCTTTCTGCTTGAGCAGCATGCGGCGCACGTCACCGTGGTGGATCAGGGCGTCGGCCACCGCGTCCGGGTCTTTCTTGCCGGACAGGGCGCGCATGGAACGGCGTTCCTTGGCGTAGGGCAGTGAACCCTGGTAGGCCAGCTCGGCGTGGGCGATGCCCTGGCAGGCGGTGCCGATGCGCGCCGAGTTCATGAAGGTGAACATGCACTCCAGGCCCTTGTTCTCCTCGCCGATCATAAAGCCGGTGGCTTCGTCGAAGTTCATCACGCAGGTGGCGGACGCCTTGATGCCCATCTTCTTTTCCAGGGAACCGCACACCACGCCGTTGCTCTCGCCGATCTTGCCGGGCAGGTACTTGGGCACGATGAACAGGGAAATGCCCTTGGTGCCCTTGGGCGCGTCCGGCAGACGGGCCAGCACGATGTGAACGATGTTCTCGGTGAGATCGTGGTCGCCGGAGGAAATGAAGATCTTGGTGCCGGTGATCTTGTAGGAGCCGTCCGCCTGGGGCTCCGCCTTGGTCTTCACCTGACCCAGGTCGGTGCCGCACTGCGGCTCGGTCAGGCACATGGTGCCCGCCCAGGTGCCTTCGGTGAGGGGCGTCAGATAGGTGGCCTTCTGATCCTCGTCACCGTGCAGCTGAATGGTGTTCATGGCGCCCAGCGACAGGCCCGGGTACATGGCGAAGGGCCAGTTGGCGGTGCCCATCATTTCCTGCTTGAACAGGCCCAGCGACATGGGCAGGCCCTGGCCGCCGTACTCCGCCGGGTGGGACAGGCCCTGCCAGCCGCCGGCCACGTACTCCTGGTAGGCTTCTTTATAGCCCTTGGGCGTGGTGACCTGGCCGTCTTCCAGCTTGCAGCTCTCGTGATCGCCACTGTGGTAGAGAGGACCGATGGTGTTCTCGCACAACTTGGCCAGCTCGCCAAGGATCGCTTCCACCATGTCCGGCGTGGCTTCCTCGCCGTTGGGCAGCGTCTTGTAGTGGCTCTCGAAGTCGAACACTTCATTGATCAGAAAGCGCATATCGCGCAGGGGGGCCTTGTAGGTCGGCATAACACACCCTCGTCAGCAATTCCGGACGCGAACCGGAGGGTTCGCTTCACAACAGCCCGGCATTCTTAGCGAACAAGCGTTGACTGACATTGACGGAGCAGCGGCGTGTCGCGGCTACAGGGTGAATCGGCGCTTTGTAAGCGCCTTGAGAACGGCTATACACAGAGTTGAACGGCCGGAGGCCGGGCTCAGCCCTTGTCCTTGCCCTTCCAGCTGTACATGGAGGTGGAAACGCCGGTGCGCCGCGCCACCTGATCCCAGAGCTTGCGCGGCAGCACCCCCTTGAGCAGCTCCACGGAGCGGGCCATGGGCGGCTCGATCACGAACGCTTCCCCCTTGGCCACCCCGTTGAGAATGCTGTCGGCCACCCGGTTGGGCGTCAGCATGGGCGAGAACAGCGGCGTTTTAACGCCCTTGAACATGCCCGTGGCGATATAGCTGGGGCACACGGTGGTCACCTTCACCTGTTTCAGGCCGCGCTCCAGCATCTCCAGGCGCAGGGATTCGGAAAAGCCCACCACCGCCCATTTGCTGGCCGCGTAGGTGCTGCCGTAGGGCAGGCCGATAAACGCCGAGGCGCTGGCGATATTGACCAGATGGGCGCGCGGCGCGGCGATCAGATCGTCCATGAAGGCGTGGGTGCAGGCCATCAGCCCTTCGCTGTTGACCTTGAAGGTGTCCAGGTGGCGCTGCAGGTCGACCTGTTCGAATTCGCCGCCGAACACCACGCCGGCGTTGTTGATCAGCATGCTGATCGGGCCGCGCTCTTCGTGCAGCTTGTCGCGGAAACGGGCGATGGTGGCGATCTTGCTCACGTCCAGGGTGTAGGCGTGGGCGTTGCCGCCGGCGTTACGAATGCACTCCACCACCTCGCGGGCGGCGGCGATGCGCCGCGCGGTGACGATCACTTCGGCGCCCCGGGCGGCCAGCCTCTCCGCCATCAGGCGGCCGATGCCGGCGCCGGCGCCGGTGATCACAACACGGTGGTTATCGAATCGGGTCATGGGCGCTCCAGTGAAGGTTGCGAAGATTATTTGGGCAGTTTGATGCCGATCAGCAGCACGCGGCCCTGCTCCACGGTGCGGGCGCGCAGCTTGAGGCCGCCCAACCGTACCGTGTCGCCCACCACGGCTTGCTGGCCGAACTGCCGCTCGAACACCGCCTCCACGGTCAGGCCGTGCAGCAGAGGGTCGATCTGCTCGATGCCGTACACCGCCACCAGCTGCTCCACCGGCACGCCGCCGCGCACGAAGAAATCGCCGTAGAAGCGCTTCTCGTCCTTGGAGAGACGGTGGCACAGATCCGATAAATAGTCGCGCTCGCCCACCGGCGCCAGCCAGGTGACCAGATCACCGGCCTCGATCACCGGGTCCTCGGCCAGGTTGCGGAACTCCTTATTGCGGATGATCAGCAACGGCGTGATGCGCGGCGTGGTGATCGCCCCCAGCCGCTGGCCTTCCGCCTTGGCGGAGGCGTCCACCTCGAACTGCATGACATAGCGGTCGCCGGTGGCCGCCAGTGGCACCATCTGTTTGGGCGGTGTGGTGGCCGGCACCGATACCTTCAACCAGCGCGCCATGTAGCGCAGGCTGGCGCCCTGGGCGAGCAACGAAATCAGCACCACCACCAGGGTGATGTCGAACAGCAGCCGGGTCTGGCCGACGCCGGCCAGCAACGGGAACACCGCCAGCACAATGGGCACGGCGCCGCGCAGACCGGTCCAGGAGATAAACAGCTTCTCGCGCCACTTGAAACGGAACGGCAGCAGGCTGACCCACACCGACAGCGGGCGTGCCACCACCATCAGGAACAGCGCCACCAGCAGGGCATTGATCAGGCCGTCGCCGATCAGCTCCGAGGGCGTCACCAGCAGCCCCAGCATCAAAAACATGCCGGACTGGGCCAGCCAGGCCAGGGAATCCATCGAGCGCAGCACGTTGTCGCCGGTGCCGCCGCGCCGGTTGCCCGCCACCAGGCCGGCCAGGTACACCGCCAGGAAACCGCTGCCGCCGGCCAGGTTGGTGGTGGCGAACACCATGGCGCCGCCGCTGCACAGCAGCAGGGCGTGCAGGCCTTCGTTGCTGCGCGCGCGCAGCAGAATCTCGCTGAGCAGCGCGCCCAGACCCAGGCCCAGCAGCATGCCCAGGCCGAACTGCTGGATCAGGGTAATCAGCATTTCCCAGCCGAAGCTGACCTCCGGGTTCATCATCACCCCCACCAGCATCAGGGTAATAAAGATCGCCATGGGGTCGTTGAGGCCGGATTCGATCTCCAGGGTGCTGGCCACCCGCTCGTTGATGGTCACGCCGGCGCCCTTGACCACATTGAAGACTGCGGCGGCGTCGGTGGAGCCGATGATGCCGCCCAGCAGCAGGCCCAGGCGCCAGTCCACGTCCATCAACCAGGTGGCGAAGGCGCCCACCAGCGAGGCGGACAGCATCACGCCCACGGTGGCCAGGCTGAGCGCCGGCTTCAACGCCAGGCGGAAGGTGGTCAGCCGGGTGCGCAGGCCGCCGTCGAGCAGAATAATCGCCAGGGCGATGTTGCTGACCACATAGGCCAGCGAGAAATCATCGAACTGAATGCCGCCGATACCGTCTTCGCCGGCCACCATGCCCACCACCAGGAACACCAGCAGGGAGGGCACGCCGATGCGCGCACTCAGGGTGCCCAGCAGCAGCCCCACGAACATCAGGCCGGTGCCGATCAGCAGGAAAACGTTCAGTGATTCCAAATGCGCTCCGGGAATATCAGGGGTAAAACGAACACAGCATCAAGTATATAGAAAGGCCGGTGTCGACTCACTGTCGGACCGGCGCCGCCGACGCGCTTTTTACCCGCCCTTTATTTTGTTTGGGTTCGGACTATACTAGCGCGCCCGATCTGATCATATTTTAAGCGGCGGGCCTTCCGGGGCGTGTCGCGAGCGAGCTTGACTATGGATTACCCCCAGCGATTCGGCGTTTTGGTGATTGGTGGCGGCCACGCCGGCACCGAAGCGGCTCTGGCGTCCGCCCGCATGGGCGTGGACACCGTGCTGCTGACGCACAATATCGAGACTCTGGGCCAGATGAGCTGCAACCCGGCCATCGGCGGCATCGGCAAGAGCCACCTGGTGCGGGAAATCGACGCCCTGGGCGGGGCCATGGCCCGCGCCACCGATAAGGGCGGTATCCAGTTCCGCGTGCTCAACGCCCGCAAGGGCCCGGCGGTGCGCGCCACCCGCGCCCAGGCCGACCGGGTGCGCTACAAGGCGGCGATCCGCGCCACCCTGGAGAGCCAGCCCCACCTGACCCTGTTCCAGCAAAGCGTGGACGACCTGATCGTCGAGAACGGCCGCTGCGTGGGGGCGGTGACCAACATGGGCCTGCGCTTCCACGCCGACGCCGTGGTGCTGACCGCCGGGACCTTCCTGGGCGGTGTCATCCATGTGGGCCTGGACCACCACCAGGGCGGCCGCGCCGGCGACCAGCCCTCCAACGCCCTGGCGCGCCGGCTGCGCGAGCTGCCGTTCCGCGTCGACCGTCTGAAGACCGGCACGCCGCCGCGCATCGACGGCAAGACCGTGGACTTCTCGGTGATGGAAGAGCAGTGGGGCGACCAGCCGCTGCCGGTGATGAGCTATCTGGGCAAGGTGGAAGAGCACCCGCGCCAGACCTGCTGCTATATTACCCACACCAACGAGCGCACCCACGACATCATCCGCTCCGGGTTCGACCGCAGCCCCATGTTTACCGGCGTGATCGAAGGTACCGGGCCGCGGTACTGCCCGTCCATCGAGGACAAGGTGAGCCGCTACCCGGACAAGAACAGCCACCAGATCTTCGTCGAACCGGAAGGCCTGGATACCTTCGAGCTGTACCCCAACGGCATTTCCACCAGCCTGCCGTTCGATATCCAGCTGGAGGCGGTGCGTTCCATCCGTGGTTTCGAGAACGCCAGCATCACGCGGCCCGGCTACGCCATCGAGTACGACTACTTCAATCCCCAGGACCTCAAGCACAGCCTGGAGACCAAGCACATGCCCGGGCTGTTCTTCGCCGGCCAGATCAACGGCACCACCGGCTACGAGGAAGCCGGCGCCCAGGGGTTGCTGGCGGGCCTGAACGCGGCCCTGCTGAGCCAGGAAAAAGAGGCCTGGACGCCGCGCCGCGACGAAGCCTACGTGGGCGTGCTGGTGGACGACCTGATCACCATGGGCACCCAGGAGCCCTACCGCATGTTCACCAGCCGCGCCGAATACCGGCTGCTGCTGCGCGAGGACAACGCCGACCTGCGCCTCACCGAGAAAGGCCGGGAGCTGGGCCTGGTGGATGATGAGCGGTGGGCGGCCTTCGAGGCCAAGCGCGAAGGCATGGAGCGTGAGCAGGCGCGGCTCAAGGCCACCTTCGTGCGCCCCGGCACCGCGGAAGCGGAGCGCGTCAACGCGCTGCTCGACAAGCCGCTGCCCCACGAGTACACCCTGATGGATCTGCTCAAGCGTCCGGAGCTGAGCTACCGGCCGCTGGCCGAGGCGGCGGGCCTGGCGCCGGCCGCGCCGGCGGTGATCGAGCAGGTGGAGATCGTCGCCAAGTACGCCGGCTACATCGACCGCCAGGAAGCGGAAATCGCCAAGCTGCGCGCCGCCGAGGACCAGGCCCTGCCGCTGGACTTCGACTACCGGGCGGTGCAGGGGCTGTCCAACGAGGTGAAGCAGAAACTCGAGGACGTGCGTCCGGAGACCATCGGCCAGGCCGGCCGCATTCCCGGGGTCACCCCGGCGGCGATCTCGCTGCTGCTGATCTTCCTTAAGAAGCATCGTCACCAGGCGGCCCGGCAGGCATGACCGACCGGGACCGCCTGGCCGGCGGGCTCCAGGCACTGGGTGTGTCGCTGAACGACGCCCAGCAGCAGGCGCTGCTCGATTACCGCGACCTGCTGGTGAAATGGAACCGCGCCTATAACCTCACCGCGGTGCGCGACCCGGGCGAGATGATCCAGCGCCATCTGCTGGACTCGCTGTCGGTGCTGGCGCATCTGGACGACCGCGATACCCTGGACGTGGGCACCGGCGCCGGCCTGCCCGGTATTCCGTTGGCCATCGCCCGGCCGGATCTGCGTTTCGTGCTGCTCGACAGCAACGGCAAGAAAACCCGCTTCGTGCGCCACGCCCGCCGGGAATTGGGGCTTTCCAACGTGGAGGTTGTGAACACCCGCGTGGAACAGTACCGTAATGCTCCATCGCAGATCATCAGCCGGGCGTTCGCCGCCCTGCCGGACATGCTGCAGGCCCTGGCCCCCCTGATCACCGACGGCAGCCGCGTTCTCGCCATGAAAGCGGCCGCCGCCGACCAGGAACTGGCCGGCCTGCCCGCCGGCTGGCGGGCCCGGGTGGCGCCTCTGTCGGTCCCCGGACTGGCGGAGGCCCGCGTGCTGGTGATCGCCAGCCGGGCCGGACCGCACGTGCCGGAATAAGGAGACCGCAGTGACCACCGTTTTTGCCATTGCCAACCAGAAAGGTGGAGTGGGCAAGACCACCAGCAGCGTCAATCTGGCCGCTTCCCTGGCGGCGACGCGCAAGAAGGTGTTGCTGGTGGACATTGATCCGCAGGGGAACGCCACCAGCGGCGCCGGTGTGGACAAGTACGAGCCGGAATACACCATCCACGACGTGCTGATGGGCGAAGTGAACGTGGAAGACGCGGTGGTCGACACCCCCAAGGATTCCGGCTTCGACCTGATCGCCGCCAACGGCGACCTGACCGCCGCCGAAGTGCAGCTGCTGGACATGAAGATGCGGGAATTCCGCCTGCGCAACGCGCTGGCGCGGATCCGCGGCAACTACGATTACATCATCGTCGACTGCCCGCCGTCGCTGAACATGCTCACCGTCAACGCGCTCACCGCGGCGGACTCGGTGATCGTGCCGATTCAGTGCGAGTACTACGCGCTGGAGGGTCTCACCTCGCTGATGAACACCATCGAGAAGATCCGCACCGTGCTCAACCCCAAGCTGCATATCGGCGGCCTGCTGCGCACCATGTACGACCCGCGCAACAGTCTGTCCAACGACGTTTCCAACCAGCTGATCAGCCATTTCGGCGACAAGGTGTACCGCACCATTATTCCCCGCAACGTGCGCTTGGCGGAAGCGCCCAGCCACGGTGCGCCGGTGATCACCTACGACCCCAAGTCCCGGGGCGCGGTCAGCTACCTGGCGCTGGCGGGCGAAATCCTGCGGCGCGAACAGGCCATGCAAAATGCCAAGGCCTCTCCGCAAACTCCGCAATCCCAGGCATGAGGTAGAGGCACCGACTATGGCGGCAAAGCGTAAACGCGGTCTCAGCAAGGGTCTCGACGCCCTGCTCAGCAGCAACGAGGCGTACCAGCGCCAGCCCGAGGAAGTCAGCGTCGAGGGTGACGGCGAGGCGTCGGAGCAGCAGGCCCAGCGCCCGCCCCGCGACGGCGACCTGCGCCACCTGCCGGTGGAACTGATGCAGCGCGGCCGCTACCAGCCGCGCAAGGACATGTCCGCCGATGCGCTCGAGGAGCTGGCGGAGTCGATCCGCGCGCAGGGCGTGATGCAACCCATCGTGGTGCGCCCGCTGGGCGACAACCGCTACGAAATCATCGCCGGCGAGCGCCGCTGGCGGGCCGCGCAGATGGCGGAGCTGGACGCGATTCCGGCGGTGATCCGGGAGGTGCCGGACGAAGCCGCCATCGCCATGTCGCTGATCGAGAACATTCAGCGCGAAAACCTCAACCCCATGGAAGAGGCGCTGGCGCTGTCCCGGCTCAAGGAAGAATTCGGCCTCACCCACCAGCAGGTCGCCGACGCGGTGGGCAAGTCCCGCGCCATGGTCACCAACCTGCTGCGGCTGATGAGCCTGGAAGCGGACGTCAAAAAGCTGCTCGAACACGGCGACCTGGAAATGGGCCACGCCCGTGCCCTGTTGTCGCTGACCGGCGCCAAGCAGGTGGAGGCCGCGCGCACCGTGGTCGCCAAGGGGTTGTCGGTGCGCCAGACCGAAACCCTGGTGCGCGAATTCGAAAAGGAAAAGCCCGCCAAGCCGGCGCCGGCCAAGGAAGACCCCAATGTGCGGCACCTGATCAACGACCTGTCCGACCGTCTCGGCGCCCCGGTGCAGATTCAGCAGGGCAACGCCGGCAAGGGCAAGCTGGTGATCAGCTACAACAACCTGGATGAGCTGGACGGCATTCTGGCGCACATCAAATAGGCGGGGCCTCTTGGTCCATCTACATCAAATAACTTGACTGAAATCCGTTCGAGGCGTTAGCTTTCCACACACGCTGATACAAATTGATCCGTTTTGTAGGGCGTCAACAGACTTTTTCTCCTCTCGCCCGGCACTTTCAAGGCAAACAATTGCCCGTGCCGGTTGATACCGCTATGCCTTCCTCATATACTTCCCGCGCCAAAGATCAGGGGGTACCCGCGACCTTCACCTGATACACCCAGGCGTAGCCAGCGACGAAACCCGGGAGCAAGGTGGCCAATTTAGACGAATCAGCCCGCAGGACCTTGTTCTGGGGCTTGATGCGCGCCCAGACCACCAGCGTGGTCATCATCGCCGCGCTGGCCGCCGTGATCGCCGGAAGCACTATCGGTCTGGCGGCGCTCTGGGGCGGGACCATCAGCCTGATCGCCTATGCTTGGGGTGGCTTCCAAGTGTGGCTGCACCCGGGAAACCGTGCGGCCAAGCGCATGGCCGGCGCCGCGGTAAGAGCGGAGCTCGGCAAAATCGCCATCATGCTGGTGCTGTTCTGGCTGACGTTCGCCGAAGTACCGCAAATGCGCGAATCAATGACAGCAATGGTTTTGTTCCTCGCCTTCATGTCGGCGCAAATCGCCGGCTGGGTTCAGGTCGCGCGCCTGGATGCCCGCCTTGGAACGGAACATTACGGGCAAGAAGACTAGACTGTAGGTAACGATATGGCAGCGAGCTCCGCCAGCGAATATATCAAGCACCATCTAGGGAATCTCACCTATGGCCGTTTGCCCGAGGGCTACGAGCGTTTAGACCACCACGGGGATGTGGTTGAGACGCTGGAGACCAGCACCTGGACGTTCGCGCACAACGGTCAGGAAGCCGTCGACATGGGCTTCATGGCGTTCCATGTGGACTCCCTGGCGTGGGCCGGCGGTCTCGGCATCATCATGTGTCTGATGTTCTGGCTGGTGGCGCGCAAAGCCACCGCCGGCGTGCCCTCCGGTTTCATGAATTTCATGGAATCCATCATCGAATTCGTCGACAACCAGGTGCGTGACACCTTCCACGGCAAAAGCAAGCTGATTGCGCCGCTGTCTCTGGTGATCTTCTGTTGGGTGTTCCTGATGAACCTGATGGATCTGATCCCCGTCGACCTGTTCCCCAAGCTTTTCGAGTGGACCATGGTCACCTTCTTCGGCTGGGACGCGCACCAGGCCTACTTCAAGATCGTGCCCACCACCGACCCCAACATCACCCTGGCCATGTCCTTCTCGGTGATGCTGCTGATCATCGGCTTCACGGTCAAAGCCAAGGGCTTTGGCGGCTTTGTCGGTGAGCTGGCGTTCAAGCCTTTCGAGACGGATAACATCGTTCTCAAATTCCTTCTTCTGCCGGTCAACCTGGTCCTGGAAACCATCAGCCTGCTGTCCAAGCCGGTGTCTCTGGGTCTGCGGCTTTTCGGCAACATGTACGCCGGTGAATTCGTATTCATCCTGGTGGCGGCCATGATGGGGACCTGGCAGTTTATCGGCGCGTGGCCGTGGGCGGTTTTCCACATCCTGGTCATCACCCTCCAGGCGTTCATCTTCATGGTCCTGACCATCGTCTACCTGAGTATGGCGGTGGAAGAGCACTAAGTTTCATTTTCCAAACCAACTGAGCACTTACGGGAGTGTAACAATGGAAGGCATTCAATTTCTTGCTGCTGCAATCGTTGCTGGCCTGGCGGCCATCGGCGCCGGTCTCGGCTTCGGCATGATGGGCGGTCGTTTTCTGGAATCCGTCGCACGGCAGCCGGAACTGGCACCGATGCTGCAAACCCGCATGTTCATCATCGCGGGCCTGCTGGACGCCGTGCCGATTATCTGTATCGCTATCGCGTTCCTGCTGATTTTCCAGTAAATCGCGCTTTTCGAAATAAGCCCCGATTTTGGGAAATCTATGCAACGCGGATTGAGGTGTTGGCATGAATATTAATGCGACACTAATTGGCCAGGCCATCTGGTTCGCCCTGTTCGTGATCTTCTGCATGAAGTTCGTCTGGCCGCCTATTTCCAAGGCGCTGGAAGAACGGAAGCAGAAAATCGCAGAGGGCCTGAGCGCCGCGGATCGGGCTGAGCGCGATCTGGTGCTGGCGCAGGAAAAAGCCTCCTCGAACCTCAAGGAAGCCAAAGAAAAGGCGTCCGAGATTATCGAGCAGGCCAACAAACGGGCGAATCAGATCGTCGAGGAAGCCAAAGACCAGGCACGCACCGAAGGTGAGCGTCTGATCGAGAAGGCCCAGTCCGAGATCGATCAGGAGATCAACCGCGCCCGTGAAGAGCTGCGCAAAGAGGTGTCCGCTCTGGCATTGAGTGGCGCCGAGCAAGTGCTGGGCCGCGAAGTGAACCGCGACGCACACAAGCAGCTGCTGGACGACTTGGCGGCTCAACTCTGAGTGATACGGATGGCACCCCATGGCTGAATTGACCACCATCGCACGCCCATACGCCAAGGCCGCGTTCATGTTCGCCAAAGAACAGAACGCGCTGGCGGAATGGGAGCAGATGCTGGGCCTGGCGGCGGCAGTGGCGCAGGAAGCCACCATGCGTGCCTACCTGGACCAGCCGGAGCTGGACAGCGAGACACAGGCGAAAGCGATAGGCGACGTTTGTGGCGATGAGCTCAATGAGAGCGCTCGCAATTTTATCGCCCAGCTCGCGGACAACAAGCGTCTGGCCCTGTTGCCGACCATCGCAATGTTGTTCCACGAACTGGCGGCGGAAGATCAACGCACCATTGATGTGGAGTTGATCGCGCCGTTCGAACTGGAAGACGCCGAGACCGACAAACTGGTGACAGCGCTGAAGACGCGTCTGGGCCGGAATGTGCAGGTGTCCACCTCCGTTGACGAGTCACTCATTGGTGGCGTGCTGGTGAGAGCCGGCGATACCGTAATTGATGGCAGTGTGCGCGGCCGGCTTAACCGCCTGGCAGAGCAACTGAACTCTTGAGTTTGAGGGATTAGAGATGCAGCAACTCAACCCGTCCGAAATCAGCGAGATTATCAAGTCGCGCATCGCGAAACTTGATACCTCCACCGAGGCACGGAACGAAGGTACGGTGGTATCCGTATTTGACGGCATCGTGCGCATTCATGGTCTGGCCGACGTGATGTTCGGCGAAATGATCGAGTTTGAGGGCGGCATCTTCGGCATGGCCCTCAACCTGGAGCAGGACTCCGTGGGCGCCGTGGTGCTGGGTGATTACCTGGGTCTGGCGGAGGGCCAGAAGGTCCGCTGCACCGGCCGCATTCTGGAAGTGCCGGTGGGCCCGGAATTGCTCGGCCGCGTGGTCGACGCCCTGGGTAACCCGGTGGACGGCAAAGGTCCGGTGGACGCCGCCGAAACCGACGCCGTCGAGAAAGTGGCGCCCGGCGTGATCTGGCGTAAAGAGGTGAACGAGCCGGTACAGACCGGTTTCAAATCCATCGACGCCATGACCCCGATCGGCCGTGGCCAGCGTGAGCTGATCATCGGCGACCGCCAGATCGGTAAGACCGCCGTGGCGGTGGACACCATCATTAACCAGAAAGACTCTGGCATTAAGTGTGTCTACGTGGCCATCGGTCAGAAGCAGTCCACCATCGCCAACGTGGTGAGCAAGCTGGAAGAGCACGGCGCCATGGAAAACACCGTGATCGTGGCGGCCTCCGCTTCCGATCCGGCTTCCATGCAGTTCCTGGCCCCGTTCGCCGGCTGCGCCATGGGTGAGTACTTCCGTGACCGCGGCGAAGACGCCCTGATCGTTTATGACGATCTCACCAAGCAAGCCTGGGCCTACCGTCAGATTTCCCTGCTGCTGCGCCGCCCGCCGGGCCGTGAAGCCTACCCGGGTGACGTGTTCTACCTGCACTCCCGTCTGCTGGAACGCGCCGCCAAGGTAAACGAGGAATTCGTCGAGAAGTTCACCGACGGTAAAGTGAAAGGCAAGACCGGTTCCCTGACCGCACTGCCGATCATTGAGACCCAGGGCGGTGACGTGTCCGCGTTCGTACCCACCAACGTGATCTCCATTACCGATGGTCAGATCTTCCTGGAAACCAGCCTGTTCAACGCCGGCATCCGCCCGGCCATGAACGCCGGCATCTCGGTTTCCCGTGTGGGCGGTTCCGCGCAGACCAAGATCGTCAAGAAGCTCGGCGGTGGTATCCGTCTGGCACTGGCCCAGTACCGGGAACTGGCGGCGTTCGCTCAGTTCGCTTCCGACCTGGACGAGGCCACCCGTGAGCAGCTCGAGCACGGCCAGGCCGTCACCGAGCTGATGAAGCAGAAGCAATACAGCCCGATGTCCGTTGCCGAAATGGGCGTGGTGCTGTACGCGGCGAACAACGGCTACCTGAAAGGCATCGAGATCAGCAAGATCGGCGCCTTCGAAGCCGCGCTGCTGGATTATATGAACAGCGAACAGAAAGCGTTGATGGACAAGATCAACGAAAAGGGTGACTACAACGATGAGATCGAGGCCGGTATCAAAGACGCCATCGATCAATTCAAGTCCACCCAAACCTGGTAATTCGCTAAGAAAGGATTAGTCCTATGGCTAGCGGTAAAGAGATCAAAGGCAAGATCTCTAGTGTCCAGAGCACGAAGAAGATCACTCGTGCGATGGAGATGGTGGCAGCCAGCAAAATGCGCAAAGCGCAGGACCGTATGGCTGCCAGCAAGCCCTACGCGAGCCGTATGCGTCAGGTGGTTGCCCATCTTGCCAACGCTGATCTGGAGTACCGGCACATTTACCTGCACGAGCGGGAAGTGAAGAACGTCGGTTACATCGTGGTGACCTCCGACCGGGGCCTGAGTGGCGGCTTGAACGCCAACCTGCTGAAGAAGGTCGTGAAAAGCACCCGTCAGTGGGAGCAGGAAGGCGCCAAGACGCAGTACTGCGTGGTAGGCAGCAAGGGCATCGCCTTCTTCAAGAGCGTCGGCGGCGACGTTCAGGCCACCGTTAACGGCCTGGGCGACACCCCGCACCTGAGCGATCTGATCGGCTCCATCAAGGTGATGCTCGACGCCTTTGAAAATGGTGAGATCGACCGTTTGTACCTGGTGTACAACGAGTTCGTGAACACCATGACGCAGTCACCCAAAAGCATTCAGTTGCTGCCGCTTGAAGCTTCGCAAGACGAAGAGTTTCAGCGTCATTGGGACTATATCTACGAGCCTGAGCCCAAGGAAATCCTGGATGAGCTGCTGGTCCGGTTCATTGAATCCCAGGTTTATCAAGGCGTGGTCGAGAACAATGCCTGTGAACAGGCAGCGCGCATGGTCGCCATGAAGGCGGCCAGTGACAACGCCGGCGAGATCATTAATGACCTCCAGCTGGTGTACAACAAGGCGCGCCAGGCGGCCATTACCCAGGAAATTTCTGAAATCGTTGGTGGTGCCGCCGCGGTCTAGTGTCTGTTTCAGACAGCACGCGGCGAAAACGCAAGTTAAGAGGATGCAAGCATGAGTAGCGGTCGTATTGTTCAGATCATCGGTGCTGTGATCGACGTCGAATTCCCGCGCGAAAACGTGCCAAAGGTGTATGACGCTCTCACCGTGGACGGTACCGAAACCACGCTGGAAGTTCAGCAGCAGTTGGGTGACGGCGTGGTGCGCACCATCGCGATGGGCTCCACTGAAGGTCTGAAGCGTGGCCTGGGTGTCACCGACACCGGCGAACCGATTCAGGTGCCGGTGGGCACCAAGACCCTGGGCCGGATCATGGACGTGCTCGGTCGCCCGATCGACGAAGCGGGTCCGATCGGTGAAGAAGAGCGCATGTCCATTCACCGTGAGGCACCCTCTTACGCGGATCAGGCAGCCACCAACGAACTGCTTGAAACCGGCATCAAGGTGATCGACCTGGTCTGCCCGTTCGCCAAGGGCGGTAAGGTTGGCCTGTTCGGCGGCGCCGGCGTGGGTAAAACCGTGAACATGATGGAGCTGATCCGGAACATCGCGATCGAGCACTCCGGTTTCTCCGTGTTCGCCGGTGTGGGTGAGCGTACCCGTGAGGGTAACGACTTCTACCACGAGATGAAGGACTCCAACGTTCTCGACAAGGTGTCCCTGGTCTACGGCCAGATGAACGAGCCGCCGGGCAACCGTCTGCGCGTGGCGCTGACCGGTCTGACCATGGCCGAGAAGTTCCGTGACGAAGGCCGTGACGTTCTGTTCTTCGTGGATAACATCTACCGTTACACCCTGGCGGGTACCGAGGTATCGGCACTGCTGGGCCGGATGCCCTCCGCGGTGGGTTACCAGCCGACCCTGGCGGAAGAGATGGGCGTTCTGCAGGAACGGATCACCTCCACCAAGACCGGTTCCATTACCTCCGTGCAGGCGGTATACGTGCCCGCGGATGACTTGACCGACCCGTCCCCGGCGACCACCTTCGCCCACCTGGACGCCACCGTGGTACTGAGCCGTGACATCGCCTCCAAGGGTATCTACCCGGCGATCGACCCGCTCGACTCCACCTCCCGCCAGCTGGATCCGCTGGTGATCGGCCAGGAGCACTACGAGGCGGCCCGTGGCGTGCAGACCGTTCTGCAGGGCTACAAGGAACTCAAGGACATCATCGCGATTCTGGGTATGGACGAGCTGTCCGAAGAGGATAAGCTGACCGTATCCCGCGCGCGTAAGATCGAACGCTTCCTGTCACAGCCGTTTTTCGTGGCGGAAGTATTCACCGGCGCACCGGGCAAATACGTCTCCCTGAAGGACACCATCCGTTCCTTCCAGGGTATCCTGAACGGTGATTATGACCACATCCCCGAGCAGGACTTCTACATGAAGGGCTCCATCGACGAGGTTGTAGAGGCCTACAACAAACGCGGTGACAAGTAACCGCCCGGGGAGGAACACAGATGGCGATGACCGTGCATTGCGATATCGTTAGTGCCGAAAAGCAGCTGTTCTCCGGACTGGTCGAGTTGGTAGTGGCCGCCGGTGTGGAAGGGGACCTGGGTGTCATGCCCGGTCACGCGCCCTTGCTCACCCGGCTCAAGCCCGGCCCGGTTCGCGTGAAGAAGCAGAACGGGGACGAAGAAGTGTTCTACGTCTCCGGCGGCTTCCTGGAAGTCCAGCCGAAACTGGTCACCGTGCTGGCGGACACCGCCGAGCGCGCCCAGGATATGGACGGCGCCCAGGCGGAAGAAGCCAAGCAGCGTGCCAAGGAAGCCCTGGAAGGCAAGAACGCCGACATGGACTACTCGCGCGCCGCCATCACCCTGGCCGAAGCGTCCGCGCGCTTGCGTACCATCGAGCAAATCAAGAAGATGGCCAAGCGGTAACGCCCGGCTTTCGGTACAAGCTGAATTAAAAAAGGGTGGCTCTGAGCTGCCCTTTTTTTGTTATCACCACAGAACTCAAGGAAGCGGAGCATGAATCTGGCGGTAGTGATTCTCGCGGCGGGCAAGGGAACCCGCATGAAATCGGATCTCCCCAAGGTACTCCACCCGATTGCCGGGCGCCCCATGGTGCAGCACGTGGTGGACGCCGCCGGCGCCCTCGACCCGGACAACACCGTGCTGATTTACGGTCACGGCGGCGATGCCGTCCGCCAGGCGGTGACCGGTTCGCGGCTGCAATGGGCGGAGCAGGCCGAACAGCTCGGCACCGGCCACGCCGTGGCGCAGGCCCTGCCGCACCTGGAAGAAGACGTGGTGCTGGTGCTGTACGGCGACGTGCCTCTGATCCAGCCGCAGACCCTGCGTGACTTCGTCGCCCGCGTGGACGACCAGAGCCTGGCGCTGATGACCCTGACTCTGGATGACCCCTCCGGCTACGGCCGTGTGATTCGCGACGGCGACGGCAAGGTACGGCGGGTGGTGGAGCAGAAAGACGCCAGCGACGACGAAAAAGCGGTCCGCGAAATCAATACCGGCATTCTCGCCTGCACCCGCCGCTTCCTGAACGACAGCCTGCCGCGACTCTCCAACAGCAACGCCCAGGGCGAATACTACCTCACCGACCTGATCGCCATGGCCGTGGACGCGGGCATGGAGGTGGTCACCGAGCAGCCCGGCCACGCCTGGGAAGTGGACGGCGTCAACGACCGGGTGCAGCTGGCGCGCCTGGAACGGGTCTATCAGCGGGTCCGCGCGGAATCGCTGATGCGCGCCGGCGTCACCCTGCTGGATCCCGCCCGCCTGGATATCCGTGGAAACCTGCAGTGCGGCCAGGACGTCACCCTCGACATCAACACCGTGCTGGTGGGCGACGTGGTGATCGGCGACCGCGTCACCGTGGGCCCGAACTGTTTGATCCGCAACGCCCGCATCGGCAGCGGCACCCACATCGAGGCGAACTCGGTGGTGGACGGCGCGGTGGTCGGTGAAGAGTGTCAGGTGGGTCCGTTCGCCCGTCTGCGTCCGGGCACCGAGCTGGCCGCCCGGGCCAAGGTCGGCAACTTCGTGGAGACCAAGAAAGCCTATGTGGGCGAGGGCTCGAAAGTGAACCACCTCACCTACATTGGCGACAGCCGTATCGGCAAGGGCGTCAACGTGGGCGCCGGCACCATTACCTGCAACTACGACGGCGTGAACAAGTTCCAGACGGTGATGAAGGACGGTGCCTTTATCGGTTCCAATTCGTCGCTGGTGGCGCCGGTCACCATCGGCGAGAATGCCACCGTGGGCGCCGGCAGCGTGGTGACCAAGGACGTGCCCGACCAGGGCCTGGCGGTGGCCCGTGGCCAGCAGCGCAACATTCAGAACTGGTCGCGGCCGGAAAAGAAATAGGCACGGAACGGACAAAAAGGAAAAGCACATGTGTGGAATCGTCGGCGCCATTGCCCATCGTAATGTCAGCAACATCCTGATCACCGGCCTGAAGCGCCTGGAATATCGGGGCTACGACAGCGCGGGCGTGGCCCTGCTCAACGACCAGGGCCTGCTCCGCGTGCGCCGCCAGGGTAAGGTGGCGGCGCTGGAAGCGGCGGTGCGCGAGCAGAACAGTGCCGGCTTCCTGGGTATCGCACACACGCGCTGGGCCACCCATGGCCGTCCGTCCGAGGACAACGCCCACCCGCATATGTCCGGTAACGGGCTGGCGGTGGTGCATAACGGCATCATCGAGAACTTCCAGGAACTCAAGGACGAACTGGAAGCCGACGGTTACGCCTTCAGCTCGCAGACCGACACCGAGGTGATCGCCCACCTGATCCACCGCGCCCTCAAGGACACCGGCAATCTGGTGGCCGCGGTACGCGCCAGCGTGGCGCGTCTGCACGGCGCCTATGCGCTGGGCGTGATCGACCAGAATGAACCCGACCGGCTGGTGGCGGTGCGCTCCGGTTCGCCGCTGGTGGTGGGCCTGGGCATCGACGAAAACTACGTGGCCTCCGATCAGCTGGCCCTGTTGCCGGTGACCAACCGCTTCATCTTTCTTGAAGAGGGCGATCTGGTGGACGTCACCGTGGACGCCGTCACCATCACCGACGCCGACGGTGAGCCGGCGGAGCGTACCGTCCACGAACTGGACGGCACCCACGAGGACGCCGACAAAGGGCCGTACCGGCACTACATGCAGAAGGAAATCTTCGAGCAGCCCGCCGCCATCCAGCGCACCCTGGAAGGACGTATCGATTCGCCCGACGCGGTGAGCGCCGCCTTCGGCGACAGCGCCGCCGCCATCTTCGACCGGGTACGCACGGTGCAAATTGTCGCCTGCGGCACCAGCTACCACGCCGGCATGGTGGCCCGTTACTGGCTGGAAGCCATGGCGGGCATTCCCTGCCAGGTGGAAGTGGCCAGTGAATTCCGCTACCGCCGGCACGTGGTGCCGGAAGGCACCCTGTTCGTCACCATTTCACAGAGTGGTGAAACCGCCGATACCCTGGCCGCGCTGCGCGACACCGGCGGCAAGGATTACGTCGGTCGCCTGGCGATCTGCAACGTGGACGGTTCCTCGCTGGTGCGCGAGTCCGAGCTGGTGTTTCTCACCAAGGCCGGGCCGGAAATCGGCGTGGCGTCCACCAAGGCGTTCACCACCCAGCTCACCGGGCTGATGATGCTGGTGCTGGCCCTGGGCCGCCGTAAGGGCCTGGGCGACGACCAGATCGAAACGATTCTGTCCGAACTGCGTCAGCTGCCCAATCTCCTGGAGCAGGCGGCGGCCCTGGACAAGCCCATCGAAACCCTGTCGCGCGCCTTCGTGGAAAAGCACCACACCCTGTTCCTGGGCCGCGGCGTGCACTTCCCGGTGGCCATGGAAGGGGCGCTCAAGCTCAAGGAAATCTCCTATATCCACGCCGAGGCCTACCCGGCCGGCGAGCTCAAGCACGGCCCGCTGGCCCTGGTGGATAAGGAAATGCCGGTGGTGGCGGTGGCGCCCAACGACCAGCTGCTGGAAAAGCTGAAGTCGAACCTGCAGGAAGTGCGCGCCCGGGGCGGCGAACTCTATGTGTTCGCCGACAAGAACGCCCACGTTAAAGAGGGCGAGGGCATCCATGTGCTGAACATGCCCGCAGTGCCGGAAAGCATCGCGCCGATCGTCTACACCGTGCCGCTGCAACTGCTCAGCTACCATGTGGCGGTGCTGCGCGGCACCGATGTGGATCAGCCGCGCAACCTCGCCAAATCGGTCACCGTGGAGTAACCGGCCCTAGTCTTCGAACAGGGACAGATACTCCCCGTAGCCGAGCTCTTCCATCTTCTCGCGGGGGATGAACTCCATGGCGGCGGAGTTCATGCACCAGCGCTGGCCGGTGGGCGCCGGCCCGTCGTCGAACACATGGCCCAGGTGCGAATCCGCGTAGCGGCTGCGCACCTCGGTGCGGGTGGCCCACCACAGACTGTTGTCTTCGCGGGTGGTCACGAAGCGGTCGTCGATGGGCCGGGTGAAGCTCGGCCAGCCGGTGCCGGAATCGTACTTGTCCGTGGAGGAGAACAACGGCTCGCCGCTGATCACGTCCACATAGATGCCTTCTTTCTTCAGGTCGTGATACGGGTTCTTGAACGCCCGCTCGGTGGCGTCGTCACGCGTCACCTGAAAGGCGATCTCCGGCAGCGCCTTCTTGAGCACCTCATCGGAGGGGCGCTTGAACTTCTCCGGGCCTTCCCAGGGCGCACCCAGATCCAGCTCTTCCTGTTCCTCTTCTTCCTCCACCGAGGCGCTCAGCCAGGGGCGTGCGTCCGGGTCTTCCCAGTGCTTCTCCAGAAACTGATCACGGCCTGAGTTGTAGCGATAGAACTTATAGCGCAGGGCACTCTTCTTGTAATAGTCCTGGTGGTAGTCCTCGGCTTCGTAAAACGCTTTCAACGGCACGATCTCGGTGACCACGTCCTTATCGAAACGGCCGCTCTCATCGAGGGCCTTTTTGGACGCTTCCGCCAGCGCACGCTCCTCGTCGTTCTGGTAGAAGATCGCGCTGCGGTACTGCGAGCCCTGGTCAATAAACTGGCCGTCCGGGTCGGTCGGGTCGATGTGCTTCCAGAACCAGGCGAGCAGATTCTCGTAGCTCACCACCTCCGGGTCGTAGAGCACCTTCACCACCTCGGTGTGGCCGGTTTGCCCACCGGCTACCTGCTGGTAGGTGGGGTCCACCTCTTCGCCGCCGGCGTAGCCGCTGATCGCTTCGGACACCCCGTCCAGCTTTTCGAAATCCGCTTCGGTACACCAGAAGCAGCCGCCGGCGAACACGGCGCTGGCCTGGGCGGCCATGGCCGGCCCGGCCACCAACACCATTAGGAAAACCAATACGCGCATCATAGTTGCCTCCTTTAGCGAACCTTGGATGCATCCGGAGAGAGAATGTTACATCGGCCTCCCGGTCGGCACGGCCCGCCACTCCCATGATTGTGCGCCGCCCACCGTGTGGATGGCGACAACGCCGCTAACCGTTTCGCCGCGGCGCGCATCCGGGCTACCATACTTCCAGCCGGGACCGGTCCGGTCATAAAGGGAGCGATGACGATGAGCATGATCAAGGAATTCCGTGAATTCGCCGTGCGCGGCAATGTGGTCGATATGGCCGTGGGGATCATTATCGGCGGCGCCTTCGGCACCATCGCCAAGAGCCTGGTGTCCGACGTGATCATGCCCCCGGTGGGGCTGCTCCTGGCGGACGTGGATTTCGTCGATTTGTTCCTGGTGCTCAAGGGCGACGGGCCCTTCGCCACCCTGGCCGACGCCCAGGCGGCGGGCGCGGTGACGCTCAACTACGGCGTATTTATCAACAACGTGATCAGCTTCCTGATCGTCGCCTGGGCGGTGTTCTTCCTGGTGCGCGGGCTCAACCGGGTCAAGCGCAAGGAAGAACAGGCCGCCCCGGTGGAGCCGCCGCCCACCCCCGAGGTGCCGGAAGACATTCTGCTGCTGCGCGAAATCCGCGATAACCTCAAGCGTTGATGAGTGAGCAAGCCCAGGGGCACGGGCAAGGTGCCCCCCGTCAGAACGTCGAGAACTCTCACTTTTGTCTGGTCGCGGACAGCGAGGAAGCCTTCGTGCTGCGCGCCGCCACCGCGCGGCTGGCCCAGCGCACCCTGGACCTGCAGTACTACGTCTGGGAGGACGACCGGATCGGCAAGCTGCTGGTCTACCGGGCCCTGGAAGCGGCCCGCCGGGGCGTCAAGGTGCGGCTGCTGCTAGACCACGCCAACCAGCTCGGCCGGGATGTGAAATGGGCGGCGCTGAACGCGCACCCGAACGTGGAAATCCGGCTGTTCAACCCGTTCCGGGGCCGCTACAAGCACTTTATTCAGTGGCTCTATCACGCCCCCCGGCTCAACCACCGGATGCACAACAAGGCCTGGATCGTGGACGGCGAGCGGGCCATCGTCGGCGGCCGCAACCTGTCCGAGCACTACTTCGGTGTCCACCCGGAAGCCAACTTCCGCGACCTGGACATCTACGCCCGGGGGCCGATCGTGGCGGAAACCCGCGCCGCCTTCGACGCCTACTGGGACAGCGACGTCTGCGTGCGCCTGCGCTCCCTGCGCCGCCGCTCGCGGGTCCACGCCGACCGGTTGTGGCAGCAGCTGGTGGCGTGGCGTAAAAGCCTGGACGGTTTTCCCTACCGTTACGAACAGGATGTCGCCCATTTCGAAGACGTTCTCGGCGCCGCCGACCGACGACAGATTCAGGCGCCGGCCGCGCTGCTGTTCGATCCGCCGGACAAGGCCAAGGGCGCCACCCAGCGCCTGATGGGCGACCAGCTCGGCCGGCTGCTCGGGCAGCGCTCCCTGAACGAGATCCTGATCGAGGCCAGCTACTTTATCCCCGGGGACGAATTCACCGCCGCCCTGGCCGACATGCACCGCAACGGCTGCCGGGTGGCGCTGCTCACCAACAGCCTGGCCACCAACGACGTGATCGCCGCCCACGCCGCCTACGCCCGCTACCGCCCGGCGCTGCTGCGCGGCGGTGTCGAGGTCCACGAGCTGCAGGCCAACGCCCGCGCCCGCCGCCACCACGCCCGGCTGTTGCGCGGCCGGGGCCGCTCCAAGTCCAGCCTGCACACCAAAGCCATGGTGCTCGACCGCAAGGAGCTGTTCGTGGGCTCGTTCAACCTGGACCCGCGCTCGGTGAACGTGAACACGGAGATGGGCTACTACGTGGACAGCGAAGCGCTGGCCGGCGAGGTGGCGGCGTTCGTGGAGGAAGGGATGGCGCCCCAGAACAGCTACCGGGTCACGAGTGACGACCAGGGGCTGCTATGGGGCGCCGGCGACGAGCGGGGCCCGGTTCAGTACCGAAGCGAACCCCGGGTCAGTCCGTTGCGGCGGCTGGCGTCGCAACTGTGCGCGCTGCTGCCGATCGAGAACCTGCTGTAGCGCGGGTGAGCGCGGGCGCGCTCAGTCCCGCTTGCTCTGTTCCAGATTCTTCCAGTACGGGTCGCGCAGCTCGCGCTTGAGGATCTTGCCGATGGTGCTGCGCGGCAGCTCGTCGCGGCGCTCCAGGCCGGACAAACGCTGCCCCTTGCCCAGTTGCTGGTTGGCCCGCTCGCGGATCGCCTCCAGGTCGCCCTCGGCGCCCTCGCGCAGCACCACCAGGCCCAGGGGCGTTTCCCCCCACTGCTCGCTGGGGACCGCGATCACCGCCGCGTCCACCACGTCGTCGTCCTTGAGCAGCACCTTCTCCAGGTCCTCCGCGTAGACGTTGAAGCCGCCGGAAATGATCATGTCCTTGCGGCGGTCGAGCACCGACAGGAAGCCGTCCTCGTCCAGGCGTCCCATGTCGCCGGTGCGGTAAAACACCTCGCCCTCGGGGCTGGTCCACAGCAGCTCGCTGGTCTTGTCTTCACGCTTGTAGTAGCCGCGCATCATGGCGCCGCTGCGGCCCACGATCTCGCCGATCTCGCCGGCGGGCAGCTCTTTCAGGTCCTCGCCGATAATGCGCAGCTCGCAGCCCGGGCTGGCCTTGCCCACGGTGGCCCATTTGGTGGGGTTCTCGGCGCAGTTCAGGGTGGTGGTCACGCCGCCCTCGGTGAGGCCGTAGAACTCCAGAATGTTGCCCGGCCAGCGCGCCATGGCGTCGGCGATCACGTGGGCGCGCAGCGGCGCGCTGGTGGAGAACTTCACCTTGAAGCTGCTCAGGTCGAAGCGGTCGAAATCCGGTTCGGCGAGAATGCGCTGGTACTGCACCGGCACCAGCATGGCGTGGGTGACGCGGTGCTGCTCGGCCAGCTCCAGGAAGCGGTGGGCGTCGAACTTGGCCATGCTGACGATGGTACCGCCACCGAACAGGGTGGGCAGCACCGACACCAGGGTGGTGTTGGAGTACAGCGGCGTGGACACCAGGTTCACCGCCGTGTCGTCGTAGCCCAGGGCCGCCACGCGCTCCAGCTGACGGGCGCGCAGGCGGTGATCGTGGAGAATGCCCTTGGGCACCCCGGTGGTGCCGGAGCTGTAGATGATGTTGAACGGGTCGTCCAGCGACGGCGTGTGGTCCGGCGCGTCCGTGGCCGGGTCGCCCAGCCAGTCCTCGAAGGCCAGCCAGCCGTCGGCCTGGAAATCCAGGCTGATGCGGGTGTTCTTATCAATGTTGTCGAGCCCGTCGAGCAGCGGCTCGATCAGGTCGCGGTGCTTGGCGGACACGAACAGAAAACGCGCGTCGCAGTCGTTGACCATCAGCGCCAGGGTTTCGCCGGCGGCCATGCCGGACAGCGGCACCATGCAGCCGCCGGCGGTGAGGGTGCCCATGAACAGGGTCAGGTAGCGGGCGCTGTTCTCGGACAGGCCGGCCACGGTCTCGCCGCGCTGCAGACCGGCGGCGCGCAGGCGGTTGGCCACCCGGTTCACGTTATCCACGAACTGACGCCAGGTGAGCATGCCGGTTTCGTCGTACACCGCCGGTTTGTCCGGCTGGGCCGCCGCCAGCTGCTGCAGGCGTTCGGGCACGGATACAAAGGCCTCCGCGTCCATTTCTGGTGCGTAGACGGGCATCGCTTCACTTACCGCGGTCATGGGTCTCTCCCGATTAGCTGGAATTCCGTTAAAGTGGAATTTTGTTTTAAATTTGGCCAGGAAGCATACTCTCCGGTATGCCCGGGCTCAATACTGACCGGTCACGCTCCGCCGGCGTCCGCTCGACCAAAGGCTAATAACACCGTTTTCAGGGGGCGTGCTAGTTGTCTCGTAAGAGGCCTGCGGGTCCGCTTTCACCGCGGCCACAAGCAGATAACAACAATTCTGGGGAACCGCCATGGGACTCAAAAAAAGCTTGGGTATCGTTGCCGCCTGCTTGCTGGCGAGCGCCGCGCACGCGGCCACGCCGGTGAAGCTGGGCCTTAACTACCCGCACACCGGTGAATACAGTGAAGAGGGGCTGATGCAAAAGCGCGGCGCCCTGATGGCCATTGATGAAATCAACGCCGCCGGTGGCGTGCGCGGCCGGCCGCTGGAGCTGATCGAGCGCGATTCCGCCTCCCAGGCGGAGCGCTCCCGGCGCAACGTGGACGAGCTCGCCGCCGAAGGCGCGGCCATGCTGTTCGGCGGCTCGTCCAGCGGCGTCGCCATCGCCGCCAGCAAGCAGGCGCGCAAGCACGACCTGCTCTACTTCGGCACGCTCACCTATTCCAACGATACCACCGGCAAGGACGGCCACCTGGGCATGTTCCGCGAGTGCTACAACGCCTGGATGGCGGCGCGGGTGCTGGGCGACTACCTCAAGCGCGAGTACCAGGACAAGAAGTACTTCTACGTCACCGCCGACTACACCTGGGGCCACACCACCGAAGCCTCCATGCGCGAATTCACCGACACCAAGGACGGCGAGCGCCACGGCTCGGTGCTGGTGCCGTTCCCCGGCGGCCGCTACCACGAAATCGAAGAGGCCATGCAGGCGGCGGCGGACAGCGACGCGGACGTCCTGGTGATGGTGTTGTTCGGCGAGCAAATGGTGCGCGGCATGACTATCGCCCAGCAGAAAAAGCTGCCCGAACGGATGCAGATCGTGGTGCCCAATCTCACCCTCAGCATGGTCGAGCAGACCGGGCCCTTCATCATGGCCGGGGTGATCGGCGCCGCACCCTGGACCTGGAACGTACCCTACGAATACGGCTTTGAGCGCGGCCAGCAGTTCGTGGAAGAATTCTCCCAGCGCTACCGTACCCGCCCCTCCACTTCGGCGGCATCCGCCTACAGCATTGTGTATCAGTGGAAAGAGGCGGTGGAACGGGCCGGCAGCTTCGCCTCCGACAACGTGCGGCGTGCCCTGGAGGGCCACAGCTACACGCTGCTCAAGGACCAACAGCAGTGGCGTGCCTTTGATCACCAGAACGTGCAAAGTGTCTACGCCGTGCGCATCAAGGCCCGTGACCAGGTCATGAAAGACGAGTACCGGCAGAATTTCTTTGAGATTATCAGCCGCATGTCCGGCGAGGACGCCGCCATCACGCGCAGCCAGTGGCTCGCGGAACGGCGCCGCGCGGGCATGCCCGAACAACTTGAATAGGAGTTTTCATGAGCGAGCGCTTCCGCTTCCGTTTCCGGGTCCGCTACAACGAATGCGACGCCCAACTGGTGGTGTTCAATGCCCGCTACGCGGACTACGTGGACCTGGCGATGACCGAGTTCATGCGCTCCCTGGGGCGGGACTACAAGGCGTTGCTGGCCCGGGGGCTGGACAACCAGGTGGTGAAAATGACCCTGGAATGGCAGGCGCCGGCGCGCTTCGACGACGTCATCGACGTGCACGTGCGCACGCTCAAGGTAGGCAACAGCTCGTTCACGCTGGAGCACGAACTGGTGAAGGCGGAAGACGGCACCACGCTGTGCCGGGCGGAAGTGGTCTATGTGCTGATGACCACCGAACCGTTCGAGAAAACCACGGTGCCCGATGATCTGCGGGCGGCCCTGCTGGAGGGCGCGCCCGGCAAGATCATCGACCAGAGTGGCGGGGCTCCGGCAGCGACTTAGTCGCTGACCTTGAGAACCACCTTGCCCTTGGCGCGGCGCGAGCTCAGCGCCGCCAGGGCGTCTTCGTACTGCTCGAAGGGGAACACCTCGCTGACGCGCGGGTTGATCTTGCCTTCGGCGAACAGCTGCATCAGTTCCTTCACGTTCTGGATGTGCGCTTTCGGCTCCTTGGCGGTGAAGGCGCCCCAGAACACGCCCACCACGCTGCAGCCCTTGAGCAGGGTCAGGTTGGCGGGGATCTTGGGAATCTCGCCGGCGGCGAAGCCGACGATCAGGAAGCGGCCGTTCCAGGCCATGTTGCGCAACGCCGGCTCGGTGAAGCGGTCGCCCACCGGGTCGTAGATCACGTCGATGCCCTGCGGGTAGCGGCTCTTGAGCGCTTCCTTGAGGTCTTCGTCGGTGTAGTTGATCAGGTCGTCGGCGCCGGCTTCCTTGGCCACCTGCAGCTTGTCGTCGCTGCTGGCGGCGGCGATCACCTTGGCGCCCATGGCCTTGCCCAGCTCCACCGCGGCGAGGCCCACGCCGCCGCTGGCGCCCAGCACCAGCAGGGTCTCGCCGGGCTGAATGTTGGCGCGCTGCTTGAGGGCGTGATAGCTGGTGCCGTAGACCATGCTGAAGGCGGCGGCGGTTTCGTCCTTCATGCCGTCGGGCACCGGGATCACGCGGCTTTCGCCGATCACCATCTCCTCGGCGAAGGAGCCGTAGCCGGTCAGGCCCATCACCCGCATGCCGGGCTTCAGGTTTTTCACGTCCGGACCCACCTCGATGATCTCGCCGGCCATTTCGCCGCCCGGTGAAAACGGCAGCTCCGGTTTGATCTGGTACTTGCCCTCAATAATCAGGGTGTCGGGAAAGTTCAGGCCGGCCGCCTTCACTTTCACTTTGACCCCGTCACCGCTCACCTGGGGTGACGGTACGTCCTCGATCACCAGCTTGTCCGCCGGCCCCAGTTCCTTGCAGAGAATGGCGCGCATGCTTATCTCCCGAATAGTGCCTGTTATAAAAATAGCTCAGTGAAACGGACACGCTAACGCCGGCCCGTCAATTAAACAAATGCATAAGAATCATCGAACGGCATAAGCGGTGTGCATCATGGCCGACGAGTGTCAGCACTCACTTACTTCGAAGTGCCCGGATCCCGGCAGCTCCTCCACCAGTTGAGCGCCGCAGAGTTTCGAGGGCGTATAGCAGCCGGGGGCCGGTGCCTGTTCCTCGATAAAGCGCCGCACCGCCAGGGCGCCGTCCACGGTCAGCGCGTAGCCGTTGGCGGTGCGCAGCCGGATCACCCGCTGTTCGCCGGCGCCGTTACGTGCCTCGCCCCAAACGTGGGTGGTCAGGCGGGCGCGGGTTTGCTCGTCCGGCCCTTTCACGCGACGGTCCACCAGGGACTTTAAATAGCCTTGAATCACCGGCAGAGACATCAGCGGTCGGGTCACGTTGCCGGCCTTGGCGGCCCAGATCAGCCAGCGCGGCGCGGGCACGAACACCTGAATGTTTTCAATCCCGGTGCTCTGCCAGGCGGTGGTCACGTCGCCCCAGGGGATGGTCATGGCCCATTGCGGGCCGGCGCCGAAATCAATGCGCCGTACCTTCCAGCCCAGCGGCACCTCGGCGAGTTGCCCGTTGATACGGGCGCGGCCGCCGTCGGCGAGGCCTTCCACCAGGGTTTTGGCGGTGCCGGGGGACAGGCCCGAGCGAGTGGAGAAGCCCAGCGACAGCTCGCGGGCATCGGGCAGGGCTTCCTTGAGGCGGGCGGCCACGCAATCGGTGGGAATCACATCGAAACCGACCCCCGGGCAGGCGATGATGCCGGCCTGCTCGACGCGCGCCGCCTGGGCGAATACATGCTCGAACACCGCCACTTCGCCGGTGATGTCCAGATAGTGGGTGCGCGCCTTGAGACAACCTTCCAGCATCGCCCGGCTGGTGCGCGAAAACGGGCCGGCGCAGTGCAGCACCAGATCCACGTCGGCCAGCTCGTCCGCCAGGGTGTCCGGGTCGTCCAGGGAAAACACCCGGTACTCCAGCCCCTCCTGCTCGGCGAGCGGCGCCACCTTGGCCTCCCGGCGGCCGGCCAGGATCGGCTTCAGTCCCTGGCCACGGGCATTGCGGGCGATCAGCTCGCCGGTGTAGCCATTGGCACCGTAGATCATCCAACGCATAGCCATCGCTCCACGGGTTATTAATGGTGAAAGAGTACTCTCCCGCCACGAGACGTAACACCGTCCCAACCTTTCTACGAAGCGGTCTTTGTAGGAGCGGGCCTAGCCCGCGAAAGGCCGGCGAAGCCGGCCGGTAGGATCCCAGAGACTTTTCTAACGCGTACCAACAGCGTCTCTGGAATCCTGCCGGGAGCTTCGCTCCCTTTCGCGGGCAAGGCCCGCTCCCACCATCCTTTGTTTCTCGGGGCTTAGCGGTGGTTGGTGAACTCCACCACCTGTTGGAAGGTGGGGCGGTTCTGCCAGTGGATCGCTGGCACCGAGGAGAGCCCGATGGCGCGGTGCTGGATGGCGTCCAGGCTTTCGTCCACGTCCCAGTTGTCCCTGTTCGCCAGGCCGCCGAGATCGTCCAGGGCCAGCGTCAGGCTTTCCGCCAGGGCGGCGCGGCAGACCTCGGCGCGGTCGCTGTCCGCGCAGCGCAGCCGCTGGTAGGGCCGTGCGCTGTTGCCCAGGGCCTGTTCCAGCACCCGCTCCAGGTAGCCGTAGTAGCCGTTCTGGTAGGCCGAGCCGCCGGCGCCGGGCGCATTGTCGCGGCCCACCAGCGACACATTGCCGGCCGTCGTGTCTTCCAGAGCGGTGACCTGCGGCAGCAGCGTCTCGATCATCCGGGTGTACCAGGCGTCCATCAGCGCCACTTGCGCCTGGGCGTCGTATTCGCCGTCGCCGTCCCGGTCGCGCCGGTAGGCGCCGCCGTCCACCCAGGCCTGCATCATCTCCACCACCGAGGCCTCGTCGCCGGTGACCGGCGTGCTTTGCAGCAGCGCCAGGGCCTTGGGCAGCACCTCCTGGCCGCGCAGATCGACCACCGCCGCGTCGCCCATGGCCTCGACCATGTTGGCGCGGGTCACGTTGCCCTGTTGCACCAGATCCCGCAGGCGCACGTCGAGCATGTCGTTGCGGTGGGCGGAGCTGTAGGTGGCGTTGGCGTCGGCGGCCCACCAGTCGCGGGCCGGGCGGTTGTTCCAGCTGGCCAGGTAGCCGCGCTCCGGGTTGGCGTCGTTGGGGTGCGCCTCCAGGTCGATGAAGCCCTGCCAGTCGAACTGGCCGTTGCCCCAGCTGGGCAGCTCCGGGTGTACCCCGGCGGCACGGCGCGGATAGAGGCCGGAATGGAAGAAGGCGATGTCGCGGTCGTCGATGTAGAACCAGTTGAAACTGCCGGTGGTGTTGTTGAACACCTCCTGGAAGCTGCGCACGTCGTGGACGTCGTTGCGGGTCGCCTGCAGGAACGGCAGCGCGGTATCCAGCTCGGCGAAATAGGTGCTGCGCTGGCGGGTCAGCGCCACCGGCTGGCCGCCCACGGCGGCGAAGCCGATCACCGGGCCGTACTCGGCGGTGCGGATCACGCGGCGCTGCACCGCCACGTTCTGGCCGATGGTGGCCGGGTCGTCGGTGGGCACCGCCAGGTTCCAGCGCGCCGCCCAGGTCTCGTCGATCACATCGAAAGGCCGGCACTGGCCGCCCACCTGGTAGCCGCCTTCGCCGTGGGCCGGCGCCTCGGCGGGCTGGCAACGGCGCACCACGCGCACGTCGGTGAGGTCCGAGCTGCCGGAGGTGGCGCTCCAGGCGAAATCCGGGCCGCGCCCGATCACCACATAGGGCAGGCCGGTGAAGGTCATGCCGCGGCTGTTGATGTCGCCGCCGTGCACCGACATTTCCAGCAGCAACTGGGGCACGAAGTAGCTGGTTTGCGGGCCGAATACCGCCAGCGGCCGGCCGCTGGCGCTGTGTTCGCCGTTGAGCAGCAGGGCGTTGGAGATGGCGTTGGGGAAGCCGTCGCGCAGGCCCGCCACGCCTTTGGCCAGCTGGCCCACCCGCTCGCGCACCGCGAGCCGCTGGGCGTCGCTCAGCGCGCCGGGCAGGGCGGTGGGCTCGGGGGTGTCGCGCCACAGTTCATCGAACTCGATGGTGACCCGCGCCCAGCGGGCCGCCAGGGTCGGTTCGCCGTCCGGCAGGTCGGACGACGCCAGTGACAGCAGGCCGCCGAGCAACTCACCGACCGCGTCCAGCAAGCCGCCCACGGCGCCGGTGCCCGGCAGGGCCGGCACATTACCCACCGCCGTGGGGCAGGTGGGCTGGCCCGGGGGGCCGCAGGGCTCGGTGGTCAGCGGCTGGTAGCTCTGGAAGGAGCCGGCGTCGAACAGCACCGCGCCCGGGAAGCGGCCGGCCAGTTCGCCGGACAGCGGACACAGCGTCTCGTCGATCTCCGGCGGCGACTGGGTGGCGAAGCGCCGTTCGGTGGTCACCGAGGATTCGCCGTCGGTGGCGTGGCGCAGGTCGCGCCACAGTTCACAGGCGGCCTGGTCGGAGCCGGTCTGCTCGCGCAGCGCCTGAAGCAGCAGCACGTTGTCGTGCTCGCCGCCGCCGCCGCCGGCGAAGATGCCCTGGATCAGGGTGGCGATGGCCACCACGTCCTCGATCACGAAGGGCTCCAGTTGCACGCCCAGGCCCACGTATTCGATGGGTGCCTTGAGCAGGCCGCTTTGCACGTCTTCCACGTACTTGTTGAGGCCGGCCACATAGTGGACGGCGTCCTGGTAGATCTGCGCGCCGTCGTCGCCGAAGCGGGCGATGGCGTTGGCGATCTGTTCGGTGCGGTCTTCCTCCCGGTAGGGCGCGTCCACGGCGATGTCCCGGTCGAAGGAGAAGTCCGCCGGGCCGAGGAACTTTGACAGTTCGCCGCGTCCGGCGCGGCGCAGCACGTCGAGCAGGAACAGGCGGTCGGCGGCGGTCACGTAGCCGGTGCCGAACAGGGCGTCGGGGCGGCTGTCGCCGAAGATATGCGGCACGCCGAAGCGGTCGCGCTTGATCGCCACGCTGCGGTTGCCCGCCGCCACCGTGATCTCGCTTTCCCAGTCGCCGGCGTCCGGTGCCAGCAGCGGCGCGTCCTTGAAGTAGTCGCCGAGCTCGCCGTCGGTGAGGTTTTCGGGGCTGCGCACCAGCGCGTCGTACAGGTCCAGCTGGTCGTCGAAGTGCGGCTCTTTACTGAGCGCCGGCACCAGGCCGGTTTCCGCCACCAGGTCATCGAGCAGCGTGCTGATCAGGTCGGAGAGGCCGGGAATGTCGGCGGTCAGGTTGCTCAGGCCGCCGTTGTCGTCCTGGCCGGGCGGCAGCACATTGAGCACCCGGCCGTAGTCGGCGAACGGCGCGCTGACCTGGGAAGGGCGCTGCTCGGGCAGAGTCGGCTGGGCGGGCTCTTCGGGTTCCGGCTCCGGCGGTGGCGCCGGGTTATTGGGGCTGGGGGCGCCGCCGCCGTTGCCGCCGCCGCCGCCTCCGCAGGCACTGAGAAAAAGGGCCAGCAACACGCTGAGCATCAGTCGATGAATCATACCGCCTCCCGGTTATTGTTTTATGGGGTGTAGGGGTTCATCGCCAGATTGGCACGATGGTTCAAGTCGCGGGAGGCGAAGCTACAAAAAGCCAGCGAAATGCTACCCGCCGGTTAAAAAGCAACGGCTTTCATATTGACAGTGTTCAATGGCGGGTTTGATGATGAAATAACCAGAGGCCGGCCAGGAGGATAACAACATGAATACGGCGGCGATGAATACGGAATGGCGGGACACCCGCCGTTATTGGTGGTTACTGAGCACCCTCACCATGCTGTTGCCGGTGGGCGCGGTGCAGATGGTCCAGCTCACCGGCTGGCCGGTGATGTGGTGGTTCGGGTTTCTGTTCGTGTTCGGGGTGATTCCCCTGTTCGACGTGATCCTCGGCGAGGAAACCGCCAACCCGCCGGAAGACCGGGTCAGCGAGCTGGAGAACGACCGCTATTACCGCTACGCGGTCTATATCTCGGTGCCAATGCTGTACGGCGCTTTCGTCTACGCCGCCTGGGTGGCCGGCACCTGGGCCCTGCCCTGGTACAGCTACCTGGGGCTGGCGATCTCCACCGGCTGCGCCACCGGCATCGCCATCAATACCGGCCACGAGCTGGGCCACAAGAACGACCGCCTGGAGAAGTGGCTGGCCAAACTGGCGCTGGCGCCGGTGTTCTACGGGCACTTCTTCGTCGAGCACAACCGCGGCCATCATGTGCGGGTGTCCACGCCGGAGGACCCGGCCTCGTCCCGCTTCGGGGAAACCTTCTGGGAGTTTCTGCCGCGCACCGTGCTGGGCAGCCTGAAATCCGCCTGGCACCTGGAAAAGCAGCGCCTGGAGCGCCAGGGCAAATCGGTGTGGCACTGGCGCAACGACAACCTGCAGGCCTGGGGCCTGTCGGTGCTGTTATGGGGCGCGCTGATCGTCTGGCTGGGCTGGGCGGTGCTGCCGTTCCTGATTATCCAGAGCCTGTTCGGTTTCCAGTTGCTGGAGGTGGTGAACTACCTGGAGCACTACGGCCTGCTGCGGCAGAAGAAGGAAAACGGACGCTACGAACGGTGCCGGCCGGAGCACTCCTGGAACTCCAACCGCCGGGTCACCAACATCTTTCTGTATCAGCTGCAGCGCCACTCCGACCACCACGCCTACCCGACGCGCAGCTACCAGGCCCTGCGGCACTTCGACGAATCACCGCAGCTGCCCGGCGGCTACGCCTCGATGATCCTGCTGGCGTGGATACCGCCGCTGTGGTTCCGGGTGATGGACCACCGCGTGGTGGCGCACTACGACGGCGACATGAGCCGGGCCAACATCAAGCCCTCGATCCGCGACCGGGTGATCGCTCAATATTCCTGACCGCGGGCCCGGTGGGAGCGGGCCCCGCCCGCGAAAGGCAAGCAAAGCTTGCTGGCGGGATTCCAGAGAGGGAGGGTGTTCGTTCTAGTGGTGCTTTTCCAAATGCGCCAGCACGTTCTCGAGCCGGTCCACCAGCACCTTGTTGATGCTCTTCTCCAGCACCCGGCCCAGCTCGTCGTTGACCACCGCCTCGGCGAGCGGGCGGATGCGGGTGATGAATTCCGCCAGGCGCGCCACGTCCTCGCCTTCGGGCAGGCTGTTGGGGCCGTACTTCTCGTCCACCAGGTGCTCGACGATCATGTCGATAAAGCGCTCGGCGAGCTTGTCCACTTCCTGGCGCACCAGCCGCACATGGGTGAGCACCGCGTCCAGGGGCACGCCGTTTTCCACCAGCTCCTTGCCGGCGTTGTAGATGCGCGGGTAGGGCACGCGCAGGCGCATGCCTTCGGGGATCATATAGCCCAGCGACACCGCCTTGGTCATCACCTCCGGGGTGATGTCCTCGCCGAAATCGTCGATCAGATCCTGATAATCCTTGTAGGAGGGCACCTCCGGGTTCTGCCAGGAGGTCACCGCCACTTCCAGGCCGAGAATGTCGTTCAGGTCGCGGCCCTGTTCCCAGGCGCTGAGCAGATCGCGGATGTTGTTGAGCGTGTAGCCGCGCTCCAGCAGCGCGCCGATGATCTTCAGGCGGGCCAGATGCACATCGGTGTAAATGCCGGTGCGGCCGCGCTTTTCCGGCGGCGGCAGCAGGCCCCGGTCCTGGTAGGCGCGCACGTTGCGCACCGTGGAGCCGGCTTCGCGGGCCAGCTGGTCGATGGTGAACTCCTGGCGCTTTTCCAGCTCCGGAAGTTCGCCTTTACCGTCGGGCGCGCTTTGCTTGAGGCGGCGTAGAATCGCCGCCGGGGATTTCCGTGAAGAACTCATGAGCGCGATGATAGACCGGTTGCCGGCCCGGTGCCATGCATCCGGGACGCCATCGTCATGGCGCCACGTCCAGGCGGGCCAGGCGGCGCGCCAGCCCCGGCGCCCAGCGGCCGATCAGACGCATGCCGCTGGCCTCCACGCTCACCGGCACTTCGGCGCGGTTGCCCTGCACCGCGTCGACGATGGCGCGGGCCACCCGGTCGGCGGTGAAGCCGCGCTTGTGGTAAAGCCGTTGGGCGGCGTCGCGGCGGCGGCTCTGCTCGTCGTCGTCGACACCGACGAAGCGGGCCCGGCCGGTGATCGGTGTATCAATGATGCCGGGGCAGATCGCCGACACACCGATGCCCTGGTCCGCCAGTTCCGCGCGCAGGCACTCGGTGAGCATCAGCACTGCGGATTTGCTGGTGGCGTAGGCCGGCAGCGCCCGGGACGGCAGATAGGCGGACGCCGAAGAGACGTTGACGATATGGCCGCTCTTGGCCTGGTCCACCATCTGCCGGGCGAACAGCCGGCAGCCGTGGATCACGCCCCACAGGTTCACGTCCAGCACCTGCTTCCAGTCCTGCACGGTGGTGTCCAGCAGCGGGCCGGCCAGGCCGATGCCGGCGTTATTGACGACCACGTCCGGGGCGCCCAGCTCCTTGTCCACGTAGCGCGCCAGCGCCTCCATGGAGCGGCTGTTGCCGACGTCGGTCTTGCGGCTCAGGGCCTGGCCGCCGGCGTCCTGGATTTTGCGCGCGGTGCGCGCGGCGGAATCCGGATCAATGTCGGTGCACAGCACGGTGGCGCCCCGGGCGCCGAACGCCAGCGCCGTTTGCTCGCCGATGCCGGAACCGGCGCCGGTGATCACCACCAGCTTGCCGCTGTCCGGTCCGTCGGCGGCGGTCACCCGGGCCCGCTGCAGGGCCGCGTCCGCCGGCGCCCCTTCAATATGCTCGATAAAGGCTTTTAGATAGCGGGCGGTCAGCGGTGCGTGGCCCAGCAACGGGCCCCAGTGGCCGGTGTTCAGCTCCCGGCGCCACAACTGGCCGGTCCAGGGCGGCACGCTGTCCAGCAGCGCCGGGCCCACATAGCGGTCGCGGCGCGCCACCAGCAGCTGCACCGGCACCGTGGTGCGCCGCTCCCGGGGGTGCAGCAGGCGCGGCAGCATGTTGGCCCGGTAGAGCGCCACGCCCTGGGCGCCGTCCCGGGTCTGGGTGGCGCTGACCGGCGCGCTGAGGCCTTCGGTGCGCCGCAACAGGTCGGGCCAGGCGTCACCGAGGCCCAGCTTCCAGGCCATCGGCGCCAGGGCGGGGATATGGAAGGCGCCGATGTACCAGCTCTTCGCCAGCTGCCGCAGGCTGGCCGTCAGATCGGCGGCGCCGGTGCCGCGCATGCTGTGCCCGACATGGTCCAGGCAGGGCCCGGACAGGCTGGTGTAGGAGGCGATGCGCTTTTCCGCCCCCGGTTCGGTGACCGCCTCCCAGGCCTGGATCGAACCCCAGTCGTGGCCCACCAGGTGCACCGGCCGGCCCGGGCTCAGGGCATCGATCACCGCGAACAGATCGTCGCGCAGTTCTTCCAGGCGGTAGGCCTGGCGGCCGCGCGGCGAGGACGAGGCGCCGGCGCCGCGCACGTCATAGGTGATCAGGTGGTAGTCGTCGCCGAGGGCTTCGGCCACCGCGTCCCAGACGTCGCCGTTATCCGGGTAGCCGTGGACGAACAGCACCGCCGGGCCGTCCGGGTTGCCCCGCCGCCGGGTCGCCAGGTTGATGCCGTCCCGAATCACGGTACGGTGATGCCACTGTTCCATGCGTCTGTCTCTCGTCGAATCCACTTGGGGAAGAACGTTTACACCGTTTGATGTAACAGTCAAACTACGCCGTTGGCCGCCTGACCGGTTTGCCGCGTAGTTTGGGTCAATCTCGTTGATTTCTTGTTATAACCCCGCCGGCGCCGTCGAATCGAGCGCCGTCTTGTCGTAGTCTTCACGCATTAATGCCGTGCGACCCTTTAGCGTACGGTGGCCCTGCGCACTGATTCAAAAGGAGGAGAGCGTGCCTTTACACCGTCTCACGTCCATGGCCCTAGCCGGCCTGTTATCCCTGGTCATGCTGCTGCTGGCGGCACCGTCTTTGGCCCAGGAGGCGGGCGCGGACAGCGATCCCGCCTACGGCACCCTGGCGGACCTGATCGAAGACGACGCCTCGCGCAACGCGTTGATCGAGGAGCTGCGGGCCCTGCAGGCCGCCCGCGCCAGCGTTGACGAGGAAGGCACGGTCCCCGCGGAACAGATCGCCGCGGAGTCCCCCAGCGACCAACAGCCCGAAGAGGTGTCGTTCGCCCGCCGCATGGCCGCCACCACCGGGAATCTGGCCGCCAACATGGGCGAGCAGTTCGCGGCGCTCGGGGCCGCCGTGGGCGGCCTGGTGGGCGCCGGCCAAGCGCAGGCCGACGACGCCGTGGCCAGTGAGGTGAACCTGCAGGAAGTGGGCGCCGCGGCGGTCAATCTGGCGATTCTGGTGATCGCCACCTTCGTGGTGTTCCTGGTGCTGCGCGCCATCGCCTCGCCGGCTTTCCGGTCGTTCAGTGCCTGGGCCCAGCGCGGCTCGGAAAAGTTCGCCATGCTGCGCACCATCGTCGCCGTGGCGGTGGCCGCCCTGGTGGACGTGATCGTGGTGGCGCTGGCCTATGTGGCCGGCGGCTTTGTGTCCTCCCTGCTGGTCAACGAAGTGAACGCCGACGCCACCCGCCTGGCGCTGTTCCTGAACGCCTTCCTGGTGGTGGAGCTGGTCAAGGCCGCCCTGCGGATGATGTTCTCCTCCGGCTATGAAGGCCTGCGGCTGATCCCGGTGGGCGCCGGCCAGGCCCGCTACGCCAACCGTTTCCTGGCCAATCTGACCGGCTTTATCGGCTACGGCATGCTGGTGCTGGTGCCGATTCTGAATTTCCATATGTCTCCGGTGCTGGGCACCGCCGTGGGCACCCTGGTGATGCTGCTGGCGCTGCTCTATGCGGTGGCGGTGATCCTCAAGAAACGCACCGTGATCCGTGACCGGCTGCTCGATAAAGCCGAGGCGACCACCGGCCCCGGCCGGCTCGCCCTGGGCGTCAGCGCCCGCCTCTGGCACCTGGCCGCGCTGGCCTATGCGCTGATGGTGTTCGCGGTCACCGTGATCAACCCGGAAACGGCGCTGCCCTACGTCGCCCTGGCGACCCTGGAAACGCTGATCTACGTCGGCGTCGGCCTGCTGGTGTCGGTGGTGCTGACGCAGATGATCGGCAAGGAAATCCAGCTTTCCGACCGCGTTAACGAAAAGCTGCCGCGCCTGCAGGCGCGGGTGAACACCTATGTGCCCACCGGCCTCAAGGTGATCCGTGCGCTGATCCTGGCGCTGGTGGTGATCCTCTCCCTGGACGCCTGGGAGGTGTACGACCTGGCCGCCTGGTACGCCACCGCCGCCGGCGCCCAGACGGTCGGCGTGGTGATCCATATTCTGGTGATCCTGGCCGTCGCCGCGGCGGTCTGGATCGGCATCGCCAGCCTGCTGGAGCACAAGCTGACCCCGGCCGAGGACGCCGACCCGGCCACCGTGGCCCGCGCCAACACTCTGATGGGCCTGTTCCACACCACCCTGGCCATCGCCATCATCATCATGACGCTGATGATCGTGCTGGCGGAAATCGGCATCAATATCGGCCCGCTGATCGCCGGCGCCGGTGTGCTCGGCCTGGCCATCGGTTTCGGTGCCCAGAAGCTGGTCCAGGACGTGATCACCGGGGTCTTCATCCAGCTGGAAAACGCCATGAACACCGGCGACTTCGTCACCGCCGGCAGCAACTCCGGCACCGTGGAGCGCGTCGGCATCCGTTCGGTGGCGCTGCGTGATCTGTACGGCACCTACCACATCGTGCCGTTCTCCTCGGTGGACGCGGTGTCCAACTTCACCCGCGAATACGGCAACCACGTGGGTGAATACGGCATCGGCTACCGCGAGAGCATCGACGATGCCATCGTCCAGCTGGAAGCCGCCTTCGAGGAGCTCAAGGAAGGGCCGCACAAGGACAACATCCTGGCGCCGATGACGGTGGCCGGCGTCACCGCCCTGGCCGACAGCTCGGTGAACATCCGCGTGGTGATCAAGACCACCCCGGGCAACCAGTGGGCGGTGGGCCGCGCCTACAACCGTCTGGTGAAGATCTACTTCGACAAGGCCGGCATCGAGATTCCGTTCCCGCACACCACGCTGTACTTCGGCGAGGACCGGGACGGCAACGCGCCGCCGGCCAACGTGCGCATGCTCGGCGACGAGCGTGTGGTGGACACCCAAAAGGACGGCATGTCCTCCGACCGCTCCGAGTAACCCGCTCTTGTGCGAGCGGGCCCTGCCCGCGAAAGGGTGGCGTTAGCCACCCGGCGGGATACCAGAGACCTTTTTCTCCAGAGAGCCCACCCGATCCCGGCGCTCCTTGGAAAATTCAAAGGCCTGGCGCTTTCTCTGAGAGGGTGGATCTGACCCGTGGCGGTGACGCTGCCAAGTGAGCGGGGCAATGGTGGT